>Ga0208193_1001519_pt1 | contig 10117 bp, 9 predicted proteins | sample June2015DPH_17_2_FD_184716 | JGI IMG/M metagenome (GOLD analysis project Ga0208193, IMG submission 184716) | Peatland microbial communities from SPRUCE experiment site at the Marcell Experimental Forest, Minnesota, USA - June2015DPH_17_10... | ecosystem: Environmental > Terrestrial > Soil >...
CGAGAACTCGCCCGGCTCGCCGGCAGGCACAGCATTCTCTGCTCAACCTGCTGACCTCTTGCTTGCTCCGGAGTCCTCCTCGCCGCTCGCGTCCAGCCAGGAATCGGCGCCGGAAACCGTTCGTGAAAAGCAGCCGGTGGAAAGCGAATTGATCATCGAGGGCGAAGGTTCTTTCGGCCATTTCCATATCTTCGCCGATTCCTGGTGGAGCGAGCTCTATACCGGCGGGATCGAATACGACCGCCATAGCTGGAACTACTTCCTCAAGTCGCAGATGGATTGGGTCGCCGAAGTCCTGCCGGTCACCATCCTGCGCCAGCCCTCTGATACGGATGTCTTTGGCGACGCTCTCAGCAGTGCCCGGTACATCAACCCCGGCGTGGGCATCTTTCCCATCGGTCTGCGCATGAAGTGGCGCTACGATAAGGGATGGCAGCCCTATATCATCTCCAAGGGCGGCATGCTTTTTTTTGCCCACAAGGCGCTCTCGAAGGATGCAGCGCGTGAGAACTTCAGCCTGCAAATCGGGCTGGGCATGCAGCGCCGACTCACCAGGCGCGTCGATATGCGCGCCGGGTTTGAATACTTTCACTTCTCCGACGCCTTCGTGGTCCCCAGCAATCCGGGCCTCGATTCAATGGCCTACGACGGCGGCATTGTCTATCACCTGGGCAAATAACTTCTAAGGCAGCGGAAGTTCCTTGTCCAGCCCCTCTCGGACCAGGTCTTCGCGAAGCTTTTCCACAGTCGAAAACAGGATGCTTTTGATGCCCAGCGCTTCTGCAGCTTCGATATTGACCAGCTTGTCATCCAGAAAAAGCGTCTCATCGGGCCGCGTGCCGAGCTCCTTCAGCACGTGAAGATAGATCGCCGGGTCAGGTTTGGCCATGCGCAGCTGGTAGCTCCACACCAGGGCATCGAAGCGGGGAAGCCAGTCAAACTCCCGCTCGATATTGGCATGCACATTGTCGCCCATGTTGGAGAGAATGGCGGTCAGAATTCCCTGCCGCTTCAACCCGAGCTGCCAGCCCAGCATCGCCGGGTTCTCGGTCGTCCACATGCGCGCGTCCCACTGGTTCAGCTCCTCGGCCGCACCCGCATTCAGGTTGAGCCCGCCATCCTTCAAGAGCTTTTCCCAGAAGGCGAGTCCGGTCAGCTTGCCCTCGTCGTAGGCATGGCGATCGGTCCAATATAAGAGCTCAAACCGATCCCGCGACAGCCCTGTTATGCGCAGCAATTCAGCGCGTGCAGCCCCATTCGGCTCCCCTGTCAACACCATTCCGTAATCGAAAACCACCGCGCGCAGAGCCAATTTCCCTCCCTCAATCTCCTCGTGCCAAGGCGCCCGTGTATGTTGGAAAAAGACGCCTGTTCCTATTGTGCCTGATCGAATTCAGCTCACTCGGATAGCAGCATGGCGATCGATCAACAAGGGAAATCCATGCGCTTCTCCGCACGAACCAACTGGAACACCGAGGAGAGCAGCCTTGCTCGCGCGCACCGGCTGCGCGTCCAGGCCGGCTTGCCGACCGCCGACCTCACTCGCTCCAATCCCACCCGCTGCGGGTTCACCTACTCCGCCGAACTGCTTCAATCGCTCACCGACCACAGGGCCCTCGATTACGATCCCGAGCCGCGCGGCAGCGTGGCTGCGAGAAAAGCTGTCTCGGCGTACTACGCGGACCACGGGGTCCTCATCAAGCCAGATCAGATCATCCTCACCACCAGCACCAGCGAAGCATACAGCTTCCTGTTTCGCCTTCTATGCGATTCGGGAACCGAGATCCTCGCCACCCAGCCCGGTTACCCGCTCTTTGACTTCCTTGCCGTCCTCGACGATGTCGTCCTCAAGGCCGCCCCGCTGATCTATGACCACGGCTGGCAGATCGATCCGGAGGGCGTGCGCCGCGCCATCACCAGCCAGACTCGCGCGATCATGCTGGTCAATCCCAACAACCCCACCGGCCATTTCACCAAGAGCTGGGAGGCGGCGGAACTGGCCGGCCTCTGCCGCGAGTTCGATCTCTCTCTGATCGTTGACGAAGTCTTCCTCGATTACTCGTTCTCCGTCCGGCCGCTCAGCTTTGCCGCCGGACTCAAGGGCGTGCCCGTGTTCATCATCAGCGGCCTCAGCAAGATCGCCGGTCTGCCGCAGATGAAGGCCGCCTGGATCATCGCCACCGGGCCGGAATCGGTCGCCGCTGTTGACCGTCTGGAGATCATCGCCGACAGCTTCCTATCGATGAATGCGCCCGTGCAATGCGCCCTCCCTGCCTGGCTCAAAGGAAGAGAACTGATTCAAGGCCAGATTCAGCAGCGGATTGGCGCGAATCTGGCTGAACTCGATCGCCAGCTTGCCGGGCTCCCCGCTGTCAGCCGATTGGATGTGGAGGCCGGTTGGTACGCCGTGCTGCGCATTCCAGCTCTCCAGTCCGACGAGGATACCGTGCTGGCTCTTCTCGAGGCGAGTGTTTGGGTGCAGCCGGGCTATCTGTTCGGCATGGCCGAATCCGGCTGGCTGGTGATCAGCCTGCTCGCTCCAGAGGCAGAATTCTCTACTGGAGTAGCCCGCCTGGTTCACTATTTTCAAACGCACCAAGGTAGTAATAGTACCTGAATTTGATCTCAACAGACACATGAGCATTCATTTATAAAGTATTGATATTAATAGGATAGTGTTCTGTCGATTATCAAATTGACAAAGTTCGCAGGAAGGGGTTCCGCCGGCGTTCGGTACCGATGGTCGTAGCGGGGCCGTGACCCGGCAAGACCCGAGTTTCATCGGGAAGGATCAGCAGCCGCGAGGCGATCGAATCGAGAATCTGGCCACTGTTGCCGCCGGGTAAATCAGTCCGCCCGATGCTTCCGGCAAACAGTGTGTCGCCGGCAACCAGCAGCTTGAGGGGGGCAAAGTGCAAGCACACGGACCCTTCGGTGTGTCCGGGAGTGTGGATCACCGTGGCCGGAAACTCGTCCAAGCCCACCATCAGCCCCTCGGTAAGCAGCTCGTCCGGAGGCGCGGTCTCAGGAGGCGCAATCCCCAGCCAGCCTGCCTGCTTGTCCATCATCTTCAATTGGGGCAGATCGGCTTCGTTCAGCAGGATCGGCGCTCCGGTCAGCCGCTTCAATTTCAGCGCCCCTCCCACGTGGTCAATGTGTCCATGGGTAATGAGGATCTGTTTCAGCTTGAGACCCAGCTCCGTCAGCCGTCGATGGATCCGCTCGACTTCGTCGCCGGGATCGATCACGATCGCTTCAGCTGCCAGTTCGTCACCAACAATGGTGCAGTTGCATTGCAGCGGCCCGAGGGGAAAGGTCTCAATGATCATGGACTCAATTCTACCCGTTGTCCTCGGAAAGCCCCGTCCTTCAGAACGGGGACGTAGAGATCGGATACTCTATGGAATCCTTTTCTATCGGAACGATAACCCGAGTTCTTGTGTTTGAAAACCAGGTTTGTGCAGTAACCCAAGGGCCGCCGATGTCCGGATCGGATGTGAAGTGAGGCCTGCTCGAATGGGGACAAGCTGCAGGAAGCCACCGAGGGGCTCCCTCTCTCAGAGTCCGGTGGGAATCTCCTTCGATGAGGGAGGGAAGGATTCTCAAAAGGAAGGAAGAAGGAATGCGGTTCTGAGCCGCTCGATCAGCTCCGCAGGCCCCAGCCAACCGGCTAGAAAACAAGAGAGAGGGCAGACCGAAGGCCTGCCCTCTCGAAGATCAATCCCGAAAGCTCGCGTGAACTATTTGCCCGATTTGGAAGGGGCGGAAACGGGCGTCGAAGTCGTTCCATGCAGAACCGAGTGCGGCCCTGAAGAGCGGACATAGAGCACGGTCAGGCTGATCGAAGTGACCATGAAGATGACTGCCGACCAGGTGGTAAGCCGGGTGAGCACGTTGGCCGCGGCGCGGGGGCCGAAGGCGGTCTGCGAGCCCTGCCCGCCGAAGGCGCCTGCCAGGTCCGCCGAACGGCCCTGCTGCAGCAAAACCACGCCGATCAGGAACAGGCACACAAGCACGTGAACGGTGACGACGAAGTAAAGAAGAATCTGCATTTTCTAAGCTGCTTTCCGAGTCTCGACCGGTTTGCCGATGGAGTTTCTGGTGCGGAGGAGGGGACTTGAACCCCTATGCCTTGTGGGCGCCAGCACCTCAAGCTGGTGCGTCTGCCAATTTCGCCACCTCCGCTTGAGGTGAACTCCACGAGTATACCAAAGATTGAGAGGCCGAAGAAAGGTTGCCCGAGTCCTTTGGGGTATCCGCCAGCACACCAACTTGAACGATGCTCGATCGGCGATGACGCCGGTCGACTCCGCAGAGGCTCGGTTGGGTGACTGCGCTCCAAGCTTTGGATGGGATGCCCTTTTTAGTTCCGGCGACGCCGGGTGAGCTAGCAGAGGATGTCCATTCGTAGCGGCTCCCGAGACCGGCTAAGGGATGAGCCTCTCCATCCACGCCGCCAGCGCCTGTTGGTCCGGGGTCCCCGCCTGATGGGCGGCCTGGACATTCCGGCGTTCTTCCGGAGCCCGATTCTGGCTGATCTTGAATTTGCCTTCAATCCTCCCGATGGGAATCCGGAAGCCCACAATCCCCGCCAGCATCGTGCGGCGAAACCCTTCCGGGCTGTTCCGCCACTGCTCAGCGAAGCTCGGTTCGTTGGCTGCGATCAACCCGGCAAGCAGCCGATCCTTGCCCTCATTGTCCTCGACCAACTCCAGAGTCCCATAGGCATGCACGGCGATGTAGTTCCAGGTAGGCACCGACAGCGGCTCAACGTAACAAGTCGGAGAAACATAGCTGTGCGGCCCGGGAAACACGACCAGGGTTTCACGCCCCGCCAGTGCCAGCCAGTGCGGATTCGCCTTGGCGAAATGCCCTTCGATCAGGCCATGTTCGCCCTCATCCTTCACCACCAAAGGCAGGTGGGTAGCCACCAGCGGCTCAGCCGCACCCTCGGGACCGAACAGAATCGCGAACGAATAGAGGCGCATCGCTTCGAGAAGGACCGCGCGCTCGGAAACCTGGTTAAATCTGGGTGAGTACATCGCAGGCTCCTATTGAATCCGTTCGAAGCGGAAGCCGGCTTCGCGCAGTGCGTGGCTGATGGCCGTGATGTGCGCGGCGCCCCGGGTCTCAAGGGTCACGTCGATCACCGTTTCCCCCAGGCTCACGCCATAATACGCCCGGTTGTGCACCGTCTCGACGATGTTGGCCCGCTCGCGCGCCAGAATCTCGGTCAACTGCAGCAGCGCGCCCGGCCTGTCCTGCAGATAAACCCGGACCCGCAGAAGTCGCCCATCCTTGACCAAGCCGCGCTCAATGATCTTGGCCAGCAGCGTTACGTCGATATTGCCACCGCACACCAGCACCACCGTACGCCGATGCCGCAAGTTGGTCTTCGACTGCACGACCGCGGCCAGCGCCGCTGCGCCTGCGCCCTCGGCCAGCGTCTTTTCCTGCTCGAGCAGGAGCAGAATCGCGCTGGCAATCTCCTCGTCGTCGACCGTCACAATCTCATCCACGTAGCGCGAGACCAGCGGCAGCGTCAGGTCGCCGGCGCGCCGCACGGCAATCCCATCGGCAATGGTGGCCTCGGCGGAAATGGTCACCGGATGGCCCGCCTCGCGTGCCCGCAGCATCGAGGGCAGCCTCTCGGGCTCGACGCCAATCACGTGAATCCTGGGGTTGGATTCCTTCAGTGCACACGCAACGCCGCCAATGAGCCCCCCGCCGCCGATGGGCACAATCACCGCTTCGATGTCCGGCACCTGCTCGAGCAGTTCCAGGCCAATCGTGCCCTGGCCAGAGATCACCTCCGCGTCGTCGAACGGATGGATAAACGTCCGTCCTTGCTCGACGCTCCGTCTGAGCGCTTCCTCGCATGCATCGTCGTAGCTGGCTCCGTGCAAAATGACTTCTGCACCATATCCGCGCGTAGCCGCAACCTTAATCTGCGGCGTGGCCAGCGGCATCACGATCTGCGCGCGGATGCCGCGCGAGGTCGCATGAAACGCCACGCCCTGCGCATGGTTGCCCGCGCTCGCCGCAATCACGCCCCGGGACCGCTCGGTCTCGCACAGAGTCAGCAGCTTGTTCAGCGCTCCCCGTTCTTTAAATGAACCGGTGCGCTGCAGGTTCTCAAGCTTCAGATGCAACGGCAGCCCGGTCAGCTCCGAGAGGTGATGCGACAGTTGACAGGGGGAAACATGAATGGCGGCGCCGATCCGGGCGCGCGCCGTCAGAATGGAGGTAAGAGTAACCGAATCCAAAACGCGATCTCCTGAACAGCTAAAACCGAGACAAAAGGGGAGGGAGAACCCGGCTGAGACTGAAAAACCACCAGCCGCGCTCGCGGGTGGTGGCCTGGGCAATGCTGAACGAGAGAAAAGTACGAATCAGGCTAGGCTTCCCGCCGGTCGGTTGTGGTTGCTAATTCGATTCGCGGGCATCGACCTAATCTGGGGCATAATCGAACTCCGTGCCAATGGGAACAATCAACATTCATTGCGTAGTGCCAAGTAGAGCAGAGCAGTGAGGAGCGAGTCAAGACTGAGTGACTTTTCCCGATTTCAAGATCAGCCTGAAGCGGGCTGGAGTCGGACTGCGACTGTGCCGGAATCAGGTCCGGCGCTGAGGCTGATGCCGGCGCGAGGCGCGAAAACTTCGCTGCCTTCGATCCCGCCCATCGGCCAGATCGAAGGCAGCATTCACCAGCGAAATATGGGAGAAAGCCTGGGGGAAGTTTCCCACCAGCCGCTTGCGCCCGACGTCGTACTCCTCGGAGAGCAGACCAAGATCGTTGCGCAGCTTCAGGAGCCGTTCGAATAATCGCCGCGCGTCCCTCTGCCGCCCCACCGCCTTGAGCGCGCTGACCATCCAGAAGCTGCAAGCCAGAAAAACACCTTCCCCGGGCGGCAGACCATCTGTGACCTTGGCCGTGTTGTAGCGCATCACCAGGCCGTCCCTCATCAGTTCGCGCTCAATGGCCTTGACCGTGCCACGAACGCGCGGATCGCTGCCGGGAAGAAAGCCCACCACCGGCATCAGCAAGAGCGATGCGTCCAGCTGGTCCGAATCATACGCCTGCATAAAACTGTTCTTCTTCTTGTTGAAGGCCCGCGTGCATATCTCGCTGTGGATCGTGTCGCGGATCGCCTTCCATTTCTCGATCGGAGCATCATAGTGCAGCTGCTCGGCCAGCAGTACGGCGCGGTCAAACGCCACCCAGGCCATCATCTTCGAGTACGTAAACTGCTCGGCGCCGCCGCGCGTCTCCCAGATGCCGTGATCCGGTTGGGGCCAAATCGTCTCCAGGTTCTTCAGCAGCAGAACCAGCACCCGGTAATCGCCCTCCGTATGCCGTCGCAAGCGGTGCTGGGCATGAAAAAAGCAGTCCAGCATCTCGCCATAGATATCCATCTGTACCTGCATTGCGGCGGCATTGCCCACGCGCACCGGCTTAGAATTCTCATACCCCGCCAGCCATCCAATCTCCCATTCAACAAGCTGCCGCTCGCCCTTCAGCCCGTACATGATCTGCACCTGCTCCGGGCTCCCGGCCAGTGCGCGCAGCAGCCAGTCCTGCCACGCCGCCGCCTCGTTGAAGTAGCCGCCATTGATCAGCGCCAGCAAGGTAAACGTCGTGTCGCGCAGCCAGCAATAGCGGTAGTCCCAGTTGCGCACCCCGCCGATGGCCTCGGGCAGGGAACTGGTCACCGCGGCAACCATGCCGCCCGTCGGCCGGTAAATCAGGGCGCGCAGCGTAATCAGAGAGCGCTCCACCGCATCGCGATTCGTGCCCTTGTATTTGAGCCGCGCCGTCCACCGCCGCCAGCGCCTCTCTGATTCCTTCAGCGTCGGCTCCGGATCAATCTTCCTCGGATCTGGCAAATTCGATTCCCCGTAGGTCAGCGAGAAAGTCACCCGCTCGCCACGCCTCAGGGTGAAATCGGCGACGGTCTTCAGGTTTTCCCCGTGCATGGGAACGGAAGCGCGCAGGATGGCAAGGTTCGGTCCGGCGATCGCGCGGATACCCCCGCGCATGCTCGTGACCCACGGTACCGTTCGGCCATAATCGAAGCGCAGCGCTAATTCCATTCGCACCCTCACGCTGCCCTGAATGCCTCTCACCACGCGGATCACATGCGAATTCTTCTGCCGCACCGGCATAAAGTCGATCAGCTGAAAGGAGCCCTCCGGATGCTCAAACGTGGTTTCCAGGATCAGCGTATGCGGCCGGTAGCGCCGCCTGGTCTTCCATTTGCCTTCTGCGGGAGTAATCTTCCAGTAGCCGTTTTCTTCTGTCCCGAGCAGCGCGGCAAAGCAGGCGTCGGAGGAAAAGCACGGCCAGCACAGCCAGTCGATCGAACCGTTGCGGTCCACCAGAGCGGCGGACTCACAATCGCCGATCAAGGCGTAGTCCTCAATCCTTGCAGCCATAGGTTTGCCGGTCTATAGTCGATCCCTTTCCTGATCTCGCGCTCTTCGGTCTGCGCCCTTAAATTGGATGCAGAAATCGACGTATGAATGCCATCGTTGCCTAGGTGCACCGGAATACGAAGGAATTGAAGGGGGGCTATTCGTCTTGAAGGGGCAGTGGAGCCGCCTGGTAGTAGAACGGCTGGTTGCCGTTCCTTTCCCTGAGTCTGGCAATCTTATAGAGGTGATATTGAAAATAGAAAAGGGAGAAAAAGAAGGTCATGACCCCATTCAGGTAGAGTCCGACAGGTTCGCGCACGTTGTAATGAAAGTGGAGCTCGGCGCGAATCACATAAACAGTAATGAACCACATGGCAATACACATCAGCGCGAGCGTTGCCGCAAAAAAAGTAATTCCGTAGTTGCTGGGAACCGGTGTCCCGGGCACGCTCGATGCAATCTGCAGAGCAACATAGGCGATGCACCAAAAAAGACTCATGGCCGCCGGTTCGAGCTTCCGAACCCAGAGGCAGAGATAGATTGCCCAGACATCAAAGGCCAGGTCTGAAACCAGAATCCCGTACCCCTTTGGAACCGTAAGCCGCGCCAGGATCGCAATCACGAACAGAATCCCGAGCAGCACGGCCCAATGCACCTTGGGGGGCGGGGGAAAGACCATTCGAGTTTCGACCTCAGCTCGTTCAGGCAAGGCGTCCATCCGTAGTCCTCGACGGCAATGAATCCTCGCCAGCCTAGAAAATCCCGGCTAGCTTCGAAAATGAGTCCAGTTCGAGCAGCGTCTGCCCCGCGGGAGCCTCATCGAGAGCAGCGTGCTCCAGTACCCAGGTGTCCTTGTGAAAGAGAAACACAGCATGCATGCCGGCGGCAAGAGCCGGGTTGATGTCACTCTTGATACTGTTGCCGATCATCCAGCTGGTGTAGGGCTTCAATTGATGGCGGGCAATCACCTCGCGGTAGGTCGCCCTATCCTTCTCCCTGACAATCTCCACCGCGGAAAAGTGCTCGGCGAGCCCGGAGCGGGCGAGTTTATCCGCCTGTTCGGCCTGGTCGCCCTTGGTCATGAGGATCAGCCGATGGCGCCCGGCCAACTCCCGCAGCGTGTCCGCTACCCCGGCAAGCAGCTCAATTTCCTGCTCGGCAATCGACCGCGCAAAACTGCGCACCCGTTCGATATTGTGCTCGGTCACCGGTTCCGGGCTCAACTTCTCGAACACGGCCACCAGCGAGCGCGTAAAGCTGCTCAGCCCGTAACCAGCGGCCATGGTCGTCTCATGCTCCTGGGCGTTCAACGCCTGCCGCACCTGGGCAGGGGAGTATTCGCGATGGTTCAAATAGCTGATGAAGGCCGCAATTGCCCGCTCAAAGTAGACATTATTCTCCCAAAGCGTATCGTCGGCATCGATCAATAGCGTCTGGCCTGGAGGGAAATCGGGCATAGCTCTATGGTATCGAATCAGCGCGGCGCGCCGATTGCGTCCGAGGGAACGGTGTAATCAAAGGTATAAGAATGCTTGCCGGCTGCCTGGGCGATCGTCATGGTCCCCGCGATGCCGGTAAGCTGCGCGGTGCCTGAACCCGGCACGACGGCCACCGCAAGCTTGAATCCACTGGCGTCCATCGAACCGATGTGCTCGAGCACGAACGAGCCCTCGTGTCCGTTGAGCGTGCCGGTCACTTGCTC
>Ga0208193_1001520_pt1 | contig 10109 bp, 4 predicted proteins | sample June2015DPH_17_2_FD_184716 | JGI IMG/M metagenome (GOLD analysis project Ga0208193, IMG submission 184716) | Peatland microbial communities from SPRUCE experiment site at the Marcell Experimental Forest, Minnesota, USA - June2015DPH_17_10... | ecosystem: Environmental > Terrestrial > Soil >...
GAATGTCGATGGATTTCTCGGGATCGCTCATCACGGCGCTTTCCGTGAGCTCGACCTCGAGATAGCGAGGCTCGAGGCCGGCGTCGCCGAGCGTGCTTCGAATGAGATCGACCAACCCGCTATCGCGGAACTGCGATGCCGACAAGTTCACCGACACCCGCAGCGAGGGGATGCCGCCGATCTGCCAGGCCCGCGTTTGCCTGCATGCCTCCCGGATTACCCATCCGCCGATTTCGCCTATCAGCCCGCACTCTTCGGCCAGCGGAACGAATTCCGCGGGCGAAACGATCCCGCGCCTGGGATGCGCCCACCGGATCAATGCCTCGGCGCTGCGTACCTCGCCGGTTTGCGTATCGACCTTGGGCTGGTAGTGCAGCTGGAACTGATTCAGGGTCACCGCGTGATGCAGGTCGCTCTCGAGCTGCACGCGATCTTCGATTCCGGCATCCATTCCCGGCGTATAGCGCCGAAAGCTGCCGCGGCCGTGCTGTTTGGCCGAATGCATGGCGGCATCCGCATGAGTGAGCAGGGCCTGCATGGATTCACCGTCGTCGGGGTACATCGCGATGCCGATGCTCGGCGAGACGTAGATATCGATGGTGGCGATTCGCACCGGAGTCTGCAGTACGTCCATGACCCGGGCAGCGAGGCCGGCCGCATCGTCGGCGTCGCCGATGGAGGTGGCGATGAGAACGAACTCATTTCCCCCGAGGCGGGCCACCGTGTCGGCGGCGCGCGTCACGGTTGCGAGCCGGCGCCCAACCTCTTGAAGCAGCTCATCCCCCGCACGGTGTCCCAGGGATTCGTTGATGAGCTTGAAGCGGTCGAGATCGCATACCAGAAGCGCGAAGGACCGCATGTCGCGGTCGGCATGCGCGATGGCTTGCCGCAGCCGGTCATCCAGCAAGACGCGATTCGGCAGGCCGGTCAGCGGATCGTGAGTGGCCAGATGCCGCAGTTGCTGGTTCGCGGCTTCCAGTCCTTGGGTGCGAGTCGTGATCACTTCTTCGAGGCGCAGCACGTGCTCTCTGACCAGCTTGTCGTTTTCCCACTTGCGGCTGAGTGCGGTCGCACACTGCAGGACTTCGATGGGTTCGGCGGGCTTGCGCAGCACCAGCAGCTTGTCGGAGTGGCCGAGCCGCTCCACGACCTCGGTCCAGTCATAGTCGGTGTGAGCCGAACATATGACGACCTGCACGTCGGGATCGGTTGCCCACAGGCGCTCGATGGTCTTGAGGCCGTCCCAGCCTGGAGGCATGCGCATGTCGACGAAGGCCATCGAGTACGGCCGGCCCTCGGCCAACGCCTGATGCACCATGGCCACGCCTTCCTGTCCCTGATGAGCGGAGTCGACTTCGAAGTTCGGGCGCGCCGCGGCGACGGCGGCGTCGCCGAATAGATTCGCTTCGAGCACATCGAGCGCGGCCTGGGCGGAGTGTTCGGTCCGGGTGCCCAGGACCTTGCGAAAATCCTGATGGATGGCGGTATTGTCGTCGATGACCAGAATGCGCCGGTTGGCGAGCGGAGCGGAACTAGGCACGGGCGGTCTCCGCCGGGGTGCAGGGCAGTTCGAGAATGAACGTCGCGCCGCGTCCCGGTCCGTCGCTCATCACGCGCAGCGTGCCGCCGAGTTCCTGCGCCGCGAGCGCGCCGCTGTGCAGGCCGAAGCCGTGCCCGGACGCGCGGGTCGTGAAGCCGTGGGTGAATAGCCGCGGAATGTTCTCCGGAGGGATGCCCACCCCATTGTCGATGACGCAGATGCGCACGCCCGCCGGTGCGCTCTCGATGCGCAGTGTGAGAAGCTTGTCGGCCCTTCCCGACTCATCGCATGCGTACTTGGCGTTGCGCACCAGATTGACCAGAATCTGCAGCACTTTGTGCTTGTCAACGGTGATGGGAGGCACTTCGCTGAATTCGCGGTGCAGCGTGACTCCGTGGCGCACGAAGGCGCCGGCGTTCAGGCGCAGGCTGTCCTCCACCAGATCGGCCACAGCGACGGTTTCGGTGACACCGCACAGCTTTGCGTAGCTCTGCTGCATCGCCACCGTGTCTTTGATGTGTTCCAGGTTGTCGCGCAGCGAGGCGAGTTCCTCGAGCGTCATTTTCTGATCGCTCGCCAGCTGCTCGCCGAGGGAAGTCAGGTACTCCGGTATGCGCTTGCCGCGCTCATCGTGGGCGAGGAATTCTGCGGCGGCAGCGCCTTTCTCCTGCAGCAGCGCGGCGAGGCGGGACACGCCGGGGCCCTTGGATTGCTTGACGCGTTCGATCACGAGACTCGCCGAGATGTTGACGCTGTTGAGAATATTGCCGACGTTGTGCAGCACATTGGTCGCAACTTCCGCCATGCCCGCCTGGCGCGAGGCGGTCATGAGCTGCTTGTGCACTCTTTCCAATTCCTGGTCGGTGTCCTTGCGGGCGCTGATGTCGCGCAGAAACTCGACCGAGTACTCGGGCGGCCCGCCGTCTTCGCGCACCAGCGCGGTCGACGTACGCACCCAGAGCATGCTGCCGTCCTTGCGGAGGTAGCGCTTCTCGAGATCCACGAATTGCACATCGCCGTTCCACAGACTCAGGAGTCCGGCGGCAACGCGCACGGCGTCTTCCGCGCAGGTGAAATCGCCGATGTTTGCGCCCGCCAGCTCGTCGGAACTGAAGCCCAGCATGGCGCAGAACGCTGCGTTGAAGCGCAGAAATTTGCCGCCGCGGTCGGCGTAGACGATGCCCAGGGGCGCTTGATCGAAGGTATTGCGGTACAAGGTTTCCGCTTTGCGCAGATTGTCGCGCGTCGTGACCAGATCGGTGAAGTCGGCGATCGTGCCGACCCAGCCGCCGCCGCCGTCGGGTACCACTTGCTCCGAGAAATGGCGGATCGCGCCGTCTTCCGCCTGGGTGCGATAGGCGAATCGGCTCGGAGCGGGATCGAGGCAGAACTCCGCCCATGCCTGCTCCATGCGGGCGCGATCATCGCGATGGACGCGCCGCGCCCAGGCGTCGGGACTATGCCCGGGCTCCAGTGCGAATATGCGCCGGTATTCGGGATTGCTGTAGGTCATGTTGCCGGCTGCATCCGTCCGATAGATTGCCACCGGCGCGCATTCGAGCAGGGCGGCGGACGATGCGTCGGCCCGCGCGAGCCCATTGAATGGGGGGGGCAGGCTTGCGGCCGGCGGATCGTCGGCCTCGGCCTGCACCGTGAGCGTTCGACCGATGGATTGCGAAGTCATTGGCCTGGAATTCCCCGTCGAAGCCTTCTCTATCGGGCGTCTCGGCCCGGAGTGTCAACATATCGGCACATTTTGTTAGTTGAACGCTCTTACTGGTGGCGAATGCGTCACATGTTGCGGGGCAAGATCGCGAATTGCGTCGCAACTATGAGCTTCCATCCGCGGCCGGTGGTATGGGTATGATCCATGACATGAACACAGCAAGCGAATCCCTGAGGGCGGGCGTGAACGGCCCCGCCGACCCGCCGCCGCAAGGACCCTGGAACCCCGGCATCCAGTCGCAGGTGCCGAAGGAATTGCAGCATCTGTCGACGATTTTTCGTTCCGAAAATGTGTTCACCACTCTCGCTGCGGCCGCCGAGATGCAGGGTCTCACCGGGTTCTCGCCGAGCGAGCTCGTGGCGTTCCGGCCGCGGAGGCTGGCGCTGCACGAGCTCCTGATACGGATCACCGCCGACTTCGCCGTGCCCGACGGCTCCCGCATCGGCGATCTCGGAATCAACTTTCGCGAAATCGCAAGCCGTTTGTTCGAGCGTCACCTGCTTCCGCAGATGGATGCCATCACCGCGGAGTACGACCGCGCCCGGTTCGAGCTGCGCGATGCCGTCGATACCGCTCTGGCGACGGTGGCGCCGGAGCAGGCGCCGGCCGCGCGGGCGAGGCGATGGCCTGCATTCCGCCGCTTCGTGCGGCCGGCGGGGCGCCGCGGAGCGGCTGCAGTTCCGAGCGGCGGCGGCTGGGGTCCAGGTCACATCGCCGATTGCGAGCGTCTGGCGGCGATGGAAGAAGACCTGCGGCAGAGAATCGCGTATCGCGCGTTGGCGCGGGTGATGTCCGCCCTGTTTGCGACCCATGGCCACGCGTGGGGTACGCGGGAACTCATCGCTTCGGCGGCGACCGACATGGCATGCAACGAGTACGGCAGCGATTCCATCGGCTTGGCGATCGAGCCCGTGCTGTTGCACGCGGCACGCAGCGAAGGCTATCGCTTGTTGCCGCGGCAGGAGCGGCCGATCGTCATCAATACCAAGGGGCCTTCGGCTTCGGGCAAGAGCACGCTGCGGCCGCTGCAGAAGAAGCTGGCGGGCGATATCGGCGCGCAATGGAGCGATTTCGCGCTGATCAGCCCGGACATCTGGCGCAAGCAATTGCTCGACTACGGCAAACTCGGCGCCGCCTACAAATATGCCGGCGCGTTCACCGCCGACGAACTGCAGATAGTCGACCAAAAGCTCGACCGCTACATGGCGCGCAAGCATCGGCGGGGCGACATGACCCACCTGTTGATCGACCGTTTTCGATTCGACAGCTTTGCGCCGGATTCGGACGAGGCGGGCAGCAATCTATTGACGCGATTCGGCCAGACGGTCTACTTGTTCTTCGTGATCACGCCGCCCGAGCAGTTGGTCGAGCGGGCCTGGAAGCGCGGGCTCGAGTTCGGCCGCTACAAGGCCGTGGACGACACGCTGGCGCACGCCGTGGAGGCCTATACGGGGATTCCCGACGTTTTCTTCACGTGGGTCCGGCGCAGCGATAAGCGCATTCGTTTCGAATTCCTGGACAATACGGTGCGGCTCGGCGAGCGTCCGCGGACCGTGGCTTTCGGCGGCGATGATACGTGCAATGTGCTGAGCGTCAAGGGAACGCTGGATATCGAGCGCTATGGGCGCGTCGATGTCGACGCTGCGAGTCCGGATCTCCTCTATGCGGATCGGCGGCTGCTCGGCGCCGAGCACAACACCGGATTTTTGCGGCGATGTGTGCAAGGGTTTCGCACGATCAATTTCGCCGACCAGGCAACCGGGCGCATCTATCTTCGTATCGAGTCCGGTGTGCCCGTGTCGGTGGACGGAGCCGCGTTTCAAGCCGCGATTGCGGATCCGGACACCTTGAGCGGAGTACGGGCGGTCGCACCGGGCGCGCTACGCGGCGAAGTGGCGAATTCAGGCGGCGCGCAATATCTGCCCGGCGAAGGTGCGGCCGGCTCCGCGCCGACTCTTGGTCAGTGGGGGAGTGCGGCGCGGGACCGGACGTAGCGCTGCGCTAATCCAGGAAATCGCAGTAGCGATCGACGTGTGCCGCAAGGTCAAGAGTGTGCTGTCGCGTGAGCCGTTCGGCCAACTCGGTGTCGCGGTGCTCCAGCGCCTCGATGATCTTCAGGTGATCGATGATGGAACGGGCGGCCCGATCGCTTTGCGTGATGGTCGCACGGCGAATGGCGCGCACGTGAATCAGCAAGTTGCGCGTGGCGTCGACGATGGTCTGCGAACCGCCGAGCGCGATGACCGCCGTATGGAATGCGATATTGGCGTCGGAATATTCGTCCAGATGCTCCGATGGCGGCGAATTCTGGAATTCGTCGAACAAATGCCGCAGCGTCGCGATCTGCGCGTCGGTGGCGTGCAGCGTCGCAAGCCGCGCGGCCATCGATTCGAGCGCGGCCCACATCTGGATCATCTCTATCATTTCGCGCTTCGACTTGCGGATGATGTAGATGCCGCGCCGCGGAATGGTGCGAATGAACCCTTCCTGCTCGAGAAGCGACAGCGCCTCACGAATGGGAGTCCGGCTGACGCCCAACGCAGTGGTGAGCTGCCTCTCGTCCAGCCGCAGTTCTTGATTCGGATCGTAGATGTCGGTGTCCGCGATCGCGTTCTTCAGGAGCGCATAAGCCTGATCGCGCAAACTCGTAGAATTCAGGGGCGCAAGCGCCAGGGGAGCCGTGGATGTGCGCTGTACCAGCGTTGCAATAGTGTTCATTGGCTCCCTCGATGCGTTGGTCGATGCATCGGCCCCGGCCGATTCATTCTTGTGTGCCCTAGGCTGATTGTCCTTGTAGGGGCTCATAACCGCTCACCAGCGTCCTGCCGCCCCGCGGTCGATCCGCTGTTCCAGACGTGCCCGGGACGGCGAATCGCCCGTGACGCGCGCCGCAGTCCAGCACGAACTGTGGGAGCAGCGTATAGAGAGTCATGGAAAGTCCGGCAAACAATGGCACAGCGATTACCACAAATATTACAAGAACGATGGGTTGCATTGCTAATTCCTGGCGGCCGCCCCTGTAGCGGACCGCAGCATTCATGAGGACACGCGGTTGAACGTACTCGCGTGCGCTGAAGGTTCCAGTCCCGCGATGCAGATATATTATATTGCACGTTATTTTTTCCTAATGAATTAATCTAACCGTGTCCGTGATTCCTCTCATGTGTCCGGAATGCTGGGGCCCGGGCGAATCCGGGCCTCGTCCGGGCCGCTCGGATCGATCGCAGAAAGCGCGGCTCTCGCAGGCCGGCGCGTCGCTTGACAATCCAAATTCGTTAATATGTGGTATACCACGAAAATAGTGAATGTGGTGGTATTTGCTCGGGACGCCCGCGTGAACCCCCAAGGCAGATGACTGCGAACCCACCGGCGAATAGTAAAAACCGGTGCCGCCGCAGCGCGACGGCACCGGTTGCCGCTCACTGGAAGGTGTAACTTCCGTAAACCGGATTGTTCACCACATTGATCGGTTGCGAGGCGTTATTGATATACGTTTGCACATCGGCGGGCAGCAGCAGTCCCTGCGCCTGCAGAGCTTTTGCCGCAGCAGTGACCGCTGCCGTGTATCCGGCAAGGTTGCCATAGCGCTCCACAAGCGACAGGCGTGGATCACCGATCGCCATTCGTTGGGCTTGATTGAGCGCGAACGGAATCAGCGATCCGTTCGATTCGCAGCCGTCCGGACCGCCGAAGGCGGTGGCACGGAGATTCCAGCCGGTGAGTGTGGCGACCGGGGCCGCCACCGGCGGCAAGCGGATGCCGGCGATGTCGTTGCCATCCACATCGACACTGGAAACGAATGCCGGATACACGTTGCCCGTCGGCTGCGGCGGCAGCACCGATTCGATGCCCTGATTGAACTGCGGACCCCAGTTCCAGAGGTTGCGGACCGTGACCAGGCCGGTGTACGTCACTCCTGGAATGGTGGGCCAGCCGAGTGTGGCCTGCGGTACCACACCCACGGCGTCTCCCAACGTGCTGGCGACGACGTTGGTGAAAACAGCCGTCCCGTCAGCGCGCCGCGGCACCATGCTGTCCGTCGGCGGCGTACCATTGAGCCAGCCATCGAGCTGCACCCAAAGTGCGCGCAATGCCGGATTCTGATCGGTGGAATTTACGAACTGCGCGCATATGCCGGCGTTGGAATTCACCGGTCCGGGGCTGGCATGCTGGGTGCTCGAGATCAGGTAATTGCGTACGTTCTGCGGATCGGGAAGATCGTTGGCCGAGGTATCCGTATGCAGAGTCGAACCCGCCTTGACCCAGTACTCGTTCCCGGAATTGACGTTCATGATCAGCGGACAGGTGACGGGCGTGGTCGCCATGCAGCGGATGTTGCGTCCGTCGGTCTTGCCGGTGAACGGATCGGTGAGCGTGCTATAGGAGAACGGGAATATCCCCTCCGGATAGTAGTGCTCCTGGCGGTTACGCTCCGTCATCCCGGACTGTGAGAAGCGGAAATTCAGGGCGACGCCGTCGCCGGCGCCGACCCAATTGAACACTCCGTCAAACACCTGCTTGCCGTTCAGGTCCTGGTTGAAGCCCAGCCAGATGAAGTCATTCATGGTGCGTGACGGCTGCGACAGCGTCCATGACACGACTCTCGTGATGTTGCCTGCAAGCGGATTTGGGGTGCCCATGGTGTCGGCTTTCGCATTACGCAGGAAGGATACGAAATCGCGTAATCCGGCGAATCCGATTCCGGAGACGAAGGGATTCTTGGCCGTGAATACCAGTTCGTAGATATCGCTCTGCTGGAACGGCGTACCGGCGGGCAGCAGGGCGATAGTGGTGGGGCTGGTCCACGTCCATCCCGTCGAGGGAATCGTCGTCGGCGCATCGGTGAGGTGCTGTTTCACCGTGAGCGTCGCCTGTGTGGTGTCAGTGGTGTTGGTGGCGTAAGTCGTCGTGTAAGACATCGTGGTCGCGTTATCGAACTCGATGTACTCGTACACCGGACCTGTGAGGGCGCTGCCGTTCGCGTTCACGGCGACCGGCACCGTGATGCCCATTGAATTATTGGCCCGGGAAACCGTCGGCTCCCATCCGCCCCAGACCAACGTATAGCCCTGATTCATGAGAAAGGCAGTACCGGCGTCGGCGGCCGTCGTCGGGTCGTTGCCGCCCCCCGATCCGTTGAACATCCCGAACACCTTTGAGCCCCGGTTGGGCACCTCGAAGAACACCTTGTGATTCCCCAGGGCCTGATTGACCGGCGTCAGGATGTAGAAGTCCATGTTGTAATCGACCAAACCATTCTTATCGACCGGCGCGAGCGCTATGTCGGTGATCATGGCGTTGTGCGGATCCTTCGGATTCAGTTTGCCGGACGCAGTTCCGCGGATCTTCTGGTACGGCCCTACATTCCCGAACGACATGCCGCCGAACGTCGGATTCTGGCTCGGCGCGGTCGCGGCGGTCGTCGGATTGATGGTCAATGTCACGATGCCGGCGGGCGGTGGTGGTGCCGGCGGCGGCGGCATGGGAGCGGCTATTGGATTGTGGTTGCTGCTGCAGCCTGCCACCAAGATGAGGCCGCTCAGCCCAAGCGCAGCCACGTTGCGAAACGCAGCCGATACGAAATTCACGTTCATGTTATCTCCAGCACAGTTGTTTTACGTTTTGCGAACCTAAGTTCGATGCCGTCCCGAGTGCGTACAACACCCGTTCATCGCAACTTGGCTCGACCCCCCGCCGCGTCACCCATCGCTCCCCCGGGACGATGGTCTGCCGCGTACTACCTCCCCCACCCACGCTCAGCCAGCCAGCCGATTGTGAGATCTGCAATCAAAACAAGGGAGCAGTTCTAATATATCTAATATTTATATCGGATATATTTGCGGGGGAGTCAAGTCAAGGAATGACTTGGAGTGCTAAGCTAGCGGTAATCGCTCGGCGCATCCATTGAGCGGTTGCTTGACAGTCCAAAAGTCGTTCGTATATGGTATATCACACCTATAATGAAGGCTGTAAACGTTCGAACTCTGTGTTCGAAGCCAATTGAGGGGGCATAGGTGCGTCAATCTCGGCGAGCGGGCTCAATGTATTTTGTACAAGCATCGGCCGGCAACGACCCGCGCCGCTCATCGTCGCCAGATTCTTCGCTGAATTTTTCACTCGCGAGAAAACTCAGGAGAACGACATGAATGCGAGTTCGAACCAATCCTCGGCGTCCGCTCTGGCGAATCCGTGGGTCCAGCTCATTCTGGGCGTCATCTGCATGGCCAGCGTGGCCAATTTGCAGTATGGCTGGACGCTGTTCGTCAATCCCATCGACGCCAAGTACCACTGGGGCCGCAGCGCCATTCAAGTGGCGTTTACCATCTTCGTATTGATCGAGACCTGGCTGGTTCCGGTCGAAGGATACTTGGTCGATAAATTCGGGCCGAAATGGGTGGTGCTCGGCGGCGGCATTCTCGTCGCCCTTGCCTGGACCCTCAATTCGACCGCAAGCTCTCTGACCGTCCTGTATTTTGCCGCCGCACTTGGTGGTGTCGGCACCGGCTGCGTTTACGGTACCTGTGTCGGCAACGCGCTCAAATGGTTTCCCGGCCGCCGCGGGCTCGCCGCCGGTATCACTGCCTCGGGCTTCGGCGCCGGTGCGGCTCTGACCATCGTACCCATTCTGAATATGATCAAATCTTCCGGCTACGAACAGGCATTCCTGTTCTTCGGGCTGTTGCAGGGCGGAATCGTGTTCGTGATCGCGTGGTTGCTGTTGGCGCCCCCTCCGCAGTTGGTGGCCGCGAAGGTCAAACCCAATCAGACGGCACGCGGCTATACGCCCGCCGAAGTGTTGCGCAGCCCTTGCTTCTACGTGCTTTATTTGATGTTCGTGCTGAT
>Ga0208193_1001522_pt1 | contig 10103 bp, 9 predicted proteins | sample June2015DPH_17_2_FD_184716 | JGI IMG/M metagenome (GOLD analysis project Ga0208193, IMG submission 184716) | Peatland microbial communities from SPRUCE experiment site at the Marcell Experimental Forest, Minnesota, USA - June2015DPH_17_10... | ecosystem: Environmental > Terrestrial > Soil >...
TCCGACGACCTCAAACGCGCATCGGAACTCGCCATCAACATGGTCGGCTCGCTCGGGTTCTCCGATGCGTTCGGCCTGTTGAGCGTGGCGGGTGTACCCAAAGAGCTGCTCGGGCCGGACATCCAATCCGCTGTTCTGCGGGAAGCTCGCCTGTTGCTCGAGCAAGCCCAAGCAACCTGCCAGCAGCTGCTTAAGGCGAACCGCGCGCAACTCGATGACTTGGCTCAACGGTTACTGGAGCGCGACGTGATCTCGGGGGATGAGCTCAAGGGCCTATTAGGCGCACGGGTCGATGAGTTCGTAGATCCCGAATTCAAGTTGGCCCGGGCGGCGGCGCGATAACGCCGGGCACTTTCCGCTGCGCCCCCGCGAGGGTTCGATAGCGCACAGACTGTATGAATCTCATCATGCTTCAATCGGAACCGACTGGAGTTCATTGCTAGCAGGCTCATGGATCTGCTGATCGTTGTGATAGTTCTGCTGCTGCTATTTGGTGGTGGCGGAGGTTTGTATTGGGGTATGGGTGCGGGTTGGGGCATTGGTCCGATCGGATTGATCGTTGCCGCCCTTGTGGTTGCCTTTCTCGTGTATGGATATCGCGGCAGAAGAGGCGGCGGACTCTAGGAACGCGGTGTCTCGGCATACGCGTTAGGAATCCCATTTGACGGCAAGGACGGCCGGACCGGCAGCTCCAGACTCCTGAATCTGAAGCGTGCCGTGCGGTTGCTGAAATATTATCGATACTTCATTCGGGCGAGGCCGAGCTTCGAAAACTCAGTCATCGGTCCCAACCCCGGAGACTTTATTGCTGTTCGCGCTGCCGCAAGACCTCGGCACGAGATTTGGGCGAATGAGGTAGAAGTGTGGATGATCGATTGCTCGCTCTTGTTCCGGCGAGGAGCAACCTCGAAGCCGTGCGACGCGCTCCACAGAAGTGAAGATTGGTCCATGCGAGCCGCTCACTGATATGGTTTTCCCTACATCCCCGGCAGCACTCTCACTGTAGGCTACGTCCCATCACCGAGTGCGAACGTGAACATCACAAAGGAACCACCCTTGATCGAGGCTGTCCGCCGTTTCTCGACAGCAGATTGGATTGTCGCGGGCACCGCGCTGTTCATCATCTGCAACGGCGTGTCGGTTTGCATCGGATGGTGGGTGCGCATACCAATACTGGTCCAACTCTTCCCTGATGCGCCCACTCATTTCAATACCGCATTGATTTTCATCTTGTTGGGAGTGGGAGAGTTGGGCTTGGTGCTCCGACGCCGAGCCGTCGTGATGGCCATGGCGGTCGTCGTGACTTGTGTTGCGAGCGCCGAATTGGTCGAATATGCGCTCGGTGAAAACCTGGGTATCGATACGCTGTTTGCCGTACCGTTCGTTGGGCTCGATGCCCCTTATCCTGGACGCATGTCGGGCAATACGATTGCGTGTTTTCTTCTCATATGCGCCGCGCAAATCCTCATGTCCAAGCCGGGCCGGGACGCCGGTGCCGCAACCACAGCCGCCGTTATTTTGAAGACGCTCGCGGGCGGAATCGCCTTCCTCGCGATGCTCGGTTACCTGGTAGGGCTCAAGAGCGCCTACGGGTGGACTGATTCCGTCGGAATGTCGATACGCTCATGCGCGGGATTTCTGCTGATCTTCATTGCCAGAATTGCCGCATTGTGGCAGCGCGATATTGTGGACAAGCCCAGCTTGCCAAACTGGTTCCTGCCCTTTCTGACAATCTCCGTAGTCAGCATATCGATAGGTCTGATCTGGATATTCGCCAGCCCCCTTGCTCGACCATTCATGCTCGATCCTCTTTACGAGGGAGTCGCCCACCGGCGATCCATCGCAATGATATTGAGCGTAGGTACGCTTATATTTCTCGGAACGATTAGCGTGCTGGTTGCAAAGCACAAAGCGGTGATGGCGCGAGTGAGCGAGAAGAAACTTTCCTCAGTGCTGGAACACATGTCCGAAGGAGTGATGCTCATAGATGCCAAGGGGAACGCGGTCTACCAGAATCCCGCATCTTTGCGCATTCATGGCTTCGAACCGAGTGGGACCGGGTTCATCAAAAACCAAGACTTGCCGATCAGCTGGAAAGGCTGGGATGAGCAGGGGCGTCCACTCGACCTCGATGAGTGGCCGCTTTCTCGAGTTAGTCGTGGGGAGCTCGTTCAAAACCAAGTGCTACGGGCGCGCCGGTGCGAGACAAATCACGAGTTCGTCGCCAGCTACAACGGCTCTCCGATCTACGACGACAACGGAAAGATCGCTCTCAGCTTCATTACCATACAGGACGTCACCGAACGCAGGCAGGCGGAGAGGGAGGTGCGGGAAAGCGAAGAGCGTTTTCGGACGTTGGCCAACTCCATGCCGCAACTCGCATCGATGGTCCGTGCCGATGGATTCATCCTCTGGTACAACCAGCGCTGGTACGATTACACGGGCATGACGCCGCAGCAGATGGAAGGCTGGGGATGGCAGAGCGTGCATGACCCCGCCGTACTCCCGACCGTGCTGAGCAGGTGGCGCGACGCGATTGAGCTCGCGCAGCCGTTCGAAATGGAGTTTCCGTTGCGCGGGGCAGACGGAACGTTCCGCAACTTTCTCACCCGTGTCCAGCCGATGAAAGATTCGGAGGGTCGCTTGGTGCAGTGGTTTGGCACGACCACCGACGTCGATCAGTTGAAGCGAATCGAACAGTCGCTGCGGGTGACACAAGCGCGGCTGGAGTCGACGCTCGAAGCCAGCTCGGTCGGGACCTGGACCTGGGATATCGCCAGCGACTGCTTGATTGCCGACGAATTCACAGCCCGCATGTTCTCGGTCGCAGCGGACGCGGCGGCGAAAGGGCTGCCCGCGGCAGCCTATCTGCAAGTCGTTCATGAGGAAGATCGCACGGACGTCGCCGCCGCCCTCGAAAGCGCGATCCAGCTCTGCGGTGCTTACGATATCGAATATCGGGTCCGGCAAAGCGACGGAACATTCCGGTGGCTGCAAGCGAGGGGGCGCGTCGAGTCCGACGGCGCCGGCCACGCCACGTATTTTCACGGAGCCGTGATTGACATTACGGATCGGAAGCTCTCGGAGTTGTCGTTGCGCGACAACAATCAGCAGTTGCAGAGGTCTAATCGCGATCTTGAGGATTTTGCTTACATCGCCTCACATGATTTGAAGACACCGCTGGACGGAATCAAAAGTGCCGCTTTATGGCTCGAGGAAGACTTGCACGATCTTTCGGACGAGTCGCGAAAGCTACTCGGACTCATGCGAAGCCGGATCAACCGCATGGAAAGACTGCTCGATGACCTCCTCACCTATTCACGAGTTGGCCGCACCGATACGGCGGCCAGTGAAACAAAGTTGGCGGACATCTTCGCCAGTATCATCGAGGTCCTGAATCCGCCGGCGCACATTCAGGTTCGCGCTGAAGGCGAACTCTCGGTGATTGCAACGGCGAGTGCGCAGCTGGAACAGGTCTTAAGAAACCTCATTAACAATGCCATTAAGCACCACGATAAACAGAACGGCGAAGTGGTCCTGTCCGGAACGCGTGTAGGGGACTTCCTGGAATTCGTCGTCCGTGATGACGGCCCGGGGATACTGCCCCAATTCCACGCCAAAATTTTTCAATTGTTCCAGACGCTGAAGCGGCGCGACGAAGTGGAAGGTAGCGGAATGGGGCTGGCCATAGTAAAGAAATTGGTGGAACAGCAAAATAGTTGCATTACGGTCCACTCTCAAGGAAACGGCACGGGGACGCAGTTCCGTTTTCAGTGGCCGACATCGCCCTCTACGATTTATGCCAAGGAGCCGACAAATGCTTGAACCGCAAACCGCGCATCTGTTGCACGTTGAGGACGACGATTTATGTATCATGGGATTGGTGCGCGCGTTCAAAAAGGCCAAGATCGCGAACCCTGTCAGCTTCGCGCACGACGGCATCGACGCACTGGAGATATTACGGGGAACAAACGGTCGGCCGCGCTTTCCGCGTCCATTCTTGATTCTCCTCGACCTCAACATGCCGCGCATGGACGGTATTGAATTCCTCAAGGAGCTACGAAAAGACGAGGAGCTAAAGAAAAGCACTGTATTCATTATGACCACCTCTGACGCCGACGAAGACAAGGTAAAGGCTTATAACCTTGGCGTCGCGGGCTATATCCTTAAGTCGAATCCTGCGAATGCATTCCTGGAAGCAACGGCGCTGCTGGATACTTATTGGCGGGTGGTCGAATTTCCGGCTGCGTGATCTGCGTGCACATTTGGCCGCTCGGCTCATGCAATTTTGGATGACCGCTTTGGGTTCGATGACGGACGGATGAGACCATCGAGAACGAACTCGACCGAGGAGCCGATCGACGCATTCGATCGAAAGAACGGTCGTAGCCGCGTCGAGACTGTGGGAACTGGGCGATAAGCTAAGTCGCGTCCCAGGACAACGCAGGGACACGCCAGACAGCAAAAAATGGAACGGGCGATGGGAATCGAACCCACGGGGAAGGCGCTTCCGGAACTAGAAAACAAGCGGTTTCGTGCGAATGCTAATGCCAAGTGTGATTAGCGTGTGAATTTTCGCGGTATGTGGGGCAACGTAAGGCTACGTAGGGATACATCGACGCGCGAGATCCCCGGCTTTAGCCAGTCGCTCAGTACCTGGACTAGTCGCCCCTCGGCGAGCGCTTTTCGTGCGCTCTATTCACTTACGTGCGCAAGTTCGGCGCCCTCCAGCGTCGGTAGCAGTTTGTCTTTGTCATCCACAACGCGAATTCAATCTCGCATAGTTCTCGAAATCCGGCTCCGGCGCCTGCTGATTCCCTTTCAGCCAATGAATTTTGGCGCGCACATAGCTGACCATCACTTCCAGCTCCGTCGCTTTGGCCTCTAGGCTAACAAGTTGCGCGCTCATGATCTCAACCCTGCGTTCGCGTGTCAGGTGGCCCTTACGGCGCTCCTCAGTGAAGGCCGCGATCTCCTTGAGCGACATGCCGAGAGATTGCGAGATCCGGATCACCTCTGCCGCTTGAATGTCCTTATCCGTGAAGACACTGTACGGATGGCGGCCACCCTTGCCGTTCGTCTTAGGGTGTAGCAGGCCAAGACGCGCATAGAAGCGCACCGTATCGCGGGTGAGTCCTGTTACCCGTGCAAATTCTGAGATCAGCATAGGCGCCCCTTGACTGTGGAGTGTGGTCCACAGTTACAACTATGCCTCGCATTTAAGTGCAAAGCCAATATCGGCTGCAACTGAGGAGGCATCTTGGAATACTCAACACTCGGCAATACAGGGCTCCTGGTTTCAAAACTCTGCTTCGGAACCATGACATTCGGGGACGGCAGAGGGCTCTTCAAGGCCCTCAGCGGCGTTGACCAGACAGGGGCCGATGAATTGGTCAAGATGGCTCTTGACGGTGGCGTCAATTTCTTTGATACGGCGGACAACTACACGGAGGGTGCGAGCGAAAAGATTCTCGGACAATCACTGAAGAATCTTGACGTCGCGCGGCAGCAGGTCGTGATCGCTACGAAAGTCTACAGCCGCGTCGGCCCTGGGCGAAATGACGTTGGCGCTTCTCGCGGCCACATCATGGACGGCGTGGAGACCAGTCTCCGCCGTTTGCAGACCGATCATATCGATCTGTACCAGATCCATGGCAACGATGCCGTTACCCCACTGGAAGAGACGCTTCGCGCTCTCGACACCCTGGTGCAGCAGGGAAAGGTCCGCTACATCGGGTGCTCTAACTGGCAGGCATGGAAGATCGCCAAGGCCCTCGGCATCTCCGAGTTCAAGGGCCTCACCCGATTCGAAACGCTTCAGGCTTATTACTCGATCGCCGGCCGCGATCTTGAACGGGAAATCGTTCCTCTGTTGGAATCCGAAAAGGTCGGCCTGCTCGTGTGGAGTCCACTTGCCGGCGGTTTACTTTCCGGCAAGTTCAGCCGGACGAATCAGAAGCCCGCGGATTCGCGCCGCAGTGAGTTCGACTTTCCCCTCGTGGACAAAGAGAGGACCTGGAAGATCCTCGACGTCATGGCTCCGATCGCGAAAGCACACGGATGTAGTGCTGCACGTCTTGCGCTCGCGTGGCTCTTATCAAAGCCGGCCGTAACCTCGGTCATCATTGGTGCGAAACGCCCCGACCAGCTTAAAGACAATCTCGCGGCGATGGAGCTCACACTCACACAAGACGAGCTTAAGCAGTTAGGTGAGGCCAGCGCTCTTGCCCTTGAGTATCCAGGCTGGGCGCTGCCGTTCCAGGGAGCCGACCGCCTGGGACCTGCTGATCGCTGGGAGCGATTACGCGAGGCGAGTTCACCGCATTGATCTTGGACGTAGTGCGTAAGTAGTTTCTCGTCCCTGCAGCTGCCGCCGGTCACCGGTAGAAACAGGTCGCCCGTTGGAGCCGCATCGAGACTGTGGGAACCAGACAATCAACTCGTGCGCGTCCTAGGACAACGCAGGGACACGCCAGGCAACGAAAAGTGGAGCGGGCGATGGGAATCGAACCCACGGGGAAGGCGCTGCCGCAACTATAAAACAAGCGGTTTCCTGCGGACGCTGATGTCAAGTGTGATTAGCGTGTGAATTTTCGCGGCATGTGGGGCAACGTAACGCAATGAAGGGACACATCGACGCGCGAGATGCCGCGTTTTAGCTTCTCATGTCGGCGGACATAGGGAGCCGGACGCACCTGCGTCGCTATTCTTCTTTGTATCCAGCCTCCAGTTGATGTCGAACCGCCAGAATCAATATGACGTCCTCAGCGGGCACCCAACGATATTTGGCCACGTAGCCGAAGCGGCCGCGCGACAGTATCAGTTCACGGCGGCCGTCTTCGGCTTGTCGGCCCAGCAACGGATGATCCGCGAGCAACTCGAGGGCTCGTCGGACACTGAGCATCCGCTCACGCGCTAGTTTTGGGTTGTGTTCCGCGAGGAAGTCGAATAATCGCTCAAGGTCGGCGAGCGCTCGGACGGTTATTTGGACGCGCGCCATGTGCGCGCTCGAGGACGACGGACCGCCTTTCCTGCAGCGCGACCCTCAAGATAGTCAAATGCGGTCGCTAATGGAATAGCCTTGCCGCTCTCCATGGTTTCGATCTCGGAAATCGCCGCATCCTTCGCGAATCGCTCGCGAATCTCAGCCCGATCCGCCTCCTGATTCAATGCCTCGACCATAAAGGCGTGCGGTGTCTTATTGGCAGCACCTGCGAGTCGCTCGATTCGACGCTTGAGGCCTTCGGGGAGTTTGAGACTTGTGGCGGCCATTAAGAACGCTCCGCGTTGCTCCTGGGTAGTCACAAAGTACTACCCATGCCAAGTAAAGTCAAGACCGTCCCACGTTGTCGTGCTCTGTGAATTGCTTGGGACGGGAAGCTACTGTGGAACGGTCGCTTTTCCGAGAACGCCGTCGGGCGACTTCCGCCCAAAGGCATAAATTCAGAATGTCGATTTCGAGGGCAGGACGAAGCGGTTCGTTTCGCTACTCTAGGTAGGGCGCGAGCACATTTTCGATCCATTTCATGAATGCGCGGACTCGGCGCGACAGGTTGCGCCGATGCGCTACCACGAGGGACACGGCAAGCGACCGGCGACGAAAGTCGGGTAGAATTTCCACCAGCGCTCCACTCTCCAAGTATCGGCCAATCCCAAGAAGTGGGGCCTGAATCAGGCCAAGACCGGCGAGGGCAGCGGCTTCGTAGGTTTGTGCGCTGTTGACGTGCAACGCACCTGGCAACTGAAGTGTCGCGTAACTTTCGCCGTCCGGGTATTCCCATCCAAAGGGTCTTGCGCCCAGCGTCGTCTCAAAGTGAATTGTCCGGTGTTCCTGGCGCTGGAGATCTCCCAGCGATCGAGGGACGCCATAGCGCGCCAGATAGGCGGGACTGGCGGCGTTGACTATGCGTAACTTGCCCAGCGGGCGGGCAATCAGCCTCTCGTCCCCGATGGGACCAAGTCGCAATACGCAGTCAAACCCCTCTTGAACCAGATCAACTTGGCGATCCGTGCTCGACAACTCCAGCTCCAACTCGGGATGAGTCGCCATGAAATCCGGTAAGGCCGGCACGATCGTTGTCCGTGCCACCTCGGTCGGAAGATCGACGCGTAGACGCCCGCGAAGTGCCACAGATCGCCTGCGAACATCGAGTGGAGATCGTCGGCGTCCGCGAGCAGATCGCGGGCACGTGCATGAAATACCCGTCCGTCTTCCGTCAACTGCACGCTACGCGTCGTCCGGTGCAGAAGCCTGGCACCGAGATCTTCTTCCAGCTTCCGGACCGCCGTTGAGGCTCTGCCCTTCTGTATGCCCAGGCTATCGGCCGCGAGGGTGAAGCTCCCCATGTCCGCGACCGTGATGAAAATGAGGAGGGGTTCGAGATTCTGCATTTTCGTGCCTCGGTATTGTTCACCGCAGAGAGAACAGTGAGTTCAGTTTCTCGGTGATTATCATACCTAAGAGACACAGTAAGCTACAGACATTGGGATTCCCCCATAGGAGAGCGACAAGTGTTCGAAACTATGAAACTGCATCGGGTGCCTGAAACCACAACCCTGCATGGCGCCCTGTGGGCCGGCCGGATAATGAGCGCGCTCGTTGTTATCGCTCTAGTGGCAGACGGCACTATTCAGCTTTTCGCGCCGGCGCAGATCGCGAGCATGTTGCAGGAAACCGGGTTCGCGATCGACCTGACCCGTGTCTTGGGTCCGATCATCCTCGCCTGCGCCATCCTTTACGCCATCCCGGCCACCGCCGTGCTCGGCGCGATCCTAGTGACGGGCTTTTTGGGAGGCGCCATCTGTGCCCATGTGCGCATTGGTGAGTTGGGCTCGCCGCCGGAAATCATTGCCCTGCTTCTGGGCGCGATGACATGGGTCGGCCTCTACGCGCGCGATCCCCGGGTCCGCGCCATTCTGCCGTTCATTCGTTAAACCAACCGGGGCAGCCCTCTGTCCCTCAACATCAGGAGAAATCGCATGTTTTTAGTCATCGGAATCACGGGAAAAGTGGGCGGCGCAACGGCGGAGCATCTGTTGGCGCACGGCAAGAAAGTACGCGCGCTCGTCCGCAATCGCGAGAAGGCGTCAAGCTGGGCGAACCAGGGTGTGGAACTGGTTGACGGTGATTGGAATGATTCGGCAGACATCGAGCGGGCGCTCAAAGGCGTCGAAGGTGCGTTTGTCATGTTGCCGGCTGTCTGGGCTCCCTCGCCCGATTACAAAGAAGCCAAGGGCGTGATTGCGAACTATGTAGAGGCGCTCAGCAAGGCAGCGCCGCCGCGGGTGGTAGCGCTTTCGTCGATGGGTGCGAACAGGACCAGCGGGCTTGGGATGATCACGGCCTTGTCGCTTCTGGAGCACGGTTTTCGCGACCTAGCATCGCCAATCGCATTTGTGCGCGCAGGCGGATTCTTCGAAAACTTCCTCTACGGCTTGCAGGTCGCCCAGGGCGGAATGCTACCGGTCTACTACAATCCGACAAACCGGAAATCGACCATGGTCGCGTCGAACGACGTCGGCGCGGAGGTCGCAAGCCTTTTGACCGGGCCAGCGTGGTCAGGGCGGCGCGCCGTCGAGCTCGGTTCGATGATCACCGCAGATGAAGTCGCGGAGCAATTGGGTGAAGTCCTGAATCTTGACGTGAAAGCCTTTGCAGTCCCGCGTGCAGGGTGGGCGAAGGCGTTCGAGCAATTCGGCATCCCGAAGGGCCACACCGGACCCGCTGAAGAAATGTTCGAGGCCGTGAATGCAGGATGGATGGACCTCGGAGTCGAGGGTACAGAGCACGTAGCGGGCACGACGTCCGCACGCGACGTCTTCGCGGCGGCCCACAAGGCCGTGACGGCGTGAACCGCGACGTTCACACCAATGAAGATCGAGATCAAATATAAAGGTTCTTGTTTGGATGCAACGGGCGGAAGCGGTCGACTGATCGTCCGCGACGCCCTGGCGAAAGGCAGATCGTCACCACCAACTTGTTATGCGGCGCACCGCATAACAAGTTTAATGCGGCGAGTATTGTTATGTGGAGCTGAGAGCCTACCCCTCCCGTTTTCGCTACTTTCCAAGGTCTCACGCGCGTTACCGGGGCCTGAGTACTC
>Ga0208193_1001523_pt1 | contig 10100 bp, 9 predicted proteins | sample June2015DPH_17_2_FD_184716 | JGI IMG/M metagenome (GOLD analysis project Ga0208193, IMG submission 184716) | Peatland microbial communities from SPRUCE experiment site at the Marcell Experimental Forest, Minnesota, USA - June2015DPH_17_10... | ecosystem: Environmental > Terrestrial > Soil >...
GTGGGGACGGAAGACTCAGGGCCGGCAGCGGAGCACAGCCAGGCGCAGCAACCGGGCCAGGATCACGGGCAGGCAATGGCGATTGAGCACTGAGCGGCGGATGGGCGGGAGAAGTTCGCGACATATACGCGGGATGGTCTTGGGCAGGATTATGCGCAGCAGCGGTACTACAAACGCCAATGTGGGGGCATCTTGGACCCCGGACCAGGGGAACATCTCAACCGCGCACTCGGAGAATCCGGGCACATGGAACCGGTACGCCTACGTAGCCGGCGATCCCATGAACTTTAAGGACCCTCATGGGCGCGATCTGATGTATATGGATCTGGCGCGCGCTGGGGATCAGCCGTTGGCGCCGTAGCGCCGGTGGACCCTGCAGCAGCAGCTTCATAGGCGCGGCGGCCAGCCTCAAAAGCCTCGGCACCGGTCATCGGTCTCGTTACAGCGGTCTGGGTAGTTCGCTTTGTAGTTCGTTTTGTTGGCATGGGCTTTTTCTCCTTGGCGAGTGGGTCATGGCTTCCTGCCTCACGCGCAACTTGCACTTTCCGCGACGTGGCCCGAGGCGGCGAGCTGCAGATTCGGCGGCGCGCGGTTGTTGTTGCTGACATGCGCCGCGGTACGTTTGTAGGTTCTCGACCGGCGAAGCCTGAACGGAGGCGTCGGACCGGCCGTATCAGAACCGTATCAAAACCCCATCCAAATGGCCCGCTTTGGGTTGTTCACTGAGCGAAAGCAGACTCCCCAAATTGTTGAAAAACCAAGAACAGGATAGAGGCGTTGGAGGCAATTCGTTTGCCTCCGGAGCAAAAGGTCGGTGGTTCGAATCCACTCGGGCGTACCAGATTCCAAGGAATCATATGCGCGGTTTTGTAGTGGCCGCAGCGTCGCCTTTAAACGCTCTTCCTACGCATACAAGATCCGCGGGCTTGAGCCGTAGTCGTCGCAGGAAAGGGTTTTGACTTCCTCGAATTCCAGTTGGCCCATCTTCGTTGTTCTGTCGGCGTTGACCGGTTGGGTCAGCCGTCCGCTTGAGAAGGTCCGCAACGACTACGTCGATCCCGCCACGTGCGCGACGTGTCATGCTGAGATCGCGAAAGAGTATCTCCAAACTGGCATGGGGCGCTCTTTTTACCGCCCGAACCCCCAGACTACCATTGAGGACTTCACCTCTCACAACACGCTGTATCACAAGGCTGGCAGTATCTCCTTCGTGCAGCACATGATTATGGACGATTTGTCGACTAAGAACGCCGGCGGCGTCACCTTCACGGAACCGCACGGGGCAACCTTCGCGGATGTCGACGGAGACGGCGTGCCGGATTTCATCGTGGGTAAACGCTACTGGTCGCACCTGGATGACTATTACGATGCGGATGCTCACGGGCCGCCGCTATTGTATTGGTACCGGGACGGTTCGGAATCCGAAGGCGCCCGGGGGGAGCCGAATTTGTTCCGGAGCTGATCCATAATCGTTCGGGGTCCGGTTCCGACGTGTTAGCTACAGACTTGCATGGGGACGGCGCGGTGGATACTGTCACCTCGACCGACAGAGGCACAATCATCTTTTGGGGCAAGCCGCGCGCCGGGTCTGTGAAGGCGACTGTCGTGCCTGCCCGCAGATCACGCTGAGGATTGCTGTAGGGCGCAGAAGCACCCGGTAAACCCGTTGCTCCCCACTTACCTTGTTGTTACAATCCGGTGCGGATACTATCTCCGCGGTTGAGGGTAAGAACACCATGCGTTCCAGCAAAGCTGCTGTGACTTTAATCGGTCTTGCGCTGCTCGGCGTCTATGCATGCTCGATGCCGGCGTACGGGCAAGCCGGGAAAATCGTGTTTCTCGCGGCGCCCAAAGATCACGGCGTGCCAGGCCGCCACGAGTACGAGAAAGACCTGAGAGTGCTCGCCTATTGCCTGGAGCACTCCACTAATCTCAAAGACGTTACTACCAAGGTCTATGTCGGGAAAGCGCCTGGCATCGACGAACTGAAAGACTCGGCGGCCATTGTAGTGGAAAGCGATGGCGACAGGTCTGCGAGCGAGCATCACCCCCTGTTCCCCGCCAATGCCACTACCGATCATGGCAAGTATTCTCCCGAAGCGGCGGGGTTTCTGAAGGACTTCGACGAACTGATGAAGAAGGGCGTCGGCCTGGTGGTGTTTCACTACGCGACCGAGATAGACAATGAGACCGCGCGCCAATACTACATGGATTGGGTGGGCGGCTATTACGCATCGGAACCGGGCGTGCGGAACAATCCCGTGGATACGTGGTCGATCACGCTGCAGAACGAAGGGCACCCGATTCTGCGCGGAGTGCACCCCTGGAGTTACAAAGAGGAGATCTTCACCAAGTTCCAGCTCCGTGAAGGTCCGCAGTTGACACCCTTGATCATCGCCACACCCGCCGCCGCCAACTTCGGACCGCGGATTGTCTCCTGGGCGTATCAGCGCAAAGAGGGCGGCCGCGGTTTCGTAATGGGCGGGATGGACATGCACGTTAATCTGCAGATCGAGGACAACCGCCGCCTGCTGCTGAACGGGATCATTTGGGCGGCGCGGATGGAAGTACCGGCAGGAGGCGTCGCATCCACTGTCTCGGATGATGTCATGAAATGAATTCAGCGCTTAGCATGCTTGGCGTAGCGCTGACTTGATTGTTACGAGCGCGACGGCGTATCGTGGCATCAACGATGAATGCGAACGAGGAATATCCGCGAGTGGCCGTGTTGGGCGCTGGCGCGGTGGGCAGTTTCTTCGGCGGTATGCTGGCGCGGGCCGGCGCGCCGGTGATGTTGATCGGGCGCGCGAGCCACGCCGAAGCCATCGCGGCGCACGGATTGATCATCGAGAGCTTCCGCTTCCCGAAGCCGGAGCGCGTCCGCGTCGAGGCAGCCACCGGCGCGGAGGCCGTCGGCGGCGCAGGGATCGTGCTGCTGTGCGTAAAGACTCTCGATACGGAATCGGCAGCGCGGGCCATCGCGCCGCATCTTGCCCCGGGCGCGGTGGTGGTGAGCATGCAGAACGGCGTGGATAACGTGGCGCGCATCCGCGCGGCGAGCGGCATTGACGCGCTGGGAGCCGCTGTCTACGTGGCCGCCGAAATGGTCGCGCCGGGCCGCGTGAGGCATACTGGCCGCGGCGACTTGATCGTGGGTCCGTTCCCGGGATCAGGCCACGATCCGGCGGCGATTGAGCGCGTGGCCCAGTGTTTCGCGCGCGCCGGCATGCAGTGCCGTTTAGCGGAGGACATTCGCGGATCGCTGTGGATAAAGATGCTCATGAACTGCGCCTACAACGCGATTTCAGCGCTGGGCCGCTCACGCTACGGCCGCATGACGGCGCACGCGGAGATCCGCGAGATCATGGGTCACGCGATCGAGGAAGCCGTGGCCGTAGCGCGCGCCGATGCCATTCCGCTGCCGATGGAGAACTTCGTCGAAACGGGATGGAAGCTGGCGGAAACCATGGGCAACGCTACTTCATCGACGGCGCAGGACCTGGCACGCGGCAAGAAGACCGAGATCGATTCGCTGAACGGATATATTGTGCGCCGCGGCGCCGCGTTGGGCATCCCCACGCCCGTAAATCAGACGCTGCATGGGTTGATCAAACTGCTGGAGGAAGCGGCGGGAGCCTGAGCGCGCCGGCCGATCGGCCCAGGGCACCTTGCCACATTGGCTGCGCCACATCGCTCAGGCTGGAAAGTCTCCGTGCCGGCGGAAATAGGCGACCAGACCGCCGGCTTCGATGATGGCTCGCATGATATACGGCAGCGGTTCGGCTGCGATGGCTTCAGCCGTGGTTTCGTTGTACACCTCGCCGCTGGCGATGCGGAGCCGGTCGCCTTCGCGGATGCGGCTGGTATCGCAGATCACCGGCAATAGACCGTTGTTGACAGCGTTGCGATAGTAAGTGCGCGCGAAACTGTGCGCCAGCACCGCGCGAATGCCGGCGCCCAACACTGCCGTCACCGCCACTTCCATGGCGGAACCGCAGCCGAAGTTCTTGCCGGCGACGATGGCGTCTTCCGCTTGAACGCCCGCGGCGAACTGGGGCGCGATCTCTTCGAAAAGGTACTGGCGGAGCACTTGCGGATCGAGGCTGTCGCGCTTGCGGCGCGAGGCGATGATGTAGTCGGTGTTGACGTCGTCGCCGAAAACGCGCGCGCGGATTCTCATGCGAGAAATTCCCGCGGATCGGCGACAACACCGCGTACGGCTGCGGCGGCGCAGCTTGCGGGCGACGCCAGATAGATGGAGGCGGCCCCGTTGCCCATGCGTCCCTTGAAATTGCGGTTGGCGGTGGAGATCACATTGACGTTGTCGCCGGGAATGGAGCCGCACGTGCCGCAGCAGGAACCGCAGCCAGGCGTGCCGATGACGGCTCCGAGCGCGATGAACTCCGCCAGCGTGCCATCGCGCGCCAGCGTTTCGAGAACCGTGCGCGACGCCGGAGCGACCACCAGTTGCACGCCGGGCGCAACGCCGCCGCCCGCTTTCAGCACGGCCAGCGCCTGGCGATAGTCGCGAACGCGTCCGCCGGTACACGTGCCCAGATAAACCATTTGCACAGGAGTGGCTGCGCTCTCGCGGATATCCATCACGCGGTCCACGCAATGCGGCAGCGCGATTTGCGGAGTCAGCCGGTCGAGATCCATCTCGACCTCGCGGCAGTAGCGGGCACCAGGATCGGGCGTTTGCGGATCGGCCATTTCCGGGTCGCTGGAGACGCCGTTGAGGTAGGCGAAAGTCTTCTCATCCGCGGCGAATATGCCGTTCTTGGCGCCCATTTCCACCGAGAGGTTGCTGAGCACCAGGCGGTCCTCGAGATCGAGCTCCATGGCGCCGGGGCTTTCTGGAAGCCCGCCGAATTCCAGTGCCTTATAGGCGGCGCCATCCGCGCCCAACTGTTTCGCCAGCGCCAGCGCGATGTCCTTGGGATACACGCCGGCCGGCAATCGGCCAGTGAGCGTGACGCGAATCGACTCCGGCACGCGCAGCCAGATCTTGCCGGAGATGAAAATAGCCGCGAGATCCGACGACCCGATGCCGGTGGCGAATGCGTTCAGCGCGCCGTACATTACCGCGTGGCTATCCGCGCCCACGGCGAGGCCGCCCGGAAGCGCGCGTCCGGTTTCCACGACCAGTTGATGGCCGATGCCTTCGCCCACATCCCAGAGCAGAATGCCGTGCGCCGCGGCGAAATGGCGCATGCGTTGATGAAGCTGCGCCGTGTGGCGGCTGGGCGCCGGCGCATAGTGATCCAGAGCCAAGACGATGCTGCCAGGGTTCAGCACGCGTGCGCCGCCCATCGCTTCGAAGTAGTCGATGGCCATGGGCGTCGAGCCGTCGGTGCCGAGCGCGCAGTCGACGCGGCAGACCACGACGTCGCCCGCAAAAGCGTTTTTTCCGGATTTGGCGGAAAGGATTTTCTCGCTGATGGTTTGGGCCGCCATAACACTAACGCTACCTTATGGCGGCAGCTCTGTCATCAGGCGACGGACGCGCAGGCGTTGTGGAGCGATGCGCCCAGGCGGGCCAATTTCGCTTCGAGGCGGCGGCGCTCGACCGGAGACGCGCCGTATACAACCGGCAACAACTGGGAAACTTCCCGATAGATTCGCTCGGCTTCCTCATTGGCGGAGTCATCGGCAAAATCGGACCGCAGCCCAAGGTCGAGCCGCCTGTTAATTAGTGCGATGAGCTGCCCGTCCGTCCTGGCGCGCAACGCACTAAGCCTCGCGGCTTCCGGTTGGTTCGACATCATTCTCAAATCCATGCTACTTGTTTAGACGTTTGAGAATGCCATTTCGCTCTCGGGAACGATGAAAATCTCGTTAAGAATCGTGAAGAAGCGGGAACCGTCCGAAGTACTTTAACGGACGGTTCCCGCAAGAATTCATTGAATTTCAATGCTATCCACTTTGATCACCTGGCCGTCGCGCGTACCGGTGATCTTGGCATTCACCGGACCCGCCGCGACGGTGGGGTCGGTGGAACGGTCGGCTCGGTTCTTGAGGGCCAGGATGGCTTGCTGGTTGCCCGTGTCGTCCAGCCGATAGGTTTTGCCTGAGACTTGCAGGGCGAACGTTGTGGTAGTGCCGTTCGCCTGACATCCGGAGACATCCTTCTTCTGGTCGAGGCACGTGGTGTCAAGCAGATTTCCGGTCAAGTTTTCGGCGAGTGCTAAGGTGGCGAAAATCGCCGCCGTGGCCGCGATGGTAAATACTTTTCGCATGTTTCTCTTCCTTTCAGATTCGAAAATGTCGAATATGGCGCGTGGTACCGGACAGTGCATGTCGGACGCCAGACTTGCAGTATGAGGCGCTTGCGGCGGCGCCGGTTCCACACCACTGGCGGGCGGGTATGGCATGTAGGAAAAAATGCCAAGTGCTACGTGTAAACACGAGGCGTCTTAAGGGTGCGGGTGAACACAGACTCCGCCAATGTATACCACGCGCGCCGGCTCGCGGCCGAAGAAATAGGGTAGCTCGCGGTAATCCCCACAATCGTGGATAACGAAATCGGCCAGCTTGCCGGGCTCCAGCGAGCCGATTTCGGCGCCGCGGCGGAGACTGTAGGCGGCGTTGATAGTGGCCGCGGAGATGGCTTCCGCCGGCGTCATTTTCATATGCGTGCAGGCTAGTGAAAGCGCCATGGGCATGGAGGCTGTGGGCGATGAGCCGGGGTTGAAATCCGTAGCCAGAGCCACTGGCAGGCCAAGCGAAATCATCTGCCGCGCAGCGGGATAGTGGGCGGAGCCAAGATTGTATACGGACGCGGGCAGCAATACCGGCTGCACGTTGGCTGCATGGAGCGCCTTCAACCCATCGACTGTGGTGGCTTCCAGATGATCGGCCGTGGCGGCGCCGAGCTCGGCGGCGAGAAGCGCGCCGGCATCGGGAGTGAATTGGTCGGCGTGCAGGCGCAGGCCGAGGCCCAGATCGCGGGCGGCCCGCAAGACAGTGCGCGCCCGATCGGGTGGAAACACGTTGGGCTCGCAGAATACATCGCAGTATTCCGCCAGGCCTTCCGATACCACGCGGGGCAGCATTTCGTGGATCACGATGGCCACATAATCATCGATGCGGCCGCGGTACTCATCGGGGATTTCGTGCGCGCCAAGGAACGTGGGAACGTAGCGCAGGCGCCGCTTCGCTGCTAGTTGGCGAATGACGCGGAGAATCTTCAGCTCGGCTTCGAGCGACAAACCATAGCCGGATTTCGCTTCGATGGTGGTGGTTCCGCCGCGCAGGAACCATTCGGCGTAGCGGCTGGCGGCTTCGAGCAACTCGGCTTCGCCGGCCTGGCGCGTGCGGCGAACGGTGGAGCGAATGCCGCCGCCGCGCGCAGCGATCTGAGCGTAAGTGGCGCCCTCGGCGCGCTGCTCGTATTCGTCGGCGCGCGTGCCGGCGAAGACCGGGTGCGTGTGGGCGTCGACAAAACCGGGGAGGACGATGCGGCCGGCGGCGTCCACGATTTCGGCATCGCTGGGGATTTCGATTTCGGAGCGGCGGGCTACGGATTCGATGCGGCCGCCGCGGACGACCATGGCGCCGTCTTCGACGATGGCGAGGTGGCGCATTTCGGGGCCGATGCGCGGGCGCGCGGGACCGGCCAGGGTGACGATTTGGGGCGCGTTGACGACGGCCAGGCAGTTAGGCATGCGGTTCCAGGTTAGCGCGCTGGACGAGGCCGCACCGGTGATGCGGTTAGCGAAGAGCGCCGGCTGAAACCCGGCGGCTATTGGATCGCGATATAGAGAGTCTGCGTGCTCTTCACACCAGATTGGGAGAACGATATCGGCTCAGCGCTATTCGCAGTCAAACCCGCGGGCACGACAACATTGAACTGATAAAGCCCGGTAAACGATGGCGCCAACCCGGAATAGTTGAGCGTCGCTTGGGTGCTCCCAAAAGAGAACTGCACTGGCGTGACCAGCGAATTTGCTGCCGTAACGATTGTCCCGGCCGTGAAGCCGCCCGTCACAGGCCCGAAGCCCACGCCATAAATGGTGAGAACGTCGCCCGGTTGCGCGGGCCGTGAGGGAACGCCGGGAATAGCGTTCAGGGGGAGCGCAAAGGTCTGCCCGTCCGAGAATAACGCCCCGACATATTGCTTTCCGTTGACCGTAAACGTTGGAGGAGCAAGGATACCGGGTTGGGTTGCGTTCACGTAAATCGGATAGTCGTCGCTGGCGCCATTCGCGTTCGTCAAGGTGATGAACGTCGGCCCAATAGGCGCGGTGGAGGGCACCAGCGCATTTACCTGGCTTGCGCTGACGAAATCTACGAAAGCCGCCGCCGCCCCACCCACCGAAACGCTCACACCGCCCAACGACGTCGGAGCTACTCCATTGGTGAATTGCGAAAGCGCCCATTGCTGCGGCGATTGCGGAAACAGATTGTCGCCGTATATCTCGATCCAGGAGCCGGGCGCGATGGTGGGGAATCCTCCAAACGCCGAAGCGCTGACGATTCCACCGGGCGTGAGAACGGGCGGCGCGGCGGGCGCGGAAAGGGTAAAGCCGATATCGTCGGCCAGGGAATCCGAAGAAGGAAAACTCACGTCGATTCTCACGCGGCGCGTGCCGGACGGCAGTATCCCGGTGTGCTCCGTCTCGATGAGGCTATAACCGGCGAACGAGCCGGAAGTCAGTTGGGCGCTGGGCGCGAGTTGCTTGCCGGTCCAATCGAAAAAGAGATACGTCAGGCTGGCGGCCGATGCTCCCGACGACCCTCCGAGCCACCCCGAAACCACATACGTCACCTGCCCCGAATCGATGGCCGTCGCGGCCGCGGAAACGTCGATATCCTGATAAAGATCCGCGGTGTCCACCCACCCGCAGAAAAGGCTGGTCCCGCGGTCCGCCGGGCCGGGAGACTGCGTCGAAATGAACCCTGTCCCTCCGTAGGGCGCCACCGATCCGGCTATTTGGTTGGTCGACCATCCGGGAACATAGAGGGCCGCGGCGGGCAGCGCCGCATTGGGTCCGAGTTCGGCCCCTGGGTTCACTACCAGGTTCGTGCCCAGCGCCGGCGATGACCCGGCTTGCGTCAGCTTAAGCGACAAGCTGTCGGCGACGCCGGTATCGTAGTTTCCATCCTGCAAGGTCAAACTGACTGTGATCTGCACCGTACCCACCGGCACCAGGCCGATCTGCTGCTGAAAGAACATGCCGACGTCTCCGCCGGCGAAGGGAAACATGAGCGGACCGACGGTGGTTGTGCTGAATGTTTGTCCGCTGCCGTTCTGGAAGGCGACGGCCATTTGAGTTCCGGTGGATACGCCTCCCGCGCTACCCATATACGCGGATGCAATGAATTCCGCGTTACCGGCGTTGATCAAAGAGGACGCCGATGATACGTTGATGACTTGGGACATCACCGACGGAAGGGATGGGAAAGCGGCCGCGAAATATTGAAAGCCGTGATCCGGCGGAGCGGGATCGGTAAGCTGTGGGTAGCCATTCGTCGGCTGTTGCGCCGCGGTGCTGGTAAAGTTGTAAGGCAATACGGTAGGTTTTCCCGATTGAACGGTCCAACCCGGAATGCTCGCCACCGCCGTCACCACTCCGGAGCCTGCCGGACCGGCCTCGGCGTTCCCATTCACTATCAGATTCGTATTTAAGATACTCGTCTGCGCTCCCGATGGTCCAGTGCAAATGACCAGGGCTGCCGCGCCCAGAAGCAGGCGGGCTCCAATCGCGCGCATGACGCCCGATCCCTGCCGCCCGGCGGCTCGGCGTGCAGCGGATCCTTCCGAAAAAGCGGATTGTAAAATCTCTGTCACGGTTTCAATGCCTCCCTTTCTCTCTTCTGCGTGAAATACCGCGTTTCGCGCCAAAACGTAGATTGGGGCGTGGATATAATCGATTAGCGTCCCGGGTGAGGCAGACGCCACGACGGTGGGCTTGTGCGTCTGATATCCGGCAGCAGGCGGATTCACAATCCGCCGCAGATTGACAATCTTCCCCACAAGCAAAGCGCCCGCGTGCCGCGATTCCATACGGGAGAGGAACTTTTTTTCACGCCGCGGTTCGTGGCAGACTGATAGTCGCACAGGTAGTGGAAGTAGGCCGATTCCTCAGTGGTGCTGC
>Ga0208193_1001526_pt1 | contig 10076 bp, 10 predicted proteins | sample June2015DPH_17_2_FD_184716 | JGI IMG/M metagenome (GOLD analysis project Ga0208193, IMG submission 184716) | Peatland microbial communities from SPRUCE experiment site at the Marcell Experimental Forest, Minnesota, USA - June2015DPH_17_10... | ecosystem: Environmental > Terrestrial > Soil >...
TGTTGAAGGACGCTGCTGTGCGGGCGTACGTAGCATCGTCGAAATTCCACTTTGGCGAAGCCTGGCGCCAGATGAACTTATTGAACTGGTCGAGGTATTTCGCATAGCCGGCCTTGCCGACTGGGGTGGCGAAGTAGTACTGATACCAAAACAGGAACGCAGGCTCGGGTGGCAACGGCGTCTGGTTGCCCGCCGGGCTGCTGATCAGATAGCCGCTGACGGAAACGATCGCCTTGCAGCGCTCCGGCCAGAGTGTTGCCATGACGTCCGCCGTACGCGCGCCCCAGTCAAAGCCGGCGACGGTAGCTGTCTGGATCTTGAGCGCATCCATCAGAGCGATGATGTCGAGGCCGACGGCGGACTGCTGGGCGTTCCGCATTGTTTCGCTGGAGAGAAAGCGCGTCGTACCGTAGCCACGCAGATAGGGGACGATTACCCGGTAGCCGGCCGAGGCCAGCAGAGGTGTGACATCGACAAAGCTGTGAATGTCGTAAGGCCATCCGTGCAGAAGAACGACCGCGGGACCATCGGCGGGGCCGGCTTCCGCGTATCCGACATTCAGGAGACCGGCTTTGATCTGCTTGAGAGAGCCAAATGAGGTGTTCGTTCCGGGCCTAATCCGGGGCACCTGCGCTGGGCTTGTCTGGCTGGATTGTGCGTCCGCGGAGCCGATTGTGGCGAGCCCGGCGGCAGCAAAAGCCCCGGTCGCATTGCGCAAAAAGCGGCGGCGATTATGACTGAGTTCTTCGAACATTTTGATCGTACTCATTGGTGAATCTCCTCTGTTTGATTGATTAGTTGGGAAGTGACCACGTTAGTCACGACGGTGATCGAGACATTGATGTTGCCGCGTGTAGCGCGGGAATACGGGCAAACCTCGTGCGCTGCATCCACTAGGGCTTCGGCAGCTGAGAGTTCCATGCCCTGCAGGCTGACATTGAGACGGGCGGCGAGGCCGAAAACGCCGTGCGCCGATCCGAGATCAACCTCGGCGTCAATGGCCGGGTCAGCCGGAAGCGCGACCTTCATTTTGCCGGCTACGATCTTGATAGCCGATAGGAAGCATGCCGACCAACCGGCGGCGAATAACTGCTCTGGGTTGGCGCCGGCGCCCTGGGCGCCAGGAGTCGACAGTTTAATGTCCAGGCGGCCATCGGGGGTGTGGGAAGCACCGTCACGACCACCGGTTGTGTGGGTTTTGGCGGTATACAGAACTCTTTCGAATGGGGTCATAGTAGGCTCCTTATTGGACCGCAGTGTTCAACCTTCTAGTTGCGAGATTCTGTACCTGGGATCGGATTCTCCTGGAACAATCGGGTAACCATGGCCGAGTCCAGGTAGGCGCGAACGCGTACGATCACCCCGTTCCGGAAATACGCGACCCAGCAATAACGATTGTCGAAGCGCATTCCGTTCTTGGCTGTCGCGAAGGAGTGAAGCTCGACCACAGCCTCATCGTCTTTGACGATCAGATGCTCCGTACGGAGCTGCGCGCCGTTTGGAAGAACCTGACCCAGCTTGGCGAAAGTACCCGCAAAGAAGTCCCTCTTGCTCCGGTAGTGGCCGGCCAGTGGGTGGGTGCCCATCACCGTCCAGTCGACGTCGTCAGCCACATGGTCGAAAAAGGCAGCTCCGTCGCCACTCTCAAGTCCCTTGAAGATTTCACGAACACGCTCCACCGTGATTGGCATCTGGCGGCCATCGTCGCCGCGGGAGGCGCCGTCCCGGGCACCCGCAGTGTTGGCTTTGGCGGTTTTCAGAGCTTTTCCGAGTTGCGTCATGGTGAGTTCCTTCTTAAAGCTGTCCTCTCCGCGTATCCGGAGGGAAATGATCGAACATCTTGTCCACGCCCTTATCGAGGTTTTTTATGTTCTTGTCGGACTTACTGGACAAGGTATCGCTTGCCGATCCCCGCCAAATCAGTTTCTTGGTGTTCGAGTCGAACAGGTCGACGACCAGCGTTCCTACCTTGTATGTGCTCTCCGTCGTGGTCGAGTCGCCGAATCCGTCGCCAAATCCGACTCCGAACCGGCCTCGCCATCCCCAACCGCCGCCGAAACTGTCGTAGTAAGTGTTGAGAGTTTGGTGACTCTGATTCATCTCCATCGCCATGATGGAAACGTTCCCGCCCGATTCCACTTCTGTCCAACCTTTCCCTGCCAGAGCGGAATTGACGGCCGCTTTGATTCGATCGACCCACAGAGGGTCCTGCGTGTGAACCTTTTCCCAGGAGTACGTTTTGTACTGGCTGAAATCTGCGCTCCGATCAAAGTCGGTCTTCACCTGCTGCGCGAATGATGCAGTTGCAAAAAGCATCACGATCCCCATGCAAGAGGAAATCCTACGTTGTGTGTTCATAAAGTGTCTCCCTACGCTGTTTGAGTGTTGATAAATGCGGCGATTCACGACCTCACGCCGCTTTCCATCCCGACTCGGCTAATGCACTCACCGCTCCAAGTTCGAAGGCCGCACTTTCCCGTGTGAATTGATCGGGTTGAATCTGCCCTCATTTGGGAAAGTGTCGTACCGCCGACGAATTGAGGCCTCCGTGTTGCGCAGATTGACACTGCGCGGAGCCGCGCAACGGTGGAGCAGCGACTGACCCCTTACCAGCCCAGACCCTTTTTACTGTGTGCCGAACATCCCCGGCAAAAGTGCGGAGGGGATTGGAATTCCGAATGCAGCGTGTCCAGCGTTTGACAGACTTTTCTTAGCGAACTGGAGATATCTAATGGCGCGAAACGTGGCGGACTTACTGTGGGAAATGCTCCAGCAGGCTGGCGTGAAACGTTGTTACGGGATCGTCGGCGATGCACTCAACCCCGTGATCGATGCGCTTCGCCGAAATGGGAAGATCGAATTCATACACGTCAGGCACGAAGAGTACGGCGTCTTCGCAGGCGTCGGGGACAGCTACTTAACTGCGAAAGGACATACATTAAGCCTCGCCAAGCAAGTCTTGAATAGCCGCTTGGATACCGTGATCAAAACGATCGAACACAACGTTCGCCTGGTGTGAGCGAGAGGGTCATGTGTCCAGCCTCACCTGCCTACGCATACGAAGCCCGATTGTGGATCGCGCAATATCCCGCGGCCCCAGTCCAATTGCGATTCTGCTCCTCATTATGATGGCAGCGAATCGAGCATCTGCACAAGGTCCGCCCGCTTTGCCTGATCGCCCGTGGCATTCGGCCGACGAATGGCAAATCGCTCGCGAGGCGCGCAGCCTTCGACAATCCGGGTTTCATATTGACGCCGAGAAGGTCTATTCGCTTGCGGACTTGATCGATTTAGCTGAGGCGCACAATCCTGAGACGCGCGTCGCTTGGGAGAACGCCCGCGCGCAGGCTGCTGCCCTCGGAATCTCTCGTAGCGAGCTGTATCCAACCTTATCCGCCGTGGCGCTCTCCGGCGTCGATCGCTCGGACGCTGGATCTGGAAGCGGGTTTTATCGCCAGACGATGGCTGATTCCCAGCTAACGTTGAATCTCAACTACGCAATCTTTGACTTCGGCGCACGCCGTGGCCGCATCGACGCCGCTGCCGCTCGTCTTCTCAAAACTAATTTCGGCTTTAACGATGTTCACCGGCAACTCATCTACCAGGTCCAGCAAGCATATTACCGGCTCCTGAATGCGTCGGCTCAAGAGACAGCCGCCCGCGCTAGTCTGGCCAATGCGCAGGCGGTTCAACAGGCCGCCGAAGAACGATTGAAAAACGGTCTGGCAACGCTGCCTGACGTGCTGGAAGCCCGGAGCGCGACCGCGCAAGCGCAATATGATCTCCAGGCCGTATTAGGCGCTGAGCAGATCGCGCGGGGCGACCTTACCACCGTTCTGGGAGCGTCTGCAGATTCGAGGATTCACGTGCAATCGTTCAGTGAAGTACCTACTCCGGAAACGGTCGGCTATACCGTCGAACAAGTCATCGATCGCGCTATAGATCAGCGACCTGACTTGCAGGCAGACGTGGCCGGTATTCGCGAAGCAAACGCTCAGCGGAAAGAAGCGCGAGGTGCGTTCTATCCCAGCGTGAATCTTTCCGCCAGCCCAACCGCCGAATCGCTGAATTTGCTCCAGCAGAATCTCCCCTGGGGGCATACGGCTGATTTGGCCGGCGGAGTGGCGTTGAGCCTCAACTGGACTATCTTCGACGGAGGCGCGCGAAAAAACCGGCTGGCCCAGACGGAAGCACAGATTCGGCAGGCCGAGGCGCAAGTCGAGGCGGCGCGCGATCAAATCGAAAACGAAGTTTGGACTGCGTATTCAAACTTGAACACTGCTTTTCGCCAGCGCGAGGCTGCCACTGCGCTGTTGGACGCGGCCACTCAGTCCTACGCTGCATCGCTTGAGTCTTACGACTACGGCGTTCGCAATTTGCTGGATGTCACCGCTGCCCAAAAGGTGCTTGCGCAGGCCCGGTCGGCGGACATACTGGCGCGAACTCAGGTGCTCGCCAGCTTGTCGGATCTGGCTTTCCGCGCGGGCGATTTGATTCAAACCGAAGCCAAGAGGCCAAAACAGTGACGCGAGCTCCTTCTTTCGACATCCTCGGCTCATTTTTTCCAGCTTGGCTCGTCTGCCTGGTGTTGGCTCTGCTGCTCACGATCGGCGTCCGATGGCTGCTGATGCGGGTTGGGGTAGTGCTCTCACTTCCCATCTTGACCTATCCGAGCCTGACCGCGCTGTTCACCTTATCCCTGTGGCTCGCATTTTTTCGATAGTGAGGAAACTTCATATGGATTCCCCCAAAAACAGAGGAATGAAGTTGGCCGGCCGAATTCTCAGCGTGGTTATCGTGACGGCTGCGTTGGCTCTGGGTATGGTGGTAATCCATCACACCGACGAATACCCACGAACCGACGACTCCGAGATCCTCGCAAATTTCATCGGGATCGCCCCTCAGGCGGAGGGTCCTATTCTCAGGTTGAATGTACATGACAATCAACTGGTGAAGGAGGGAGATCTGCTCTTTGAAATTGATGACCGGCCGTATCGGTATGCCTTGGAGAGAGCCATCTCAGAACAGGCGACGCTCGAAGGCCAGATCTTTGACGAGGGCAGAAAAATCTCGGCTCTGGTGAGTGCCGTCTCTGTTTCGCAGGCCAATATTCAGGCCACGGCAGCCGACGTAACCCGCTCGGCGGCCGCGGTCGATCAGGAGCGCGCGGACGTGGCAAACGCCGAACAAGGCGTCGCCCGCGCCCAAGCCGAATGGGCCTACGCGAATAACAACCTGCACCGAATCGAACCGCTGCTGGCGAAACAGTTTGTCACGGTCGATCAAGTGGATCGGGCTAGAACGTCCGAAGTTACGCAGGCGCAAGCTCTCAAACAGGCGGAATCTCAACTGCGCCTGGCGCAGGCAACTCTACAGTCTTCGTTGGCGCAGGAGCAGCATTCGAAGGCCATGCTGCAGCAAAGCACGGCCCAACACGAACAGGCGCAAAACGCCGTCACTACGCTCGAACCGCTGGTCAATCAGCGCGGAGCCCGAGCCTCGGCGATAGAAACCGCCCGATACAATCTAAACAACTGTCGAGTTTACGCGCCATTCGCCGCTCGAGTGACCAATCTGACGATTTCAGAGGGGGCTTACGCGCATGTCGGACAGCAAGTATTCACACTAATTGACGCCCGCACCTGGTGGGCGGTCGCCAACTTTCGCGAAGGTCAGCTCGAACGCATCACTCCTGGCACGAGGGCAGACGTATACGTCATGTCGAAGCCCAATGTCCGTTTCTCGGGTGTTGTAGACGGCGTCGGATTCGGCGTGACTCCGGACGCGGACGTTGTTGGCCGTTTCGAGCCTGGTTTGCCCGATGTGCAGCGCACTCTCAACTGGGTGCATCTCGCAACCCGGTATCCGGTTCGCGTCCGTGTGGAGAACCCGCCTCCCGAGCTATTTCGAGTTAGCGAATCGGCCATCGTCGTCATCCGAGGCCGCTGACATGGGCGCCATCGTACAAAGTCTCTTCGGCTCAGCCCGGACGTCCACTTGGTACTGGGAATTTCTCAGAGAGGAACTTGCCCCATACCCTGGGAGGGTCTCTTTGGTCGTACGCATGGTCACGGCGTCAACACTGGTTGTGATCATTGGCATGACCTTCCGGATTCCCTACACAGCGTTCGCTGCCCTGTTCGCGCTGGTGCTCTCGCGGGAAAGCATCGAAGCGACCGCGAACGCCGCTCGCGCGTTAGTCATAGGCGTCGTCCTGGGGGCCGCATATGTCATTTTCGGAGCCTTGTTCGCTCTAGGCGATCCAATGCTTCGGTTCCTGTGGGTGGGGGGAAGCCTGTTCCTGGCTTTCTACACCTTGAGCGCGCTCAGCAACTATGCTGCGGTCGCGAGGTTCGCCTACTTGATCGTAATTACCATTCCGTTGTGGGACAGCCATGATTCGGCGGCGTCGAAGGTAGAGAGTACTCTCTGGGCTGTGGGGGCCATTACGATCGGGAGTGTCATCACGTTCGTGATGGAACTGGTCTTTGCTTCGTTCAAACGGACCGGCGAGTTGAGCGAGGCGATTATGGAGCGCCTGATTGCTGTGGAAGAGTTGCTGGAACACTACGCCGATGGCGATGAAGTCCCTGTGGCGACGCGTTCCAAGCTCACCCGGCTGGCCACGGTAGGAACCTCCCGCCTTCGGAGCATTCTACAGCGATCGGGCTTAGCGGCACGGAACCAGCAACACATGGGTGCTCACCTATAACGCGCTGTTTTGGCCGGGTATTGCGACGGCGATCACCACGTGTTACTTGACCGCTCTCACCACGATTGGCGCATCCCATCAAAAGCAGTTCTTGCGATTCGCGGGCGCCCTCATTGGGGGCTTTCTGATCGGCATCGGAGCGCAGGTATTTATTCTGCCAGGCATCGACTCGATTGGTGGATTTGTCGTGCTTTTCATCGCGGTTGCCGTCCTGTCGGCTTGGATTGCAACCTCGAGTCCCCGCCTTTCGTATCTCGGATTGCAGATCGCGGCTGCCTTCTGCCTGATGAATTTAGAGGAATTTAAGTTCCAGTCATCACTTGCCGTGGCGCGAGATCGCGTCGTCGGAATCCTCTTGGCGCTATTTATGATGTGGCTGGCGTTTGACTGGCTCTGGAGCGCCCCGGCCGGCGTCGAGATGAAAAGAACGTTCGTCTCCGCGATACGGTCGGTCGCTCAACTGGCACGAGAGCCGGTTTCGAGCGAACGCCCAATTGCCATCGAACGCAGCTACACGCTTCGCGAAACGATCAATGGCCAATTCGATAAAGTGAGATCTCTTGCCGACGGCGTTCTTTTCGAATTCGGGCCTTCGCGTCAAAAGGACCTCGCGCTGCGCGAGCGCATCCGGGAGTGGCAACCCCAGTTGCGGACGCTCTTCCTGATGAGAATCGCATCCCTGAAATATCGCCTGCAGTTGCCCGGCTTCGAACTGCCAGAGCATACCCTGATCTCCCTGCGCGAGTATGACAATCGCTCGGCCGCGCTACTGGATGATGTGGCTGACTGGATTGAGGGTACAGCACGTCCTGGAAAGATCCCGGGAGATTCGTTGAAAGGGATGGAACAGAGCTTACCGTCGCACCCCGTGGGCCAGCCTTTGGCCGACAGCCCGTCGTTCGTTATTTTGCTCCGCGGAATCGATAGCCTCACCAATTCCGTGGCCGAAGAAATCGCAAGGAACTTGCTTGCGCCGCGCCGCTGACCACGCTTCCACGCAGAAGCGTGGGGCGCAAGCCTCGGCCAACTGCTACACTTTACCTATCGAAAACGGGACCACGCTGTTGAAGCATACCCGCCATGACCGAGACTTCCGGATATCAGCTCGAACTCCTCCGGGAGAGTAGCGACTTCACCCTTTATCGCGGTCGCCAACCTGGCAACCCATCGCCGGTGTTGGCAGTGGCGCTCAGCGCAGAACAGCCATCGCCTCAGGATGTCCGGCGGCTCGAACGGGAATACTCGCTGGCGGCCGAACTCGGTCCAGCGTGGGCTGCCAGGCCTCTGGAGCTTACTCGAGTCAAAGGACGGATCATCCTCATACTCGAGGACCCTGGGGGTGAGCCGCTCGATCGAATTCTCGAGCGGGACCACGGGCAGCCGCTGGATCTGACCCGCTCCTTGCGCATCGCTGTCGGCTTGGCGAGATCCCTTTGCCAAGTCCATCGGCATGGCCTTATCCATAAGGACATCAAGCCCGGGAATGTGCTTGTGGACGATGTCTGCAACGTATGGATCACTGGCTTCGGAATTGCGTCCCAATTGCCGCGCGAGTCTCAGTCGCCGGCGCCGCCGGAGATCATTGCCGGGACCCTCGCCTACATGGCGCCCGAGCAGACCGGCCGCATGAATCGCTCGATTGATACACGCAGCGATCTGTATTCGGTGGGCGTTACCTTTTACCAAATGCTAACAGGTGTGCTGCCGTTTTCCGCCACGGATCCGCTGGAGTGGGTCCACTGCCACATTGCCCGCCAGCCGCCGCCGCCAGATGATCGCGCTGGAATCCCCAAGGTGGTCTCGGCGATGATTTTGAAGCTCCTCGCCAAGAACGCCGAGGAGCGCTACCAGACAGCCTCAGGCCTGGAAGGCGATCTTCGCCGATGTCTCGCGGAATGGGAATCCGACGGGCGCATCCAATCGTTCGCGCTCGGTTCGCACGACGTGTCGGACCGGTTGCTCATCCCGGAGAAGCTGTACGGGAGGGAAGGCGAAATCGAAACCCTGCTCTCGGCCTTCGACCGGGTCGTGGCCGGCGGCATCCCTGAACTTTTGCTCGTATCGGGATATTCCGGCGTCGGCAAGTCATCGGTAGTGAACGAGCTGCATAAGGTGCTCGTTCCGCTGCGTGGGCTTTTCGCCGCGGGCAAGTTCGACCACTACAAGCGCGACATACCCTATGCGACGTTGGCTCAGGCCTTCCAGATGCTGGTGCGTCAGATCCTGGTCAAGAGCGAAGAGGAGGTCGGCCAGTGGCGGCACACCCTTCTGGACGCGGTGGAAGCGAACGGCCAACTGATTGTCAACCTTATCCCCGAGGTCGAGTTCCTCATCGGGAAACAACCACCCGTTGCAGACCTGCCACCGCAAGACGCGCGGAGACGTTTCCAGTTGGTGTTCCGGCGGTTCCTCGGCGCCTTCGCCAGTTCGGAGCATCCGCTTGCGTTATTCCTAGACGATCTGCAATGGCTGGACACGGCAACTCTTGACCTGCTGGAACGCCTGATTACCGATCCGGACGTGCGGCACGTGCTACTGATCGGAGCCTACCGCGACAACGAAGTCAGTTCGTCTCACCCGCTCATGCGGACGCTGGCTGCTATCCGCGACGCCGGGGTGAGAGTGCAGGAGATCGTGCTGGCGTCACTCGGGCCCGACGATGTCGGTCGATTGGTCTCCGATTCCCTGCGCTACGAGCGGGACGCTGCCGATCCCCTGGCGCAACTGGTTCACGAGAAGACCGGCGGCAATCCGTTCTTCGCAATCCAGTTCCTCGCGACGCTGGCCGAGGAAGGGTTGCTCAGGTTCAATCGGAATGCGGCAGGCTGGATCTGGGACCTGGGTCGGATTCGCGCCAAGGGCTACTCCGACAACGTGGTGGATCTGATGGTGGGGAAGCTCCAGCGATTGTCCGACAGGACGCAGGCCTCTCTCCAGCAGCTTGCCTGTCTCGGGAATGTGGTCGAGATCGCCACACTGCGAATGGTTTTCGGACAGTCCGAAGAGGAGATCCACACTGCGCTTCTCGATGCCGCCCGCACCGGGCTGATCCTTCGACTGGAGGGAGCTTATGCGTTCCTCCACGACCGTATTCACGAGGCGGCCTATGCGCTCATCCCCGACAGCGAGCGCGCCGGGGCACACCTTCGGATTGGCCGAGTGCTGCTGGCGAGCATGACTGCGGAGAGCCTCGCTGAACATCTGTTCGATGTCACCAACCAACTAAATCGGGGTGCGGCGCTGCTGGGGAATGCCCGGTAGATCGTAGAAAAGTAGCGACTCCCAGCTCGAAGCCCTTGATAGGCTAAGAGCAATTTTCTTTTGCCGAGAAAAGGAGAGTCGCTATGAAGAAACCATACCAAAT
>Ga0208193_1001527_pt1 | contig 10076 bp, 15 predicted proteins | sample June2015DPH_17_2_FD_184716 | JGI IMG/M metagenome (GOLD analysis project Ga0208193, IMG submission 184716) | Peatland microbial communities from SPRUCE experiment site at the Marcell Experimental Forest, Minnesota, USA - June2015DPH_17_10... | ecosystem: Environmental > Terrestrial > Soil >...
GGTCCGCATTGCATCTACGAGCGGGCAACCCCTGTCCGCTGACAAGGCTCGCAAATCCAGGTTTCTGCTGCCAGTGACCTCGCCGGGCGAGATCGGTTGCTGTTAACCAGCCGGTGGCCCCGCTCGTTTGGCTCGCCAAACGAATCGCTGAAACCGCCAATCACATCCGAGATCCGTCCTGCCATCAACGTTGATTTCAAACGACTACTCGGTTCCAGACATCGCAATGCCAATGATGCGGTGACAGTCGCTCCGTTCAACCTAGCGCGTGAAATTTGCGCGATTTTTCGGGAACTCGAAAATCCGGGCCACCCAATAGTCAACAAGGCAGGCGATGCTGAATTTCGCGCTTTGACTGCGCGGCCGGCATTCGCCGCGTGAAAGGTGCGAAACGTTTGGGCGTCAGGATCGGCAACTGGCTGACAATCGAGCAGGCAAGAGGCCTGCTGCAGGAACAGCCGGCGGCAGGTCTCCGAGCCAAGCGTGACCGGGCAATCCTTGCGATTTTCCGACGGGTAAGCCGAATGGGCAAACTCTGGGGCGCCGGGATTACGTCGAGAACAAGTGCTAGATGCCGCCGTACAGTGAATACGCGCCGCAGATGCCATCGCTTACACTAAAATTACATGCTCAACTGGGGCTATGCCTACACCACAATCATCAGCAGCAAATACCACGCACAAACCCTGCTCTCCCACTTGGCAAGCCTTTACCCCCACTCAACTCCACAAGCCTGGCAACAAAAACTGAACAACGGCGAAGTCACCCTCAATGGCGTCACCGCCACCGGAAGCGAATCGGTCACTTTAGGCCAAACCCTTGTCTGGAACCGCCCACCCTGGATCGAACCAGACTCCCCTCAGCACTTCGAAGTCCTGTTTGAAGACCCCCATCTATTAGTCGTCAACAAACCCAGCGGGCTGCCTACCCTTCCCGGCGGCGGCTTCATGGAAAACACCCTCCTGCGCCTGTTGCAAAAGCGAACCCCCAACGCAAACCCTGTCCACCGCTTGGGCCGAGCCACCACCGGCATCGTACTTTTCGCCAAAACACCGCAGGTGGCCTCTGATCTTTTCGCAAATTGGAACACACCCAAAATTCAAAAAATCTACCGGGCGCTGGCTCAAAACATTGCACAGCACGACGCCTATGAAATCCTCACACCCATCGGCCTCGTACCGCACCCGCTTATCGGTTCCGTGTGGGCCGCCAACCCAAGTGGCAAACCGTCAAAGTCATTGGCAAAGGTGATCTCACGCGGCACCAGAACCACAACATTTGAGGTAAGCCTAAAGTCGGGCCGACCTCATCAAATCAGAATCCATCTGGCATCCATCGGCCATCCCCTGGTAGGCGATCCTCTGTACGGCTTAACCGGCCAGCCTCTTGAAAATCTCCCCGGCCTCCCCGGCGATGGAGGATATTTTCTGCACGCCCAATTTCTGAAATTCCACCACCCCATCACCGGAGAACAAATCAATCTTGAGGCAGCTTTGCCGTCTGGATTTCCTGAAGGACAACGAGATGCAAAAAGGGTTTACGAGAAAACCGAAAGCGGACGAGCCCGCGACGCAAGGCAAGAACTACATAACGCCGGGCGGGCTACAGCGTCTCAGAGATGAACTCCAGTTTCTGCTTACCAGGGAACGCCGGGCGGTTACGGCGGTAGTGACTTGGGCTGCCAGTAACGGTGATCGCAGTGAAAACGCCGACTATCAATACGGCAAGCGGCGGCTGCGCCAGATTGATGGGCGCATTCGCTTTCTCAGGAAGCGAATGGAAGCTGCGGAAGTGGTGGACCCGGAAACTCCGAGAACGGGGCAAGCAGCCACGAGAGCATTCTTCGGCGCGACCGTGCGCTATGCCAATGCCGCGGGAGTGGAGCGAGTGGTGAGCATCGTGGGCACCGACGAAGTGGATCTCGACCGTAACCACATCAGTTGGGTGTCGCCTCTGGGGCGCGCGTTGCTGAAGTCGGCAGCGGGCGACAGCGTTGTACTCCAAGCGCCGGGCGGTACAGAATACCTGGACGTGCTGGAAGTTTGTTACAAGCGCATTTCAGTGGAACCGTTCCGTGAGCCACCTGGATCCGAGTCCTCGTCAAAGGGACCCTCTCGCCGACCCATCCAACTGACGAAGGTTAACGAGGCGGCACACGAAAATTCCAGGTCATGAGCAAGGACGGATTGTGAGCCGACTATAGGAAGATTGGTCTCGCAATTGTTCGATCTCAGTCAGGATCGCTCGCATGCAATGAGTAGTGTTCACCCTATCCGCGCTCGTACGCGTTCAGCTACTCCCGAGAAACGGCGTTCGAGGACCTCTGAGCGCCAGAACATTTGCGCTTCCTCCAACCGGACTTTCCGGCCCGTGACACCCAAATCCGGCCTTTTCTCCGGGTGGCGCGTTACTCGTCCATTTGGTTCGATAAACGGGCTGGATGTTTGGGATCTGTGAATTCGAGTAGTTCGATCGGCGCACCATTCTCGACGATGAACGCGACGCGGACACCGTCGGATGGGCTGTTCGGAGGAATCAGGATTTCGCGGCCGACAAGCTCGGAGGAGAGGTCGGTCACTTCAAACGCGACGTGCGCCACTCTCCGGATGAGATCGGGAACCGCAGCGTCCGCTTCGAAGCGCATCCACTCCACGCTGAACTCGCTTTTCTGGTGACTGACGACAAAGAGTTTCAGATGCTTCAAGTGGGCCTCCCCAAACTTCGATTCGGTGGTGGGGATCCCGATGTGGTGATACCGGCGCATTGTTTATCCTCCGGGAGAATTGGCGCAAAATTCTATTCTATTCGTTACCGCGTTTGAATCGCGCCGAGCCTTCGAAAACACAATCGGGCCGGGCTGAGTGGCACTTCCCGGACTGCTGAGATCGATTGGACGTATTGGCCTCTCTAGTGCCGTGGCGGCTCGTCCGAGTGCCACGTGACACGGGTGCCTTGAATGGTCAGCAGAAACCCTACTTCCGGCGCCACACGGGGTCGAAACTCCCGAACCGAACTAACCGAATAGCGCGTGATCCACAGACTCAATGACTTCGGCCCTCCGGCCCCCTGGTGTGCCACGAGGACCAGCAAAGGATTCAAGGTCGCCGTCTGCGGCCCGGGAAGGATCGGTGGATCGCCTCGAATCGAGCAGTATCCTCTTCGAGACCGCCGCTGTCGTCCACGGAGAAGGCTCCCCCTACCAAAGCCGCGGTCGCGACCGGCGGCGATCCAGCGCGCGTTTCGGGCAAGCTGGTGTCGGCCGATTACTTTCAAGTGTTCGGCGTGAAGCTTCAAATCGGGCGGACCTTCACAGTGGGGGAAGATCAGCCCGGAGCGGCGTCGGTGGTGGTGCTGAGCCACGCGTTCTGGCAAACGCAATTCGCAGGCGATCCCAGCGTTCTGAACCGCAATTTGATGCTCGACGGTGAGCCGCACAACAGGATCATCGGGGTCCTACCCGCGGGCAGTTTCGATCGCGACGAGGCTGTGTTCTGGAAGCCGCTGATTTTCGCGCGGGATTAACTAAATCGCCGTCAGCATTGGTTGACCCCCGTTAGGCGGCTGCGCGCCGGCGTAAGCCTCGAGCAGGCACGAGCCAAGATGACCATGTTGAGAGCCAGTCTCAATGAGGTCATCTTCCAGAACGACTGGGGCTTCGCCGTGGATCCGTTTCGCGCAGATGCTAGTTGGGGACACGCTGCGCCGCTCGATCTACCTGGCGTTTGGAGCGGTTGTGGTGGTGTGGCTCATCGCCTGCGCAAACGTGGCGAACCTGGTGCTGGCCAAAGGAACAACCCGGCGGAAGGAGATGGCCCTCCGAGCTGCTCTGGGAGCCAGCCGCGGCCGTTTGATCGGGCAGTTGCTCACCGAGAGCATGGTCTTGTGCCTTCTGGGGGGCGTGGCGGGTGTTTTCTTGGGCTCACTGCTGCTTCATGCCGCGGCTCCGCTCGTGGCGGCATCGTTGCCGTTTACAGCCGATCTCAGCATGGATCTGCGCGTCCTGGCCTTCGCCGCGGTAGCTGTAACGGCCGTCTTGATCCTGGTGGGTCTGCTTCCTTCCCTTGCGGACTTCCTTCGGCAAGCTATCCAGCGCATTGAATCAGGCGGCACGTGGGTCATCTAGTTCCAGCGCCGCTGTGCGCGTACCATTGTCATCGGTGAAGTGGCGGCTTCCGTCGTGCTCATCTGCGGCGCGGCACTCCTGTTCAAGAGCCTGGCGAAACTTCAGCAAGTCGATGCCGGGGTGCGAATCGACCATGTTATTACGATGTCGGTCGATCTTCCCTCGGCGGCATATCCGTCTCCGGCCAGCGCCGCCAGATTCTATGAAGCCGTGGTTCAGCGGCTTCAAGCCGTGCCTGGAGTCGAGCAGACATCCATCTCTCAGGGGCTGCCGCTGCAAGGTGTGCAATGGGGCGAATATTTGAGCTTGCCCGGAGTGAAGGAATTTTTCCTGGTTCGTTTGAAGCTTGTCGATCCGGGGTATTTCGGCGCGCTGCAAATTCCGGTGGAGACCGGTCGCGGAATTGAAGCTTGGGATCGCGCGGGCTCTCCGCCCGTTGTGGTCCTCAATCAGGAGGCGGCGCGGCAACTGGCGCAAACATTCGGAATCGCAAATCCCCTGGGCCGAACCGTCGGCATCCATGTACCGGGCTACGGCCCAACCCCGGAATCCCTAGTGAACTTGCAGATCGTGCGTGATTCGGAGCGAGCGTACAGCCGGATTGAACGCGCCGGCGGAACTGGTAGCGTATGTACCTTTGGCGCAAGCTCCGCGACAGGACATCAAACTGGTGGTTCGCACCCGGATTGCGCCGGCGGCGGCGATGCCCGGCATTCGGGAAGCGGTGGGGCAGATCGATCCCAATCTGCCGCTGGGCGATGTGATGACCATGGAGCAGGTCAAGGATCAGAGCATGCTGTGGGCGAAGCAGCCTACGTGGGTGGTTGGCGCTTTCGCCGGAGTTGCCGCACTGCTGGCCGCGCTTGGCCTTTACGGCGTTCTGGCGCATGCGGTGACGCAGCAGCGCCGCGAGATCGGCATCCGCATGGCGCTGGGCGCGAGCTCGGGCGATGTGCTCTCGCACATTCTGCGCAGCGCCTTCGCGATGCTCATCGTTGGGCTCGCCGGCGGACTGGCTGGAGCCTTTGCGCTGACGCGGGTCGTGAAGAGTCTCTTGTTCCAGGTGTCCGCGCTAGACCCGGTAGCACTCGCCGTTGCCTGCTTCCTGATGACTCGAGTCGGCATACTGGCGGCCTGGATTCCGGCGAGCCGCGCGGCCCGCGAAGGCTGATTGGGATAAAACAGGCGGCTGGCGTCATGCACCAAACAGAATGACCTTTGACACGGCTGCGCTTGACACGCTCGACCTGCTCCGGAGTGCGTCATCGTCACCTCGGTCTCCGTGAGGTCGCCGTCACGTTTGACGGGCAAACCGTAGAACTCAAGGCGACACCCACTTTCTGTCGCGAAATCCCCTTCGCGCTATCGAACGACCCAGGCACGCTTTCGTGTCAGAAATTCAACACGCAAATGCAGCCGTCACTCAGATAATTGGCATTATCGTCCGCTTTCCGTGCGCGGCGTTTCAGGGGACGCCACCAAACTTCTTCGAAGAGGACTTCAGAGGCCCAACGCCTCGCCGTCACAGGGCGAGCAGGCCTTTCTATTGCAGCCCCAGTATTCCAAACGGGTCAACTCCGGGGTCGAGCTACTTGTCCAGTCGTTTCACATCCCGGACGTTGATCTGGCCGTCCTTTGAGGTTCCTTGGACCTCCACATGCGCGCCGGCGTATCCCTTCACGACGTCCGTGTTGGTGATCGGCCGTATTTCGCCCGTCTCATCTTCGACAAGCACCGCCTGCTGGTGGCCTTCCTCGATACAGCGCCTATTGCACGCCGCATCTACCATCGCGCCGCACTTCAAGTCGCTGATACGGCCCTTCCACGTGCCGGGTAAGGCCGCCCCGTCTGCAAGAATCAACATCAAAAGTAGAGCATTCATGAGCGCATCTCCTGATCTGACTATACAGCCTGCCCCCATCTTTCATCCTGCGAGTAGGCCCTCACTCCCCTCACGACCGGACTTCTGGCTCGTGTCCTCGGTCGGAACTTTGTACGAGTGCGCGTGACACGCCCCAAGCTTCCAGAAAGGCGACACCGGGCCACTTTCCAATATCGCTGATTACCCAGTTCGGACCAGGGCAAACTTTTTGCGTGATATTCAAAGCCCAGGCCACTTCGCAGCTACTCGCACCGTTCTTGCAGTTCACCACTAACCATGTGGCGACCAGCCATTTATCCAGACCCAAGGGAGAATCTTCGTAGATGGTTCCCATCTTCAGGGAGAACTGACGCTGGGAGTGCTTGTTCCGGCACTGCCAGCGGTTCTGCTTCGCAAGGAAGATTACATCGGTGAACCGCACGTTGGGCATGTCACGCGTTGGGCCAACGCCGCGCCATTACGTACTCGATCACATGACCGCAACATTCAATCTTATATTTACTGGGGTGGACCAGCCAGTATCAACTACTACTGACAGGATTTCATTGTCCTGAGGTGCGACGTTGTGAATCGTCATGATGGCAGAGCCTACGTAAGGGAGGTCGAGGTCAGGGTAGTCGTCGACCCCTTCGCCCTGGTTCCCCGGTAGCATGAGTTCGCAAACGCTTACCATTACAACCGAATGTCTGTTAATAATACCGAGACCGCCAAAATTCAGGTTCGCAGTGAACATTCCGTCGACACCGGGAAGATCGAAATACCAAACGCTCATTTTGATTTCTCCTTCGCTGGATCGTCGGACTTGCCTGTCGGCGATGCTGTGATTACTCTCATCGTGTTCGGCCCGGAGGGAGGGGCTTGCCGGACAGGCCGTTTTGCGGGTTCACTTGCCACCTGCCTTAGCTTACTTGGCCCGGATGTACCAACTATTTTCTTATGCACGCTTGCGACCGCCTGCGGGAGGTATACCACCGCACCTTGTGCGCGGGGCCGCGCAGAATGGATGCGTGGCCAACTTCCTGCCAGGAAACACCTGGAATGGAGCCGCCCGCCGCGCGCGCAGCCGCCGAGAGAGTCGGCAAAGCCTTTGGTTGACCGTCGCGGTCGCCCTCGGTACCTTCGCTCGTGTGGCCGGCAATACACCTTGGATCTCTGTGATGGACGCCTGGAGCGGCGAACCAATCCCAACCCAATAGTTGAAAGGGCTCATCGCCCTGGAGCGTCAGGGATCTCTCGTCTTTCAAGCGAAGCAGTGTCATAATTGCCACGCACTCGGCGGCGTCGGGGGCCGACGCGGACCGGGACTGGATCGCGTGGCCGTCACGTGGGACGGTTTCCGCACCGTCACAGAAGACCGGCTCTATCAACTCATTCGTCAACAAGGGCCGGTAGCGCAACATAATGACGTTATGTATCATTAACGGCTCAAGAGAGCCGCCATTCCAGTGGGAAGAGTTTTCATCGTTACGTTGGCACTCTCTCGCTAAGACTCGTACCAGGATCTTCTCCGTCGCACGAGGTGATAGAGAGACAGCACCACCACTGCGCCAATATTCGGCCTGCTCAACTATTCAGTGACGCGGCGGGCCAAGGAAATCGGCATCCGCGCGGCGCTGGGCGCACGGCCTCCGTCGCTGGTCTTTCTGGTCTTAAAGGATTTGTTCAGCATGATCGCCGGCTTGGCGGGCTCGCTGGCGATGAGGAGCTTCGTGCGTTCGCTGCTGTTTGGAATCCGCCTGCTCGATCCGCTGGTGATAACCACGGCGGCAGCGGTATTTCTGGCCGCGGCGTTCTTCGCCGGAAGCTTGCCCGCCAGCCGCGCCGCGTCCATCGATCCCATGGTCGCGCTCAGACACGAGTAGAAGTCGAGCACCTTCGCCGCAATCTAGGCGCAGCCGAACTGACGTTGGAGAGCGAGAAAACCGACGCTCTTGAAAAGGTCAGTGCGCCGCAGTCTGGCGGTTACCGCTACGGGGCTTTTGACCATCTCAGCACTGGCATTGATTACGATCGACTATTGGTTGCAAGGAGTGACGCGGTCTGCTGGGCCGAACGTCTCCGTTGCCGCCGTTAGGCATCCCCGCTATTTCACGGTCGGGCCGACTATCCGGCCACTAGATCGTTGGTGGCGAGGCTGGGGCCGCCATGGCCGCCGTTTTAATTGAATCAAGACGAGGAGCAGTTCGGGAGGCGCAATGCATGGAAACGTCCTCTGCAACCCAGACAGCGGTAGGATCGAATCAAGAAAATCATTCCCGCGAAGTCCCACAACCCGGACGGACGCGACGGCCTAACTTTGAGCGCCCCGCAACGAAAGCACCGTGGAATCTGGCAGCCTCGCATAATGGCGACGATCAAGAAGCACAGAGCGACGCACACCATTATTAACGCTACGGCCGCGCGGCTTCGCAAGACAACGGAAAAGCCCATGGACAAATGACGACCAATTTGGGAGGGAGATATCGCGGGAGGACGATGGAGTGCGAACGCAACAAGCGCTGGCTCCCAGCCTGAGATCGACAACTGGAAGGTCATTCCACGCTGCGCTTGGAGACATTGATTTCTCCATCTGGGCTTCTCCTTTATTTTAGGATGTAAGGCCAGGATTAACGCCCGGGAATTGACTGCCGGTCGCAAACCTCCGGCAGTAGAAAAATCCAGCAGATCGGCTGACGGCTGTGCAAGCGGCTAACCGATGATGTCTTCGCTGAATTCCTGGCCTTCGAGCAGCACCTGCGGTTGCGGCGCTTTGAGGATGCCGTTACGCTAATCTCCTATTAATCCAAATTAATCCAGGATACTATCAATCGAAAGGCGCGAAACTTTATGTCCCCATCCGATCACCTCGGCTCTCGCTTCGTTAATCAATCGCTTTTATTGAAAGCCGCTCGTCGAGTTCTCTTCTTGGTGTTCGCGGCCCCAATTTTTGCTCAGTCCGTGCCGCCAGCCCTCGAGTCTCCCCCTGCGCGTCCTCCACAGATGGGCCCAGACGGAGAGAAGTTTGTCGGGATGCCCAGGTTTCACGACCCAGCGCCTTACGATATCAACGAGCATACCGGCTACAAGCAGATCTTTGACGGCAATAGCTTCGACGGATGGGACGCCGACTCCGCTATCTGGCGGGTCGAAAACGGAGTCATAGTGGGCGAGACGTTGGAGGGCAAGCCAAAGGGGAACAACTATATCGTCTACACAGGTGACAAGACGCGCGACTTTGATTTGAAGCTCCAGATGAAGATCGAAAAAGGAGGAGGTGGTGGTATTCAGTACCGCAGCGTCACCGGAGTACCCTGGACGCGGCCACAGCCAAAAGGACAGCCGCCTTACAACCTCGCGTTTATGATGACCGGGCCGCAGGCGGACTTTTGGTTCCCGGTGAGTGCTCAGGCTGCGGCCTACACAGGCCAGTGGTACTCCGAGAATACGATGCAGGGCATTCTCGCTTATCGTGGCCAGGTCACGCAGGCGCTGCCCGGCCAGACCAACCGGCTCGTTGCCAATATCGGCGACAAGCAGGCCCTCGGCGGCTACGTGAAGGTCAACGAATGGAACGACTACGAGATCATCGCGCGTGGCGGCGTGATGATGCATATTATGAACGGCCAGTTGATGGCGGTGTTCATTGATGACAACAAAGACTCTGTCAATAACCAGCCTGGGCTCATCGGCTTCGAAATCGAAAGCCAGCCGTGCAAGATCTCTGTACGTAATATCTGGCTCCGGAGGTTTGACTAGACTGCCCTGATTAGGGTTCGCTCAACTGAAGGCCGACGCATCGTCGGCACTGGAGCCAGCGTCCCGATCTACCAGGCTGTCGCGTTTCCGTGATTGTACGTTTCTTGGACGGTATCGTTCCATTGCAGCCAGATTCAGACGGCCCGCGCCGGTTTGCATCACTCCGGCCAGTGCGCCGTCCAGCGTGGCGGAGATGGGACTTGCGGTGTTGACCAGCACGCTCTTGATATCGGAAGCGGTCAGTGTGGGGCGCTGCTGCTTCAGGATCGCCGCGCCCGCCGCCACCAGCGGCGTAGAGTAGCTGGTACCGCTGCCGTAAAAGTAGTGCGACGCGTC
>Ga0208193_1001528_pt1 | contig 10073 bp, 8 predicted proteins | sample June2015DPH_17_2_FD_184716 | JGI IMG/M metagenome (GOLD analysis project Ga0208193, IMG submission 184716) | Peatland microbial communities from SPRUCE experiment site at the Marcell Experimental Forest, Minnesota, USA - June2015DPH_17_10... | ecosystem: Environmental > Terrestrial > Soil >...
TTCCCGCTGGCTGCACATTTACCTTTCGATGTTCAGCTTCGGCGTTTTGCTGTTCTTTGCGGTGACCGGGCTTACACTCAACCACCAGGAGTTGTTCAGCGGCCAACAGCGAACGAGTCAATATAAGGGTAGTCTGGACCCCAAATGGATCCAGGCCGGGGCTTCGGGCGTGGGCAAGCTGGAGATTGTGGAATACCTGCGCAAGTCGAACCACATCACCGGAGCGGTCAGCGAGTTCCGCGTGGAAGATGACCAGTGCGAGGTTACTTTCAAGGGCCCCGGTTACAGCGCCGATGCCGTGATCGACCGCGCCACGGGCAAGTATGATGTGACGGAGAACCGCATGGGGTTAGTGGCGATCATCAACGACCTGCACAAAGGCCGCGACAGTGGGAAGCCTTGGGGCGTGGTGGTCGATGTCTCGGCGATCTTGTTGACGCTGGTCTCGATGACCGGCCTGATTCTGATTTTCTTCCTCTTCAAACGGCGCTTTTCGGGATTATTGGTTTTAGCGGCCGGCGCTTTGCTTTGCTATTTGGCATACGCGATTTGGGTTCCGTAAAGGTCATTCGCGCTCCACGGGTGTTCTCGGTTCAGTCCGGTGCAGCCGTCAACGTCACCCCAGTCCGTGAAGACCTTGGCTGCACCCGTCTCAGGCTCTCAGACCGTTGCGGAAAATTGGGCCTCGGAGTCGGCAATCCGCTCGCGCCGTTAAGCCACTCCATTACGATGCGATGCAATAATATCGTTAAGCGGCGCGCCGCCCGAAGGATCGCGTCCCAAAAATCATGCATGTGTTGCGCCTTGTCATCGCATGGATCGCCCTCTGTAACTCGAGCGGCTGGTGCGCCGAACAATTTCCAGCAATCGAAGGCGAGAACCTGCTTGGCAAAAAGATCGCGCTTCCTCAAGCTGGCGCCGGATATCCCATGGTTGTTGTGATCGGCTTCACGCATGCGTCGCAGTCGCAAACGAAGACTTGGAGTGCACGACTCCATCCCGAAGTTGCGACATATTCCCTGGCAGTGCTTCAGGATGTGCCACGATTGGTACGCGGCATGGCAGTCGCGGGTATTAAAAGCGGCGTGCCCCAAGAACAGCGCGAGCGGTTTCTTCTTGTATTCAGTGGTGAAAAGGAACTAAAGGAAGCAGTTTGGCTTCGACCGTCCGAATGACGCATACCTTATCCTAATGGATGCGGATGGCGCGATCCGATGGCGATTTCATGGAGAATTGAACGACAGTTCCCTCGCCGAACTGAAAACTCATGTAGCCGATCTCCAAAAAGCGCCTTAGCCGGTGGCTGGCGCTTCAGATCCATCAAGCGGTTCGAAGAGCGCTGCCGGAGCTACGAACTGCTGCTTGAAACGGATCGTTTCCAGCAAAAACAGAACGGCGAAAATGTAACTTCCTATGAGCGCGTAGGGAGCCGGTCTCGCAGTGGGCCGACCGCGTCGGCCAACGCCAAGCGCTTTGGCTGTCCGGACCTGGGCTCGTCCGATCCGTACCTCGCCGGGGGCCGCGGAACAGCGGGCTCACGCCGTGGCGCCGACGCTTACTTCTACCTTCGGCCGCGTAGATGTGGCGTCGCTTCAAACATTAGTGCCGCGAGCCGTTATTCCTCGCGCTAATCGTGTTACCAATCTCAGGACGATGCTGACGTCGCCCCATTGAAGTAGAAGCCGGGAGCCCACCGCTGCATATGGGCCCCGGGAATGATACTTTGATTACACAGAGGACTAATGTGAATCGCCATCATGGTCGACATCGCCTGAGGCCGCGGCCGCTAGGGCAGCTGGGCTCAGCTGCACGGTGTCTTGAGATGAGCCGGACGATTGTGGCGCCGCCGGTTGTGGTTTGTTGTTCGCCGGCGCCGGAGCTGCGGGTAAGATGTTCGAGTTGCCGATTTGACTGATCATGGTTGCTTTCGTCTCCGTAACCCTTATCGGAGATTCACATAGACTTTATAGTGAAGTGCCCACAAGGGCAATAAGTTGCGAGTGACTCCTAACTTAGGGCTGACGAAATGAGCCCGATTGGAGCAGCTTTGCCGCACTTCCGCGACGGTGGGTGTGGCAAATCGCCACCGGCGGCAGATTGACTGGCGTGTGCTTGCCCCGCACACTGCGAAAAATGCATCGCAATCTGAACGTACCGGTATACCAACCTAGAAAGCTCGAACCTTGCCACTTCTACTCGGGTGCCATTAGGACCCTCACCGGAGTGCAGTTTCGTTTAGCGTGATCGGCACGGCCCAGGGGGCCGATAGCTGCCCAAGAAGTCATTTTGAAGAGCGGGATGCCAGGAATGGATTGACCTTTGGCCTTTCTTGTGCGGCAACTTGCCGCTCCGAGTCCTCAGGTAATCGTGGCTGGGGCTTTGTTTTCAAAAGATTCCGGTTCAGCTCGGGTGGCAGAGGCCGTGCCCAAGAGAGTGACGCTCATGCCAAGACCCAAGTGCACGGTCGCGTGGCTGCTGCTCATTCCAGCATTCGGCGCCGCGCAAACCACGGAAACCCCGCCGGCCCGGCACGACTCGGTGGAAGTACGCGCCACTGCCCCCACGGCGCCGGCAGGCACTTCTCCAGCGCAGACTGTGAAGGCAGTTGAAGTTAAGGAACTGCCCTCGCGCCCGGCAACTGTTAACTACGTGCTGCCTCTGCTCCCCGGCATCAAGGTCAGCCCGAAAAACACCGTGCGCCTGTCGATGATAGGGCACAACCTGACGAACCATTTCAACGCCCTGGCCGTGCATGCCAACGTCGCCGATCCGGCGTTTGGGGTATTCTTCGGAGATTATCCACGGCGATTCAGGGCTGACTTCGACGTGATCTTTTGAGGATGACTAACGGCTGATGTCCGTAGGAACGGTAAAGCAGCGGAGGCTCCGATCCCTTGCGCTGATCGTGTTGGCGTCCGCGTCGCTAGGGATGCTCGTAGACTGGCGGGCGCCGGGCGTCCACCGCTACGCCGAGGATTGGCTGATGCGCGAGCGCGGCCCGTTGCCCGCGCCTTCCGATATCGCTATTGTCGCCATCGATGAGAAAAGCATCGCCGCCTACGGGCGATTTCCTTGGCCACGCCAAGTGTTGGCGAAAACCATCCAGGCGGTAAGCGGATCCGATCCTATGGTCATTGCGGTGGACGTGCTCTTTGCCGACCCCTCCGCACCGGAAGACGATGCGGTGCTGGCCCAGGCGATAAGCCGCGCACACAACGTGGTGTTAGGTGCGCAATTGGTCGACTCGCCCGTTCCTGGCGGACCATCGACCTGGCTTATGCCAATGCCGATTTTTGCCGCTGCTGCGGCGGGAATTGGACATGTCAATGTCGAAGTGGAGTCGGAAGGCGTGGCGCGCCAAATAGCTGTGCAAACCGCGGACGATTCTGGGCTGACGGTTCGAGCCCTCCCCATCGAAGCCTTGAGGGTCGCCAGCGGCGCGCCGGCGGCAAACGTCTTCTTCAACGGAAAATCGATGCTGGTGGGCAATCGCGCGATCCCATTGCAGGTCTCCCCGGCAACCGTTCGGATCCGCCAGTCCGGAACCGTCGAGCGGCTGGATACAGGCCGAATGACCATAGACTATATTGGACCGGCGGGGTCGTTCGCTCCCGTCACTTATAGCGTCACCGATGTGCTCCACGGAGTGGTACCGGCTTCGAGCTTTCGAGGCAAGTACGTTCTAATCGGTTCCACGGCAGCTAGCGGGAGCGACCGGGTGGCGTCGCCGTTCGTGCATCGAACCGACGAACGGGACGATGAGAACGGTTCTCTGATGCCCGGCGTGGAAGTGTTAGCGAACGCCGTCAACACAATATTGCGCTCGCGTTTTTATGCGGAGACCGGCGATGGAGCATCCTTCCTTTGGGCCGCCTTGGCTGCGCTTAGCGCCTTATTGCTTTTGGAGCGTTCGCAGGGCAGGTGGGAGGCGATTCGTCAATCCGGAGCGCTGATCCTGTTGATGGCGGCGGTTGTAATTTTGTCGTACCTGGAGTTTAGCCGGCTGCTGATTCTACCGCCCATCGCGCCGGCTCTGATAGCACTAGTTTCGGCGGCCATTATGGGATTGCTCCAGCGGTCTCTTACCGCGAGCGCGCAATTGGATGCCGGAATCGCGGAGCTGGCGCTGTCGAGCAATATCCCGCCTGCGCCGCCACACCGACCCGAGGCGGGTGGCGCGCGCTGGCTGCCGCATGGGCTGGAATGGAAGGTGGAAAAGATTCGCGGACTCAATACCAGGCTGATCGAGCGCGCTCAGTTCGTGGATCTTGCCCTGAGAAGCGTCGATGATGGCTTGATCATCGCTAACCCCGAGGGATACATCGCGTTTGCCAACCCTAGGGCGGCCGCGATTTTGAGTACTGCCGAACACAGCCTCGTAGGCCAGAACCTGTTTCGGAGATTGGATCTCCCGCAGGACGAGATGCTGCGGCGCCTGGTCGCGGACCGGGCGCGCGTGGAGCGGGAAATCGAGATTCCGGACGTCCGCTCGCGGCGCTATGTTCTGAAAATGGCCGCCGTCGCAGCCGCGGATGGCGCCGAACCCGTCCTCGGGATTGTCGCCTCTCTCTCGGATGTCACGCGCCAGCATGAATTACAGCAGACCAAAAATGACGTCATCGCTTTGGTTTCGCACGAAATGCGCACACCGCTTACGGCCATACAGGGCATGACGGAACTGTTGGCTACTTACGACATCGATCCAGCGCGCCGAAAAGAGATCAGCGCGTCCATCAATGGCGAAGTCAAGCGGTTGACGAGCATGATCACGGAGTATCTCGACATCACGCGCCTGGAATCGGGCGCTACGGTTTTACACAAGACGCCGGTTCGAATCGGGACGGCGTTAAAGCGCCTGGTACTCGTCCTTGAGCCCGTGGCGGCGCAGCGCGGAATCGGCTTGCTGCTACAGGTAGACCCTTCGCTGCCGCCTTTTTTTGCAGATCTCGAGCTGCTGAGCCGCGCCGTCGAGAATCTGATCTCGAACGCGGTCAAATACAGCCCGTTCGGAACCGATGTCTCCATCGGCGCGTCCAGTGCGGGGAGTGAAATCGCAATCCAGGTTGCCGACCGCGGTTGCGGAATTCCGGAGGCCGATCTGTCGCGCATTTTTGAAAAATTCTATCGGGTTCCGCGCGTTGAGGACGCGGACATCCCCGGAACCGGCCTTGGTCTGGCACTGGTGCGGGAAATTGCGGAATTGCACGGAGGCAGGGTGAGCGTGGAAAGCAAAGTCAACCAGGGCTCGACCTTTACCTTGCTGCTTCCCATTGCGGATGGGGAGCGCGCAGATAGTACACTGGAGAAGTAAATTCAACCCCGCGCGCGCCGCCTTGGCGGGACTTGCTTCCCCCGTGATGTGGAGTGAAACGCCCTCGATGCCATACCAACCCAAAGTCTTAATCGCCGACGATGAACCATCCATCCGCCTGATGTTGGAGACCGGCCTGTCTTTGAACGGCTTTCGGGTTACGAGCGTGCGAACAGGCCGCGAGGCCCTGGAGGCAGCCGCGTCACATCAATACGACGCTGTGTTGAGTGACATCTATATGGCCGATGGCGGGGGTCTGGAGTTAGTAGACTCGCTGCGCGCGGCCGACCGGCGGATTCCGGTTGTCTTGATGACGGCGAAGGCTTCAGTCAAGGTCGCGGTTCAGGCCGTGGAGCGTGGCGCGACGGATTTTATCGGCAAGCCGTTCGAGATTGCGGGAGTTGTGGCATTGCTGCGGCGCCACATCGAAGCGCGGCGTGAAGCCGACGCTACATCCATTCCCGAGAAGCCGGAGGAGGAGTTTTCGTTCTCCGGCCTGGTGGGGCGTAGCCCGGCTATGGTTAGGGTCTTCAAGCTCATCGCGCAAGCCGCCCGCAGCGAGGCCGCCGTGCTTCTCACCGGAGAATCGGGAACGGGCAAGGAGTTGGTGGCGCGCGCCATTCACGATTTCAGCCCGCGCAAAAGCCGCCCTTTTCTTACGGTGAACTGTTCCGGTCTCACCGACACGCTTCTGGAGTCGGAGCTTTTCGGTCACCTGCGCGGCGCCTTCACCGGAGCGGATCGCGACCGTGCAGGCCTATTCGAAGCGGCCGAGGGAGGGTCTCTGTTTTTGGATGAGTTGGCGTCTACGAGTCCAGCCTTCCAAGCCAGTTTGTTGCGAGTTCTACAGAGCGGTGAAGTGCGGCGAGTCGGTTCCACTCAGGCGCGTAAGGTGAACGTACGAGTGATAGGGGCGAGCAACGCTCCTTTGCCGAAACTGGTGGCCGAGGGCAGCTTCCGCCCCGATCTTTATTACCGGCTCAGCGTTCTCAGTATGGACTTGCCGCCGTTGCGCGAACGAACCGGCGATATTGAGTTGTTGGCCGCGCATTTCCTGCAGCATTTTTGCGATCCGGGCGACGCTCCGCCGCGCCTCTCTCGTGAAGCGGTGGGCGCGCTCTCGGCCCACGATTTTCCTGGGAATGTTCGCGAGTTGGAAAATGCGCTGCGCCGTGCCATGGCTCTCTCATCGGGGGGGATGATTACCGCCGACTGCCTGCCGCCTGAGATTGCCAGTCTGCGCCGCGACGGTCCGGACGTTGCAGAGTTGGAAAGGAAAATGATAGCGGACCGGCCTTCTATGGAGGAATTGCAACGCCGCTACCTGCTATTCACACTTGAGGAAAACGGATGGAACCGCCGGCGCGTAGCGGGCGTCCTTGACCTCGACCGCCGCACCATCCAGCGGCTGATAGCTCGCTACCGGTTTCAAGGAGCGCCGGATCTGGAAGAAGAGGCGGACACGGACCTGGGACAGGACTCTGCGGAAAGGCCCATTGACACCCAGTGAGACCGGCGCGACACAGAAAACGCTGGGCGATCACCGCAGCGGTTTCGGCCCTGGTCGTGAGTCTGGCCGTTCCACTGCCACTCGCGGGGCAAGGGGGCGTTCTGGTGGCCCGCATCGCAAGCGTCACCGGCCCTGCCCTGATTACGTCGGGTAATTCCGGCGGGGCGTTTTCTGTTACAGCGGGCTTCCTTTTGAATCCGGGGGATCGCGTAGACACGCGAAATGGCGGCCGCGTGGTTGTCGAACTCAGCGACGGAAGCATGGTGGTGGTCGAACCGCAGTCCACCATCGTATTTAAGGATTTCCGCCAGGCGCAATCCTTGCGTGAGTTATTTGAAATTACCCTGGGCAAGGTTCGCGTCAAGATCAACCACTTCGGAGGACGGCCGAATCCGTATCGCATGAATAGCCCCACGGCGTCGATTGCGGTACGGGGCACGGAGTTCAGCATAGAGGTGCGGCCGGACGGCTCGACGGAAGTAATAGTATATGAAGGCGCGGTCCAGGTGACCAGCCTTTCCGATCCCAACCAGACGGTTTTGGTGGAAGCCGGTCGCGGCGTGCTGGTGCAAGCGGGGCAGGATTTCCATATGCTTGCAGCGGCCGCGAATCCGGGCAACGGGCATTTGGCTTTGGACGAACACGGCGGACAATCGGACCAGGCAGCCAACCTTACTCAGGCGGCGACAGGTTCCAGCGCCGGATCCGCGGGATCGGCTTCGCACAGTGACCGTGACATGCCTTCTCCTCGCGCCACGGCGAGCGCATATGACAGCTATATTGAAAGCCTCTCCGATATCGGTCAAATGCCCTTCCTCTTCCGCTTCAATGCGTTTCCCGAGGCCCATCTGGATAGTCTCGAAAACCCGGCGTATGCGACTCAGTTCAGTGCAGCCGAAGCTCGAATAGTCGTTTTGCCGACCTTCGGCGGCGGCCCGGATCTGGATGACAATCGCGCTTTATTCGGTCCCGCCGCGAACCTGCCGAACGATTACAGCATCTCGCCGCAACTTTCGATTTTCACGCCCGTGGGCCGCTCGAACTTCTTCGTGGGCGCGAGTGTGTCCGGCTCGCGCGCCACCAATAACTCGGCCCTCGCTTCACCGGACGAAGATTCGAGCTCGGCGGGACAGAACTCCCCTTCCCTTCACAGCTATGGCGCTTCTACCAGCAGCTTCTATTCGGGTTCTCTGTTGGCGGCCCGGCGTATCGATGGAACTAGCTTCGGCGTGGAATTGGAATCGTTGCGCGGAAGCGGTTCGCTTTCCAATACGAGCACCGATACCGACGGTCAGCCTTCGGTTGAGCAGATATTCGCGGTATCGGGCGTTTCTCAAACGAGGTTGACCGCCGGGCTCTCGCATGATTTTGGGAAGAAGCTTAATCTCGGCGTGTTTTACCGGTACGGGTGGATCTCAGCCTTCGATCATGACCGCAGCCACACCGTCAACAACGTTCCAGTGGCGCTCAATTCTACCGACTCGGCGGGACATTCGTCGGAAGTTGGCATGCGGCTGCGCGGCGTGTGGAATCCCCGCCTCGTTTATGGCTTCACCGGCGCATGGAGCGGGGTATCGCTAACCGATGCGCTGGTACGAACCGGAACCGTCAATTCCGGAGAAACCGACCGCGGGCAAAGGGCATCCGTAGGCTGGGGCCTCGGGTATGTGCTTTCGCGCCGCACAGTCCTCACATTCGATGCGGCCGGTGGAACGTCTCTCGTGGCATCGTCGCGTTTTGAAGACGCCACTGGCAACCTGTTGCAGAACGGGACGGCCAATGGATATTTTCTTTCGGGTCACACCGCCATACAGATCGATCTTTCAAGCCGCCTGTTCGTCAGCGCCTCGTATTTGAACGTTTGGCGCAAGCAACATCTGAATGTAAATCTCTTTCCCGATCAATTTGGCGCGACCAGCCTGGTTCAGGATTCCTTTTTTCCTTTGACGCCTACTGCGTACGACCTTGCCTCACACTTCTCGGACTTTGGCGTAGGTTGGAGATTCTCGCCGAACTTCTTCGTTCAGTATCTGTTCACCACCGATTACGGTGTAACGTCATCCAGCCATTCGCTGCTGCTTCGGTACACCTTCAAGCTGGGCAAGCGCGAGTAGCTGACATTATCGCCGCGGCGGGTTGAGAGAATCCTTGCCCACCTGGCTTATCTATCTACCTCAGCCCGCGGCCGCCGTGTTCCATTACCGAAGCAGTTGGGGATAGCCTGCATCAAGGCGCTGGACGTCTCCGGCCGCCACTTTGCGCGCGTGCTGTTCCCTTCTCCATAGCATCACCCATCCCTGGCATGACCCAACAGTGGGACGATGGGAAGAGCCGATTTCGTGAAGCAAGGCGCCACTTTGAAACGCTGCTCCCACATGGTTCCGCCACCGAAGCTCGACCGCCGCGCGCGCGCCCTGCAAGTGCAGGTGTATGGCTGGCTGCGGCGCACTATTTGCCGCGGCGAGCTGCCTTCCGGATGCCTTCTGCCCTCCACGCGCGCACTGGCGAATCAGCTCGGGGTTTCGCGGAACACGGTGCTGTACGCCTATGAAACTCTCGCGGCCGAAGGGCTGATTAACGGCAGGCGCGGGTCCGGGACGCGCGTTCTGGGCGGCCCCGAGGTGTGCGCCGCCGCGCCGAAGCGCCGCGATCTGAGTTGGATCTTGCGCGACTCGCACTACCCCGTGAGCGCCGTTGCGTTTGCCGATCCCGACGGCAATTCGGTCTACGCGCATTCCTGACTATGTTCCGGCACGCCATTCGCGGCCTGGTGCGTACGCCTGGCTTCAGCCTCTCAACCATATTGACGCTGGCGCTGGGCATCGGCGCGAATACTGGCGCGTTCTCGGCCATCGATACGCTTGTGCTGAAACCGCTGCCCTACCCCGATCCGCAGCGGTTGGTCGCGCTGCACGAGACGGCGCTCGATCACAAGCCGCGCGATGTCGCCGAGGCCAATCTGCTCGATTGGCGCGCACGGTCCACGTTGTTCGAAGCTATGGCTGCGTATCGGCCGCGATCGTTCGGCCTGACGTTGGGCGAGAGCGATGCGGTCACCGTGATTCAGACCGGGATGGCGATGTCCGGTTTCTTCCGCGTCACAGCAGTTCCACCGGCGATGGGCCGGACGTTCACGGAAGCCGAGGAAGCCTCCGATGCTCGCGTGATCGTTCTTACGGATCGTCTCTGGCGGAGCGTGTTCGCAGCCGGTCCGCAAGTGATTGGACGCACGATCAACCTGAACGAGGAGCC
>Ga0208193_1001529_pt1 | contig 10066 bp, 8 predicted proteins | sample June2015DPH_17_2_FD_184716 | JGI IMG/M metagenome (GOLD analysis project Ga0208193, IMG submission 184716) | Peatland microbial communities from SPRUCE experiment site at the Marcell Experimental Forest, Minnesota, USA - June2015DPH_17_10... | ecosystem: Environmental > Terrestrial > Soil >...
AACCGACGACTGGAAGCGCGTGGATTTCCGGGGCAACCACAAAATCGCGAGGCGAACTCAAACACCGTCTCCTCTGGGAATACGCAGGGTCCGAATAGTGTGTACAATTTTTGGCGCGTCAAGCATTAAATGTGTACAATCTGAGCCATTGGTCGCCAATTTGGCGATAGAATGCGTGATAGGAGCGTTTCGCGACCCAACAAGAGGGCAAAATGCCGGACGAAATGTTCAGCGCTGGCGCCGGCGAGGAAGCTCTCGCCCTCCCAGGTGTGGAAAGCAAAAATCGGGCAACGCGATCGGCGTGCCTGCTCGAGCATCTACGTCAGACGCTGCTGGATGGAGCGTACCCGCTCGGTACCAGAATGAATGAGGTCCATCTCAGCCGTCAGCTAAATGTTTCCCGGACACCCGTTCGCGCGGCACTTCAAACACTCGCTGGAGAGGGCCTGCTGCAGTACACCCCGAACCGGGGTTTTACGGTGCGCGAGTTCCCGCTCTCCGAGATTGTGGAAGCATATGAGATGCGCGCCCTGGCTGAAGGGCTGGCTGCCCGGCTGGTGGCGGAACGAGGTCTTGCGGAAAATGCACGGACTATAATCCGGGAAGCGCTGGAAGATGGCGATCGCGCACTCGCGGGCGAGGCCGATATCGAGACGCGACGGACCTCCTATGCACAAATCAACAAGATCTTTCATTCGACGATAATTCAAGCCGCCAATTCCGGTTTGGTGGCTGATGTGATTCGGCTCTGTCAGCGAATGCCCCAGGCATCTGCGCACAACGTTATCGCGTTCGACCTCGCGGACGTGCGCGAGCGCCATGCTGCCCACCATCGCATTTATGCCGCCATCGCGAACCGGGAGCCACGCGAAGCGGAAGCGCTCATGCGGGAGCACATCCTTGCGGTCGAGCTTTCCATGATTCGAAGAATTGCATACGCCGCCGCGGATTCACCGGGTCAAGGAATTCTCTTCAAAGCGACACTCGAACCAAGGATCAAGAGATAAGCCACTCACGTCACACCATTTCTTGAATATCCTGATCTTGTCCGCGAACGTCCTTCCGGAATACTTTTGAAGCAGCGCTTCAAGCGGCGGTGGGTAAAACGAAATCCACCGATTTGCGCCGAAACGTCGCGATGGGTTTCTGCGCTCTACCCATCTACTCGATTCACTGTTGGCCCAATTTACCCCAGCGGCTTCAACCCCGCCTCGATCTCCTTGCGCCGCCGCTCCAGGAACGGCGGCAGCGCCAGTTTCTCGCCGAGACTGTCCAGCGGCTCGTCGGTTGCAAAACCGGGGCCGTCGGTGGCGATCTCGAACAGGATGCCGTTGGGTTCGCGAAAATACAGGCTGCGGAAATAAAAGCGGTCGATCTCGCCGCTGTTGGGAATCCTGAGTTCGTTCAACCGCTGCGTCCACGCATGATATTGCGCCTCGTCCGGGGTGCGGAACGCGACGTGATGCACGCCGCCGGCGCCTTGCCGCGCCATCTGCAAATCCTTCTGCTCGATCACATGCAATTCCGCGGCAGGTCCCCCCTCGCCCATCGCAAACACATGAACCTGCGCCGACGCGTCGGGCGCCGGATAATCGCGCTCCCGGCGCATGTTCATCACCTTGGTGAGGACCGCTTCCGTCGCCGCCAGATGATGCACGTTGAGCACGATCGGGCCGAGGCCGCGGATCTGGTGCTCGGCCGGCACCGCGCTCTTCTCCCAGGGCGAGGCCGCGCCGCGCCCGCCGTCATCGACCAGCACCAGGCGTTGGCCTTCTTGATCCTCAAACGGCAGCGTCAGCCGGCCGTCGACCTCCGTGACGTCGCCGGTGTGGCCGCCGGCCTGCTTCAGCCGATCCCGCCACCAGCCCAGGCTGTTTTCGCCGGCGACGCGCAATCCGGTGCGGGAGATGCTGTTGGTCCCGCGCCGCTCGGGTGCGGCCGGAAAATCGAAGAAGGTAAGGTCGGTGCCGGGATTGGCCTTGCCGTCGGCATAAAACAAATGATAGGCGCTGACGTCGTCCTGGTTGACGGTCTTTTTCACCAGCCGCATGCCCAACAGGCCGGTATAGAACGCCAGATTTTCGCGCGGTTTCGCGGAAATCGCGGTCAGATGATGAATTCCTGTCAACTGCATCGCTTATCCTTCCGACCACTCCCTGGGGCCATTTGGGCGTCATCTTTGATCATGTAGGATATAGCCGGCAGACTCGCCAGAAAAAGCGTAGACATCGCGCCGTGCAATGATCCCCATGACCCGACCGATATTACCGATCCTTGTCGCGCTGCTGGCGTCGTTGTCGCCGGCCTGCCAATCCATCGCCCAAACAAGCGATACGGTCGATCTGCGGATTCTCGCGATCAACGATTTCCACGGCAACCTGCGGCCGCCGCCCGGCGGCATCCGGATCACCGATCCCGGCGACAAGGCCAAAAAGATTATCGTGCCGGCCGGCGGTTCTGAGTACATGGCGACGCTGGTCCGGCAGCTTCGCGACGGCCACAAGAACAACATCTTTGTCGCGGCCGGCGACTTGATCGGCGCCAGCCCGTTGCTGTCGGCGATGTTCCACGACGAGCCCACCATCGAATCGCTTGACATGATGGGACTGGCGATCTCATCCGTCGGCAACCACGAATTCGACCAGGGCAAGGATGAACTGCTGCGGATGCAGAACGGCGGCTGTCACCCCACCGACAAATGCCAGGGGCCGCACCCGTTCCCCGGCGCCAGCTTTCACTATCTCGCCGCCGGCACCGTCGACAAGAGCACCGGCAAGACCGTCTTTCCTCCTTATGAAATCAGGGAATTCGACGGCATTCCCGTCGCCTTTATCGGCCTGACGTTGAAGGGCACGCCTGACACCATCTTGCCCGCCCGTGTCGCAGACCTCGAATTCAGGGACGAAGCCGACACCGTGAATGCACTGGTGCCGGAGTTGAAGGCGCGCGGTGTGGAGGCCATCGTGGTGCTGATCCATCAAGGCGGTTTCCCGACCGGCGATTATAATGAATGCCCGGGCATCTCCGGTCCGATCGTCGACATCGTCAACAAACTCGATCGCGCGGTCGACCTGGTGATATCAGGCCACACCCATCAGGCCTATGTCTGCGAGATCGACGGGCGGCTGGTCACGTCAGGCGACAAATACGGCACCATCGTCACCGCGATCGACCTCAAGCTCGATTCCAGGACCCACGACGTCGTCAGCGCCAGGGCTGACAACGTCATCGTCCGTACCGGCGCCTTGCCCAAGGATCCGGAACAGACCGCCTTGCTTGCCGCTTACGAAGAGGTTGCCGCGCCGATCGCCAACCGCCGGGCCGGCTCGATCGCCGAAGACCTGACGCGCAGGCCAAATGAAGCCGGCGAGAGCCCGCTTGGCGATATCATTGTCGATGCCCAGTTGGCCGCGACCCGGGCGGACGCCAATGGCGGAGCCGTGATTGCATTCACCAACCCGGGCAGTATCCGCAGCGACATTTCAATGCGCGAAGACGGTGCCGTAACCTACGGTGATCTGTTCGCCAACCAGCCGTTCCGCAATCAACTGGTCACGCTCACGCTGACCGGAGCGCAGATCAAGGAAATGCTCGAGCAGCAATGGTCCGATCCGAAGCGTCCGCGAATGCTGCAGGTCTCGCGCGGCTTCAACTACGTCTGGGACGGCGCCAGGCCGTATGGCGAGCGGATAGCATCCGATCGGATGTCGCTGAACGGAGCGCGGATTGATCCGGCGGCGAGCTATCGCGTGACGGTGAACAATTATCTCGCGCTCGGCGGCGATGGTTTCGCGGTTCTAAAAGAAGGCATGGCGCCGCAATATGGCGTCTACGACGTCGACGCCCTGTACGCCTATTTTCAGTCCAACAGCCCGATCGCCGCCGCCGCGACCGACCGCATCGGGCGGACCAATTAGAACGGGTTTCAGCAAAGCTGATTGATCACTGACCCTCGTCATTCCGGACGCGCCCGCGTCTTGGAACGACGGCTGTGATATACGCTCCGACCCGACCCTTTCGGAACACGCCGCGACCAACTAGGTTATCCGTTCATCACTTCCGGGCTTTTGGCGCGGGCAACAGGATATCGCATGACCCTTCTTCTCACGCATCCGGCAAGTCTCGACCATCTCACGCCGCCGGGCCACCCCGAGCGCCCCGACCGGCTGCGCGCCGTTGCCGAGGTGCTCGCGGAAGATCGCTTCGGGAGACTGGTGCGCCAAGAGGCGCCGGAAGGCGCTCTGGATTCGGTGACGCTTTGCCATAGCGAGCATTATGTCGCGGAGCTGCGCCATATCGCGCCATCAAGCGGCCTGGTCTATATCGACGGCGATACCTCGATGTCGCCGGGCACGTGGGAGGCGGTGATGCGCGGCGTCGGCGGCGCGGTTGCCGCCACCGATGCCGTCATGTCTCGCAGTCATCACAATGCGTTCGTCGCGGTGCGCCCGCCGGGCCATCACGCCGAAACAGCCAAGCCGATGGGCTTTTGCTTTTTCGACAACGCCGCCATCGCCGCGCGTCACGCCCAGCGCAAATACGGCATCGCCCGCGCCGCCGTGGTCGATTTCGACGTGCATCACGGCAATGGCACCCAGGATATCTTCTGGTCCGATTCCACGGTGATGTATTGTTCGACGCATCAGATGCCGCTGTTTCCCGGCACCGGCGCCGCGGGCGAGCGCGGCGAACACGACAATATCGTCAACGCGCCGCTGGCCTCCGAAGACGGCGGCGCCAAATTCCGCGCCGCGTTCGAAAACGTCATCCTGCCGCAGTTGCAGAAATTCAGCCCCGAGCTGATCATCGTCTCGGCCGGCTTCGACGCGCACCATCGCGATCCGCTGGCGTCGCTCAATCTCAAGGCGGAAGATTTCGGCTGGGTCACGCGCAAACTGATGGACGTCGCCGATAAAAGCGCGGAGGGGCGAATTGTCTCGGTGCTGGAGGGCGGCTATGACCTGCAGGGCCTCAAGGAGTCGGTCGCGGCACACGTCACCGCATTGATGGGCGCGTGAATTCCCTGCACAATGCGCCCGCATGGATGGCTTTTTGAGTCTGCGCCTCATGAAAGGGCGCGCGCTCGCCCCAAGGAAAGCATATGGCCGAAAACACCCAACTGGACATCAAGAAGCTCAGCTTCGAGCGCGCCATCGAGGAACTCGAGTCGATTGTGAAGCGGCTCGAAGACGGCAAGGTGCCGCTGGAGGAATCCGTCGCCATCTACGAACGTGGCGAGGCGTTGAAACGGCGGTGCGAGGAACTGCTGCGGCAGGCGGAAGCGCGGGTCGACAAGATCACCACCGACGCCAGCGGCCAGGTCACCGGCACCGAACCGCTCGACGTTCAGTGACATCAGGCCAATTGCCCTGCAAACGCGTTGCTCATTGGCAACAGTAGAGAACTTTAAGCGGATCTGGACTTGGGAATTCTCTCATCGCCAGCGGCCGGAATTGGACCGGCTCATCGACCGCTTCGCCCAATATCTAGTCAACATCGCCCGCTACGGTCCCGGAACAGCCTTGAAAAGCCGGCCGACGGTGGCCATGATGCCGTCGATTTAGGCAAAATGGAACTTTCGGCGCGCCACAGCGGTTGACCCGGCACATGTTTCCGCCACCTTCGCTCGTGGTAGCGAGCTTGGTGGATTGGCGTTCAGAGCTGCTTTAGTGTAGAGCTTGAGGGGCACCTCAAATAACTGTCAAAAATGACCGGGAGGGGGAGGTCCGCAAAAGTGACCCACGTCACATTGAACAATCCGCAGCCCATCCCGGCTTTCAAAGCAGGCTTCGGCCTGCTCAGGTGGCTTGCAGCGTCTGCTTTTTTTCGCTGCGCCGAACTTGCGCAACCCATCTCACGTCGGGCACCCTGCCCCGACATGCAAATTGGAACATCGCCGTGACCGTATTTAGTAAAACGCCGCTTCTGGACACGATCCGCACCCCGGACGACCTGCGCCGGCTCAAGGTGGAGCAGATCCGGCAAGTCGCCGACGAGCTGCGTCAGGAAACCATCGATGCCGTCTCGGTCACCGGCGGGCATTTCGGCGCCGGCCTCGGCGTCGTCGAATTGACCACGGCGTTGCACTACGTGTTCGATACCCCGCGCGACCGTTTGATATGGGACGTCGGCCATCAGGCCTATCCGCACAAGATCCTGACCGGTCGCCGCGACCGCATTCGCACCCTGCGCACCGGCGGCGGATTGAGTGGTTTCACCAAACGAACCGAGAGCGATTACGATCCGTTCGGCGCCGCCCACTCCTCGACCTCGATCTCGGCTGCGCTCGGAATGGCGGTGGCGCGCGATCTCTCCGGCGGCAAGAACAATGTCATCGCCGTGATCGGCGACGGCGCGATGTCGGCGGGCATGGCCTATGAAGCCATGAACAACGCCGGCGCGATGAACTCCCGGCTGATTGTCATTCTCAACGACAACGACATGTCGATCGCGCCGCCGGTCGGCGCGATGTCGGCCTATCTGTCGCGGCTGTATTCAGGAAGGACCTATCGCTCGCTCCGCGAGGCCGCCAAGCAGCTCGGCAAGCATCTGCCGAAAGTGATCGCCGACCGCGCCAATCGCGCCGAGGAATATTCCCGCGGCTTCATGGTCGGCGGCGGCACGCTGTTCGAGGAACTCGGCTTCTATTATGTCGGCCCGATTGACGGCCATAATCTCGACCATCTCCTGCCGGTGCTGAAAAACGTCCGCGACGCGGAAACTGGCCCGATCCTGGTTCACGTCGTCACGCAAAAAGGCAAAGGCTACGGCCCGGCGGAAGCGTCCGCCGACAAGTATCACGCGGTGGTCAAATTCGACATCGCCACCGGCGCTCAGGCAAAGGCCAAGCCGAACGCGCCGGGGTATCAGAATGTGTTCGGCCAGAGCCTGGTCAAGGAAGCAGAGAAGGACAAGAAAATCGTCGGCATCACCGCGGCGATGCCGTCGGGAACCGGGATCGACATCTTCGCCAAATCGTTCCCCGAGCGTACCTTCGACGTCGGCATCGCCGAGCAGCACGCGGTGACCTTCGCGGCGGGTCTCGCCACCGAGGGTTTCAAGCCGTTCTGCGCCATCTATTCGACCTTCCTGCAGCGCGGCTACGACCAGATCGTCCATGACGTGGCGATCCAGAGCCTGCCGGTGCGCTTCGCGATCGATCGTGCCGGTCTGGTCGGCGCCGATGGCGCGACCCATGCCGGCTCGTTCGACAACGCCTATCTCGGCTGCCTGCCCAATTTCGTCATCATGGCGGCTTCCGACGAGGCCGAACTGGTGCACATGGTTGCGACCCAGGTTGCGATCGACGATCGTCCGAGCGCGGTGCGTTATCCGCGCGGCGAAGGCCGCGGCGTCGAGATGCCCGAAGCCGGCGTGCCGCTTGAGATCGGAAAGGGCCGCATCGTTCGCCAAGGCACCAAGATCGCATTGCTGTCGTTCGGCACCCGCCTTGCCGAATGCGAGAAAGCCGCGGACGAACTGGCGACGCTGGGCCTGTCCACCACCATCGCCGACGCCCGCTTCATGAAACCGCTCGACGTCGACATGGTGCTGAAGCTGGCGCGCGAGCACGAGATCCTGCTGACCATCGAGGAAGGCGCGATCGGCGGTTTCGGCTCCCATGTCATGCAGACCCTGGCCGAGCATGGCATGCTCGACGGCGGCCTGCGGATGCGCTCGATGGTGTTACCCGACGTGTTCCTCGATCACGACTCGCCGAACGCGATGTACGCCCGTGCCGGCCTTGACGCCAAGGGCATCGTCGCCAAGGTGTTCGAAACGCTGGGCAAGGATTTCAAGACCGAAACGGTCAAGCTGGCCTGAGGCTCGCCCCTATGTCATTCCCGCGCAAGCGCGTAGCGCTTGTCGCTGAGGGCGCGATTTAACGGGCGCGGCAGGCTGTACCTCGGTACTCATGCGCCCGACCTGGCATGGTTGCGTCTTTCCTGCTGCATCGAGTTGAACTTGCCGAAGCCAGACGACATCAAATTCGTCCCCCGCAAGCGCGCGGACCTGGTGCTGGTCGAGCGCGGTCTGTTCGAGAGCCGGGCGCGGGCGCGGGCCGCGATTGAAGCGGGTCTGGTCACCGCCAATGACAAGCCGGTCACAAAACCATCCGAGGGCATTGCCGCCGAAGCGGTGTTGCAGGCGCAGCCGGCGCATCCCTTCGTCTCGCGGGGCGGCGTCAAACTGACGGGGGCGCTGGAGCGCTACCCGATCGAAATCGAGGATCACGTCTGCCTCGACGTCGGCGCCTCGACCGGCGGCTTCACCGAAGTATTGCTGGCAGGTGGCGCCAGCCTGGTGTTTTCGATCGATGTCGGGCGCGACCAGTTGCATCCGTCGCTGCGCGGCCATCCCAAGATCGTTTCCATGGAGCAAACCGATATCAGAAGCTTTGAGGGCAAGCGGCTGCCGATGCGGCCGGATATCATCGTCATCGACGTCAGCTTCATTTCGCTGAAAGCCGTGCTGCCGGTGGCGCTGTCGCTGGCGGCGGCGCCGATGCATCTGCTGGCGCTGATAAAACCGCAATTCGAGGCGCCGCGAAAGCATTCCAGGGGCGGCATCATCCGCGACGCGACGGTGCACCGGCAGGTCTGCGACGATATCGCTGCCTGTGTCAGCTCGCTCGGATGCACCGGCATCCAGGTATTTCCGTCATCGATCGCCGGCGGCGACGGCAATCTCGAATTTTTCATCGGCGCGCGCCGTGGTTGAACATCTCGTCATCGACCATGTCGGCCATCGCGGCGACGGCATCGCCCTTGCCGATGGACAGGCGGTGTATGTGCCGTACACGCTTGGCGGCGAGACGGTCGAGGTCGCACCCGTGCCCGGTCATCATCCCGACCGCCGCCGCCTGCTAAAAGTCGATCGCGCCAGCCCGGATCGGGTCACGCCGTTTTGCAAGCATTTTGCAATCTGCGGCGGATGCGCGATCCAGCATTGGGAACCGGAGCGCTACCGGGCCTGGAAGCGTGACATCGTGGTGGAGACGCTCGCGCAGGCAAAACTCGGCTGCGACGTGGGCGCGCTGATCGACGCGCACGGGCTGGGCCGCCGGCGGATCACGCTGCATGCGGGGATCGGCAGCCACGACGTGCTCAAGGTGGGTTTCGCCGCGGCCAATTCGCACGACATCATTCCGATCGATCGCTGTCCAATTCTCGATCCCGGACTGAACGGCGCGCTCGATGCCGGGTGGGCTTTGGCCGAGCGGCTGACCGGGCGCGGCAAGCCGCTCGATATCCAGTTCACCTCAACCGACAGCGGCCTCGATGTCGACCTGCGCGGGTCGGGGCCGCTGCCGGCGCCCATGATCGCGGCACTGTCCGATGTTGCCGGGCAACATGGTCTGGCGCGGCTGACGCGGCATGGCGAACTGGTGCTGATGCGCAACCCGCCTGTCATCACGGTCGGCACCGCGCGGGTAACTTTGCCGCCGGGTTCGTTCCTGCAGGCCACGGTGTCTGGCGAGGAAAGGCTGGCGGCGCTGGTATCGGGACATTGCAGCCGCGCAAAGCACATCGCCGACCTGTTTTGCGGGGTCGGGCCGTTCGCGTTGCGGCTTGCGGAGAAGGCGCGGATTACGGCCTTCGACAGCGATGCCGGCGCGATCAACGCGCTGCAGAAGGCGGCGACATCGACGCACCGATTGAAGCCGGTCAGGGCCGAGGCGCGCGATCTGTTCCGGCGTCCCCTGATGCCGCAGGAATTGCGCGACTACGATATTGTCGTGTTCGATCCGCCGCGCCAGGGCGCGCAGGCGCAGGCCCAGCAACTGGCGGCCAGCAAGATTGCGGTGGTGGTCGCGGTATCGTGCAACGTCGCGACCTTTGCGCGCGACGCGCGGATTCTGGTCGATGGCGGCTTCAGGCTGGAGGGCGTGACGCCGGTCGACCAGTTCCGCCATACGCCGCATGTCGAGTTGGTAGCGCGGTTTTCGCGCTAGGGGCGCCCCGCCGTGGAATCCCGCCGCGGCCGGCGGACGGCTCTCACCTTGCCGCTGCTTCCGCCTCCGCAGAAGAACCGATCGCCGCCATCGGACTCGAGCCCCGACACG
>Ga0208193_1001530_pt1 | contig 10060 bp, 10 predicted proteins | sample June2015DPH_17_2_FD_184716 | JGI IMG/M metagenome (GOLD analysis project Ga0208193, IMG submission 184716) | Peatland microbial communities from SPRUCE experiment site at the Marcell Experimental Forest, Minnesota, USA - June2015DPH_17_10... | ecosystem: Environmental > Terrestrial > Soil >...
AATGGCCAGACGTATCGGCTGGACTTTAATTACGACAACGTCGTCAAAGGGCAAAACATGGAGCAGAATATCGTGCTTCTGCCTGACGATACGGTTGTAATTCCGCATTAGTCGCTGATATAGGCCAGCCGGTCGAGAACTTGTTGGACTGCGTGATTGGTCTTGTGACAGGCTGCCATGTCGCCCGCTGGCGGCGAGACACCATGCTTGCTGCCGCGTCGACTGACCTGCCAATCGCAGTACAATCTGGCCGCAATGAGCGCTCATAACATCGAAATTCACGATCCGGCCCTGGAGGCCAGAATCCAGAGGCAGATTCATGCGACCGGCGCCGCGCGGGGGCCCACTCGTCTTCATCCGGCTCTTCGCCCTCTGCCGGGTATAATGAGTGCAACGATGCTAACCGACGACGACAAGCAATGGATGCTGGAGCAACGCGAGCGCGAGAGAGAATGGATACTGGAGCAACGCGGGCGCGAGAGAGAATGGATACTGGAGCAACGCGAGCGCGAGAGAGAATGGACGCTGGCGCAGCTTGAACGCGTCGAGACAAAACTCCTCACCGAGTTCCATAAGTGCGCGAGTCCCATCGAAATGCGCGTCAGAAGCCACTCGGCCGCGTTGCGTGCCATCGACATCGAAGTTGAAGCCGTCTCCGATCGCGTAACGAAGCTCGAAGGAACCGCTTGATTTTTCCGGCGGGGCGCGCCGATCGACAGGCGTTGCTCGTTATTGCGATCGAATTGGGGTGGGCGGAGGATTCCGAACCGGACACACCCTAAAGACCTCTCAAGCTACAGATTCCATCCGCGCAGCATCGGAGCACATCTCGAAGCCAAGCGGGAATTCTACCGCAAATGGATCGCGGCCCATGAACTAAGGCGGAGAGCCACTTCGTCGCCCGCTCTGGAGGCGCGAACCCTAAGGCGATTAGATCGCGGCGTGCGCACTCGTGCGGTCGGGGTTTCACAATCGTGTGAACGCGCTTCGGTCCCTGCGCGAGATGGATACCCGATAGACCGCTTGGCAGAATGAACGAGTTGCGACCAGTTCCCGCAGAGGAGGCATCGCTCCGGCTTCTCGAAACGCAAGAAGAACGGGGCCGCTGGCTTCAAGAGAACCGGAAGCGATCAACGTCAAGATTCGCCGCGCATCGAGCAACCCGACTGCGGCGAGATTGGCGCAACGATTTAACAGATGAACCGGTGCCGTGAAGTTCTTCGAGCCTACCCATACTTGATCGTCTACCGGCCGAGAGAAGCCTTCGCGAATCGTGGCTGTTCTTCACGGTCATCGCGATGTTGGGCGGCTTCTCAAGGATCGCACGTGAGGAACCGGGTACCAGGCCGAGCATGAATAAAGAATAAGAAAGCAACTAATGCGTCATCGAGTAAATCACGTAATCGACCCCAATCTGGATCCCCAGCCCCGCCATCTTCTCTGGATATCAGATTGACGCCATGATCGCACACGCGGTTGAATCCTTAGTGCGCGGCGAAGGTATCGGCGGGGAAGAGCTCTTCGCGAAGTTAAAGCAGGATGCGCGTCAACTGCAGAATCGGCGGGAATGAGATGTCAACAGTTCCTTCCAGCGGGCCGAAATAGGCTTCGTCGCAGGCCCTTCGATATAACTGGAAGAGTGGCTGCGTCCGTCACCCAACTGCCATCTGCGGACAGTATGAATCCCCCCGGATTTTACCTGACGGCAGACGAAATGACTGCCCGGTGCCATGCGACGAAAGGACTTACAAGACGATTGCGGATCACTGATGGTTCTCTCCGGCAAGATGTTAGATAGCCTCAATTTTTCATATGGAATTCACATGGAAATTCAACTTACTCATGATAAGATTACCTCAAAGCTGGAGATAGGCGTTGGTGTCGCCCCAGATGGTTCCTGATTGCAGACTTCCGGAGTTGGCTGGCTGGATCCTGCGGTGGACCCCACGGTACGCAGCCCAAGCGCTCTCAAGGTGGCGCAGCCTTCTAAACCTGGGCTCTCCTGAAAAGTACGCCGGGCATTCTGTTGTTTTTTCTCAAGGGGATGCGCCTCATGAAGTCTTCCTTCTGGCGCGCGGGGTCGTGAAACTCGTCTTCGCTCTCCCGGGCGGCGACGAATTGTTTTTAGCACTGCGATATCCCGGACAGTTTGTTGATTACTGCTCTCACGACCTGGGCGTTGCATATTCGCGCTCCGGAATTACGATAGTTACGTCGGAAATACACAGGATTAGTCTTGAACGAGTGCAAGGCGCTCAACTACAGAACCCGGACCTGCGCGTCCACCAGGCAGATCTGCTCCGGCGCGACCTCTATGACCTAGTTGCCAGCCATCTTTACTTTAAGTTGCTGTCGCCCGTAGATAGGCTGGAGCGACTCTTGTGGGAACTGGCTGCGGTAATCGGACAGAGAGACTTGATGGGAACAACGCGCTTGGTGTTACCGCTCAGCAATTGCGAGATGGCATCACTATGTGCCATGTCTGAAAGCCACTACAAGTCCGTTCGCCGTGAATTGCAAAAAACAGGACGCGTCCGTCACGAAGGGCGCTGCCTCTGGGTGCTGACTCGCCATTCACCCGACGTCAGGCCGACAACGGGGAAAAAGCCGAAACTCCACGCCGCGTCCGACATCCGGAGACCACCGCCCGGCCTTCTCGCGAGTGCCTTTCGGCCGCGGCGGCCTTTCAGACCGTCAAGCGGGCGTGTGGTTCAGGCAACGTTAAGGAATCGAGTCTCACTGCTTAGGTATGCTGCCTCTGAGGGGAGGCTGAGGACGGCGCACTACCCCAACGGTCGCCACGTCTGTCGCGCCTTGCGCTGCCTGACCCGGCACAAAGACATGCGTAACGCCGGTCGCGGTATCGTATGTGTCAAAGGAGAACGCGACCGCGCAAACCGGCATCGGCGGCGCGAGAACGGACGACACGGAGGGGTTTGGCGTGAGCGCGATCTGTGCGCTAACGACAGTGCGCGGAGCTTTTGCGCCCGTCAACGCGTACGGCAGCTCAGCCGAGAAAATCTGTCGGGTGTTCCCCACTGTGAAAGTAGTGGCCGCGCCTAGGGCGCTGCCGTCGGTGCCGTAGAACGTAACCGACGCCTGGCAAGTCGTCACGAAAGCGTCGCCGGCATAACTGGCTGCAGAACTCAAGATGTTGATTTCGGCAGTTTCTGTAGCGGCAAGACCCACCGGAGGCAGGACAGTAGTCCACGTTGGAACCTGACCGTACGCGGCGATGGCCGTGCACGAGATGCCAGTAATAAAAGATAGGAGAATTCTGCGGTTAATCATGTCTCTGTACCTCGCTGCATATTTGAGACGGAGGACGCTTCCCGCCGCCTTTTCCGACATCATATCATGACAGTGGGCACGTACGGATCGGCAATAGATGGATTTCAAGGTCGGCATTCGCGCTGCCGACGCGAAGACTCGGAAGAGCCCTGCGGGGAAGGCAGGGCTCTTCGACGTGCTGGCGTGGCCTCGCCGTCAAAAGCCCAGGCTCGCCCGGTTCTGCAACCACCACTGTTCCCAAAATGACAGATAGGACGCTCCGTTCCGCCCAATCGCCTGGGGACCCAAGGCGAAATTGGCCTTAGTGCCGGTGTTCATATATGGCGCGCTTGCCGGGAATTGCAGGTACGCCAAACTGGGAACTCCTGCGTTGGTCTGGATCTGCAGGCCGTTCGCAAAGGAGCCGATTCCTCCAACGGCCTCGGCCTGAAGGTTCACATCCTCATCACCTAGTAGGGTTGCCAGGTACGGCAGCGTTGCAGTCGTATGAATTGCCGCGAGAACGTGTGCGGCCGCCTCACGAAGTGCCGAGTTCGGATTCGTAGAGTCTACTGCGGTCTGCCCAAGCACAGCAATCGAATTCGCATCGAAGGCGCGGAAATAGTCCCTGACGCTCAGGAGTAGGATGCCGTTCTCTTTCGGATAGGCTACGAAGGCCGGCGCCGCTTGGATAGCGGAAGACAAGGCGGCGGCGCTTCCACCGCGGATCAGACCACTCAGTCCTATTATTTGCTGCGCCATCGAAGTCGAGGTTGAAATTCGCTGGTAGAGCACCGACGTATAAGGAGAATTCAACTGGTCCAGGAGACCGTACTGCAGGGCATATAATTGAAAGCTGTATGCCCCGCCGCCAGACTCGATCGCGGAGCCGAGTTCCGCTGCGACCTTGTCCGATAGCGTCGCTGACGTGTCGTAATTATACGCGCTCAAGATCGGGCCCGACGGCGCCGGAAAGTACGTCGTGGCAAGGGGCACGCTTCCCTGAACTACGGGAAGCAGCGCCCAGGCGCCTGACGCGCCCTGGAGGAACCAAATGCCGGTACCGCCGGCTGAGGCGGCTCCGACCTGTGGGGTGCTTGGGTCAGCGGCCATCCAGCCCACGGAAATGAAGTTTCCTGAGAGGTTTGAGTCGCCCTTCAGCACTCGGCTCACCAGCAAGGAAAAGGTCGTCGCGGGGCCAGCTTGAGAGATCCCACTTACGGATCCCACCACGATAAGGTCGGCGTTTTGCTCAAGACTCAGAACGGACCGGGGCGCGACTAGGCTGCCATATCCAAGGCTGGCCGTCGCAAGCAGTCCAATGATTGAGAACAAGTTAGTATTTCTCATATTTTCCTTCCGCGTTATTTGGCGATACACTTCGTTGGTTGTTGGCGATTCGGTTCAAAACCTTAGCCGAGTGTTCACTGGTGTCTTCCATGATCCTGATACCACTGCTGAAGGTCCGAATGCACCTGCACTCCAGAACCGGAAGTTTGGGTGCCAACGGAAAGCAGCCATGGCGTGTTGTGGAATACCTTGACGGTGGTTAATGGCGATTGAGGAGCCTCGGCAGGTGGGGCGCTGTTCCCCGACGCGCCAATATAGTCGACAAGTATCGAAGTTGAATCGTAAGCGCCTTGAGGGTTCGGGTGAAACCAGTCGGTTCCCGCATAATCATTCGTCCATGTCCCAAACTCCTCATTTTGATCTAGGCCGGCGTCCGAGTTACCACAAGAGTCTGTTAGGTTCCATTCATATTCGCTCTCATATGCCCCAGCATAAGGAGAGGAATCGACTGGATAGCCGGACTGTAGGGTTGTGGTCGTAGGCGTGACAATCGTCAACCCGTATCCCGCTGATTGATTAGAGCCATAGGCGACGTAGACGTTTATGTCGGCGGCACAGGAGCTACTTGCGTGGGTCGCCGTCGCCACAACGGAGTTGCCACACGACGTGTAGCAACTGAGAGTCACAGAGCCCGCGCCGGAGGTGCTTACCGACCACGTGGCGGAACCCGGATTGCCATTTGGGTTGGCAGTTAGCGTCGACTGTGCATAGTAGCCGCCGTCTGAGTTTATGCCGCTGCCGAGGTACCAGAATGCGTTAACGCCCGAGATTGTCGGCGTCTGTGCATCGGCAGTCGACAGGAATCCAAACATCAGAAAAAGGAGCGTTGTTGATCGGGTTATCATGCCGCTGATTATGCGGTAACCGCCAGTTGAACGCTAGCCGATTTCAGCCGTTATCAGGCTAAATATCTCATGTCGTGGGAATTATAATTTAGATTGATAGGGGCGCCCTTGTTTGAATCGCGGGTGACCTTGGTTCAACTGACGTAGAAATGCCTTAATTGCGGAACTTACTGGCATTGGAAACGGCGAGGGCCATATCGATGCTCTCGATCCACGCTCAGAAGTCAAACTTCATAGCTCAAGGCTCCCGACGAATAGCCTCGGCGCGGAGAGTGTCTTGGGAGGGGTCTACTCGATTCTGCCCAATGCCTGGAAGACTGAGCCCGGAACGCTACTCCGTCAGACCGATTCAGCGATTGCGCTCGCGACGGTGAGCAAGAAACTGCGTTTGCCTGCTCGCAACAGCCCGCCAGAGCCGACAGGTGGATTAGCAATCCGCCGCAGATTGACAATGTGCCCCACATCGGCTGTCGCTTAGTTGAGCGACGCTCTGTAACAGATGAACCTGAGACTAAGGGGCCAAATCAGGAATGCCTCGCTAATGCGTCATCGAGTAAATCACGTAATCGATCCCGATCCGGATCCCCAGCCCCGCCATCTTCTCCGGATATCGCGGATCGTCCGCCCACTCCCACGAATCGCCGATATCGGAATTGAACGAAATCATCACCATCAGCCGCTTCTGGTCGTCGTAGACGCCCATCCAGTGCGCCACCGTTCCCGCCGCGCGCCGGCTCATTCCACCGAAGCCCGAGCGATTGCCCAGCGCCCATTCGCCCAACACCTGATAGCGGTCGTCCAGGTTGTAGACCGTGTGAAAGATGGGATCTTTGTTGTCGATATCCACCACCGGACGGCTGGGAAAAATCATCTTCATGCTGTCTTCGAAACGCGCGTACTCATCCGGCCCCCAGAAATCGTCCAGCATCAGGAAGCCGCCGCGCAGCAGGTATTCGCGAATCGTCTTCGCCTGCGCCGCCGTCAGTTTCCAATCGCCCATTTCACCGGCGTTCAACCAGGGCCAGTTGAAGAAATCGTCGGTCTCGTCGGGATTTACGGGCTGCTCCACAGACCGCACATGCAACCGCGTCAACCGCCGCAGCGCCTGCGCGAAGTGCCGGTCGGCGCGCGGATAATCCTGCGTCCAACTGGTGCCGCCCGCGTGCCAGTCCAGTACCTCGCCCCACCGGCGGAAGCGTCCGCCGCCGAAACGCGCCTCCGGGTTTTGCGGATACATCAAACGCGCGAAGACCCACTCCGTCTTCTCCTGCCAATCTTGCGGAAGGGGAATGTTGTCGTACGGCTCCATGCTGATGAACTGCCGGAAGGGCTTCTGAAAGGCCAACAGCGCGCCGGCCAGCGCCAGAGTGCAACCGCTGATTGCGACAATGCGGCGGAAAGTCATGGCCTGCCTGATAACCGCGCCCGCTAACTGCCCCTGCTGACTACGCCCGATGCTAATGGGTCATCGCGTAGACTACGTAATTTACTCCGATCCGAATCGCCAGGCCCGCCATCTTCTCCGGATACTGCGGCCCGTCGGCCCACTCCCACGCATCGCCGATATCGGAATTGAACGAAATCATCACCATCAGCCGGTTCTTATCGTCATAGACGCCCAGCCAGTGCGCCGTGGTTCCAACCGCGCGCTGCTGGCATTGCAGGGAAAAGTGGACACACCAGTCGCCCAGCACCTGGAACCGGTCGTCCAGGTTATAGACCGAGTGGAAAATGGGATCTTTGCTGTCGATCTCCACCACCGGCCGGTCCGGGAAGATCGCCTTCATAGTCTCGTCGAAACGCGCGTATTCTTCCGGTCCCCAGAAATCGTCCAGCATCAGGAAGCCGCCGCGCAGCAGGTATTCGCGGACGGTCGCGGCCTGCGCATCGGTGAGCTTCCAATCGCCCATCTCTCCCGCGTTCATCCACGGCCAGTTGAAAAAATCGTCGGTGTCGTCCGGATCCACCGGCTGCTCCACCGAGCGCACGCTGACCCGCGTCAGACGGCGCAGGGCCTGCGCAAAGTGGCGGTCGGCGCGCGGATAATCCTGCGTCCAACTGGTGCCGCCCACGCGCCAGTCGAAGAGCGATCCCCAGCGGACCCGCCGCGCCAGCAGCGCATCCGGATGCTCAGGGTACATCAGGCGGGCGAAGACCCATTCGGTCTTATCCTGCCAATCGGGGGGCATCGGTATGTTGTCGTACCGTTCGAAGCTGGTATATTGCCGGAACGGCTTCTGGAAACCGTACAGCGCGCCAATCAGCGCCAGCCCGCAGACCGCAACGCACAACGCCCGCCGCCAAGTCATCGCAAGCCCGCTCACCGCTCTTCCGACGCTGCCTCGGCCTCCGCCGCCGCTTGCGGTCCCGCCTCACGCGCCTCTTCCAGAACGCGCTCGGCCTCCTCGGCGTAAGCGCGGGGCACCTGCACTTGGAATTCAAGCGATGGAATCACGCTGGGGCCCATCACCACCGATGGAATCCCGCTTGCCTGCAGCATGGAGTGGATGGAAGTCGCCTCCATTTCGCCGTCATGGTTCGACGAGCTGAACAACGTCACCATGTCGAAATCGGATGATTCATCCATTTCCCGTTCGGGATCTTGCGCCATGCCTCAAGGATATCGCAGAATGTGAAAGGAGGCGTGGAACACATGTCCGAAGACGTTCGCGAGGAACTGGAAGACGACGGGGAAGAGGGCTCGAACCGGCTCGCATGGTTCATTACCGGAGCAATTGTCGGCGTGACGGTTGCGCTGCTCTACGCTCCCAAGAGCGGCAAGCATACGCGGCAGCTCATCTCCGAAAAGACGCAGCAGGGCAAGGAGGCGGTGACCGGCGCCGGCAACCAGGTCGCCGATGCCAGCCGCGACATGTTCGATCGCGGCCGCAAGGTAGTGGAGGACGCCGCCGATCTCTTCGACCGCGCCCGAAAACTGGTGCGCGGCTGATCCCGCCGTGCTGATCGGCGATTTCGAAGTCACGCTGATTCGCCACTCGGTCTATTGGTGGGATGGCGGCGCGATGTTCGGCGTGGTTCCCAAGACTCTCTGGAGCCGCAAGACGCCCGCCGACGAGCTAAACCGCATCGAAATGGGCTTCAACTGTTACCTGATCCGCACCGGTGAGCAGACCATTCTGATCGAAACCGGCCTCGGGGATAAGCGCGACGCGCGGTCCCGCGAGCGCATGCGGGTTCCCGCCGTTACTGATCCGCTCGCGTCCCTGATCGATCCGGATTCTGTCAATATCGTCGTCAACAGCCATCTGCATTGGGACCATTGCAGCGGCAACACCGTGATGCGCCGCGGCCGCGCTGAGCCGGCCTTTCCGCACGCCCGCTATATCGCGTCGCGCGGCGAATGGGAGCATGCCCACGAGCGGCTGATCCGCGACGGCATCAGCTACCTGGACGAGAACTACGATCCGTTGGTGGAGTCTCGACAAATGACGCTGGTGGATGGGGATTTCGAAGTAGTCCCAGGCGTGTGGATGCGCCGCGCCCCCGGCCACAACCGCGACCTGATGGTAGTCACCGCCGAAAGCCGCGGCCAGACCTTCTGTTTCCTCTCGGACCTGGTTCCCACCGCCGCGCACGTGCAGCCTTCGTGGGTCGCGGCCTTCGATCTCTATCCGCTCCAGGCGATCGAAACCAAGTCGGATTGGCTGGCGAAAGCCGCGGACCAAAACTGGATCTGCGGCTTCGGTCACGACCCGTCGGTGGACTTCGCACGCATCACGCGCGATGACAAGGTCCAGTTCGCGCCGCTGAGCTTGTAGTGCAGTGCCTCAACCTTGGTGGTGTGCTTCTGCACCGTAGCGCGCGCACCCTCGAAAATACAAAGCGAAGCGTGTGTTTTCATACCTCACCTTGCCCCGCCGAGGGGCAGGGCAACACTCTTGCGTGCAGCGTTCACAATCGTGTGAACGCGTTTTTTCCCGCCGAGCGCCAGGCGTTCACATGAGTGTGAACGCCGCATGCAGAAGTGCATGCGCCACGGTCTACTCCACGCGTTGCCCAATTGCGCTGGCGTGTTCCAAAATCCTCGGATCTTTCACCCCCGTAGCCAGCGCCTTCTGCATCTCCGCCTGGGCCCGCGCGTAATCGCTAGTTGCCGCCAGCGACCACGCATAGCTGTCGAGCGTATACACGTCGTGGCGCCGGGCCAGTTCCTGTTCGGCGAGCCTCAAAGCCTTCGCGGGCTCCTTGGCGTAGTCCGCGTAATATGCGATCAATTCGTGGTTGGCGTTATCCGCAAGCGCCGATTCCTTCAGCGCCTGCCGCTCGAATTCACCGAATGTCTTAGCGGCTTCCTCCTTCTTGCCGTCCATAGACAAAGCTTCCCCCAATGCAAACAGGCTCTCGGCGCGCGGGACGGCGGCATACAGCTTCTGGAACAACGCCGCGGCTTCCGTATAGCGCCGCTGCGCCATGCGTATCTGACCCAGCGACTCCAGGGTGTAGTGGTAATTCGGAAAGGCGCTCAGCGCGTTGTTGGCGAACATTTCGGCATTCTTCAGATCGCCCCCTATCAGCTTCACGTGCGCCATCTGAGTGAGCAGCCAGGCGCGGTCTTCGCTTTCCTGAAAAGGCGT
>Ga0208193_1001533_pt1 | contig 10049 bp, 11 predicted proteins | sample June2015DPH_17_2_FD_184716 | JGI IMG/M metagenome (GOLD analysis project Ga0208193, IMG submission 184716) | Peatland microbial communities from SPRUCE experiment site at the Marcell Experimental Forest, Minnesota, USA - June2015DPH_17_10... | ecosystem: Environmental > Terrestrial > Soil >...
CGGGCAGCCTTGGATCAGCATTTTGCCCACCGCGAATTGCGACCAGGCGTCGTTCAAAGTCGCAGCCCTCGTGAGGACCACCCAGCCTTCCGCCATGCGCTGCTCGTGCACGTAGATCCACGCCATCTGCGAAAGCGTCCACGCATCATTCACGTCCAACTGAGCAAGCCTCGCCAGCGAGCGATCCGCGTCGTCGCGTCGATTTAAGTCCCAGGCACTGCGCGCGTATGCAGCCAATGCTTGGGGAGGGGGCGGTTCACCCGCGGCTTGCGCAAGGTCGATCACTTCATTCCACCGGCCGAGCCTTTCTGGCAGACTCGCCGTAGGCGGCAGGGCCCCGGCCATCTCGCTTGCCAGACTTAACCTAAGTTCCGCCAACGTCGCCGCCGGGGCGCTACGGCGCACGCATTCATTGAAGAACGCAGCCATCGCATCTAATGAGCCTCCCCACCGCGGCTGCAGACTGGACATATAGCGCATGCGCAGCAGCGAATTGTTGGGGTCAATCGATGTGCCAAGGTCCAGCCAATGGCGACGCGCATCGGCCGAGCCGTCGAGAATTTCAACGTTTAACAGGTACAGTACACTGAGGTACGGTTTCGCGGTGAGCTTCAATGAGTCCGTCAAATCTGGGCGCGATTTCTCGAGGTAGTCCTCCATTCGAGCGATTCGTTCTGGCGGGGTATTTTTGATGAACTCGCCGCCTCGGGCGGCCCATCCCATTCGATACAAGTAAGCGCCTCGAGCCAGGCGGGCCGAATATGATTTTGGATACGCTTTCACCCATTGATCGAAGTAAGACGCGTTGGTGTCGTTGTCTTGGTAGAGAGATCGGAATCCCTGGTACAGCTGCTTGTCCGACAAGCGGCCGGCCTCGTAGCTTCGCTGTAGGCCGGAGAAATACCGTTCCGTCGACTTGAAGTCGCCGGCTCTCAGCCAAGTCAGCTGCTCACTATCCGCAACAACCGCAGTGCCGACGATGGCCCGTGCTTCGGGTGGTGAGAAGAGGCCAAGAGCGAAGCCGGCCACCATCGCACAGGCGACGCCCGCTACGCTCCTTTTGATAATTCCGGGCGGGGCCAACCGGCGCTCGTCATTGAACATGCCCTTGACGCACCCTTGCTACACTCGTGAGTCACCGACCATGCCGGGACCGCCGGACACAGGCAAGAGAATCGTGTCAATTCAGTGTCGCGAATCACACTTTAGGCGGGACACCAACGATGAAAGTCCAAGCAGCGCGAAGCCCAAGACGACAAAACCGATCAGGAAACCGACCGCGTTGATCACGGTCCGTGTGTATCCCAGAGTCAGTACATCAATGAACGGATACGGATAGGAGGACAGGATCGCTCCACGCACCATGACGTAGACAAAGTAGACCATCGGATACCAGCACCAAGAGAGAGGCGCCCACCTAACCGCCCGATCATCGTAGCGGTAGACCAACCAGTGCAGCAAAGCTCCCGCGGGTACCACGGAGTGCAAGACAACGTCGGCAACCCACTGCGCGCCCCGTGGGTCCCAGATCTCTCGCAGCAGAGCGTGGTAGCCAATGCCCACAACAAGTATCGCGGCGGTCGCGCAACCGACAAATGGCAGGCGATACAACAACAAGCGACCGCCCGCGTGTTGACGAAACGCGCCGGCCGTGCAGACCAATGCGACGAAGATGTTCGTCAAGACCGTAAAATAGCCAAAGAACGCGACCAGGCCGCTGATAACAGTCTGTCCATTGGCAAGGACCAACCTGATGGAAAGCCAGAACTGTAACAGCACCCCAAACCACGCTGCGACAGCGAGCAGCCCCGCGGCAACAGCGCTCGCGGGTTCTCGATGGGAATTCATTCTCGATGTTGTGGGCGTGTTGATTTACGGGTCCCAGCGGATGCATGACGCCCCGCGTGTTCGCTCCAACTGATGTTAGACCGTCTGTGCGGCTGGATGCCAACCTACGGCACCCGCGTTAACTCACCGCCACGTATCCGCCCAGTCCGACCAGCGCGCCACCGGTCAACTGGCGGTGCCGTCGTTGCCACGATATGGAGGAATTAAGACGGCGCGCCAACCGTCCAGCCGCCAGTACCACCGTAATGTCAGCCATGGTATTGAGGGTGACCGATATTGCGCCCAGCGCGAGGAACTGCGGAACGAGTGACGCAGTGTGATTAATGAATTGGGGAATGAGCGCCAAAAAGAATAGCGCCGTCTTGGGATTTAGTACCTCAGTCAACATTCCCTGCCAAAAAGGACTTCCGACGGCTTGTTTCACGGTCGCCGTCGGCAATGTCGAGTCCCGCGCCGTCAGAGTTCGGATGCCTAGATACAACAGGTAGGCAGCACCCAAGTATTTCACGACGAGAAAGGCGGAAGCAGAGCGAGCAAGAATTACTGAAAGGCCCAGCGCCGCGGCCACCACGTGCACCAAGCCACCAGCCGCCGTCCCGAAACACGAGGCAAGACCGATTGCGCGACCCCCTCGTAGGCTGCGGGCCAGGACGTAAATCATCCCTGGACCTGGCGATACCGCCAGAATAACTGCGGCAGATAAGAAGATCAGAAAATGAGCGCGGTCAATCATGATCACACCTGAATTTATCTGAACACGGGAAGAGCACGATACGGCAAGGGACGGGCCCAGTCTAACGACCAGTTGAGCGGCACCTTCGGCCCGTTCCAACCGTTGGATGACACGCTGCATGTTTTGATCGCAGCAACTTATGCATCTGCGGCAAGCGGGGCCCGCTGACAGATACAATTGCCAAATTACGGCGCGGGGGTTACCACCACTCCAACCGGACCCACTCCGGTTGAAATCGAGCTAGCCAATGTAAGGGCGCCGCTTGCTTGATCAATGCTGTAAGCGGAGTCGACATTCACGGATGTCGCGACGAGGAAATTGCCGCTGGGGTCAATGGCGATGGCCTGGATTCCTTGAATTCCTTTGTTCGGGGGTCCGGGCGTGCTTGTCCCGGCCACTAGCGCGCCCGTAACGGCGTCGATCGCGAACTCCGAAATATCGTTCGATGCGATGTTGGCAACGTAGAGGAAAGTTCCCGCCGGGTTAATGACGGCCACTGACGGTCCGGTCCCCGTCGCAACTGAGGAGATTGACGTCAGGTTGCCGGTGGTGGCATTGACGCCGTAAGCGGACGCGCTGTTTGCATTGGATATGCTGGCGTACAAAAACATATCATTCGGGTCGATCACAGGAAAGACCGATCCACTGTTGCCGGTTATGGAGACGGAGCCGACCTGGGCAAGGGCTCCGCTCGTGGCGTCGATGGACAGAACCAAAATGCTGGAACTCGTCGTCGCGTAGGCGAAAGTGCCCGCGGGGTTGATCGCAATCGCATAGGGAGTTGCGGGGGTCGTAAAACTTCCCATCGCCGTGAGATTTCCGGTACTGGAGTCGATACTAAATTCCAGAATACTGTTTGCGCCTTGGTCTGCTGCATAGAGAAATCTATTGGTCGGATCGACCGTGGGAATCGCCGGCTTGGTTCCGGCCCCGATGGAACCGACTTGGGCGAAAGCGCCTGAGCCTGCAGCCACCGCAAAATTGTCAATCGCATCGATAGTCGACGCGTACACGAATTTGCCATCATGTGTTGCGCCGATCCCATTGGGAACGAGGCCGTCGACGCCAATCGTACTTAAAATCAAGGCGCCCGTGCTCTCATTCAGCTCGTATTGCGTAATACTCGAGGAGCCGGCAGCACCCACCACTTCTTGGGTGTAGACCAACGCCACGGCAGAGCACGCAACGGTGATGTTCGCGGCGCCTGCGCCTGCCGTACCGGTGGCGTTGTTCACGACGCAGTTCTGCAAGGGGCTTGATGGCTGAGTAGTAACCGCGATGCTATAGGACCCACCATCGGCGATTGATGTGGAAAAGGCGAAGCTCGTGCTGTTAGCCGGGATAGTGAGACTGTAGGTCGTGTTGACTTGCAATACCAAGCCGCTTCCGATCAATCCGGTGATGGTGCCGCTTAGTTGCTGACCGGTCACGGGCGTCGGAGCAGGAGGGGGCATCGGAGATGGAGGAGACATCGTAGGAGAAGAAGGGGGCATATATCCTGATCCATCTCCTCCGCCTCCGCATGCGGACAAGGCCAATGCGACAATCAACAATCCGCAAAGGTTACGACTGGTGGTCGGCTGGATTGGCATAGATTCCTTTCTCATCCCGATTCCTGCATTTACCTTATCGACGAACCGCCACACGGCTGCAAGGCCTAGCCGGCACACTAAGGCTCTCCGGTACTTACTGTGTACCTTGCACGGTCTAAAAGGATGCAGCCGCGACCGGAACCCAGGCGCAACGTAGATGGCCGGCTACGCCGCCCGCACGTTTCCGCGGAAACGCGTCATGTCGGGTGGCATTCTAGGTAGTGCCGGGTAGAGCGGCGCGTCTCCACTGTAACGCAGGTCAGACGCCCGGCTCAAATGGAGTACCTTGATGGAACCGTATTACCCAACCCTTTGCTCCGCGCGTCCAAATGGAACAGCGTCGCCCAAACTCATAGACGCCATTGCATTTCACCGCGCTATTGTATGTGACTTGCGCGACATCAGGCGCGAGCAATCGCGCACGAAAATCCTCTAACGGAAAACGTGTGTCAATCGGCGCTGCCGCTGCGCCAAGGGTGTCTTCGCGCCCGTACACTTGGCCCGAGCGGCCGAACTCGAAGAAATCATCGGCAAAGACATCATTCATCCGAGCCCGATCAAACCTCGTCACCTCGCGCCATAACTCTTCCTCGAGGCGTTCCAACAACTGACGATCCCTTTGGTCGATCTCCATGATCAAGGCCACTCTGGCATGACTTCCACTCCAACCTTTGGCTAGGCGATGTCTGCTTCTCTAGCGAAACGCTTTGATTTTCAATTCACGCTTACCGATACCAGCTGATTCATACCAGTGTAGCTCGACTTGCACTATTTCGCCCGACACAAACCTGGCTGGCGCACTTGTTTGGGTGCCTGCACCGATAACAACGAAAGGCATGCTTGCGGCGAGTGCCGCAATGACGTTGCCGATCAACTGCGACGATACTTTCATGAAGCGGCTAACGATGAGGTTGAGCGACGCGAGGTTTCACCAGCATCGAACGAGGCAGTTTCTCTCAATCATCGCCTTCAAGCCATCTGAGGGGCACGGTACATTTTGGCTTTGATATCCCGCCTTCTCAAATCGAATGGTGCAGCCACCGAAGGTGCTGATGCTCCCAAAGGAGAACCCGCCGAATTCGTTGGTCACGCGTGATTTCTGCAGGCCACCGTTCGTGCCAACCTCCAGCGTCACAATGAGGCCGGGAATCGGTTGGCCATTTGTACCAATGATTGTTCCCTCCAGCGGTCGCATCCCACATCCGCCGGCTAGCAGAAGCACCACAACGGCCAGTCTCGTAGCGATGGAACGTCGGCATTGTCGATATGACATAACCTGCTGCCCGTCACTACATCTAACGACCAGGATAAACGACACGCGGGGGTGTCGCCAATTCCTTGGCTGACCGAAGACGCGCCCCGCGATCGCTCGAACCGATTGTTAGGCCTGTACCCGCGTACACGCGTGCCTACCCCGCCTTGAGTTCTTCCCTGAGCACCCTTCGCAAGGTGGCTTCGTCCACCGGCGCGGTGCCTACGGCCCGGCGCAGCGTCTGATTGATTAGGGTTTGATATCCCGTGCCCTCCGAATCTGCCTTCGCGCGAAATGCCATCAATAAGTCATTGTCCAACATGATCGTGATCCGAGTCTTGCCTTTCGCTTCCGCTTGCAGCCTCGCCAGATGCGGGACATTCTTGGCACGTTTGGCCTTTGAGAAATCATATTGTTTACGCATAGTATCCAGCCTCCTTACGCGTGGCCTTGCGTGCGGAAATGAGGCGAATACGAGTCTCATTGTGCAACGTATACACAACCGTTAACAAGCGCGCACTCGCGCTCATACCGATCAGAACCCAACGCGCTTCGCCTTTTGAGTCGGCATCCTCCTGCGCCTGCGCTTGTGGATCGAGTAGTGATGTAGCGGCTTCTTCGAAGCGCACACCGTGCTTCTTGAAGTTCGCGACAGCCTTGTCAACGTCCCACTCAATATCCATATGCATTGAGTATGCATATATGTGTGGTCAATTGCAAGTGGGGGACACTTCGCCTAGGTCGGATACGGACATATGAATACGGTCTTCGAATCGATTTTGCCGCGATCCAACCGCGATAATTCGTCGACTACCCAGGCATGAAGTTTGCCTACCGTCGTGAGTTGCGATGCGTGATCGTCGGGAATCGTGATGTCGAAGTGCTCCTCGACCTTCATGACAAGCTCAACGGAGTCGAGACCCATAGAGGCCTTCTAACGATGAGGTTGAGCGACGCGAGGTTGCGCCGGCGGCAAACGAAGTTGATTTATCCTAATCATCGACTCCCTCCTTGGCTCACCGAAGACGCGGTCCGCGATCGCTCGAAGCGATTGTTAGAGCGATGGAGATACCGCACGAAGCACATATCTGAGCAAAGCCCACAGAAATAGCGCCACAACGATGACCATCAGCAATGAAGCCATCCGCAATTCCCGGGGCGAGTTTACAAGAAAGAATATAAACACCGCTACGACAGTTAGACTCCACCAAAGAAACGCCCGCACTGCTACTGGACGCATGCGCCAAAGCGACACACAGGCATACAGCGCGGTTGCACCATACGCAAATGCCAATGCTGAAAGTAGTGGCGTTGCAGCCTGACGAAGGATGACAACCGCGGCGCCACCCGATAACTGACTCAGCATCGACGCCGGAACGGTGTGCCACACGACTGCGTTGCCGAAGCCAGCAATTGCCAGCCATCCCAGCGCTGCGGATAGAAGGCTGATGCCGATTGGCCTTTTGCGGGAATGTACGCTCACGACGAACGGTCCTCTAGCAAATAGCCGCCTATCTTCCGCCGCTCCCCGCCCCGCTCGTCAAATAAACCGCATACGTTCCCAGCCAATGCCCGCCCTCGTAGTGCTCGCCCGTCACGGCGGGAAGCGCCGCCTCCCCATGGCGTGCCGCCAGCTCTCGCAGCACCGCGATGCGCCCATCGCCCGGCTCTAGTCCGCCGGCGATACCTTCCAGCATCCAGGCGCGGCTCAAATTCAACCCGTCGATGTGCGCCAGTTTCGGATCCGCGCGGTCCGTCACCACCGCCGGCTGCAGCCAGGCCACACCCGCCTTGCGCGGAATCCCCGGCAGGAAACCCGACAGCCAATGCCCGAACTCGGCGGGCCCCAGCACCCGGCGCATGAAATCCGCCTCCGCCAGGCACGGCGACAGGAAGTCCTCGCCGGACGGCTCGTACTCGATCGGGCAGTTTCGGTCATGGGAGTAGAAGCGCTTTGCCGCATCCGCCAGCACGCTGCGCATCTGCGCATCGCCGGCCACTCCCGCCCAGTCCCAGATCAAGCCGAACGAGAATGCCGTTTGATCATGCTCGCCGATTCGAATCGGATAGTGCAGCTTCGGCACCCAGCTCTTCAGCCGCGAAGCGGCCTCGGTTTCCAGCGGCCGCAGCGTGTCCGCCCATTCGCGCGCCTGCGGATCGTCCCAGCTGCGCAGCTCCGCCGACAATTGCAATAGCCAGGCCAGGCCGTAGGGCCGCTCGAAGGACGCACGACCCGCGCGCTGCAGATAAACCACTTCGCCGGCGATATTCTTCGGGGTCAGGCTGCGGCCCAGTTCGGCCCGCGCCTTCTGTGCAAAGGGCGCGTCCGGCATCAGCCGGACGAGCCGCACCAGCAGCCAGTGGCCGTGGACGTCCGAGTGCCAGTCCAAGCAACCATAGAATGCCGGCGTGAGCACATGCGGAGGCAGCGCATCGGCGTCGCTATCCATGGAGTGACTGATGTGATTGGGATACTCCTCGTGCAGGCACTTGAGCGCGAGACCCGCGAAGCGCGCCGCCGCCGTCGGATCCATGGGCATCGTCGGCTCGCGATTGGCCGGCACCGCAACACCGGCCACACAGATGATTGATACCAAGGCCGCTGCGAGGTAGGTTGCTCGGTGCATGCGAAATCCTTTGAGGCTGGATAGCCCCTGCATCCTAAAGGAAGAGTGCCGCATTGCAAAACGACGGAGACCACGATGCCTGATCGAACCAGTCCCCTCTGGCCGAAACTCGAGTACCCCGCCTGGCAGGACACCCGCGCCACCCTGCAGCTATGGACGCAAATCGTCGGCAAGATCCGGCTCATGCAAACCCCGTGGCTGAATCACAGCTGGCACGTGCCTCTGTACGTCAACTCCAACGGACTCACGACCTCGCCCATCCCGCACGGATCCTGCGCCTTCGAGATGCAATTCGATTTCATCGACCATGTGCTCGATATCACCGTGAGCGATGGAGGCATGCGCCGTCTTCCCCTGCAGCCGCGCAGCGTCGCCGACTTCTACGCCGAGGTGATGGCGGCGCTCACCGATCTCGGCGTGGGCGTTTCCATCAATGAAAAGCCCTGCGAAATCGCCGGCGCCACGCCCTTCAGCCAGGATCGTATGCATGCCGCCTACGATCCGGACTACGCGCGGCGCTTCTGGCAGGTTCTGCTGCAAACCGACCGGGTGTTCAAGAACTTTCGCACCGGCTTCCTCGGCAAATGCAGCCCGGTGCATTTCTTCTGGGGCAGCTTCGATCTGGCGGTCACCCGCTTCTCCGGCCGCCGCGCGCCGCCCTTTGCCGGCACGGCTCCCGGCGTAGCACCCGAAGTCATGCGCGAGGCCTACTCACACGAGGTCAGCAGCGCCGGCTTCTGGCCCGGCGGCAACGGTACCGACTTCCCCGCGTTCTATTCCTATACCTACCCCGCACCCGCCGGCTTCCGCGAGTTCGCCGTGCAGCCCGCGGGCGCGTTCTTCAGCGAACCGCTGGGCGAGTTCCTGCTCCCCTACGAAATCGTCCGAACCGCGGCCGATCCGGACGCGACCCTGCTCGCCTTCCTGCAAAGCACCTACGAAGCCGCCGCCGTCACCGCAAACTGGGACCGCGCCGCGCTCGAATGCCCGCGCGGCCTGCTCTGCGTCCCCCGCAGCACTTGAGGGACATCGACTTCGGTCGGGAATCGGCCTATATATAGAGCCTCCTCGGGGAGCATCGCATGACACAGCACATCGCGCCTGGGCTCGGCACCCTTCTGCGGCGCAGCGCCCGCATCGCCCTTCTCTGCGCCGCCGTTGCGCTGTCGCCCACACCATCCGGCAGTGCTTTTGCCGCCGACGCGGCCGTCTCACCGGCGCAGGCAGAGTTCGGCGGCCAGTGCACCGAGGCGCTGGCCGAAGGCCGGCATGTGATGACCGACTGCAGCACCACTTGGACCGACAAGGACGGCAAGACCTATTGCTTCGCCGGCGAGGCCGCCAAGAAATCCTTCCTGGAGAAGCCGGCCGAGAATCTGCAAAGCGCGCGCGCCTTCATGGCCGCGAGCAGCGTGGAGTCCACAGAGAAAGCCATGGAAGATTACTCCGGCACCGACGCCGAGGCCCTGGTCAAGGCAACGATCGATGCCAAGCTCAAGGCGAACAACGGCATCTTCCCGATCGACGATCCGCTCAACGGCGAGCATCTGAAATTGAGCTACGACGACATCGACTTCACCCGCACCATCGACGGCTACGGATTCTTTCCGGACGTGAAATTCCACGATTCACAGAACGCGCAAAAGAAGTATCTCATCGATTTCTGGGTCATGCCGGAGGGCGGCAAGCTGCAAGTGCAGGAAACCCGCATCTACAAGGCCCCGCTCATGGCGGACGGAAAATGGACCACCATGGAGCGTCAGCCCATCCCCTGGTGGTGGATACCCGCCTCCGAACACCCCGGCCATCTGGCAACCAAGCGCGGCTGGGAAGTGATGTCCGCCGTCGAGCAGAACGCGATGCAGGAGACCCAGAAGAACAACGGCGTGTTCAAGCTCAAGGATGACAAGACCGGCCAGGAGCTCACACTAGAATTCGTCGACACCCACCAGCCGGTGCGCCAGCTCGACGACGGCCACTACTTCGCCTGCACCGAT
>Ga0208193_1001537_pt1 | contig 10030 bp, 6 predicted proteins | sample June2015DPH_17_2_FD_184716 | JGI IMG/M metagenome (GOLD analysis project Ga0208193, IMG submission 184716) | Peatland microbial communities from SPRUCE experiment site at the Marcell Experimental Forest, Minnesota, USA - June2015DPH_17_10... | ecosystem: Environmental > Terrestrial > Soil >...
CTCGGACGCATGGAACAACATCACCTTTACGGCCGGGGAAGTGAAGAACCCGAAACGCAATATTCCGTTGTCGCTGGTGCTGGGCACGGGATTTGTGCTGACGGTTTATTTTCTGGTGTCGCTCGGCTACTTGCTGGTACTGCCGTTGCACGGCGACCCGAACGGCGCCACCGTGCTGGCGCGTGGCGTGCAATATGCGGCGGAAGATCGCGTGGCGACAGCGGTGCTCGAGCAGATTTTTCACTCCGGCGGCGCCTGGCTCATGGCCGGTGCCATCCTGGTTTCCACCTTCGGCTGCGCCAACGGGCTGACCCTGGCCGGCGCGCGCGTCTACTACGCCATGAGCCGCGACGGACTGTTTTTCAAGTCTGTGGGCAGTCTCAATCCGCGCTTCAAAACACCGGTAGCGGGGCTAGCCATCCAGGCCGTGTGGGCCACGTTTCTTTGTCTTTCCGGTTCCTACAGCCAGCTGCTGGATTACATCATCTTTGCGGTGCTGCTGTTTTATATCCTCACCATCGCCGGCCTGTTTGTGCTGCGATTCAAGCAGCCCAATGCCGTGCGCCCTTACCAGGCGTTTGGTTATCCGGTTCTACCCGCGCTCTATATCGTGATGGCCAGCTGGATCTGTATCGTATTATTGCGGTACAAGCCTCAATACACTTGGCCTGGCCTGGTTCTGGTTCTGCTGGGGATTCCCGTGTTTCTGTTCTGGTCGCGGCCGTCGGCACGTCGAACAAACCCTGAGTCCAATTCAAACTGACTTCAATTGCTGAGGAGGGAGTTCCTCGAACATGCCCAATCTGTTTCGCGTTAAACCCATGTCAATGCTTTCTAAAGAGGCAGGAGAGCAGGGCGAGCACACGCTCAAGCGTTCGCTGGGCGCCGTCAACCTGATCACGCTGGGAATCGGCGCGGTCATCGGGGCCGGCATCTTTGTGCTCACCGGACAGGCCGCGGCCAAGTACGCCGGGCCGGCAGTGGCGCTGAGCTTTGTGCTGGCCGGAATCACCTGCGCCTTTGCGGGCTTGTGCTACGCCGAGTTCGCCTCCATCATCCCCATCGCGGGCTCGGCCTATACCTACGGCTACGCAACTCTGGGCGAGCTGGTGGCCTGGATCATCGGCTGGGACCTGGTGCTGGAATACGCCTTCGGCGCGGCCACGGTTGCTTCGGGCTGGTCAGGCTACTTCAACAGCCTGCTGCAGCAATGGCATATCTATATCCCTCCCGAGTTCACCACCACTACGGGCAACGTGCTGGTGTTCTACAAGGAGCAATGGTTGCCGCAGATGAGCATCCCGGCCGGCATCGATACTTCGGCCCTGCCTCACGTGACCGGGATCTGCAATCTGATTGCCGTCGGCATTGTCATGGTCATCACGACCATTTTGGTGATCGGGATCAAGGAGTCGGCCAACTTCAATACAGCCATCGTGGTAATCAAGCTGGGCATTGTGGGCGTCTTCCTGGCGATCGGCGGCTACTTCCTGTTCCGCCATCCGGCTGTGGCCAGCGCCAACTGGCATCCGTTTATTCCGCCACCGGACGGGCACGGCAACTTTGGCTGGGGCGGGATTCCGCGCGGCGCGGCGCGCATCTTCTTCGCCTATATCGGCTTCGATGCGGTCTCGACCGCAGCGCAGGAAGCCAAGAAGCCGCAGCGTGATATGCCCATCGGCATTCTCGGATCGCTGGCGGTGTGCACCCTTCTCTATATTCTGGTGTCGGTCGTGCTCACCGGACTGGTTCCCTACAGCACGCTGAACGTGGGCGCGCCTGTGGCGCTCGGAATTGATGCGACCGGCGTCAGCTGGGGCTCGATGATGGTGAAGGTGGGCGCGGTGTTCGGCCTGGCCACCGTCATGCTGGTCATGCTTCTGGGCCAGACGCGCGTGTTCTACTCGATGTCAAAAGACGGGCTGCTGTGGAAGTGGGCTTCGGCCATCCATCCCCGCTTCCGTACGCCCTGGATCACGACCATCGTCTTCGGCATATTTGCGGCCATCATGCCGGCATTTCTGCCCATCGACAACCTGGCTGACCTGGTGAATATCGGCACCCTGCTCGCGTTCACCATCGTCTGCGCCGGCGTGTGGGTGTTGCGGGTGCGGCATCCTGACCTGCACCGTCCGTTCAAGACCCCGCTGGTTCCCCTGGTGCCCATTTTGGGTATTCTTTCGGCAGGATACCTGATGACCCAGCTGGCGTTTATTACCTGGGCGGTCATGATCGGCTGGCTATTGTTCGGGCTGGTCATTTACTTCGGCTATTCGCTCAAGCACAGCAAAGTACAGCAGCTGCCAGCGGGAACCAAGTAGCTCTCCTCGAACAGGCATGGCTCAGAACGGCCTCCCGCAAGGGAGGCCGTTCGGCTTGCAGCAGGCAAGTCATGAGAGTTTGCACTCAATAAAAGCCATAAACCTAAATGATTACCGCTTGGAGAGTTCTCATGATGCCTGGCAGGAATCAGTAAGCCCTTGCGGTGGCAAACAATCGAGGTACTCATGGAGCTTCATTGGCGGGTGCCGCAAGCCCGAGCGATGTTTTTCAGCGGCGCGCCGGACTTCATTTGGGTAAAGATTGATGAGGTGATAAATGAACTCATCTGGGGTTTGAGCTTCAATCACAAGTGTCCGGTTAAATGTCGAACAGATTCAACTGGTTAGCGGAAGTCAATAAGTCGGTTCTGTGCGAATATCGCTGAAGGGCGCATGAAATCTCGGTTTTCTCAAAGATCGATACTGACAGAATCTGTAGACAAGTGTAGAGGGGGGCATCGAGGTTGAGTTCCTTTTTGACGATAGCGATCAGCACATAGGTGGCGACCGCGCACCACATCTGGCTCCTCACGGCATTCTCACTTGTTGCGAGGAATCGCTTAATTCGCAGCTGCTGCGTGATCCACTTGAACAACTCGATCTTCCATCGGCTTTTGTAAAGCGCAGCGATGGTCAGTGCACGTAGTGCGGTGTTGTTGGTCAGAAAAACCAGAGCCTTGCCGGTCTCTGGGTCCTTGAAGCGAATACGGCGGAGATCCTCCGGGTAGAGCTTTGCCGAGTAGAAGCCGTTGAGCATGATGCTCTGATCGCAAATCAGGCCATTGGCGCGGTCAACGGGATGCGAATACACACGCCGCGCATCCATACCCTCCTTGGCACGGGTGACGAAGAAAGCTCCGGCCTGATGGATCGCATACAGTCGCACGTAGTCCACGTAGCCTCGGTCCATGATGTAGAAACTCCCCGCCTCCACGAGAACAATGTCGAGCACGTTAACATCATGAAGTTTGCCGTCGCTTATGTGCATGAACGCTGGAATTGCGCCCCGCAGATCAAGCAAGGTGTGTAACTTGATCGCCGCCTTGGTGGAACGAAACGGCGCCCAGTCGAACAAGCTCAGACATAAGTCGATGGTGGTGGAGTCCAACGCATAAACGCTGGCGTCGAGGTCCAGCACCGAGGCATCTTGCGCATACAGCCTCCTGGCATGAGCGATCAAACGCATCGCCAGTGCATGGTAGATGCGCCAGTCGCGCAGGTTCAACGCATCGGCCAGCGTGGAGCGGGCGGGCGGCGTGGCAATCCCCATGTGAAACAGCTTGCTCTGATTGGCCTCCAGACAAACCTCGATGTCGCGCAGAGACTCGCGCCAGGTGAACTGAGAGAACGCCATGATGCGGAACAAATCGGCACAACCAAGCGTACGCGCGCCGGCATCGCCCTTGTGTCGTTCGATGATGCGTCCAAAGGATTTCCACGGCACAAACTCCATCACCTGCGCAAAAAGTGTCTTGCCCACGTTCATGCGGCCCTCCGGGTCGTTGAATCCCGAAAGCATTGCAAATAGGCACCACGGAATTCAAATCGTGGACACCCAAAAGTCGCCGGAAAACCTAGTCAGAAAAGAAGTTGAGAGCGAACTGCCAAATATAAACCGGACAGGAAGGATTGAGGATATAATTCCAGCCAAATCGTTTTTGGCGGAGGTTTGTTTTGAAGCATGCTTTATTTTGCGTGGGCCTGTGTGCATACCTCGCCATTTTTCTAGATTTCTTCTGCTTTCCCTCATCGATCGCTGCGCAGACAACCGCCCCAGGCGAGTGGACATGGATGGGGGGAAACAATGCAGTCAGCGCCACCTGTGCGAGCGGTACTCTCGCACCCTGCGGTACATCCGGTACGATTCTTGGAAATGTTGGAGTCTACGGCACGTTGGGTGTTCCCGCGGCGGGAAACATTCCCGGAAGCCGATCTGGCGCCTCCACCTGGGTGGATAAGTCCGGCAACTTTTGGCTTTTCGGGGGAAGCGGAATCGATTCAACCAACACTTTTGGCGCGCTAAACGATCTTTGGATGTTCAATCCCTCCACGAATGAGTGGACCTGGATGAGCGGCGGCAGCTCGATTTCGAGCAGTTGCGTTCAGGTTACCTCTGGACCTTCCACTGGACTCTATTACGATTGCGGTCTCCCCGGCGAGTACGGAACCTTGGGAGTACCGGCGGCGGGAAACATCCCTGCAGGCCGATCCGAGGCTTCGAATTGGATCGATGACAGCGGCAACTTTTGGCTCTTAGGCGGCGCGGCTTCGATCGGGACTGGTCTCAACGACCTCTGGGAATATTCTCCATCATCGAACGAATGGACATGGATGGGGGGATCCGTCCCGCCCCCAAACACTTGCACAGCCAATTGTGTGCCCTCCGGCGTGTATGACACCTTGGGAACACCAAATGCAGCCAATGTGCCGGAGGGCCGATCATTCGCTGCGGACTGGACCGACGCTCAAGGGAATTTCTGGGTCTTCGGTGGAGTCGGTTCAGACGGCGACCTGAACGACCTGATGGAGTTCGTTCCTTCCGCGAACGAATGGACCTGGATGGGTGGGAGCAATCCTACAGGCCAGGGTTACAAAGGTGCCCCGGGCGTATATGGCACCTTGGATGTCTTTGCCTCGGGAAACATACCTGGCAGCCGCGGTGGGGCGTCCTACTGGACCGACAGCAGGGGTAACTTCTGGCTCTTGGGAGGTGACCTCGTAAATCTAGACGCCCCAGCTGGCAATTTCTACAGCATACAGAACGACTTTTGGGAGTTTACTCCATCAATAAACATGTGGGCATGGATGGGCGGACAAAACAGCCCCAGTGATTGCTTTGCTACGCTCTATACCTGTAATGGAAGCGCCGGTGTTTATGGGACACTGGGAGTCGCTGCTGCAGGGAACATCCCCAGCGCTCGTGTTGGTGCGTCCACCTGGACCGACAAGCAGGACCACCTCTGGCTCTTTGGGGGTGACGCCCTGTATTCTACCTTGCCGCCCGGCATACTTTTCTCTCCCAACGGCCCCGACTACGATCTTTGGGTGTTCGACCTTGCCACAAATGAGTGGACATGGATGGGAGGTCCCAGCCCAATGCCATCGGCCGCCGCTCTGCCCCCCGGAGTCTACGGTACCCTGGGGGTTCCTGCCTCGGGGAATGTTCCCGGTGCCAGGGAGGGTGCTGCGACCTGGACCGATCAGAAGGGCAACTTATGGCTCTTCGGAGGCGGGTTTTCTCCGAACGACCTTTGGGTATACGGGCCTCCGGCTTCGACCGCAGTCCCAGTCTTCAGCGTTGCTGCCGGAACTTACACGGCAACCCAGAACGTGTCCATCACGGACTCAACCGCCAATGCCACGGTTTACTACACCACCGATGGTTCACAACCAACGACGGGATCAACGCCATACACCGGCCCGATCAGCGTGTCATCGACCGAGACACTGCAGGCAGTCGCAGTTGCCAACGGGTTTCTGAGCAGTGGCGTGGCCAGCGCCGCATACATGATCGGCCCGCCACCAGACTTCTCGATTGCCGCCTCCCCGGCGACGATATCCGTAACCGCCGGCGCGAGCGCGACGGCGACCATCTCGCTCGCGCCGCAAGGCGGCTTTGCCTCGGCGGTCTCCTTCGCTTGCTCCTCCGGCCTGCCGGCTGGCGCCTCATGCAGCTTCTCTCCGGCGAGCGTAACGCCACCAGGCACGACATCCACGTCAGTCACCGTGACAACCTCGGCGGCAACGGCCAAGCAGCGCCGCAACGGGTTTCCAATGCTGCCCGAATCCGCCTTGGCCATTGCGCTTTGCGGGTTCGGATTGAGAAAACGACGGCGCCTGCTGACGTTTTTCGTTTTGTCGCTGAGTGCGGCTGGTTTGGGCTTCCTCAACGGCTGCGGCGGCGGATCCTCGGGGCCACCACCGCCTACACCCGTCACCTCGACCGTAACCATTACTGCGACATCGGGCGCGCTCTCGCACGCGACAACCATTTCGCTGACTGTCAATTAGAAAGCGAAGATCCAATCTCTCCATCCGTTCGCTAGGACAGATTCCAGATCCGATAAGGGCGCTCATCACTGAGCGCCCGCGAGTCAGATCCGTAGGTGCGCCTCTCACAACAGGCTACGTGTAGTTCGATTGGCGGATGCCAGATCGGGGTTTGAGGCGCAGTCGCATCCGGATCACGAGCCGCCAGCCGGCAACGTTTGAAAGGCGCACATTTGGAATTTGGGCTGCAAACGGTGCCATAGACACATCTCCCCCACTTCTTTCAAGCGAACTGGGGTGCCGGATGCATTTGCCTGATGTCCCTAAAAGGCTGGACGCGCTGAATTTGAGTCCGGCTGCCGGGTTCAGGAGTTTTCGTCGAGTATTGCCACATATTCCGCAGGCGTATGGACGGTAACGCCCGCTCTCGAACCAACCGGATAGTGCTTGAGATAACCAGTAATGAGCCATGCTCCAGTATCGCGTGCCAGGGAAAGAAAACATTGATCATCTGGGTCAGGCAGCGGGTGTGGCCAAGGCGCACTATCCGGGAACCGTAGAGCACTTTCTATCAGAAACTCTAGCCACTGCGGAGGAAATCCATATTGTGCGAATTTCGAGTACCGGCAGACCTGCCTGTATTCAGCAGTGATGGAAGGACTCACGACAATTTGGACGTTTGCCTCTTGAACGACAGCCCGAAGTATTTGGGCTGGAAAGCCAATCGGCTTGATTCCGGCAGAGACGACCACATTCGTATCCAGAACAATCAGTCTCATCGAGAGCTTTTGCGCTTTACCTTCGACCGCCGCACCTTGCGGATTTCTTTATCGATCTCCTCGTCTGGAAGCTGGTCAAAACCCTGCTGCTCGGCGTAGCGCCAGCTCTCCTGGAGACTGGCCATTGCCATGGCACGACGCAGTTCCTTGTCCCCTATTGCAATATCTCCCTGAACCGGGACAAGATAATAGACTGGGCCCTTCTGTCCGGAAAGAAGCACTAATTCTCCTTTTGGAACAGACGCAAGCGCCTTTTCCCCTCTCGTTCTGAATTCGCGCAGCGCAACCAGTCGCATCGTCCACCCCACCCATTCATTGTAGCCGAAACGGCTACAATGAATGCAATCGCCGATGCGATTGCATTCAACTCTCAAAGCGCAAATCTCGGATGAGAGGACTCCCCAAGCAAGTTGTCTGGGCGAGAGCCGATGCCTGCCCGGATGTTTCCATCGACTCAGCGATCAACCTTAGGTCAAGTTCCGAGCAAGATTCGCGGCGCCCAAGTTGAGACTAGTGCGCGCCGATCGATTCCTGTTGACAATCTGACTATGGCAGATCATCCTATAGTCAGAATGGCAACAGGAGTAATCATGGCCGACGGGAAATCCGAGGTTTTGCAAGGCACTCTGGACCTGATGGTGCTGAAGACGCTTGAAGCGATGGGGCCGTTGCATGGATATGGGATTGCGCGGAGGATTGAGCAGGTAAGCGAAAACACACTGGTGATGCGCCAGGGAACGATTTACCCGGCGCTGCTTCGGCTCGAACAGCTCGGCTTGATCAGCTCGGAGTGGAGAAAGTCGGAGACCAACCGCCGCGCCAAGTTCTATTCCTTGACTCGTCTAGGCCGCAAAAGAATTGAAGATGAGACCGGTAGTTGGGGCCGCATTGCGGCAACGATGGCGCGCTTTCTATCGCCTTCCTGTTAGTACCTATCCATTTACACTCTGTACCTTTTTTGGCAGAGAATGTTTCGACCTGTGCACGATCACCGCTGTTCATGGGGTTCTGATTGGATTTTGAAGAAGTCTTTGACCTTGGGATGTTATGCCCTTTTGGGTTCCCGCCACGCCGGGTTAGGAGCACATGATGGACGCAATCCGCATGCTGTTGAGCCGTTGCGCAGCTGTTTTCAAGAGGCAGGATCTGGACAAGGAACTCGACGAAGAGCTAGAGGGCCACATCGAAATGGCGACCGAAGAGAATCGGGCACGAGGCATGAACGAGGAAGCGGCACGGACCGCGGCGCTCCGCGATTTCGGAGGGGCGACCCAGGCCAAAGAGGCTTATCGCACGCAGCGCGCTCTGCCGTTTCTCGGAACTCTGGCACAGGACATACGCTTTGCATGGCGTCAGTTGCGACGCTCACCTGGGTTTACGGTGACGGCCGTGCTCACCCTGGCACTTGGAATTGGCGGCAACACCGCGGTGTTCTCCATTGTGAATGGCGTGCTGCTAAATCCGCTGCCGTTTCCTGATTCCGAGCAACTTGTGGGGCTGCACGAGAGCAAACCCAACTTCGAGAATGGATCGATCTCCTATCCAAACTTTCTGGACTGGCGCAACAACAACCATAGTTTCTCCTGGATGGCAGTGGCGCGCGGCTCCTCGTTCACCATGACCGGTAGAGGCGATGCGGAGCAGCTAAACGCCGACTTTATTTCGTCCGGATATTTCTCATTGCTCGGCGTGCGTCCGATCCTGGGGCGCGAATTTATGCAGACCGAAGATCGGCCCGGGGCCTCGCCGGCGGCCATGATCAGCGAAGGGCTATGGCGGCGCAAATTCGGCGCCTCGCCCAACATTGTTGGCCAGACCATCACGCTCGACAACAGGAATTTCTCAATCGTCGGAGTGGTACCGGCCAGCCTCCAGGTGCGCACCCAGGGGTTAGAGAATCAGGATGTGTACGCCCCCATTCCCGAATGGCGCAATTCGATTCTGATGGATCGCGGTGCGGGGCTGGGAATTCACGGAATCGCGCGGCTCAAGCCGGGCGTATCGGTCGAACAGGCCCGCGCCGATATGGCGCAGGTGACGCGCAATCTTGCTGAGGCATATCCGGATGCGGATCGCGGGATCGGGGCCAGTATCATTCCGCTCAAGGAACAGCTTGTGGGTTCCACGCGGCAGTTCCTGCTGGTGTTGCTGGCCGCGGTTGGGTTTGTGCTGCTGATTGCGTGCGTGAACGTCGCCAGCCTTCTGCTGGCAAGGTCGGCGGGACGGAGCCGTGAATTTGCCCTGCGCTCGGCGCTCGGCGCGAGCCGCGCGAGGGTGATTCGCCAGTTGCTGACCGAAAGCCTGTTTCTGGGGGGAACGGCGGGGACGCTGGGTGCGATTCCGGCCATGGTGGGAATGCACGCGGCGTTGAAGGTGCTGCCTTCGACGTTGCCGCGGTCTGGCGAGATCGGGGTTGATTTCCGTGTGTTGGCGTTTACAACCATCATGTCGCTAATGACTGGAACACTGTTCGGGCTGGCTCCGGCTTTGAAGATATCGAAGGGCGATACGCAGACGGGGCTCAAGGATGGAGGGCGGGGAACAAGCCGGACCCAGGGCAGGGCGCTGGGCACGTTTGTGGTCGTCGAAATTGCGGTGGCACTGGTGCTTCTGACAGGCGCCGGCCTGATGATTCGAAGCATGGTCAGGCTCTGGGACGTGGATCCAGGATTCAATGCGAAGAATGTGTTGACGCTGGGCCTGTCGCTGCCGCCAACGACCTCGAGCGCTTCGCCGGACGCCATCCGGGCCAAGATGCGGGAGCTGAACACCCGGTTCAGAGCGGCCTCAGGAGTGACGGCGGTGTCCGAAACCTGGGGCGCTGTGCCCATGAATGGCGAAGACGATCAGTTGTTCTGGATTGATGGGCAGCCCAAGCCGAAGAACAACAACGATATGAATTGGGTGATCGACTTCATTGTGGATCCCGATTACATGAAT
>Ga0208193_1001538_pt1 | contig 10029 bp, 8 predicted proteins | sample June2015DPH_17_2_FD_184716 | JGI IMG/M metagenome (GOLD analysis project Ga0208193, IMG submission 184716) | Peatland microbial communities from SPRUCE experiment site at the Marcell Experimental Forest, Minnesota, USA - June2015DPH_17_10... | ecosystem: Environmental > Terrestrial > Soil >...
ATATTCGCCTCTGAAATAGAGAGCGAATCGTCCAGCTTCGCTTCGCGTACTGAAGCCGGCTATGGGATTGAACCCCTCCTGATAAGGGCGCGCATAATCGTTGACGATTGTCAGGCCGAGATGGAAGCTGTCTCGTAGCGGGGTCCCCGAGATGCCGCCGAGGCGGGTAGCGAAGCACGCGAAAGACGCCCTCGAAGTAAGCGAACGCCAACTCGTGAGCCTCGAGAAATGCCTGCTGCGTGACACACGGGTAAGCCCGGTGAAACGCCGCGCCGCTGGCCATCGAACGCATCGAGAAGACCTGTAGCTTGATCCGTTCGCCATCAAGATCGGCGTACGCCTCGTACCAGTCGATCTGGGCCTCGACGCCCCAGCGGTAGCTCTGCGGAACGAACGTCTCGCGTTCGGCCAGGCCCAGTTCGCGCTTGCGCCGCTCCACATACTGCCGGACCGTTCGCTCCGCAGGAGTGCAGCCCGGAACCTCGGCGCGGATCCGATCGAAGATCCGCCGCGCCGTATGACGCTGCTTCCGCGGAGCCTTCCGGTCCGACTCCAGAATCGCATCGATCAACGTCGCCGCCGCGGCCATCTTCACCGCCGGACGTTGCGTCTTCTTGCGCTGCGCCGGAACGGCTTTCCTCACCGCCTCACGCACCATCCGCCGATGCACGCCCAACTTCCGCGCCACACCGATCACCGACCCTGCCCCAAACTCGTACTCCCGGCGAATCTGCTCGTATAGCTCCACCTTGGCTCTCCAGTCCAACCCGCCCTCCGTTCCTCAGCTCCGCTGAGAAAAAGGGTAGAGTCCGTTCTGCCCAGGGGTGGGCCAACTTAAACCGCCAGAGTGGGCCAAATCAGAATGCCAGAATCAACTTTACGTCAATCCCAGAAATGGACTCAGTTCCCGGCCAATCCTGACGTGATAAGAGCCGACGACCTGAAACTGGGCGACATTTTTTTCGATTAAGCGCGGCCTTGCCACAGGGTCAAATGGATTTTTTATCCTGACCGAAGCCGAGCACTGGAAAATACCCCTACAGTTTCTCAAACCAATCCTGCCCGGGCCACGCAATCTGCCGCAGAACATAGTAGAGTCATTGCCAAACGGACTGCCGGATGTCACGCAGCCTCTGTACTTGCTCGACTACAATTTGCCGGAAGAACAAGTCGCTGGGCAGTGGCCTCGCTTCTTCGAATATCTTCAGCAGGGCAAAGATCAGGCGATCCATGCGACTGCCCATAACGTGTATCTGATGCTGTACCCCAAAGGCCCCTTACGCGACATACTTCGGGAACGCCCTGAACTTGAGGGCGAAATATTTGAAAAGCTCCAAAATATCAGCCCCGAGACGTTCATCTCTGAGGGCAGGGTGTACGGAGGCGGTTTGCATAAAGTGGAACCGAAGGAACTTGCTAAAGTCCCTGCGGGATTTTTGATCCAGGGTTTAGACCATGTGCTTCACAGGGGTCAACAGCTCACAATGCTGATGACCTGATCGCTATAGCAATTCGCCTCCCGCCATCGACGGCCCTATGCGTAACTCAGACACACCGGCCATGGTATTCGGCCCAATCCCTACCGTGGATGAGGTGATCGCGACCATCGCAGAGTTGGAACGTCGGCTTAATGTGGAAATTTGATTGCCCAGAGAGACGCCATCACGCAAAATCTATCCGAAGACGAGTTCTTGAATCGCAACTGTAAATTATGTTCGATGGCTCTATACGGCGGTGGGGATACCAGTTGCAAGCGGTAACCCGCAAAATAGTAGTATGGGACGCACCGGAGGAATACCTTGCGCCCCTATCGTGTTGCTGTTGAGATCGCTGGGCCAGCTGCAATCTGGGTGCGCCCGGATTCAGGAGCTTCTTTCACGACATACCCTGCTCCCACGTTTTCAGCCGCTCAAGGGATTCTTGACTGTGTTGCGCGGTGGAAGACTGCATACCTGGAGCCGCAATCGGTGGAGATATGCGCGCCGATCCAGACCCTCCGGTATGCGACGAACTATGGCGGTCCGCTACGCCACCCGAAGAACTTCGCGGGCGCAACGGGATACCAACTCTACTCCACCATCCTGATTGATGTGATCTATAAGATCCATGCCGTCGCCCGTGAGAGCGGACGAGCGCTTGGGGCAAACAACCAACTCCATGCGGTACAGGAGCTTTTTGAACGGAGACTTAAACAGGGCAAACTTTACCGGACTCCCTGTCTTGGGTGGTCCGAGTTCACGCCGCGTTACTTCGGCCCATTGCGCGAGAGCACAAGGGCCTGCACCGATCTCTCAATAGAGATTCCAAGTATGCTGCACCGTGTCTTTGATCACCCTCAAGGGGGGCGCTACTTGCCCGAGTACCGGCAAGCCGTAAAGATAGAGGAAGGAGTGTTGCGCTTTGCTGAATGAACTTGCTGATTTGCGTAGAAGCCTAGTTGAGCAAGAGATACAAACCGCGCCCTGGCATCCTTCTCTCCAGCCTTTGAGAAAGGGAATAGCCGTTATCATCGAATTGGACATTGAAGGTTCTCCTGCACATGTGAGCAGTCTCCTGCCCGTTCAGGCTTTAGATCTCCGCAACATTCAGCCTGACAATCAGAAGAGATTTCCTGCTTTCAATTTAGATTGCCCGCTGTTTCAGGACGCTTCCTTAGCGGTTACGGAGTTGGACATCCTTGAACCACTGCTTGCGACAGCGACTCTGGCATGTAAGAAGAAAGATATTGTTCGGATCAGGCGCTCGCTATATGAGTTTCCTGCCCGCGAACTTGTTCCTGTTCTCATGTCGGGTTCTGCCGCGACTAATCCTGTCCTGGGATCGACCCATGCGCTACTTCAGGCGCTGGCAAAGAGCACTTTGGATGCGGAGGGATTTCTGCGTGCATTTGCTTTGGCTGCGCTGCATTCCGTGCTTGTCGGTACGCTGGGTAAAGACCTTCTACTCCAGATTCTATTTGGCAAACTCAATAAGAATGGTGAACGAGATCCATGGCAAATTCTAATCTTTCTTGATATTGCCGATGCCACTGGCTTCTCGCATCGTGTTGCCGATCCTGCCGTTGCGGTCGCATGGAGCCACGCAATGCTCACTGCGGCAGACCCGGAATCTACAGCCGCGACAATACTGAGATGCTCACTCTCCGGGGAAGAAGGCGAGAGTGCCGGCAACAAAATGCCGAGTCCCAATCTTCCTCTGTTGGGTGGCACCTATTTGATGGCGATGAATGCAGATATACCAGCGCAGACGCGCTATGGCAGGAGTTCCACGGATATTTTTCCATTGGCGAAACAGACTGTGCAGGAATTGAACGATTCCCTGTTGCACATCACAGCTCCTGAGCGAAAGGGAAAGACGTGGGGGCCGGTGGCTAGCGGTACGCAGGACAAGCCGGACCTGCTAATTGTGTATCTCGAAAAGGACACAGAAGGCGAGCTGCGACTCGCAAGTGCGCTTGGTGACGATGATGACTGGGAAGAGGACGGGGAGTCTTCTGATGCGCCCAACCAACAGGTGTCAGAAGCGAGATTCACTAATGGTCCTAGTTCCTTCGAGAGCCGCACGAAACGCTTGATCGAGGCTATTCAGTTGAAGCCAGATCTAATGCAGGACGACGCATTCCTGCGAGTCTTTGTCATTAGTACGATCGACAAGGGACGGAAGCAGGTGCTATTCGATCAACGCTATGGCGTAAGTGCTCTTTTCCGGGCGCGGGAGCGGTGGATCGCAGGTTCGCGAAATATTCCTCCGATCACGATCTTTCTTCCCCAGAGCAAAGGAAGGAAGGCGCGGCTCTATAGCGAGCATGTTCCCACGCCGGTCGCTGTGTTGAAGAGTTTGCGACAGCAATGGATTCGCGAAGGCACTATGAACCAGACGGTGCCGGGCGTAGATTTGCGCCGCGTTTACAGCCTGCTGCTCGAAGAGAGCGTGGAACGAGAAGCGATGTGGATGCTGGAACGCCTATTGCCATTGTCCCAAGTGTTATTCGTAGGAGCTGGAAGACCTTATACGGATCAAAAGAAAACAGGAGAGGTGCATACTCTTCAGACTGGTGCCGGTCTTCCGGTAGAGGCCAGACGGCCACTGCTCACCGTGATAGCCCTCTACGGAATCCTGCTTCATCGTCTTGGAAGGTACAAGGAGAAATATATGGAAGGTCGCGATTACCTGTTGGGTCAATTCTTACAATGCGCGGACGAATTGCACCTGCTCTACTGCGAGCATGTACGAGGTGGCAGTGTGCCCCCTCAACTGATCGGCAACGCGGCTATGCCAATGGCCCTCGAAAACCCGACGAAGGCGGTGGAAGTTCTCGGTGCCCGCGTACCAGTCTACTTTGCGTGGCTGACCCAGAAGGCGAGCACAAAGATTCGCCCTGCCGATGATGGCGTGACACAGAGAAAATTCTCCGAAATGAACGACGCGGAGAAGAGTACGCTCAGGGCCAAATCAATCTCCCGCCGTCTGGGAGAACTCAGTGCTGAACTCAAGGGCAAGCTTGACGCGCCGGTTTCGCTGACAGGACGAGCGGAACTGTTGCTTGGATATCTTGCGCGAGAGCCAAAGACGTATGACTCACCGGAAGATCAATCAGTATTTACCTCACTACCTATTGCCCTTGGAGAGAACGCATGAATCGTGCTACCGGACTACTCGTTATCGAAGTCATCAACTCAAATCCCAACGGAAATCCGGACCAGGAGAGCGATCCGCGTCAGCGGCCAGATGAACGCGGAATGATTTCGCCCGTGTCATTTAAGCGTAAGCTTCGTGATCTGGTCGAGGATAAGGAAGGTCCCGCATGGACGGAACTTAGTGGCTCTTTCAACCCTGCTCTGGAATCGGAAAAATTCCACATTCTCGAATCGAGAGGACGTGACCGCAAAGAGATAGCTGCTCTGTCTGATGATGATTTCACCTCGAAGTATTGGGATGCGAGGCTGTTCGGATCGACTTTCCTGGAAGAAAAGAAGGGTGCCGGTAAAGATAGCAGTTTCATTCGAACTGGCGTAGCTCAGTTTGGCATGGGGGTTTCCATCTCCCCAGTGCGAATCGACCGTCAAACCAATACAAACAAGGCTGGCGTGGAAACTGGCAAGGATCGAGGCATGGCTCCGCTTGCGTATCGGATCGTGCCGCATGGTGTATACACGATGCCTTACTTCTTGAACGCGGCTGCAGCGCGAAACTCCGGCTGCACAGAGGTTGATGTGACATTGATGAAGCAATTGATTCCCTATGCGTACAGTCAGACTGCCTCGGCGATTCGCCCCCAGGTTATCCTTCGTCACGCTTGGCACATGGAACACACCTCCGCACTCGGTTCCTGCCCGGATTTTCTGCTTCTCGATGCCATGACGCCGAAACGCAGAGACGCATCGCTTACGGACCATCCCAGTACCGGTTGGAACGACTATGAGGTTCCGCCATCCCTTCCAGACGATCTTGTCAAACGTCTTAAGACCATTACGGACTTAGTGCGTGGATAGATCGTTGCCATCCGGTGTTCCTCTCGCACACAGCGCCAAGCCTGCGAAAAGTATTCCAGCGCAGAGCTATCCCGATCATATTGCTAACGTCTCACGATGCGCTTATGGGGCGATGGTTGAGGCACAGGCTTATCGGTCAGACGGGCCGGACACCAAGTTGCTCTCAGCCGCTCGATGGGCCAGTGTCTTCCATGACCTCGGAAAGCTTACGCAAGAGAATCAAACGATCCTACACGGAACCAGTGGCGAAAGACTGCCCATCCCACATGAAGATGCGGGAGCAGCGCATTGCATCCTCAACAAGCAAAACGCGGCAGCATGGGTGATTGCACAACATCATTCAGGACTGAAAGACTTTGCGGAGGAAAATGCAAAGGGCGAACTTAGCTCCCAGAATCCAGCTTTGGCATTGTTTCGTAATCCAATGATCAAACTGGATACGGATGCGAGGCTCGGCTGTTTGGTAAGCCTTCATAAGCAGGTTTGCGGTCAAATGGAACTTGACTCCAGAGGAGTTGGCGTTCCGGCGCGAACCCCTTGGGACATGCGGCTATTGATGAGTTGCCTGGTCGCTGGAGATCACGGCGATACGGCGCGGCACTATCAACAGGAGCCTGCCATGGAACCTCCGGCACCGCGTTGGGAGGAACGCCTTGCCGCGCTCGATAGGTATGTTGGGGAACTCGCCTCCCACTCGGGAACGCGCAACGACCTCCGCCAGAGCATCTACTCCACTTGCAGCCAAGCCTCACCGGAGATTCCAATCTGGGCCTGTGATGCTCCGGTGGGAAGCGGCAAAACAACGGCCGTGATGGCTTATCTGCTGCAAGCGGCTATTGCGTTGAAGATGAGGCATATTTTCGTAGTGCTTCCTTTCACGAACATTATCAACCAGTCAGTAGATGTTTATCGGAGGGCACTCGTGCTGGCTGACGAAGATCCTAAAGAGATTGTCGCCGCCCATCATCATGCTATCGAGTTCAAGACACCAACGCTGCGTGCGTTGACGACGACTTGGACCAGCCCGATCATTGTGACGACCGCAGTGCAGTTCTTCGAGACGCTGGTGGCTTCGGCTACGCCGCGCCTTCGCAAACTCCATGCTCTGCCCGGTTCCGCAGTGTTTATCGACGAAGCACATGCGGCGATGCCCCTATTTCTCTGGCCCTACATGTGGGGTCATTTGGATTCGCTGAGTTCGCGGTGGAACTGTCGTTTTGTACTGGGTTCGGGGTCGCTTCCGCGCTTCTGGGAAAACATCCGACTGTTCAGCGAAGGTTCCACCAGCATTCCTTCGATGCTTCCACAGCAATTAGCAGAGAGAGGAAGTAAAGGGGAAAAGGAACGCGTGCGCATCGAAACTTGTCTGCAAACGCACACTCTCGATTCACTCTGCACATGGATTCGCGGATTTTCAGGTGCGCGGCTCGTGGTGATGAATACTGTTCAGTCCGCCGCAGTCCTTGCACGAAAGCTGCGCGCGGATGGGGTTAAGACCATGCACCTCTCCACAGCATTGAGCCCGAATGATCGCGAATCTGTTCTCAAAGAAGTGCGTGAGTTGCTTACACCCGGTAGGCAACCTGCCGATGGTTGGGTTCTGGTAGCGACCAGTTGCATCGAGGCCGGCGTGGATGTTTCATTCGATGTTGCCTTTCGGGAACGAAGTTCTGTCTCCAGCCTGATTCAAATTGGCGGGCGCGTGAACCGTCACGCCAGCTCCAGAATTACTGCTCAGGTATGGGACTTCGTCACGAACGATCCATGGTTCAATCGCAATCCTGTGCTCGACCGGAGTATCCGGGTAGTGCAACAAGCGTTCGGGCAGGACAAGTGGAAGATGACCTTAACGGACCTGATGACTTGGGCAGTTGCAGAAGAATGGAAGCAATGGGCAAAGACCAAAGAAGTCGACGAATTGATACGCATGGAAAAGGAGCTTGCTTTTGAATCTGTCTCGGTGAAGGCTAGGCTAATAGAAGAGGATAGGGCTTTGGCCGTGGTAGACGTTGCTTTGGCCAACGAAATTCGCAGCGGGCGGTATATTTCGCAGAGCAGACTTTCGCAAGGCAGCGTATCGATTCGGCGTACTGTTCTTGAGAAAACGAAACCGACCTCAGTGCCGGGAGAGCAAGAGCTTTATCTGTGGCCGGACGGCAAGTATGATGCTGGATTCCTCGGCATCATGTCGTATGTACTTGAATTGGCAACCTATGATCGAGCAGGTTGCGCCCTTGTCTGAGTGGGACACTTTCTCTTGTGGTAATTCGCTAATGTGCCAGCTACAGGATTTTCTTCTGGAGGCTTCGAATGTCTGACAAAGGATTAGAAGAGCAAGACGATGCACTCCCGATCAGCGGGCTACAGCACCTGGCCTTCTGTCCGCGTCAGTGGGCGTTGATCCATCTGGAGCAGGTGTGGGTCGAGAACAGTCGTACAGCCGAAGGACGGATACTGCATGAACGTGCCGATCTGCCCGGAGAGAGTCGTCGTGCCAGCGTGCGCACGGTGCGCGGCATGTGGCTACGGTCAGAGAGACTGCACCTGACAGGTCGCGCCGACATTGTCGAGTTCCGGCCCGCTCCTTATCCAGTGGAGTACAAGCGCGGCAAGAGCAAGCCCAACGACTGCGACACCGTTCAGCTCTGCGCCCAGGCGCTTTGCTTGGAGGAGATGTTGCAGACCACGATTGAGCGCGGTGCCATCTTCTACGGCAACCCACGACGGCGGCTGGAGGTTGACTTCACACCGGAGCTACGCGCCCGAACGGAAGAACTCACCGCGACCATGCACCGTTTGTACCGAAGTGGCGTGACGCCCGCTGCGACTCCGGGGCCTTACTGCCGCAACTGCTCACTGGTCGATGTGTGTCTTCCAGAGGCCACTTCTCACAATGATGTAGCCGCGCGTTGGGTGACGCTACAGCTGCGCTCTCTACAGCAGGAGGTTTAGTTCCGCCTCATGCGAAAACTTCTCAACACACTGCATGTGATGACTCAAGGCGCGTACCTGCACCGCGACGGCGAGACGGTCGCGATCAAGGTGGGCGACGAGCTGAAGCTGCGCGTTCCCGTGCATACGCTTGAAGGGCTGGTGTGCTGGGGCCGGGTGTCGTGCAGTCCGCTGGTACTGGGGCTGTGTTGTGATCGGGGTGTGGGGATTTCGTTTCTCACCGAACAGGGAAGGTTTATCGCCCGAGTGAATGGGCCTGTCTCCGGCAATGTGCTGTTGCGGAGGCAACAATACCGCATAGCCGATGATGGGAGCAGCGCGCTTCCCATCGTGCGAACTATCGTGGCGGCCAAGATTGCAAACAGCCGCGTCGTGCTGCTGCGCGCGGCCCGCGAGATTGTAGATGAAGTTCGCGAAAAGGAGTTGCGTGAAGCGGCTAATCGTCTTTCCTGGGCAGGCTTGGATGCGGCGCGGGCAACGTCCATCGACGAGGCGCGTGGGCATGAAGGCATGGCCGGGCAGGCTTACTTCTCGGTCTTCGATCAGATGATCGGCGGCGACCGAGAGGCATTTCATTTTGGGGGACGCTCGCGTCGGCCTCCACTGGACCGGGTGAATGCGCTGCTTTCATTTGTATACGCGCTCTTACGTCATGACATCGAATCCGCCTTGGAGAGCGTTGGCCTTGACCCAGCGGTTGGTTTCCTTCACACCGACCGTCCAGGGCGTCCAAGTCTTGCTCTCGATTTGATGGAGGAACTCCGCGCTGCACTCGCTGACCGTCTGGTGCTGACGCTCATCAACAGGCGTCAGGTTCAGGGATCGGGTTTTACGGAGCAGGATGGGGGCGGCATTCAGATGGACGACGACACTCGCAAACAAGTTGTCTCTGCTTGGCAGCTTCGGAAACAGGACGAGATTGAGCACCCCTATCTGAAGGAGCGCATTCCGCTCGGACTGGTGCCGTATGTGCAGGCGTTGCTCCTCGCACGTCATGTACGTGGGGGCCTCGACGCCTATCCCGCGTTCTTCTGGAGATGATTCGATCATGATGGTTCTTGTTAGCTACGACGTAAGCACCCGCGACGACGCGGGACGACGCAGACTGCGCCGCGTGGCCCGGTTGTGCGAAGATCATGGACAGCGGGTGCAGAACTCCGTTTTCGAGTGCGTCGTGGACTCCGCGCAATGGGTTATGCTTCGGGCAAGTCTTGTGTCTGAAGCCGACCCTGCTCAGGACAGCCTCCGGTTCTATTTTCTCGGAACCGAATGGAGAAGACGTGTAGAACACGTAGGGGCAAAGCTCTCCTACGACCCTGAAGCACCCCTCATCCTCTAGTCAATTTCGACAGACCCAAGTTCATTCGCGCGAACCCTAAGCGAGCACGGATTCTCTATAACATCCGCAGATTGGCTAAGTGTCTCGATGGCAAGAAGATACTCTTGGGTGCTGTTGAAAGGATGCTTGATACGTCGGCGAATAGAGTCAGGATCGCATTTGTGGCAAGCTATCTGTAGCGCATGGAGCTGTTTACGACATGTGCCGTCGCCCCCCGCGCGGGGGCGTGGATTGAAACACATACAG
>Ga0208193_1001539_pt1 | contig 10027 bp, 8 predicted proteins | sample June2015DPH_17_2_FD_184716 | JGI IMG/M metagenome (GOLD analysis project Ga0208193, IMG submission 184716) | Peatland microbial communities from SPRUCE experiment site at the Marcell Experimental Forest, Minnesota, USA - June2015DPH_17_10... | ecosystem: Environmental > Terrestrial > Soil >...
AAGTTACTCGAATGGTCACAACTCACCCGTAAGCGGAGGGGACCGGGGACCGACGAGTCCGACCCCTGAATTGGGAGAACCTTGGAGCCGCGCTGATGGATGAAAACAAAGATTGGTGAATCAGAAATCAGGCGCATGGTCGCCAGGCGAACGATCTTCCGGTAGAAGTGTTGTCGGACGGTCTCGCTCGTCCCGGCGATTCCTTCAACCGCACGCCTACGGGACGTTAAACGTCACTGTCTCCTGCAGTGATACGTCGGTGGTTCCGACGAGCACCTGGCGCGAGACTACCGCCCTATAAGCACCCGGTGGAAGGTCAAAGATCTTGCTCAAATCAAGTTCGTCCGCAGTGCTCTCACTAGGCTTCAATGCCTTGATTAGACGCCGTCCGCCTCGTTCTCTGGCCAGCAGATCTCTGCCATATTCAGTTCGGTTAACCTGCGCCCCACTCAGAGATTTGAGCTGAACAGAAAAGTCTACATCGGCCGAGGTTTTGGCGACAATGACCAAGGGCACTTTCATGTTCACGATCGAGATTTTCAAGAGGCCAGCAGGCTCGGAAGACGCGTCGATCGGTAGCTGAGCGCGATTGAAGCGGTGGCGAACGAGCCAACCACTCCCCCTCCCGTCTTGAGGGCGTTAAGGTCGATTCGGCGGATCTCGTTGGGGCCGAGGGGCTGGAGCTGCAAAGGCATCGGAATGACTCCTCCTTGATTGTCACTGAATGTCACCTGTCCGGTGAATCCGACTTGGGTCGTCCCGAAGTTGCGTATCACAAGCTGGAGTTCACCTGCAATGAAAATTCGGCGAGCTGGCTGGCGTCTCCGACCAAAACCTGCGTCGTCATCAGCGCCTTGTCCGTGCGGGTTGGATCGGCGAAGGTCATCGTTGTCGAATACCCCAGTGCGTCATCCTCGACCCAGCCCCCCGTGTTGAGGGCACCCACCGGCCCATCCTGGGTCACGGTGATTCCGCCAACCGCGTTGGCTATCCAGCCGGACTTTACGTTGCTCGCTGACACGTATATGGTCGTCGCCCCATAGGGTGAAATCGTTACGCTCGGCAGTGGTGCGGTGGTCCCGTTAAATGACAGGCTGGGTGTGACGTGTATGGACCTGCGATCGGACGGCAGAGGCAGTGCTGGGGATGGTGAAGGAAAGGGATTCTGAGTCGCTCGCCACGTACATTTCAGCGCTCAGCGCTCCTCCGGAGCTTCGCTGGTAGGTGAATGTGGCGCTCCCAGACACTGCTTGGCCTGGAAACTGCTGGCTGATGTTCACTGTCGCGTTCCCGAGCGGCGGCAGCGTCACCGGCGGCAACTGAACTTGCGCACCGCCAGAGGTGTGCAGGACAGTTTGAACCGTCAGGGGATTACTGATCAGGTTGTTGTGAAGCTGTGCCGTCGACTGAAATTCTCCGGTCGACCAATAGGCATTCTGAAGAGTTTGCGTGGGAACCACAGTGCTCGTTTGGCCAAACGAATTAACGACGAGCAAGAATGGAATTATGAAAAACAAACGCGACATTTATTTTTCCCTTTCCGCTGAGACCCGAGAATACGCCCGTGCCGCGCTGCTATCAAGACCTTTTATTTTGCGATAGCCCACTATTTAAATTGAAATACGGCAAACTTAATACTTAAATATTTCGGAAATAAATTAAACCAAGGCGAGACTTCTTCGGCAGGGAACTTGCTGGGGAAGGGAATTCTCCGGGACGAGACCGCTTGTGCCTCGACGATTGAACCGGCAAACGGGGACACGCGCGATTTTCATGAACGCTCCGGCAGCGGGTCATCGTGCTTCCGAAGGCTTTTCAAATAGCCCGCGATCGCCTCGCGAATGTTCGCGGTTGCTTCCGTGCGGGTTTGGCCTTGGCAAATGCAGCCGGGAAGAGCCGGGCACGTCGCGACAAACACGCCTTCCTGGTCTGGCTCCAGATAAACGCGATACTTCATCACCGGTATTTTATCAGAGCCGCCTCGCAACATGGCCTCAATCCTACTCACCTCTGCTCCGTGAGTAGGGAACCGGGGATGTCCTGCTGTTCCCCTCTGAGCCCCTTTCGCGAGGCGCATCCAGAAAGACGTATGATCGGAATATGGCCGTTCTCCACATCAGCGAAGCAGATCTGGCGTGCGACCTCCATGCCGTGCTGGAGAAAGTTCAGAATGGAGCCGAGGAGATCGTCCGCAACCGGCAGCCCTGGAATCCCCTTCGTGGGATTGATCCTCGACACCGGTATGCTCGTTAGTGCAGAGCGGCGCGGACACAGCGTTTCCGAAATCCTGGAGCAACTGCAAAACGCGTGGGGAGAGGTCGTGGTGGGCCTAGCAGCGGTAACGGTTGTTGAATTGACACACGGAATAAACCCGGCGCCCAACGGCAGCGCCGCCAGATGTTCGTCCAGGAGCTCCGAGGGGCGGTGACGGTGCATGCACTCACTGACGAGATCGCCGAACGAGCCGGGTTGATCTCCGGTCAGGAAGCCGAGCGCGGCATAATCCTCCCTTTCGCGGATCTGTTGATAGGCGCGACCGCTTTACATCTCGGCTTTGAAGTGGTCACCGAAAATGTACGACATTTCCGGATGATCCCTAAACTGGTTCTTCGAAGTCTCTGAGAATCACAAGTCGACAATTCACCCGCCGAACGAAACGACAAGTTGAGCAACGTTAAATTCGCACAGCCCTCCACCATGAGTAAAATGGAGGGACCTATGCAACCGGAAAGTTGTGACATCGGACTTATTGGCCTCGCTGTGATGGGCCAGAACCTGGTCCTCAATATGAATGACCACGGATACAAGGTCGCGGTCTTCAACCGCACTGTCTCCAAGGTCGACGATTTTATTCAGCATGAAGCCGCCGGCACGCAGGTGGTCGGCGCGCATACCGTGGAGGAATTGATCGGGGCATTGAAGCGTCCGCGCCGCGTCATGATGATGGTCAAGGCCGGCGATACGGTCGATCAAGTGATCGAAGAATTGGTGCCGCATCTTGAAAAAGGCGACATCATTATCGATGGCGGCAATTCGCATTATCCCGATACCAATCGGCGCACGCGTGATCTGGCGGCCAAGGGTCTCCTGTTTGTCGGCACCGGTGTTTCGGGAGGCGAGGAAGGCGCACGCCACGGCCCTTCCATCATGCCCGGCGGCAATCCTGAAGCGTGGCCCCATGTGAAGGAAATTTTCCAGGCCATCGCGGCAAAGGTCGAGGACGGCACGCCGTGCTGCGACTGGGTGGGCGAAGAAGGCGCGGGCCATTACGTCAAGATGGTCCACAACGGCATCGAGTACGGCGACATGCAGTTGATCTCGGAAGCTTACGACCTGCTTGAAACCGGCCTCAGCTTGAGCGTCGAAGAACTTTCGGAAATTTTCACGGAGTGGAATAAAGGCGAACTCGACAGCTACCTGATCGAAATCACCGCCGAGATTTTCCTGAAAAAAGACGACGACGGCGCGCCCATGCTGGACAAAATCCTCGACACCGCCGGACAAAAAGGCACGGGTAAGTGGACTGGTATCGACGCGCTGAATCTTGGTATGCCTGTCACGCTGATCGGCGAAGCGGTTTTCGCGCGCTGCATCTCGGCGATTAAAGAGGAGCGCGTCGCCGCATCGAAGGTCCTCAACGGGCCCACGCCGGAGCCGGCCACGGATCGCAAGGAATTTATCGAGCGGGTTCGCTGCGCCTTGTACTGCTCGAAAATGATTTCGTATGCGCAAGGCTACATGCTGCTGCGCGAAGCGGCGAAGGAGCAGCAGTGGAACCTCAACTACGGAGGCATCGCGCTAATGTGGCGCGGAGGCTGCATCATCCGCAGCCGGTTCCTCGGCAAGATCAAGGAAGCTTACGATAAAAATCCGAACCTCACCAACCTGCTGATCGACGATTTTTTCAGCGGCGTCTTGAATCGCTATCAAGGCTTGTGGCGCCAGGCGGTGGTGCAGGCAATTCAGTACGGCGTCCCAACTCCTGCATTTTCGACGGCGCTCGCGTTTTTTGATGGCTACCGCTCGGCTCGTTTACCGGCGAATCTGTTACAGGCCCAGCGCGACTTTTTCGGCGCGCATACTTACGAACGCGTCGATCAACCACGTGGAAAATTCTTCCATACCAACTGGACCGGACGCGGCGGCAGGGTGTCGTCGACGTCCTATAACGTGTAATTTTATGGTCGTTTAAGGCCTCTTCGGAGCACGTTTTTGGCACATTAAGAGGGGATTATCACACATGAACTACGGTTTTGAAATCCGTCCCGCGGGCGGACTGGACTTTCTTGCGCTTGGCGCGCTGGTGAACCGGCTGGACCCGGGAATCATTCCCTGGCGCAAAGCGACGCACTGCCATATCCACGTCAGCGGCGGCGAATTTAACGTCGCGGCCAACCTGTCTGATTGCTTCCGTTTAGAGACCGGCGTGGCCAGTGCGATGGTCGATTATCCGCTGGGCGATTTAATCGCAGAGCGTGTGCGCGCCATGGGGGTGAAGCCGTTTTACAAGCGTTTTCAGCATGATGGCGTAAACGGCCCCAACATGGCGACGGTCTATTCCGATCGCGGCCAAGGCGTGCGCGCTCCGGTGGTTTTCTACAACCGCTCGAATGAAGCGGCCGGGCGTTTGAAACCAGGCGATTTTGATTGGAAAGCAATCTTTGCCGGCGGTTTGCGGTGGTTCCATAGCGGGGGAATTTTTGCTGCTCTTTCCCCGACCACGGCCGAGTTGACCATCGAGGGAATGAAGGCTGCAAAAGCTGCCGGAGCCATTGTTTCCTTTGATTTAAACTATCGCGAAAAACTTTGGAGTATTCACGGAGGCGCACTGAAAACGATCGCCCGGATTGTGGAAAATGTAGATGTTTTGGTGGGTAATGAAGAGGATTTACAAAAAGGCCTGGGAATTCCCGGACCCGAAGTTGCGGCGGGAAAATCGAAGCTCGATCCTTCGGCGTTTTTTGCAATGATCGAGCACGTGATTGCTCAACATCCTCAAATCAAGGTAGTTGCGACCACGCTGCGGGAAGTGCATTCGACCAATCGCCACAGTTGGGGCGCGGTGGCGTGGATGAATGGAAAAACATTCGTCTCGCCGACGGCGGAGCTGGATGTTTTCGATCGGGTGGGCGGCGGCGATGGGTTTGCGGCTGGTTTCATTTACGGATTGTTGACGGGTGAATCGCCGGAAGAGGCGGTAAAGCTCGGTTGGGCGCACGGCGCATTGCTGACCACTTTTCCGGGAGATACCACGATGGCGACGCTCGAACAGGTCCGCGCGCTGGCGGGGGGCGGGTCGGCCCGGATTCAACGGTAACGTTAACTTATTAACAAATTCATCAAAAATTGTTGGATTTTTATCGCCACTTGGCATACACTAACTAAAACGCAGTTACTTCACCGTCTGAGGGGTGTTCCATGTGGAAGTTGAGGTTTTTGAATTGTCTTGTGTTATTGGTCTTGTTCAGCTTTGCCCTGTTCGGGCAGTCCGATAATGGTTCCATCGCGGGATTCGCGAAGGATCCTTCGGGCGCGGTTATTCCTAAAGCTAAAGTCACATTGAGGAATGAGGCAACGGGTGTGCGGCAGCAGACCGCGACCAATGATGGCGGTTATTATGTTTTCACCAACGTCGAACCCGGTCTTTACACGGTGAGTGTAGAGGCTTCGGGGTTCAAGAGGTTCGACAGCGTTCACAATAAGCTGGATCCGAACTCGCAGTTAGGGTTGGATGCGGCGCTGACCGTCGGCTCGGCGACCGAGACGGTGGAAGTGATCGCTTCGGCGCAAGTTTTGCAGACCGATTCGGCGGCAGTCGAGAAAGATGTAACGCGGCAGCAGATTGACGGTCTTGAATTAAACGGCCGCGATCCGATCTACATGGCCACGCTGCTGCCTGGCATGCACACCACGACGACGCTGGGCGATTTCAGCTTCAGTCTGACAACGGGCGGTTATGCTGTCAACGGCGCCCGCACTCAGGAAACGACGATCACGTTCGATGGCGCGCCAGCGATGCGCACCCGCGCCAACGGCGACAGTATCGCTGTCCCGGACGTGGATTCGACGCAGGAAATGCAGGTGCTTACTTCCGATTATGCTCCCGAGTATGGACGGACGGCAGGCGGCCAGATCCGCATCGTGACCAAAGGCGGCGGCAGCGATTTCCACGGCGCAGCTTACGAATATCTGCGCAACTCCGACATGAACGCGAACACCTGGAGCCGGAATCAGGCGGTATCGACCGACTTCGCCTCGCCTTTCCGCTACAACCAGTTTGGATTCAACGTTGGCGGCCCGATTTTCATTCCCAAGGTTTTCGACCGCGACCGCAACAAATGGTTCTTCTTCGTGGGTGAAGAGTGGGTCCGTTACCGCAACGTGGAAACGCAGACTCAGGAAGTTCCAACGCAGTTGATGCACAATGGCAATTTCAGCGAATTGCTCAGCCCGAATATTTTCTACAGCACGCCGAAGACGATTTACGATCCGACCACCTGCCCATCGGTGGGCGCATCGACCTGTACGCCGTTCCCGGGCAATGTGATTCCGACTAGCCGGCTGAGCCCGAACGGGCAGGGAATTATTGCTCTTTATCCGCTGCCGACGCCCGGATACATCAGCGGCAATCAGAACTGGATTGCGCAGGCTTCGCAGCCGGAAAATCAGCGCAAGGAAACGATCAATTCGGACATGCTGCCGGATAGCAAGGATCGCATTCAATTCCGGCGCACGAATTTCGCATACTATGAGCTGGATCCGTTCGATCAGGGCACCAACGAAACACCGAAGGCATTCCACCGTCCGAACCAGGTGAACTCGCTGGCCTGGACGCGCACCATCACGCCGACGCTGATCAATGAAGCGCGCTTCACGCTCAGTATCGACGACGTTTACATCCCGGTGATCACGTCGGCTCCGGGCTTCAACCGGAACCTGTTCGGCATCGATTATCCGTATCTTCTGCCCCAGGGCAAGGATATACAGGAGAAAGCTCCTTCGATCACGCTCCCCAATTTTTACTCCTTCAGCGCGGGACCCTATCCGTCGCATTCCAGCGGCCCGATTTACACTTTGTCCGATACGGTGACGAAGGTTTGGGGCAAGCACCAGTTCAAGTTCGGCGGGCAGTTCGAGCGGTCCGGTGAAAACGACGGCGATCAGATCAACGTCGACACGGTTCCGGGCGGCGCGAGCGACCAGAACGGGAACTTCGTGTTCACCGATGCGAGAACCGGATTGGGCGCCACGGCGGGCGTGGGCATCGCCAATCTGGCTTTGGGACTGGCCGATAGCTACACCGAAATCGGACAGCGCGCGGAGACGGACTATCGAGGCTTCCTGTATGAAGCATTTGCACAGGATTCCTGGAAGATCAACGAAAAGCTGCATCTCGATTACGGCGTGCGCATGACGACGACGGTTCCCTACAAAGCTCTGTGGGGCAATCAGATCTTCTTCGATCCCACGCTGTACAATCCGGCCCAGGCGGTTGCGGTGAATCCGACCACCGGCAACGTGACAGTGGGTTCGGGCAACCAGTATAACGGCATGGTGATTCCGGGCAATACCTGGCCGAGCAATGCGCTGGGCCACGGAATTACGGAGGCCGGCAATCCCGCCTACAACAGCTTGTTCCACGGCTATCCGAACTATTACGGAGACGTCTTTACGGAGTTCCAGCCACGCGTCGGCATCGCCTATTCGTTGAACGACAAGACGGTGCTGCGCACGGGAGCCGGCCGCTTCGTCAACCGGATGGGCTTGTGGGATAACATCTTCCCGGGCGCAAATTCGCCGTTCCAGCCGTTTTTGACGGTGAACAACGTTTCGGTGGACAATCCGGGCGCGTCTCTGAACAGCAGCACGGCCGCGCCGATTACGGTAACCACGGAAGCGCGCCATTTGAAACCTTCCGAAGCATGGCAGTGGAATGCCACGATCCAGCGCCAACTGATGTGGAAATCGGTGCTGGAAGTCGCCTACATCGGACGCCGCGGATTGCATCTGCCGCAGGTATTCGATATCAATCAGCCGACGGTCGGTGCGCTGCTGGACAATCCGGGCGAAAATGTGAACTATCTGCGCCCGTACAAAGGCTTCGCTTCCATTCAGGAAGAAGAGTCGACGGCGACTTCGATGTACAACGGACTCCAGGTTTCCTGGAACCGGCGTTTCAGCAGCGGCCTTGCTTTCGGATTCTCCTATACGCTCTCCAAGAGCGACGATAGCGGTTCCAACTACCGCGACATTTTGCCGGATTCCTACAACACCAGCAACCTGTGGGGACCATCGGAATTCGACTCGCGCAACGTGGTGGTTTTCAACTACCTGTACACGCTGCCGATCTTCAAGAACAGCACGGGCATGGCGCACAGGCTTCTCGGCAACTGGCAGCTTAGCGGCGCCAATCAGTTCCAGTCGGGCCAGCCCTGCGGCATCGGCACCACCAGCAACGACTACGCAGGCGTCGGCGAGCAAGGCAGCTTCGGCTGCGGCAGTGAAGGCCAGTTCTGGAATATGGCGCAAACTCCATCGCTGCTGAAGCAATTCTCCAACAGCACGGCGAGTCCGAACCAATGGTTCGCGACGACCACCTCCAGCGGTGCGCCGATCTTTACGCCGCCGGCAACGGGAACGTTCGTTCTTCAGAAGGGCGTACGCGACTCCATCTACCAGCCTGGTTTCCAGGACTGGAATCTGGGATTGTACAAATCGTTCGCGGTGACCGAAAAGACTGGCTTCCAGTTCCGCGCGGAAGCGTTCGATGTCAACAACCATCCGAACTGGAGCACTCCGGGCTTAAACCCGACGTCGTCGAGTTTCGGTAAGGTGACCAGCAAGACTGGTTTGGCCCGCACGCTTCAGTTGTCGCTGCGGTACTTCTTCTAAGAGATCGAGCAAAAGTGCGGCTCCTGGCTTCGGCTGGGGGCCGCATTTTTTTGGAGGGGAGGAATCCCCACGCTTACGCATGGGGTTATAAACTTAGGCAGAACTGTGAGGGTGGGAGGCTGTGTGACAATTCAGCGCAGAGGCTTTGGGAATCGCCACAGTCGCGCCGCCTAAAATGGCGGCCCCTCAAGGTCGGCTGAAGCACACGGTTTATGCGCGCCAGCGGACGCCCAGGTCCAGGGACTGGCGGCAATATTGGAGGCTGCGCTCCATGTGATCGAGTTGCTGGATTTTTAGGGCTTCCATGTATTTTTCGCGCTGGCCGTTCACGTCTTCCATGACGTGGGGTTGATCGTATGGCTTGCCTCGCTTGGCGAGGGCGATGAACCGGGCCAGATCGCGGGAGCGGGCGCGCGGGAAATACTTGCTCCAGAATTCGTTGGTGTAGATGGGAAGAACTACGGGTGGACGCGCGGTGATCGGCTTGCAATAGATATAAACCGACGGAGAGAGAATCTCAGCGGCGCGGGCGACGATGGCTTTGAAATCGTTGGTGCCTTCGCCTAAAGGAACCCACTGCACGGCGATGCCTCCGGGTTCCTCGTAGACCACCGAATCGCGCAGGTGAAAAGTGACGGCGTAGGGGCCCAGCTCTTCGAGCGTGGTCATGGGATCCTCGGCGACGAAGACGGGATTGCCGGTATCGAGATAGGAGCCGACAAATTCCTTACCGGCGGTCTCGATGAGCGTGCGGGTTTCCCAGGCTTGCAGCTCCTTATGATTCTCGACGGCGATTTTGATGCCCGCGTCCATGACCTGGGAGCGAACTTCGCGCAGGACTCCGGCGGCGCTTTCAATGATCCGGTCGAGTGCGCCGTCGGGCAGCGCATAGCGGTCGCTGGCGACGAGGGTGCGCACAATGGGCGATCCCATGGCGGCTGCGCGGGCGATATTCATGCGCAGCTCGGCGATGGTTTTGGCGCGGTCCTCAGGGCCTTTGGGATTCACGGCGCCGGTGAGAGCGCTGCCTCCGGTTTCAATATGCGTACCGGTGTCTTTGGACCAGGCGCGGACCTCGGCCCAATGCTTGGGGTCGCGCACGCCGGGGTCGAGCGAGTCCTGCAAGAAGACGGCG
>Ga0208193_1001540_pt1 | contig 10016 bp, 6 predicted proteins | sample June2015DPH_17_2_FD_184716 | JGI IMG/M metagenome (GOLD analysis project Ga0208193, IMG submission 184716) | Peatland microbial communities from SPRUCE experiment site at the Marcell Experimental Forest, Minnesota, USA - June2015DPH_17_10... | ecosystem: Environmental > Terrestrial > Soil >...
ACTCCTTAGGAGTACGGCAAGCCAACGCCGCCAAGAGTTGCTTGTCGAGAGTTTCCGTTATCTGACGAAGCAGATCTTCATCTTTCCGCTTGATAACGCGTGTCTCGCCGGAGGCCGTTGCGTCAAACGCACCAAGGGTGCCAACCTCGAACGGCTGAGCTACCCTCGTCGGCATCTCTAACAATGCGGAATCCATTTCTACGTACATTTCTGTGCTCTCTATGCAAACACCGTTCCAAGCATAACGTTCTTACTCGACGGGATGTTTCGCCGCCCACCGGGCCAAGCTCGCAACTCTGGCGATCTCTTTCCGTCTTTCGGCAGAAATCGATTTTGCGCGAGCCTTCCCGCCTGCCAAACCGCCTTTGCGTGCAGATTCCTTGCGCTTGTTTGGGGTAACAGGCTTGTCTAGTGCTGCCTGTACAGTCCGGAATGCCCGTACATTCAGGTCCATGCAGCCTCCCTGCCTAGTAGACGTTGGCCGCGCGCCGAAGATTCGCTCATGCAGAGCATAATACACGCGCACTCATAATGTGAGTGCAATCCAGCACCCGTTTCTTTGAACTTTTGCCATGCAGGTAGATTAACAGTCGCTTACAATCAATTGCCACGATTTAATCTGAACAAAATGCTTGACTCTGAAGTTGCACTCAAGCATAATTATCATCTGCTTCTACCCACACAAAACCTTGCTTCGCAACTGGCTACATGTATCTCAAGCGCTCGTTCCCGCCATCACCCGCAGTATTCAAAACGCATAGCGCCGGCAGCATGGGAGCGGTCTAGTCCAATCCATTTTTAGCCCACCGGCGCGGCCGCGAGCATTTCCGGCTTTCGCCAAGGGGATGCCGCCGCGCCGCCGCGCTAAAAATGCTCTGCAATATGAATTACCTCACGCATACCGAACGGGTCCAGATCGTAGCGGCCTTGGTGGAAGGAAACAGCCTGCGTTCTGTCTCCCGCATGACGGGCATAGCCCGGAATACGATTACCAAGCTGCTGGTCGATCTTGGCGAAGCGTGTATGAATTATCACGACACCCACGTTCGTAATGTGCGGGTTCGCCGTCAGCAATGTGACGAGATTTGGGCATACGTGGGAGCAAAGCAAAAGAATGCTTCCCCGGATAAGAAAGAGATCGGCTGGGGAGACGTTTGGACCTGGGTTGGCCTTGATGCCGATACAAAGCTGGTTGTGAGCTACCTAGTGGGCGGTCGCGGAGCAGTTTGGGCGAAAGACTTCATGGACGATTGCGCCAGCCGCATCCAATGCCGCGTACAGATCACTACAGACGGCCATAAGGCATACCTAGAAGCGGTTGAAGGGGCGTTCGGCATGGATGTGGACTTCGCCACACTTCAAAAGATTTATGGCGCGTCGGAAGAGACCGAGAAACGGTACTCGCCCGCCAAGTGCATCGGTTGTGAGAGCAAGGTTGTAATGGGCGATCCTGATCCAAAGCACATCAGCACATCGTATGTTGAGCGCCAAAATCTGACAATGCGGATGAACATCCGGCGCTTTACTCGGCTCACAAACGCATTTAGCAAGAAGCTAGACAATCACGGCTATGCGGTGGCGCTCCATTTCATGTACTGCAATTTCGTTCGCATCCATCAGACATTGCGCGTGACCCCAGCGATGCAAGCCGGACTCAGCGATCACGCTTGGACGATTGCCGAACTGATTGAGATGGGCGATGCAGCCATGCCGAAGCCGGGCAAGCGTGGTCCTTACAAGAAATCGGGAGAGATTTCAAACTGAGCCACTACCTGCTTTTGTTAGCCATCGGTGCCCATGTTTTCAATGGGTTAAAATCAAAAGCACTTCGGTGACGGCAGAGGTCGCGGGTTCGAGCTCCGTCGTCCCCGCCATCAGACTAAAACTCAGCGAGCATCTAGGCCAAATTCGATACGCGGTCGTTGCGCAAAGTCGCCGCCTTCAGCCTGAAGAGCTTGTGACTCTTCTTGACGCTATCCCGAAGTACGTCCACGGAAAACGAGCACAGGTGTTCTTTTCGAAAGGTGAAATCGATCATGAAGGCAGTTGGCAACTGATTTTGATGGTAGCCCAACTCAGCCTCTCAGATTTATGGTGCCCATTCAGGACACCGAACTCTGCCGGAGGATAGCTCCTTATCCGCCCAATCGGAACGCCATTCATGGCCGACACGGAGGATTGCCGTTGATCGCTCAGGCTATCTCCCCCGACGGAACGCTCTCTGCAATCCCACGAGCTGCCAGCCGAAGCACTTCACGCGTTACGGAGGAACCGCTTGAAGCGTTTTTTGTTTCCTGCGGCGTTGATCCTTGGGCGTTGAAGCGAGTGATCAGGAGATGGCCCAGGGGAATAGCTGAAGCGTTCAAGCAACAAGGCACCGGATCGGGTGACGGTCGTTGCGGTGCAGGAGGCCGCTGGATGAAAGCCGCGAGCATGTCAAGGGGCTGTATTCCGGGATCAAGGTGAGGAGAGGTACACATTTTTGACGACACAAAGATGGATGCTGTTCGGTTTCGGACAGTAGTTCTCGATTACGGACAAACGGGAGTGCCTTAAAAATCGCCTCCAAAGCAAATTCCCCTGCAAAACAAACCAAGCAAACTCAAAATAATGTGGCAAGAAACGTGCACGCTATGTTGCGCGGAGGCCTCATGGAATCATTATTACGAGAAATGCGCTATGCGCTGCGTCAATTACGCAAGTCGCCTGGGTTCACCTTGACGGCGGTATTGACGCTGGCCTTCGGCATCGGCGCTACCACCGCCATCTTCTCGATCGTCGAGGGTGTACTGCTGCGGCCCTTGCCATTTTCCAATCCGTCCAGTCTCGTCACGCTGGGCGATACCCTGGAGGGCGCGCAATACGGTGACGAAACCCCTCTGGTAACCGCGCCCGGCATTCGCGTCTATATGCGTGACACGCGCGCCTTCTCAAGTCTGGGCGGATATCAGCCCTCCGCCTATGAACTTTCCGGCCCCGGCGCCCCGGCACAGATCAATGCCGCGCGGCTGACCGCAAGCATGTTTACAGTTCTTGGCGTCCCTCCCATATTGGGCCGCGCGTTTACTCCGCAGCAAGACGAGGGTAGCCAGCAGGTCGCACTTCTCAGCTACCAGACTTGGCAGAGCCGTTTCCAAGGCAATCAAAATATCCTGGGCAGCAAGATTCTCCTGGACCGCAAGCCCTACGAGATCATCGGCGTCATGCCTCGCCAGTTTGAATTTCCTCTGGTCCCGGGCCAGTTGAACCGCAGCGAGCTTTGGGTGCCGATGAGCCTGACTCCGGCAGAGCTGCTTCAGGGGGCAGGAAGCTGGAGCTATGGCCTGGTCGGCCGGCTGAAGCCCGGCATCACGCCGGCCCAGGCCCAGCAGGACGCTGCGGCCGCAGCGCAGGAAATCATGCGCAACTTCCCTCCCGCGCTCTCCAGACGACGCATTCACCCCCTGGTCCAGCCCCTCGAAGAGGCCACCATAGCTCAGGCCCGGCCTCTGGTCCGCACGCTCTTCCTTGCTGTCGCCGTGGTTCTGTTCATCGCCTGCGCCAATCTCGCCGGGCTTTTGCTGGTCCGCGTCCTCCGTCGGCGGCGGGAGATCTCGGTGCGTCTCGCGCTGGGCGCCGGCGGAGCGGCTGTTCTGCGGCAATCGCTGGTCGAAGCTCTCCTCCTCAGCCTCTCCGGCGGCTTGCTCGGCCTGGCACTGGCATCGGTCAGTCTCCACGTCGGTGTCAGCTTCCTCCCGGAAACGCTGCCCCGCGTCAGCTCCATCAGTCTCGACTGGCAAGTCATCGCCTTCGCGCTCGGCCTCGCTGTACTCACCGGCTTGCTTTGTGGGCTGATGCCCGCCCTAGCCGCGGCGCGCACCGACGTCAACGACGCACTCAAAGAAGGCGGGCGCACCGGCACCGCCGGCGGCGCTCACGCCCGCCTGCGCTCGGCACTTGTCGTTGCCGAGCTCGCCGTCGCTCTGGTCTTGCTCACCGCCTCGGGCCTTTTGCTGCGCAGTTTTGAGAAAATGCGCTCCGTAGGACTCGGCTTCCAACCCAGTCACACGCTGACCGCCACGTATAACCTTCCCCGGCAGCAATACTCGACTCAGGCTGCCATCGACGCATTCAACGGAACCCTCCGCGCCAGACTGGAGCAATTGCCCGGCGTGCAGGCCGTAGGGATCACCTCCCTATTGCCTGCCGCGGGCATACAGTCTTTAGCCACGTTTACTCCCGAGGGTTACCTCCCTCCCAAGGGAGCGGGCTTGAATGTGGCGTGGGTACCCGACGTCATGGGCCATTACTTCCAGGCCCAGGGCATTGCCATCGTTCGTGGCCGCGACTTCACTCCAGCCGACCGCGAAGGCGCGCCTTTGGTCGCCATCGTCGACCACGCCCTGGCCGAGCACTACTGGCCCGGACAGGATCCGATCGGCAAGCGCCTGCACCGCGGCTCGGCCGAGGCCACCTTGCCCTGGCTGACGGTAATCGGAGAGATCGAGGGCGTCAAACAACTTGCCGATTCGCCCACCCTCGAACAGATCTACATTCCCTTCAGCCAAGTCAAAGCCGATGCCGGAACATTTGCCTCTCCCGGCATGCTCACCGGCAATGGCGGCTCTATCGTGGTGCGCGGCCAGCTGCCGCCTGAGCAAATCGCAGACTCACTCGGCACCGTCATCCGCTCCATCGACCCGCAACTTCCACTTACCCAGGTTGAATCGATGGACAAGGTCATCGCAGAAGGCCAGGCGTCGCGCCGCTTCAACACGGCGCTCCTGTCTGCGTTTGCCGGCGCGGCCGTTCTACTGGCTCTGCTTGGCATCTACAGCGTCATCGCTTTTTCCACTGCGCTGCGCACTCAGGAGATGGCCATCCGCCTGGCCCTCGGCTCACAGCGGCTCAGCATCCTGCGGCTGATTCTGCTCTCCGGCGCAAAACTTGGACTGGCCGGCTGCGCCATCGGAGCGACCGTCGCGGTCTTCGCCACGCGTCTCCTCCGCTCGCTCCTCTTCCAGGTCGATTCGCTGGACCCACTCGTCCTTATGCTGGCAGCCCTCTCCATCCTTATGCTCGCATGTATCGCTTCCATCTTCCCCGCCCGCCGCGCCGCTTCCGTAAATCCCATGGAAGCGCTGCGAACCGACTAGAGAGCCACTCGATCCATCACTTCTTTTGCAAGGGGACAACTTCATCTACGCCGTAAGTACCAGCAGAGTCGCAACAAAAGATGACATTCTGCTCATTCCCCGGCGACCGTGCCCGAGAGGATGATGGGAGCGGTCGGCGTGGCCGAACCTTCGCCTTTCTCAACGGTCACGCCGAATGCCTTGGCGGGAACGCCTTCGGGAATCTTTGGCAGAACAACGCTTGCGCTTCCGGCCGCATCCGGCTGGAAAAGCCCCGCGGGGATAGGCGCAGAGCCATTCGCGGGGATCACCCACAGCTCGTAGGTCTTGCCCTCCGGCAGCGGCTTCAGATTGCTCGCCTCAAGGATGAGTGTTCCGCGCGATGCCGCGTAGAGAGCGCGCGCAGAAGGCGCGGGCGGAGTCTTCCCCGCGGTGAGCAGTACATGTTGCGCTCCGGGCGTGGTCATCAGGTCAAGCAATTGTTCTGCGTGCCGGTTCTCGACTGCCTGCGCCGCGAGCAGCTCTGAGGTCTCATTGAGTTGCTCATTCAGCGAGCGAACTCTTATGCCCAGCCCAATTGCGAACAGCAACAGCGCTGCCGCGGCGGTCCAGGCCAGCCACGCACCCGGCCTCTTCGCTAGCCTACCTCTTTCCGTTGAAACTACCGGCGCGCCGGCCCTCGCCTGCGTGACCACCCCGTCGGCGGCAATGCGATCGAGAAAGCGCTGCCGCGCGCCCTCGGGCACCGGATGCTGCTCGACACTCATCGCGAGCAGAGCCAGATCTCCAGAGAGCTCAGCCAACTCCGCGCGGCAGGCATCGCACCCGGCCAGATGCAGACCTATGGCCGGGGACTCGTCGAGCGAGAGAGCCTGCATCGCGTGGAGAGCCAGATCCTCCTGCGAAATGTGCCGGTCGTCCGTCATGCCTGGAATGCCTTTCGTACACTCATCAGCGCCGTTCTGATTCTTGTCTTCACCGTACCTAACGCATCGCCTGTTTCGGCCGCGATCTCGGAGTGGCTAAGCCCTTCAAAAAAAGCCATCTCTATCGATTTCTGCTGCTCGGGCGGAAGCCGGTCGAGAGCGAATCGAACCTTCTCCATCATGGATCTGCGCTCGGCATCGGCCGCTACATTCGTAGCGGCCACCAGCACCACATCTTCCACGGCAACGCTGCTTCGGCGCCGCCGCAACAGGTCCACGGCGCGGTTCCGCGCAACCACCAGGAGCCAGGCTGGCAGCGATCCGCGGCTCTGAACGAAGGACTCTGGACTCTGCCACAACTTGAAGAAGACCTCCTGCATGACGTCTTCGGCATTACCGGGATCTTTGAGCACACGCAAGGCGACCGAGTACACCATGCTCCCATAGCGATCGAAGAGTTCCGCCATCGCTTTCTCGTCCTTTGATCGCACCCGGTCCACCAGCGGCTGATCTTCGGCCGCGGTAAAGCGAGCCGATGCACCCCTCCCTTTTGATCTGTCAGAGGAACGGTCGAGCGATCCAATCGGATTAGACAAATCTTGGGTCATCGGCGAAAGCGATTGAAAACCAACGAGAATCGAGGGCGCAGTGGCTCGAAAGCATCGAGCGTCGGGAGAAGTTTCGCAGCAATCACGGCATCCCCAAACATGCGCAACAACCGGCCGGAGAGCAGTTCTCTCTGGCCGGTTGCTTCTTACCATTACATGAATTGTTCGATAGCGCTATAGGGCCCATCCGGTTTTTTCGTTCATTCTGCATCTATTTGAACCGGTTGGGGCCTGCATTCAGGCCCTCGCGGGAAAACAATTCTTGATTACCGCCTTCTATATGCTTCGCCGCGTCGCCTTTAGGAGCCTTTTCGCCGCACGTTCCAGCCGCTCTGTTGCTTCGACGACTGTTCTGCATGCCACCGGGTGGAGCGAACCGGTTCCCGGGAGGAAGTTTCACCCCCTGTTGACCCGAGCCTTCTGACCCCGAGCCTTTTTCGGACGTGCCCAAAAAACTGGTCTAGGCGGCCGAGGTTTTCACCGTTTTCGAGCTGTCGTCCCAGAACAGCTGCTGTTTGCGGAAGTAGGATTCGTTGGCCATGTGACAGGCAATGGCGGCGTGATTGCCAAACACCGCATTTTCGATATTCGGTTTACGGGACTTGACCGCTTCAAAGAATGTCCAGAGATGTGGTCGGAGATCGTCCCAGTCGTCGCCCCCGTAGACCGTTTGCTCGGCAATCAGTTCCTGGCCCGGGGTCGCATCATGATGCAAGTGCCATTCGCGGACATAATCTTCGCGCATCTTCTGGGGAAAGCTGGAATCGTAGTAACTGGGAGCTGTGTCTTTGCCCGTCTGCGGCGAATAGTGGATCCCGAACTCGCCGGTATCCAGAATGCCTTTCGGCCCCATGTAGGTGGCACGCTCCGCGGTCTCCGTACTCTGACCGAGACGAATGTAAACAGGGACCCCGTGGTAATCAAAGAGCACCGTCTGTAGATCCGGCATATCCCGCCCGTCTTTCCACCGATAGATCCCGCCAAGCGAAAACGCGGAGCGAGGCGGCTCATTCCAGTCCAGAGTGAAGAGCATCGCGCTGATCAGGTGCACCATCAGATCGCCAGCGACTCCGGTTCCGTAGTCTCTCCAGCAACGCCAGCGCGCGAACCGCTCCGGATTGAATGGAATTTTCGGCGTGTCTTTCAGCCAGACATCCCATGCAAAATTGGATGGGGACAGATCGGGGGGCGGAGGATATTCCCATGCGCCCGTCGGATCGTTGCGACCGAGGGTGAGTTCCACCATGTTCACTTCACCGATGGCTCCGTTATGGTACATTTCGCGCGCCTTGGCACACAGTGCCGAGCTGACTCGCTGCGCGCCGATCTGCACAATGCGCTTGTTCGACTCGGCTGCGCGAATCATCTCAAACCCCTCGGCAACGGTATGCGACATGGGCTTCTCGCAGTAGATGTCCTTTCCTGCTTTGCAGGCGTCGACCACTACCTGCTCGTGCCAGAAATCCGGCACCGCAGCAAGAATGCAATCGATATCTTTGCGGTCGAGCAACTCCTGATAGTTGCGCGTTGTTGGCAGATTTGCATTGTTAGTGATCTGTCTGGCTAGGGTGTGCCGCCCGTCATAAAGGTCCGCAGCAGCAACGCATTCGACGCCAGGCAGCGTCAACGCGCTCGACAAAACACCGGAACCCTCCATCCCAATTCCGATCATGCCAAACCGGATTCGATCATTTGCTCCCACCGCTCGATTGGGAACCGACACCGCATGCGATTCAAGAGCGATAGCATTGGCGGCAGGCCTCAACAGGCTGCCAGCAGCCAGGGCGCTGCCCTGGAGAAAAGTGCGACGGGAAAAGTCATTCATGATTATGATCGCCTCATTTTGCTTCGATACGACAACAGCTGAATCTGTGTTCGGGTCTCAAACAACTTCACGACCGCGTCCAATCCGGAAACGCGAGCAGCCAGCAGGTAATCGGTACGCTTCATTGAACTCCGATCAGGTTTGATCCGCCCGCCAGCTGTTCGCCCCCGCAAAGCGGCTTTCCCTAGACCATCAACCGCGCGGCCAATTGGATTTGACGCTCATTGTTTTCCGTTAAGTTCGACATTCCGAAGGTCGAGCTGGTAATTTGCCCGCCTTGACTGGCAAACGTTGTGTGATTGAAGATATTGAAGAACTCGGCCCGCAACTGAAGCTTCGTCTCGTGAACAAAGGTGGTGTCTTTGGATACCGAAAAATCAAGATTCCACCATCCGGGGCCTGTGTAGGTATTGCGGCCCAGGTTTCCCGGCGCCGTTTGCACGGTACCAATGCCAGTCGGGCTGGTCGTCGTTGGGATCGACCAGTAGCCGCCGGGATTGGCGAGAACGTCGTTCGTGAAGTACTGCGGCGTCCGGTGACTGGAATTCCTCGGCGCCTTCTGGATAAAGAACGGCCGTACCGCGCCGCCGATGCCGTATGGCAAAGTTCCGTACGGCGAAGTGATCGAAAACGGGAAGCCGGTCTGTGCGCTGTAAATACCGGACACCTGCCAGCCCCGACTCACCGATTTCGGGACCTCTCCCCACCCCCCGGGCACCAGATAGGTCACATTCGTGATGAACCTCTGGCGTACGGAGTTCATCGCCGGACCGTACTCGCAGCTGATACAGCTTGGGTCATTCGGAGAATCTGCTCCATTTCCGTTTCCGCTGAAAATGTCGTCGTTATTCGTAAGATCCGACGTCCAGGAGTAATTGGCCTGCAGTTCGAAGTTGCGCGAATTCTTGCGCAGCTGCGTTTGCATAGAAAGATAGTGAATGATTCCTTGGTTGTAAAACAATTCCACTTCACCCAGGCCCGTCGTGACCGCACTGTATGGAGCGTAGGCTGGTTCGGCACCAGTATATCCGTTGGGGTAGCGCGGATTGAACTGATTGCTACTATCGGTGGCAACTCCGGAGACTCCCCACACCATGCCCCAGGGAAGTTGTTGCTCCACCTTGAGGTTGGCGCTTTCAGTGTAGCCATTCCTGAGTTCCTCAGACGACCAGTCGCCGGCCAGGCTGCCTAGAATTGCTGCAATGGGCGCGTAGTTCACCGGCGTGTTCGCGGGAATCTGCCGGGTATTTCCATTCGGTGGCATCACCTGCCCGGAAGTGCTCGTCAAGCTTGGCAGGCTCACCGAAAGCGGAGTGAGCGAATACGATGCGCCAGTAAGTATCCCGGTTGACTCCATCGGGAACAACACGGCCGCCTGATCGGGATAGACGGTTGGAATAATGTTCGTGAAGATCGCGAATCCTCCACGAATCACCGTCTTGTTCGTCAGAGAGTAAGCGAAACCCAGCCGCGGAGCGAAGCCCGCACGGTCAGGCTGGTAGAGGGGCTGAGGATTAATCACTAGTTGTCCGCTCATCGCGCC
>Ga0208193_1001542_pt1 | contig 10007 bp, 12 predicted proteins | sample June2015DPH_17_2_FD_184716 | JGI IMG/M metagenome (GOLD analysis project Ga0208193, IMG submission 184716) | Peatland microbial communities from SPRUCE experiment site at the Marcell Experimental Forest, Minnesota, USA - June2015DPH_17_10... | ecosystem: Environmental > Terrestrial > Soil >...
AGTTTGGAATGAACTGATTGTCCGCATACCGGGCGATGCATGGAAGCTTTCGGGGATGGTCATTGAGGACCTTCGGAAGAAACGCTTTCCTGGACTTTTACAGTGATTCAGAGAGCTGAACCGATTGAAGCAGTGCCATTGCATCCTGGAGGGATTTAGCGATCGCGTCATAGACAAGATCGAGAGCAAATCCCCACCCGCACAACTTCGAATGTGGGTATCGACAGATCGTCCCAGACAGTCGTCAGGTCTGGAAGAACGCGGGGGGAAAGTCCGTAATGTCGCAGAATATCGGCGAAAGGCAGCAAAATATGGCGATCATGTACCTGCCACGATTCCACTAGCGACTGATACCGCTTGTGGTCCGGGCGACGCGATTCGACCCAGAATGCGGCCGATGGGTGTCCACCGGCGGCTTCGTCGGCTATCCGCGTTCACCGAACACCTGCTGGCTTATGGCAGCTCGGTACTTCGACAGGTAACGAGAGCAACAGCCCGATCCTCCGATCAAGCACAGTGAAGGCATCACGGAACGCACGGGCAATCTCCTCCGGAGTTCCTTTGACTCCTGCGGGATCTGCAATACCCCAGTGCGCCGTCATCGGCTGCCCCGGCCAGAACGGACACTGCTCTTTTGCCGCGTTGTCGCAAACAGTAAAAACGAAGTCGAGCTTCGGCGCATCCGGCCCCGAGAACTCGTCCCAGGACTTACTGCGCAGGCCAGCCGTCGAGAGTCCAGCCGATTCGATCTGCTGAAGTGCCTCCGATCGTGGCTGCCCGGTCGGATGACTGCCAGCGCTGTAAGCCGTGAACTCGCCCTTGCCTTTATGGTGCAGGACTGCTTCAGCCATGATCGAGCGCGCAGAGTTGCCGGTGCAGAGGAACAAAACGTTGTAATGAACGGCCATGATTTCTATTCCTTCGCTCCTGCGACAGCAGGTGTGCAGCAACCAGGTTGGCAGCAGACAGTTTTTGGTTTGTTAGCCCGGATGAAGGCGCCGAAGAACTTGTTATTCACCTGGGGAGCGATCGCGTCCACATCAACGCCCGCCTCGGTGAGGAACTGCCGGGCGTCTTCTACGCCGTAAACGCGCGTCGGCTCGACCGTTACATCCTCGAACCCGGCGCCCGTCAGCTTGGCGATGTACTCGCTCTCTTCGAGCGCGCCTGCGATACAGCCTACCCAGAGCAACATGCTTTTGCGAATAGCTTCTGGCACGCTACCTCGCACCACGACATCGGAAACTGCGAACCGTCCGCCTGGCCTCAACACGCGGAAGGCTTCACGGAGAACACGATCTTTGTCGGCTGAGAGGTTGATGACGCAGTTCGAGATGATGACGTCGACAGAGTTGTCAGGCAGAGGAATATTCTCGATTTCACCTTTTAGAAACTCAACATTCGTAACGCCTGCCTGCTTTTGGTTCTCGCGGGAAAGCGCCAGCATATCGTCCGTCATGTCTAGGCCGTATGCCTTGCCGGTTTCGCCGACGCGCTTTGCCGAAAGCAACACATCGATGCCGCCACCGGAGCCAAGATCGAGAACAGTTTCTCCAGCTTGAAGATCGATCAGTGCGGTCGGGTTTCCGCAACCAAGAGAAGCCAGAACAGCTTTCTCTGGAATGACCCCGGTTTGATCGGCGCTGTAGAGGTTGGTGGTGATCGGATCGCAACACCGAAGACCGGGATCGCAACATGCCTGCACGCTGCCGGATTCCGCCACGGCGCGGGCGGCACTTCCGTACTTTTCCTCTACCTGTTCCTGAATCCTTGTCGTCGATTCCATAATGGGCATCTCCTCGCATATGCTAAAGCGAATGTATTTGGAATTGGACGTATCTGTCAAGGCGTATATAATGTGAGTGTGAGTATTTCCCTTAAGAGCTATGACCTACCGCTGCTGTTTGCGGCGCTCGCGGACCGCACCCGTCTCAGGCTGTTGAACCTGATGAACGGCAAGGAAGTCTGCGTTTGCTATTTCGTCGAGATCCTCGGGCAAAGCCAGCCCAAGATTTCACGGCATCTTGCTTATCTGCGGCGCGCCGGAATCGTCACTGCTCGTCGGGAGGGGAAATGGATGCATTACAGAATCGTAGCGCCGAATCACGCTGGAGCCGCGCGCATCCTCAGTGAAACGCTGTCCGTGCTCAACGATGATAAGGCGATGCAAGCTGACGCAACGGAATTGAACAAGGCGTGCTGCGCCCCACAGAGGGTATCCGCACTGGAGGGTGCTCCGCTCCCCGTTCCTGTCGAAGCAGCGAGTCCCTGCGCCTATTGAACTGACGAAATCAATCTAGTTGCCGCGTTCAGTATTTCTCTCAAATTCGAGTTCTGAACGCCCGCTAATCACGCTTCACAAGGTTTGCAATCTCTCTAAGTTTCTCCTCGTGAAGCTCTTGGTGCAGTTCATCGACCTTAACTCTTGCTTTGTCCAAAGCCTTCTTGCCGGCAGACGTGATTTTGTACACCCGTCGACTGTGCCCTCCAACATTCTTGAGGACAGACTTCAAAAGTCCCCCGCGCTCCAGGCCATGCAAAAGAGGGTAAAGAGTACCCGGCCCGATGCGATATCCGTGGTGGGATAACTCCTCCATCATCGCCTGCCCAAAAATGGGTTCATGGGATGCATGGACGAGCACATGAATCCGGATCAGGCCGAAAAAGAGTTCCCGCTGATGATTGGACACAGATCAAATATACCTCTGGTTTAACCCGAATCGAATATCGATAGTGTAATATCGAAATTCGATAATCTCGGCACATCTTAATTTTCGATGGAGGCTGGAAGCGCCGATGAATGGGTGGAGTCGCTGCCTGAAACTGATGCCGTTAATTCTGCTGACGCTGGCGGGCTCACGCTTGTGGGCGCAGGGCCCTCCGTATCAAACCGACGATCCGGTACCGGTAGACTTGCATCACTACGAGTTCTATATCTTTGGCGGCGTCGATGGCACACCGGCTGAGATTGACTCGACAGGACCAGCCTTCGAGTTCAACTGGGGGGCTGTTCCCAGAGTTCAACTACACGCCATCCTGCCCTGGGGAGGCGTCTTTCCGTCAAACAATCCTGTTTACCTGCCCGGAGGAACCGGGCCGAGCGCATTCGGTCTCACGGACATGGAACTTGGCGTAAAGCTCGCCATCATCAAGGAGACCAAGCACGTTCCGCAAATCGGCACCTTCACCATGTTTGAAATGCCGACTGGAAGCTATGACAAGGGACTTGGCGTAGGCAAGGTCTGGTACAAGCTACCCGTCTGGTTGCAAAAGAACTATGGCAAATGGCTGTTCGATGGCGGCGGAGGCTACCAGGTAGTCCCGCAGGCCAACTATCGAGACTTCCCGTATGCCGGATGGCTGGTGAAACGGGAATTGAACGAGCGGTGGGAACTGGGCGCGGAACTGTTTGCACACGGGCGCGAAGGCTTTGCCGCCGCTCAAACTGAACGCTCGGCGATGATCGATGTTGGCGGCTATTTCCACTTCAAGCACAACCCCAATGAACAGTTCTTGTTCTGCTACGGCCATTCCATCGCCGGGCAGACGGAGAACTATGCCTACGCAGGCATGTATTGGACCTGGGGCGGAAGCGACGACAAGTCAAAAGATGACGACAAGAAGGACTCGGCCCGAAACAACTGGATGCGAGGGCCGATGCGCGGCGCGGCATTTGAATGACCTGCAGAACCCGGCCAGTTCCAAGTCCGCCCGAGACGGAGGATACGACATATGGAAATTACGGCACGCGCTCTTTGGACATTGGTACATGGTTTGGGATTCGGTGCGCTTTATCTCCTGGCGTGTTCAGGAGCACTCGTGCAAATCTATCGCCTTACCACCTCGGCCGCGCCGCTCGAATCCACTCCCGGCCAAGAACGCTTTCTGAAGTTTTACCTCTGTGCAATGTGTGTCCTCGCATGGGTCGCAGTGCTTACCGGAGCATATGTTATCTATCCTTGGTATCGCGCGACGCCACCGCCTGGGACGACCGACCTTTCAATTTTCCCTCAAGGCTTGCTGATCTCGAGTCCCGCAACTGTCGGCTGGCACTCCCTTGGCATGGAATGGAAGGAGCATGTCGCCTGGTTTGCTCCCATCTCAATCACGATGGTCACGTTCGTCTTGATCCGGTATGGCCGCGACCTTAGGAATCATCGGCAGCTTCGCTCTGCGGTGCTTTCCTTCGCGGTGATCTCGTTTGTCTCTGCGGCGATCGCGGGCTTCTTCGGAGCGATGATTAACAAGTACGCGCCGGTTCAGGGCGGTCTCACAATTCAACTGATTCAGGGAGAAGAAAAATGAACCCGATGAATAGCGCCGCTTCACCAGATGCTTCGGTCCTGACAAACGGTTCCGGCGCTGCCGCCATTCTTTCCGCCGGCATCGGGTCCTTCGCTCTTGCGGTACTAGCTTGCGCCGGCGACAAGTTGGCAGCGGTCAAGAACAGTCTAATTTTCTACAAGCCGACTGGTCCACTCTCCGGCGTCACCACGACTGCCATCCTTATCTGGCTCGTCGCTTGGGGGATTTTGGAATGGCGTTGGCGAAACAGGACCGTCGGCGTGGGGCGCATCTCTGTCGTTGCTCTTGCTCTGCTGGGACTGAGCCTCATGCTGACATTTCCGCCTGTCGTCGATCTTTTTTGACCGAACGCTTTTTCTGAATTCGCTCGGAGTTTCAAGATGGCGATGCTTCCGCAAGATTCTTCACGACGCCCCTCCTGGAGCATCCTGCGAGCCCACATCCAAAAGGGAAGATTATGCGGCACCACTAAATCATCGCTGCACTAATTTGTGCAAGGTTCGCAATGTGCCTACCCGTTGACCAGCGTCAGAGAGTGAGAAGCTTCGATCTTCTTTTCGATATTACGAGGCCAAGTGATCGACAGCGAAGCTCCTCCGTTTGGACGGTTCGATGCCGTCACACTTCCCCCGTGAGCGCGGACTACGGCTTCAACAAATGCAAGCCCAAGGCCATGCCCTTTGGAGTCTCTTCCTTTCACTCTCTGCTTGAACACCTGCGGTCCGATCTCTGAAGAAAATCCGGGGCCATCGTCCTCCAAAACCAGCGTCGCAGCATCCTCGGTTGCGCCAAGTGTTATGGAAACCGTGCACGATGCGGGGACGTGATTGAGTTCATTATCGAGAAGGTTTGCGATCACTCGGTGAAGAAGAGCAGCGTCTGCCAGTACCGTTACAGGACCTGCGGTGTGCAGATTCACTCGAATTCCTTTCTCCAACAGGGACGGCTCGTACAGGTCAATCATGATTCGAACCAATCCGTCGAGATCGACGTTAGTACGTGAGAGTCTAAGCGCGTCAGCATTCGCTTCGGCAACGTCGAGCGATGTATTCAGGAACTCCGACAATCGATCCAGTTCATCGATGACTGAGACGATCTGCTCGCTCGGCTCAACCTTTAGATCGCCCGACAAAACGATCTCCAGCTTTCCTCGAATTGCCGTCAACGGGCTGCGAATATCATGGGCGAGAGACTCAGTGATGGTGTGCAGTTGATACACGGAGCTTTCTATTCGGTCCAACATGTGGTTGAGCGTTAGCGCGAGGTGCCCCACTTCATCGTTCCGTTTGCTGGTCGGAACTCTGCTACTCAAATCAGATTGCCCGATCCTGGACGCAGCTTCGGTGATCTCGCGAACATGACCAAGCATACGCCTGGTCACGAAGAAGACAATTGCGGACCCGAACAGCACGATGAGCAGCCAGAAGCAGAAAAGACGGAAGCGCAGATTGTTAAGTACACGTAATTCATCTCGTTCTGAAAGGCCAAGATAGATGTGGCTCCCATCATCGAGCCGCACCGATGCCACTCGAAAAGGATGATTGAAGCCTTGGACATTCAAGTCGTACGGAACATCAGAAATGAACTTCCGCGCACGAATCGCGGCTAAGTTAGGCAACCCGTCACCAGCGCCTACCCAAAGCTCTAGAGTCCCATCGTCTCCAGCCTGCAGGAAAAAAACGGAGCCGTTCTCATTGCTGTTGGAGCGGAGTTTATTTGGCACCTCTCTGCTTGCAAGTTCCGCGACCTCTCTCACTACCCGACCGTAGAGGCGGTCCTTTGGTGTTCGCCCCGCCACATCACCGAGGACTGCAACCTCTCCAGTTAGCCACGCGTCACTCCTGCGCTGAATGTCGTTCGCTACGAAGCGGTGAAGCATGACAAAAACAAGCATTATGCCAATGGCAAATGCCAGAGTTGCCCAAAGGGAAATACGCCATGCGGCGCTACGCATGACTGGATTAGCGGTCTTTGAGGACATAACCAATACCTCGTAAAGTCCTTATCAGCGGCTCACGGCCTTCTGTATCCACCTTGCCGCGCAGGCGGTAGATATGCACATCAACAACATTGGTATTGGGTTGAATTCGCATCCCCCATACTTCGGAGAGGAGCATCGATCGAGTAACAACACGTCCAGCGTGTCGGCACAGATACGTCAGAAGGACAAATTCTTGCGGACTTAGATTTAAGATTTCTTCACCGCGAGATGCTCTACGACTGATGAAATCCAGCTCCAGGTCCAATACGCGGAGACGGGTCGCCTCCTCACTCGTAGCAAGATTGCGCCGCAAGAGGTTGCGCAATCTTGCTAGCAGTTCTGCAAGTGCGAAGGGTTTGGTCAGGTAGTCGTCGCCACCTAGTTCCAGACCTTTGACCCTATCGTCAACCGATCTTCTGGCGGAAAGTATAAGCACTGGGCTGCTCATGCCAGAGCGTCGAAGTTGAAGAATCAGGTCAATGCCATCTTGATCCGGAAGTCCAAGGTCCACGATCAGAACATCATATTTGCTGCCAGAGGAAAGTTGGATAGCAGTTCGCCCATCCTTCGCGACATCCACCTCGTAACCTGCGTCGGCAAGAGGTTGTTTCAGAAAACTCTGAATCTCGGGCTCATCCTCGACCAGCAGAAGTCGCATAATTCATGGTAAGACATCTTGATTCGCGATTCGAATGATCCAGGGGTCTGCAAGATGACGATTCGGTCATCTGCGTCCACTCGACGATGGACGAATCGGGAATGGCCGGACTAAGACAAGAATGGCCGGAACAACGAATCCTGCCGCAAGGGTGAGCAGAACGACCGATTTAGGGTCCGCATACTTCCAGTTCATTAAGCGCTCCGCTGATTGCCTCTTCCATGAACAAATCGTCATCCTATTCCACTCCTATAAAGTGCTATCAAAGAAACAGAGGTCTCGTCTCAAAGAGTAGTCGCTGGATCGAGAATACGGATCCTGTTCTCAAGCAGTCGACCGTCGCCGGATCGTCGTCGATTCGTGGTCCAAGTTCTGAAGCCATACACGCGACACATAATTCATTCCGAGCTGAGGGCCTACCACGCGTGACTAAGACTTACCTGAGACGATGCCCCTCAATGTTGTCTACTACGGATATGGAATTTGGACTGCGGGTCTCCCCACGCGAGCTACCGGAGCTGATGGATGGCGATTGTAGCTATGAGGATTTCCGTGGCTGCTTGAGCAGTCTGGAGCAGATCAACCGCTGGCTGCTGGGATATCGACCGACTCTCGCTTGGCTGAAGCCGCTACCACCTGGATTGAGCGATCCGGTGTACATTGTCGATGTGGGCTGCGGTGGCGGCGATCTGCTGCGGCAGATTTCAGCCTGGGCTCGAAGGCGCGGCATTGCTGTCGAGCTAACGGGAATCGACTTAAATCCCTATGCGGCGCGTGCAGCAGCGGAGTCTACGCCGAAGGAACTCGGAATTGCGTGGGTGACTGGAGATGCCCTGGAATATCGACCGGAGAAGCCGGTGGATATTGTCGTGAGTTCGCTGATGGCACATCATCTGGAAGATGAGGGGGTCGTTGCGTTGCTGCGGTGGATGGAAGCGACTGCTCAAGTTGGCTGGTTCATCAATGATTTGGAGCGGTCGGAGTGGAGCTGCCGGCTGTTTGGGTGGGTGGAGAGGACTGCAGGGTGGCACCGGTTTGTGCGGCATGACGGGCCAGTGTCGTTCCGGCGGGCCTTCCGGGAGGAGGACTGGGTGCAGTTTCTGACAGCGGCTGATGTCCCGCGAAATGCAGTGTCGGTGGAGCACTGGCGCCCCGGACGGCTGTGTGTGGGGCGGTGGAAGTGAGGTCGGTGATTCTGAAGCGTCTCGTTAGACTAAGAGAGATGAAGCCTGTCGCCCCCGTCGCCCTGGTGGCGCACCTTATCACGTCTAACCATCTGAGAGACGAATCATGCCAACTTCCACGCTGCTGGCCCGCAGGACCTCGGGTTCCAGATTCAAGACTATTCTCTGGATCTCTCTCGGTCTCACCACGCTTTTCGTCTTCATCACCTCAGAAGTTCTCCTTGTCACCGATTACCCCATGTACCATGCCTACCGTCTCCAGGTCATCGCCGACCGCGGCCTCCTCATCCCCCATACGCTCGCTGGAATCTTCGCGCTCTTGATCGGCCCCATCAACTTCTCCTCGCGGATCCGCGGGCGTCATCGCACGCTCCATCGCGTTCTCGGTCGCATCTACGTGGTTTCCGTTTTTGTCGGTTCGTTCACTGGGATAGCTCTCGCCTGGGGACGTCCGGGCCTCCCGGGAACTTCCATGCAGGCCGCGGCGTGGATGGTCTGCACCACCGCCGCCTTCCTCACCGCGCGCAACCGCCAAATCGTCCAGCATCGCCAATGGATGGCCCGCTCCTACGCCGTCACCTTTACCTTCGTTTCCAGCCGCGTTCTGAACCTCGTGCCCGCGTACTGGAGCCATCTAGGCGACGTCCTGTCCGCAGTCGGCGTCATCGCGTTCACACTTGCATCTCTGCTGATCGTTGACCTGTGCCTCAACTGGCACGAACTCACCACTCGTCGCGATTGATTGCCTGCCACGTGTCATGAAATCTTGAGGAGTGGGGCTTGCAGAAAGTCCTATTTCCCAAAGCCGGTTCCCTCCAGCTCCGAACTTAGCACCGGACCGGAACCGCCTAGCTGTCCAACTACCCTCATCACCGCAGGCGTCTCACCCTCCAGGACCCACACCATCACATCTTTAGGCTGAAGGCCAAGCAGCGTCGCAATCGTTCCCAGGATTCCACCCAACTCCGGATGGATGCGAAACACTGTCGCCTTCAAGGTTTGTCCTGCCCTCTGAAACGGCTGCTCGCCCTGCGGCGAGACCAGGATTCTAATCAATCGCCCGCCGAAGACTGGCGCCAATATCCCAGCCCGAAACGGCGCCGTATTGGGCGACACATTCAGCAGCAACGTTCCTACGAACCCATTCGCCAGATCGTCGGGCAGGTCGATATGCTCGCTCTCGACTTGTATCTTGCCGTTCTTGTCTGTTGTACGGGTGGTCGCTGTGCCAGTAGCGGCTTCCACCGCAAAGTCGATGGGCTTTGCAAAGAACGGCCCTTGCTGGATGTGATGGTTGCGCACTAACCGAAATGTGCCCTGCTGCGTGTACGTCGTCGTCTCATCATCAATCGATCCATCCACAAATCGATAGGTCAGGCGCATCGTCACATCATCGCCCTGCACGTCCTCCGTAAACTCAACCCGAGCGATGATCTTTCCGGTCTCGGAGCGCGCCACCATAAACTCATGTCTCGGGAGTTGGATATGTTTCACTGAAATTGGTTCTGCCGGCGCTGCGGTGCTCAACAATATCGCCAAAAAAGCGCATACCTGGGAATTGCTTCGCTTCATCTATACCTCGTTCTAGAGTCCCGTTTTTATGAGATGCCAGAAGGTCGAGAACACGAACAAGCACCACACAACTGACCTTTGAGACGTGTCTCATGATTGGAGGACAGCCAGCTTCTCGCCGGCTCTAAAATGACGATTTGTACAGAATGACTCGTCAGGCCGGTCTTTGGGCGTCTACTAGAAGTATGCAATCCCGCTACAAATGGATTGAACATCCAGTGCATTAGGAGGGAATGCTTTGCAAGACGAAGTTCTCATTCTCGGTGGTGGAGTGGCAGGCTGTGCCGCTTCGATCGCGCTCGCCCGC
>Ga0208193_1001543_pt1 | contig 10005 bp, 7 predicted proteins | sample June2015DPH_17_2_FD_184716 | JGI IMG/M metagenome (GOLD analysis project Ga0208193, IMG submission 184716) | Peatland microbial communities from SPRUCE experiment site at the Marcell Experimental Forest, Minnesota, USA - June2015DPH_17_10... | ecosystem: Environmental > Terrestrial > Soil >...
CTGAACATTGCTGACTGCTGATGATCGAGGCCACGCATAAAACAATTCTATACGATTATGTTTTGGCAGCCAAGCCCCAACTTACTTTTTCCGCAGCCTGCTAGGCCACTCGGAGAGAAGAGCGGACGGAATTTCACGTGATCTTTACTTTTGGCATAGAACAGAAGGAAATTGCCAGTCCCGGCCAGAAATGATCCGCCCAGGCCAGATGTTGTCCGGAAAAAGACCTGAGCAATCCGATTTTCTTCTCCAAACACCTCGTCTAGGACGTCCCTGATCCGGTGAACATTTTCGTCCCCAATCTGCACAAAGATCGAGCCAGTTTCGGCGAGTAGATCTCGCGCCACTGTCAGCCGATCGCGCAGATAAGTGAGGTACGAATGAATTCCGTCCCGCCATGTGTCCCGAAATGCTTTCACCTGCTCCGGTTCGCGCGTGATGTGCTCGACGTTGCCGTCCTTAACATCCCGGCTCGTGGTTGACCACTGGAAGTTAGAATTAAACTTGATTCCATACGGCGGATCGATGTAAATGCATTGGACCTGTCCTCGCAACCCTTCGCGCTCGGCCAGCGACGCCATGACCTGCAAGCTGTCGCCGAGGATCATCCGATTGCTCCAATTGGCGTCGTGTTGGTAGAACTCGGTCTTAGCATTCCCCTCCGGTACGCCATTGAAATCGGCGAATAGGTCGAACTGATCGTCCGCGGCCTTCTGCCCCACCGCGCTCCGCCGCAGCAAGTCGTCGATCAGAACCTTGGGATGAACCTTTTCCTGAATATAGATCGGTGGCGCATGCGTGACCAGATCGGACCAGTCCTGCTCGTCCTTGCCGCGCCAGACCAGCTGGGGGTCCAGGTCGCGGTTGCGGCGTTCATAGGCGACGCGGATCGGGCTTTGCTCCTCTTTGTGCATCACGGATTGGAATTCGGCGGTGGGAATGTTCTTTCTCGAAGCCTCCTCATGAGTCAGTGTCTCCACCGTCTTCTTTTTCTCGGATTTCAACGTTCTATCTGCCATGGAGATCCTTACGCCGTGGTTCCCTGCGCGGCAACGGATTCGATCATCTTATTGAACTCGGATTCCACCTTAGCAGCAAAGTCAGCCTGGATCTGATAAGCGTCCGTGAATTCAGCGAAGGCCCAGCGGCCGTATTTGCCGTTGTTGTTCACTCCCGGGACCCAGTAGGTTTCCATGGTCGCCTTCTTCTCCTTGGCGTCCTCACGACGGTAACCCTTTATCTCCACGATCAGGTGCAATAGGTCCTCTCTGCCGTGTCCGTCGTCCACTTCCACGATGAAGTCCGGAAGGTATCGCCGCATCTCGGAGCCATAGCGGTAGGGGACCTCCAGGCCGAGGTTTTGATTCTTCACGTACGCAGCAACGCGCGGGTGGGATTCGGCCACGCGGCAAAACTCGCCTTCCCAGCCACTATCGAGGATCACCCAGTTGATGTGGCAGCGGCGCGGGTCGGTCCGCCAGCGGTCCGTGCGCGAGGTATTGAACTTCACGTGATTGGTGGAGCCGGTAGGGTTGTAAGGGTCGAGCACAGCTTTGATGGGGCAAGAGCCTACCATGGCTTGGCTGATGGCGGTGGTGATGCGGTTGCATGCCATGTCGGCCAATTCCGGGTAGAGGAGCTGTGCAGGATAAGTCCCGCCGGTGCACCTCAGGCAAGAATCGAGCCACTGTTTCGTGATGCGCTTGAGCTGGCCGAAGAGGTGGAGCTTGGGATCCTCGCCGGCGTCGCGCCATTTGGTGTAAACCAGGCGCTTGGTCAAGTGAAACAGCAGTGTGGAGTGCCGCATGTCGCCCAGGTGGTCGAGGCTCAGTTCGACGCCCTCGCCAATGATGCCCTCGTTGTTGGTGATGGATGGGCCCACCAGGTCGGGCGTCAATTCCAGGATGGAATCGTCGTTGAAGGAAGCGGTGAGCCGCTCCTCGGGCAGTTCCACGCGATAGCCGGCGACGCGCGGGAAGCGGATTTCGAGCGCGTCGCGGTCGGGACGGATGGCTTTTACCTGTATGGTTTCGCGGGGAGGCTGGGGCGGGGCGACCACCGGCTTCGCGGTGAAGTCAAACGGAATTCCCAGAATGTCGGCATATTCCACATTGAACTTGTTGTCTTCGTTGAGTTCGTAGGACTGGCGGCGAAGCGCTCGGCCGATTACCTGCTCACAGAGAAGCTGAGTGCCGAAGGCCCGTACGCCGAGGACGTGCGTGACGGTGTTGGCATCCCAGCCCTCGGTGAGCATGGAAACCGATACCACGCAGCGGATGGATTCGCCAAGGCGGCCTTCTTTGCCGACGGTGTTCATAACTTCGCGGAGCAACTCCTGATCGGTGATGTCTTCGGCTTCTTGGCGATCGCCGGTACGTTCGACGATCTCGCGGCGAAAGCGCTCAATCTCGTCGGCGGCCATGGAGCGGAAGTTGTCGTCCAGCGCATCGCCCGATTCGATTTCCTCGCTATCGATCAATAGAGTGCGAGGCCGCGCGAGCGGGTTCCCGTGCTGGTCGAAATTCTGGAACAGCGCCAGTCGCCCATTTTCGAGCGTAGTCGATTCATCCTCCTTTTTTCGTTGGAAGCCCGAGATGTAGTCGTAGACCAGCTTTGAGGTAGAGGTGTTATTGCAGACGACGATAAAGCAGGGCGGAACCCGGATGCCGGCCCTGCTCCAGAGTTCGTAGGTCTTTTCGTAATGTCCATAAAGCGCATCCAAGGCCGTTATGAGGGTGGTGGGTAGGCTGAGCGGGTCTAGAGTCTCGGCTTTGCCACGTCCCTTCTTGGGCATCTTGCTACGAATATGTTCCCAGAGGTTTCGGAATTTTGGCGCGTCACCGCCGGGGATGTTGTCGGCGACCGGCACGCGCGGCAGCTTGACGATTCCGCATTCGATCGCGTCCATAAGCGAGAAGTCGCTCATAGTCCACGGGAACAGCGTTCCTTCGGCGTAGCCCGAGCCGCGGAGGAAGAAGGGCGTCGCCGAAAGGTCCATCACCCGAGTTATGCCGAGCTTGCGCTTCACGATTTCAAGGCCGGAGATCCATAGCCGTGCGGCCTCATTGTTCTTTTTGGCCTCTTCCTTTTCATCGCCCTTGAGATCGCTTATCTCATCGACTTCGGGTTTTTCGCGGTAACAGTGATGAGCCTCGTCATTGAGCACAAGGATGTTCTTGAGGCCCATCAGGCCGGGCATGACTCGCTGAATCATCTGCCCTTCGGTTTCCAGGGTGTTCAATTCTTCGCCGCGGCCCTGGAGCAGGGACCGGCCGCCCTTGGAGAGCTCGATACGCTCGCGAAGCTTGAAGGCATGGTAATTGGTGATAATGATCTTGGCGCGGTCAAGATCGCCGAGCATGTCGTTGGGAACCAATTCCCGGTCGCTGTAGTAGCTGTCGGGATCGTTGGGCTGAAGAACGCGGAGCCGGTCGCGGATGGTGAGGCCGGGCGTCACGACGAGGAAACCACGGGTGAACCTGGCGCTGCCAGGCTGGCGGACTGCGTTGACGGTCTGCCACGCGACGATCATCGCCATAACGGTAGTCTTGCCGGCGCCGGTGGCGAGTTTCAAGGCCAGGCGCATCAGTTCCGGATTGGCGGCGTTGTTGGCGTTGGCGAGATGCTCCAGAAACCGTTTGCCTATCCTCCCCCATTGCGGGGCGACCTCGGTAAGCCAAATGGCGGTTTCCACTGCTTCGATCTGGCAAAAAAACGGACGGACACCGGTGAACTTGTGATGGCGCCAGTGCTGGAGAAGGCGCTGAGTGTCGGGCGTGACTTTCCAATCGTTGGGGTTGGGGAGTCTGCGCCACTGGTCAACGTGATAGCGAAGCTCATTGATGACTGCCGAAGCCGCATCGTACTCCTGCTTCTCGGTCGAGAGCCCCTTGCCTTCATCGAGAACTATCTGTTGCTGCCCGGCGGCGGCCTTCTGCTTCCGAGGCTTGGGAATGGGGGTGATGAACTCGGCCTGGCGGCGGCTTTCGACGATTCGTTGCGTAGGCTGGCCGTATTCATCCAGCTCCCAGTACTGCGTTGGGTATTCATAGGGCGAGTTGAGAACCGGCCGCTCGAAGAACTGGTTGTCCATTTTCACTGCGTCATTTGAATGCCAACAGGCCAAGCACCGCCCTGGACCCAGACCAGGGTAGCTCCCGCTCAACATAACACTTTGAGAAGTCCATCGCCCACTGACAATTGATGAGCGTGGGAAGCTGCCTAACGAAACTCCTGGCACTAAGGTCCCATAACGCCCCGATATTCCGCAATATCGGTAGTGATCTGCGTGAACGGGCTTCGCGCTGGACATATTGGCTCTGGCCACGCCCACGCCGCCCAGTTGGCAACATTGGTCGGGTGAACACCGTGCCCAGCGTGGGGGGAAGTGTGGCGCGACGCGCGGCGGCTTTCCGGGATAATGATCTGACGTCTCGGATGTGGAACGCCGGGACGACTCGTTGCGGGTCTCGCGGTCTCGCGGATGATCCCGCATGGACGAACGACGTTGGCGAACCGTCTTGGCCGACCTGGGATGCAGCGGCGCAGCTGGTGCGGGCTGGTGAACAAGTTTCCCACAGCCTGTTGGATAGGCGTCCCCGGTTAATGCGGTTGGGCGATTACCACAGTCCGCCGGGCGATTGAGTCGCTGCCTACCCTTTGGAACCGCCAAGCAACTTGGCCCCAGCGGTAGCAGATAGTGGCGCCTTTACCCCGCGGAGAGCTCCGCGCGCTGCCACGGCGGTCTTGGATGCCTCGAAACGATCCGACGAGCTGATTCACGAATCCGAGAAACGCGTTATCGGCCGTCGGGCATCAACCCGCTGCGGCACGGCCCTTCTGTGCCTGCCCGGATGAACGCAGTTTCTCCGCCGTCGGTGCTTTTCTATCAGGCATCTTCGAACTCCGGGATTTGTCGTCGTTGACGTCTGTCAGAAGCTGTTGAAGTTGCTGAAGAACATCCGGGTGTCGCTTCAGTAGATACCGCTGAACCCGCGCGTTGCCTAGCATCCGGTCAAGATACCGGCAGCATACCCCTAACGTGAGAATATCTGCACCGTACGACTTCTCAACCGCCTTAAACTCTCTTAAAAGAGCGTCCGTCTCCTGTTCGAGCATAGCCTTCTGCGTGGGATCAGCGCCCTTCGTCGCCCGAGTGGCCGCGGGTTCGATGAGAAAGTCCGCCCGCGTACCGAACAAGAGCGCCTGAGCGAAACTGCGCGAGTAATTGTCCGCTGCGACCATCAGACCCGAGACTTCAACCTGCCGTGCCGGCTTCATTCGGCGGAGCACTGCGAAGGCATTCGAACTCACACGCTTGTCTTTCAGAATTTCCACTGCGTCCGGGCAAATTCCATTAAGGAGATTGCGTTTCCGCCGAATGGTGGCTACATCGACGTCTAGGGCGGCGGCCATCCGGTCTTCTGGAACCCCGTGAGTGAGCGCCTTGAGTATCATGTGATGCTCGCCGATCGGCGAAAGGTAATTGACGCGCTTGTTGTAGGTGTAGGATTCGTCATCGGTGGCAAGCAGGCAACACGCTTCCGTAATACCGCGAGCCTTCAGAATATCGAGACGCTTGTGGCCGTCCAGAACCAAGTACTTTCCGCGACCCGCGGAGAAGACGACGATCGGTTCGATCAAACCGACGTGTTCCAGCGATGCGGCGATTTGCTTGTATTTTTGGTCACGGCGGGTAGCCGGACCAATCTCTTTGAGCAATGTCAAACGCGCGATTTCCAAAACGACGATATCCGGACGAAATGCCACTTTAACAGTGGTAGACATTGGCAGCTCCTTTCCTTAGACCACGTGCGCGGAAAGTGACTCCGGCAGCTTGTCCAGCGCCTCCGCGCGCAGAAGAGTTACGAAATGATCATCCTCCAAGAGTCGGCTCATGGCCGACCTCAGCATCGCAAGCCGGCCTCTGACCATATTGGCCCGCCGAACGAGAGATCTCTGGCGTTGAGTGTGTTGTTCATACTCTCGGACGAGATCCTTGCCGGACACCGGCTTCACCTTCGTCTCAACGCTTCGCTTCTTTCCAAACCGCCGTGCTATGAGTGCCTGCACCGTTCGGAACTTTGAGCCACGGAGGTCCCCCTTCTCATATGCATCGCTGAGCGCTTTTTGCGCGTCGGCACTGGAAGCACATGCGATCTGCACAGCTATACTCAAGGGGATAGCACCGGCCTCCACTTGCGCGATGAGGCGGTCTTCTCCCTTCTTCAACAGTCGGACGACGTTGTTAATGTACGTAACGTCCAGACCCAGTTTGTCTGCTATCGCGGCGCTCTTGTGTCCCCGCTCAATCAGGCTCCGCACTTCACGGACGAGTTCAGAGTTGGACGGCCGGCGGCGGGCAATATTCTCCACGACGCTCATCAAGTACCGCTCCTCGGCTGGCGCATCAACGAAAATGGCCGGTACTGTCGAGTCGCCAAGCTTCTCCACCGCCTGAAGGCGTCCTTGACCGTAGACGAGATCGTAGCGTGTCCCATCCGCCTCAAGGTCCCTCCGCGCGACCGTGACGGGCTTTTTGAGCCCGACCTTGTCAATGTTGGAAACGATATTAGCGAACGTAACCTTGTTGCGCTCACGGGGATTTACGACACGAATCTCGCTGATCGGGATTGATTCAATGTGCTGCGGTTTCATGCTACCTCCTCAATACTCCGGCGGCGGGCGAGGCCCAGAAAGAATGACAAATCAGTAAATCGATAAACGTCGAGCACGAACCCATTCTCGGGAGCAAGTCGGATCTGCTTAGATAGTGCATCAATATTCGGCAACAGGTAATAGTCGAGAATCGCCTGATTCCCTGGTTGCATACGCGCGGCGATGGTGATGTCTGGCGCGAGAGACGTGTCGAGCCGCAGGAGCCAGCGGAACGTGCCAGGGCGGATTTCGCGGCAGCGCGCCAATAAGAGAGATGCCGTAAACTCTTCGTTTATCGTCAGGATGTCCGTTGCGGGATCTGTCCGCGCATCTGCGCCCGCCGATTTCAGTTCGTTGACGATCTCCGCATACTGTGTACGGTGGTACTCCCGCAGGCGCCGATTGATTTCGAGGTACCTATGATCACGCTGTGGCGTGTAGCCGATAAGTTGATACGCCCGGAGGAGACCCTTGAACCGGCGGATGTAGGCGCCGCTTGCTGGCATGCCATCTGCTTCGTCAATCAGAATTGCCGAGAGCGTGCCCTTCTGCGCCAGTAGGCGACGCAAAAGTTCCAGCATCTCGTCATTCGAATACGAATGGCGCCGAGCGGCAACGATTTCCTGAGCTCGGCGGAAAACATCAAGGTCGACGATGGCTTCGAAGGCCTGATCGCGACAAATCCACATATCCGGCGGATTGGCGACACGCTTCTTTTTCAACTTGAAGGACCGCCGGTTGTACACGTTGGCCCCAATGTACTTTGGGTTGGTGAGAATCTGATGGACGGTTGCGCGAGTCCAGGGGCGTTTGAGATCCGTAAGCACGCCTCGCACGTTTAAGACCTCCGCGATATCGCGCTCTTCCTGCCGGTCACCGGTGAACCGTTGAAAGATCTCTCGTACGACGGCGAGTTCCTCCTCGGGGCCAGGAATCAGAATCACCCGATCCGTTTGGATGCTCTTGCGTTCCCCCCAGGCGAGTATGCCTTTAGGATTCCGGTGTTGATCAATGAGAAGTCGCCGGAGGCCGTACCCTGACGATCCGCCCTGGCGGAAACCAAGCTCGATCAGTCGGCATTGGCCTGCGAAAACCTTGACCGAAAGGTCCCGGCTGAATTCGCCAGCCATGGCTCGCCTCATAGTCTTGATGATTGTGGATGGCAGGCTTCCATCATTGACAAAGAGTTCGGCGCAATAGTGGACGTCGATATTGGCCCGCTTGCAAAGATATTCGTAGTAGGCGCTCTCGTCCGTGTTCTGAAAGCGCCCCCAACGGCTCACATCGTAGACCAGGATCACCTCGAAGGGAGCTGTGCCTCGTTCCACATCAGCGATCAGTTGCTGAAGCGCACCGCGGCCCTCGACGTTAAGGCCGCTTTTCCCATCATCGGCGTACGTCTGAACAATGTTCATCCCGTGCGCCTCTGCATACACGCGGATTACATCGGACTGATTTTCGGTCGAGTACTGCTGGTGTTCGGTTGACATGCGCACGTACTGCGCAGCCGGCACAGGCTTGGCACCGAAAACTTCTGATGCCTCTCGCATGGAAACCGCTTCCGTACCGTCGATTTGCCGTAAAGGGCGGTACGACGAGGGGCCTGAAAAGCGTTGCCGCCGGAAACAGCTTTCTCAATGATACACCTAATGGGCTGGGATTCGTTCTGAGCCGGGCTTGGGTTCCCCATCCCGCGGGAACCCCGTCCACATGCTATGGATTTCACAAAAGCGGGTGGGGTTTTACAAGAAAGCGCTCAGATTCACTTGTCCGATACCGGCTTTTTCTCTGTAATCAGCCGGAGCGGTTCGTCCGGGTCGAAGTGAAATCCTGGGGAGGTTGACGGCGAAACCTTACGCTGCTTGAATGCTGCGATTCGTTTCGCAACGTCTTCTGGCAGATTCCCCTTCGCTGCCGTATTGCTGACGGTCCCCTGGGCGGAGGCGACCTTGCGGGAACCGAACGGACCGGCTTGCCCTTGCTTCGCTTGCTGTGTTTTTGCTTGCTTTGCCTCTCGTGCGCGAAGCCGCACGAAGTAATATATGTTGCTCGGGGAAGACTGGACTTGGCAATCTTCCGCGAGCACCCGCGCGATTTCCCTATAGGTCCGGCCGCGTCGACGCAACTCTTCGATTAGTGCGGCGTGCGGGTCCAAACGTGAGCGAGGCGGTTTGGGCGGCAGTCTATCGAGAATCTCGTTTACCTTATCATCCATTGGCGATCCCCCTTAAAACGTTCCTGGTCTGAGCATATCGGTCCCCCCAGCAACACTGAACAAACTTTGAACAGACCTTGAACAGGCATCGAATATTCATTGAATATTCTATTAACGCGCATCGAATAAAACGGCCTTCGCGCGGGCCGCGCGAACCTAAGCCGACAGGCTTAGGGATGGTGTCTCCTTTTACTTGCCATGCTCGAAAACGGACGAATCCGATTGCGAAGCTCATTCGCCACCTCGATTCCCGTTCTCGCTCGCATTCGCCTCATACTCAGCATCAATCTTCCGGAGGACGATCTCACGAACGAACCGCTCGGCCGGGTCGGGAAAGCGCTCGGCCCGGTCACTTTCGCGAATCAACACGACCCGATTGGCGGCGATTGCGCGCAGCAGGGGGGCAAGCCCAGCGCCCTTCACGGCCACATCGTGGCTGGCAAAGGCGATTCGCACTTCGTCGTCGCCGCCCTCGGCGTAGACGAACTGATTCCACGAGATAATCACCGTCTGCCGCAGCAGCACGATCTCCAGCGCCGGCGGTTGATCGGCCGTGCTGATAACCCACGGCGCCTTATTTTTATCGACTGAAGCCGTGTTCACGAGTGCGCTCCTTTCGAGGCTGAATCACCACGTGCTGGACGATCTGCTTCGAAACAGACGTGAGCATCTGGGCCGTCCGGCGAACCATCTCTCGCGCCATCTCCAGACCCCGGTGGGCTCCTCGACGCAAGACCGTCCCTTTTCCACGCACGAGATCAGACGCCGATGTTCGCGCCATCGACCGTGCTACGGTGGTTCGGAGCCGCTCCTTGTCGCTGGTTATCACCGTGACGCTTTGCCGGCCACGCGAGGCAGCAACATAGAATAACTCCTTCTGCATGCCGTCACCGGAAATGATTACCGAATCGACGGTTTTGCCTTGGCTGCGGTGGGCGGTGACGGCGTAACCGTGGGCGAAGCTGCGATAGTTGACGGGCAGGCGCCGGCCATCGTCGAGCTGAATCCGGCCGGCGGCGTCCACGGCAGACACCGTGACCAATTCGCCGTTTGTGGTCCGGCACTTAGTTTCGCGTCGATTTGCAGTCAGGAGAAGTCGATCTCCGCCAGACACCTCAATCGGCTGCGCCTCC
>Ga0208193_1001544_pt1 | contig 10003 bp, 10 predicted proteins | sample June2015DPH_17_2_FD_184716 | JGI IMG/M metagenome (GOLD analysis project Ga0208193, IMG submission 184716) | Peatland microbial communities from SPRUCE experiment site at the Marcell Experimental Forest, Minnesota, USA - June2015DPH_17_10... | ecosystem: Environmental > Terrestrial > Soil >...
GTTCGAAGGAGAGCGTGCACTCCTCCTCCTGTTCGGCGCTGATCTCGTGGTCGGGGACGCGCTCGAGGGCGGCATCGAGCGCTTCGATCAACAGCGCGCCGGCGAGGGCCGGCAGGCGGGCTTTGAGAATCAGGCTGCCGTCCTCGGCGAAGCAGTAGCGCACGCTGCGGTGGGTATGCTGCTGCGCCTCGCGGGAGAGTTGCTCGGCGTCTTGCGCGCGGCGATAACCCCTGACCAAGCGCTCCACGTGATAGGCGGTGCCGTGCAGGGCGATCATGAGGAAGGACTCTTCGGTGGCCGCGCAGGCGACGCGGGTGAGGGCGCGCACTTTCGAATAGCTCAATTCACCGCGGGCCATGGAGGCGGCGATCTTGGGCAAGCCCTCGAGCGCATGAGCGACGCGGACCCGCTCGCGGGCAGCGCCCAGATTCAGGCCGCATTTGAAGTTCAGCCAGTGCGCGCAGGAGGGTAATTTGCCGTCCGCCCAGCCGTTGCGGCGATCGAACTGGCCGATCAGGGTGAGCCAGCGGTAATTCGCGGCGTTGAGGTGGCCGGCGAGTTCGGTGATTTGGGCTTCGAGTTCGGCCAAGGAGATCGATGCGTCGGTGGGTGCCATCGATGCGTCGGCCGGGGCAGTAGAGGCGCCGGTTGCAGGTGTTCCGCTGTCCATGTGAGACTCCATTGATGCTGGTTTTATATACAGTATTCTACGCCGACAGGAGACCAAAATCATCGTGATTTTGAAGTATTTCCCGCTGATTCTATTGAGATTTTTCCGATTTCAATAAATCGGCGTGATGGCGCTGGGCCACATCGGGATGGGACCGCAGCCGCCCCTTCATGTAGTTCATTCCAACCTCGCGGTGATCACGCGATGCATGGTGGCGCGCAAGTAGCCGTCGGAGGCGAGTTCCAGCAACTCGCCGATGTTGATGACGAAGGTGCCGGGGCGGGGCGGCACGTCGATCCAGCCTCCTGAAGTTTCGACTTGCAGGCCTCCTTGGTCGTCTTGCAGCAGCAGGGTAATCAGTCCCGCATCCTTGTGGGCGCCGACGCCTTGGCGCGCGCTGACGTCGTGCCCCGGATAGCGGATGAGCTTTATCAAATAGTGCGGGTCGTCGCCGTACAGAGGTTCGAGGGCGTCGGCGGGTTGGCCGAGCGCCAGTGCGAACGCGCGCAACAGCCGCGTGAGCACTTGCATGGCGGCGGCCTAGGGAACTCGATCATTGGTCCCGGCGGCGCTCATTATCTTAGAATACTGAAGTGCACACTCCGAAGCTGCAGATCATCCGCAGGTCCTCCTTCACGGCCACGCCCTGGAAGAACGGCGGCGGCATCACGCACGAAGCGATACGCGTGCCGGCCGGCGGCGATACGTTCCGCTGGAGGGTGAGCGTGGCGCACATCGATGCGTCGGGGCCGTTCTCGGAATTTGCCGAGTACAACCGCAAGATGGTGCTGTTGCAGGGCGCGGGCATCGACTTGCGCTTCGGCGACGGCACGCACAAGTCGCTGCGGAAGGTGGGTGAACTCGTGGAGTTCGACGGCGCGCTGGCTGCTTACTGCGAGCTGCTGAAGGGCCCCTGTGTGGATTTGAATCTCATGGTTACCAAGTCGGACGGTGTGGCCGCTCGGGTCGAGCGTTTCATGGAGTCACTCGTGGTGCGCGCGGGGCGCAATGAAACGCTCGCGATTTTCGCCATCGACCGCCGGTTCAAGCTGGAAATCACCGCGGGAAAAACCGTGACGCTCGAGCCTTGGGATCTTGCGGTGCTGTCGCATGGCAGCGGCCGCCTGCACCGGCTCGAGACGGCCAATACCTTCGGGTCGACGTCGGTATTCCTGGCAACGTTAAATTTTGCGAGTGGGGAGTAGCAGGCCGGTAAGCGCCTTTCAGTCATCGTCGCGAACCACGCCGATCCGATAGCCGAAAGGCCGCAGGAGCTTTTCGATCGTCTCTGTCTGCAGATTGAGCTTGCCCGATTCTACTTGCCGCAGGACGCGCAGCGAGACGGAGCAAAGGGCCGCATACTCGGTTTGGGAACGCTTGGTGGAAAGACGCATGTCTTTGACGAGTTCGCCGATTTGCGCGCGGGAAGCGGGCACGAGCGCAGCGACGCTTTCTCTGAGTTTTTCGATCTCGGGTTTGGATAGATTTCGATGTACGCGTTGCAGGGGTCTCGGTGCTTTTGGCGTCATGGTGCGCGCACCTCTCGAAGAGATTTCTCGAGAGCGCTTATGCGGTCACGGCGCGCCTCGATGACTTCCTCATCGACGCCGCATTCTCGCATCGCCCAGAATTTTGGAGCCTCTCCCTGGGTGTCAGTCGCACCTGCCACCGTCGCTCCCACGGCGTGAGCGTGATCGATAAAGGAATCTCCTCGATCGAGCATTTCTTGCAGAGAGAACCCAGGATGATTTGAATGGGGACGCGCCGTTGACGGGGTACCAAGAGCCCTCCAAGTGGATGTCGATTTGCATAAGCGGCATAATTATAGCCGTTTAAATGGCTGCTAGCCAATTAAGCATCCATATTTATGCCTCTTAAGCTCAAGTCTAGCGTGTTGCTGCACGCATATGGTTCGTCTCGGGTCGGCGCGGTGTCCACATTGCAACCTACGAGCAAGCATGATGGATGACATCCAATCCTATCGCCCATTCGGCAAGTGATGCTGGTCATCCTCGTTTGTGTTGAATGCAAAACAATGCATCAGTTGCCGAGTGAGACAGACGGCTGGCCGGCCAACCGTTGAGCGATATGTTGGCCAACCAAATCGGCAAAACTGCCATTAGCACTGTTTGTGGTATTCATCAGAATTACGGCCGCGTAGTCATTCTTTGGATTGAAGAACGCAAAACCGCTATACCCGCCCGTTTCGCCATTGTGCCAATAATTGCCTGTCGCGGGATTGTAAATCCATGCGAAAGCAATGCGCATACCGAGCCCGGCGTCGGCCCTCAGTTCGTGCGACTGCGCCAACGATGTCGGTAACGACCGAGTCTTTGATGCGGCCGATGCGCCCCGCGAAGCAAACTTCTCTGGGTGAAGATTGGCCTCAAGGTACGTGAGCATGTCATCTGCTGTCGAACGGATGGCGCCGGCGCCGGCGAGCGCGTCGAGATCCCATGTCTGGGCAACGCGATGGTCCGACGTATGTCCCGCGATGAGCCGACCTTGTTGTTCTGGTGAGAGTACCGCGACGGTATCCTTCATCCCGAGTGGACCGGTGACCTCCTGTGCGACGAGATTCGCGTAAGTCATCGCGGCGCGATTCGCCAGCGCCTGCCCCAGGAGACCCACTCCGAGATTGCTGTACAGGAACGGAGGATTGCCCTCTTTTGCAACACCACGAGATGAAAGAAATCGATAAAGATCGGCGGCATGATAATCAGCATAGGGGTTGCCGGGTTTCGAGGGCGCGAGGTTATCCGGGAGCGGAGGTAGACCGGAATGCTGCGTGATGAGGTCAAGCAGCGATATTTCGGAGCCCTGCGGCCTAGCTACTACGCCAGCAGGTAACAGCGCGCGGACCGGCTCATTGAGCTCCACCAATCGCTGTGCAACCATCTGCGCCAATACGAGGCCAGTGAAGGTCTTTGTAATAGAGCCAATCTCGTATATCGAATCCGATTTTGCCGTTCCGTACGCAAAAACGCGTCGCACTCCGTGGCGCACGATTCCAATCGTGATTCCGGCCGATGTTTCAGGCGCAAGAGCGCCGCTCTTTAGCGCCGGTTCCAGATCGCGGCTGAGCACGCGTTGCATGCTTGCGGCATCGACTGGAGCCATTGCTGGGTTGTAGGTAACGGGAGGTGGAGACCAGCGCTTTTCCTGTCGCGCGAAATTCAGGGGCAACGGGACGTCGTGCGTCCACGTACCATTCAACGCATTGTTGTCACCGGAAAGTTCACCCGTCCAGCGACCGCGAACAGCAAGGGCGACAAACGAAAATTGCTTACCGGAATATTCGACTTTCGAGCAAGCGAGACCGAACGCTCCTTGATCTAAGCTGTCGAGCGAACAGTACTCTTGACCCGCGCTGTCGCTCGTCACGGTAATCTGAATCCGCAGCGCTTGTGAACGCGCTTGCAGCGTTCCTAGCCAGATACCATCCACTGATGTCGGTTTTGAAGCCGGTACAATAGTATCGCGGTGAAATGTCAATGGCATCGAAGTACCCTGGGTCCAGGCTCCTGATAGCGTCGCGCCTTGGTTCTCGATCGATCCCTTCCATGTCCCGTGCACCGACGGTACGCTGAAGCTCAGCGTCCGTCCGTCTTGGCGAATATCGGCGCACGGAATTCCCATTGCGCCTTGGTCGGAACTATCCAAGGTACCGCCAAGGGTTCCGTCCGGTGCGACCGCGATGTGCAATTTGACATGAAGCGGCCCCAGCGCACCGACGAAATTGCCTTGAATCACAGGCGTCTCCTGCGCAAACGTAGAGGTAGATCCGATGCCAATAGTCGCCAGCGTCGCAAACATAGCGAGGCGCAGCATCCCCGAGCGCCAGATGCCATTAGTTGACCGATCGTCAGTGATCATTGTGATATGTAACCGAGGAAAAAAAGGTGTGGTGCTGCGCAAGAGCGCCAGCAAGCTTGCAATTTGACGCATGAGCATGGGTTTCCTTTTTCATCTAGGCCAGGTTTGCGTGTAAAACTACAAGCAACTCGAATCAGGACCGTTCTACGGGCTCAGCCAAGGCATCCAGTGCATCAATCTGGCGCTGCAACTTGGCTGCCGCCCGTCGGTTGATCCACGCAATAGCCGAGAAAACTGTCAGCATCGTCAGTTCCACCAGCAGGTTGATGCGCTTTGCTGATCCACCCTGTATGCCCCACATGAAGACCGCCAAACCCGGCACCAGAGGGCCCAGGTACCAGAGCCAGACGGTGCGCAAGGCGTCGCGCTGGCGCGCCAGCTCGGTACGCTGAAACTGCAGGCCGCTGACGCCGAAATCTTTTGGTACCGCACGACTCGCGGCACGCCGGTGCAACTGCCATATCACCACCAGCGTACCCAGCACTACGAGCAGTGAACCCAGGCGTGTAACCCAGTAGGGGAACAACCAGATGTAGAAGCAGAACACCGGGACGACCACGGCGCCCGCCACATATTCACGCAGATTGCGACGGGCGATCCTGCGCTGAAAGATGGTCGCCTCGGCAAGCAAATCTTCGGCCGAGCGCTGCGGTAGTGGGAAAGACTGCGCTTGCCACAGGCGCTTGACATCATCCTCACTCATGGCGAGTGCTCCGTTGGCCGAGTTGGGTTGAAAGCAAGGCCTTGATGCGATGAATCTTGGTGGCCACGTTGCGTGCCGACAAACCGGTGATCTCACCGATAGCCGTCGCCTCCATGTCCTCGAGATAAAGAAGCATGACCTCCCGGTCGAGAGGTCGCAGGCGGTGTATCAGTGTGAAGATGTGCACCAGATCAATATTGCGCTCGACCCGGCTGATATCGGCCTGCTCGTCCGACATCAGCTCGGCGGCCTCCAATTCCAGACACTCCCCGCTGACGCGCCGCAAGCTGCGGCCCACATGGCTGGCTCCGATGTTGTGCGCCACCCGGTAAACCCAGGTGCGCAGAGAGCAGTCGCCTCGAAATCCGGCCAGGCTCTGCCAGATCGCCAACAGCAGCTCCTGCTGCAACTCCTCAAGCCGACCGCTGTCGCGTTCGTAGCCGCGCATGAAGCGCGCGAGCTCCTGGCCATGGTTGCGCATGGCCTCCTGGTATAGCTCGTCTTGGTGGCGTTGGAGTTCGGAGTGCTTCACTGATGTCAGGCTGACCTATGCTACTTCATAGGCCAGTACAAATTGTCCCAAACTTCTTACAAGAAAAGCGGCACCAAACGCAGAGAGAGTACGTTAAAATTTGTGAGTGGAGAGCAGCAGGCTGGTCTCGGTGTTGGAGATTCCGTCGATGAGACGGATTCGGCTCAACACCTTGTCCACGGCTTCGAGACTGTCGCTGCGCAATTCGGCAACGATGTCCCAGCGGCCGTTGGTGGTGTGCAAGGAGGCGACCGCGGGGTCGCCGCGCAGCGCCCTGAGCACTTCGTCGGTTCGATTGCCTTCGACCGCCACGGTCATCAAGGCGCGGATGCGCTGATCTTCGTCCTGCGGCTTGAGCTTGACGGTGTAGCCGACGATGGTGCCGTCCTTTTCCATTCGCGCGAGACGGTTCTGCACGGTGCCGCGGGCGACGCGCAGGGATTTGGCCAAGGCAGCTACCGACAGGCGCGCGTTGTCGCGCAATAGCGAGAGCAGCTGGCGGTCGGTTGAGTCCATGGGGCCCCCTCGGCGGCAAAGTTGTACAAATCGCCAGTATACCCTGACGTTTTGATCAATATCCGGCTCTAATTGATCAACTTCCTGGCTATTCCTTAGCCTACCGCTCCCCTGAAACTAGGCCGTTCGCTCAAGGGGGAAATCATGGTGAATTACATCGGAACCTCGCGCCTGCGGGAATTGGTGTCGCGAATCGAGCCTGCTCGGTTCATCGAAGAATTGGCGGGGGAGATCGAGGCCGACTATCGGCGGTGGAGCGAGTTCGAGAAATCGGCGCGCCTGGCCAGCCACTCTTCCGACGGCGTCATCGAACTCATGCCGACCAGCGACGGCAAGCTGTATTCGTTCAAGTACGTCAACGGCCATCCGAAGAACACGGCCAGGGGCCTGCTCACGGTCACCGCTTTCGGCGTGCTCGCGGACGTGGCGACGGGCTATCCATTGCTGCTATCGGAGATGACCTTCGTCACGGCGCTGCGCACCGCGGCGATATCGGCGCTCGCGGCTCGCCGCATGGCACGCCGTGCGAGCCGCGTGATGGCGATCATAGGCAATGGCGCGCAGAGCGAGTTTCAGGCGATTGCATTTCACCGGATCGTAGGGATTCGAGAGCTGCGGCTCTACGATACCGATCCTCGCGCGACGGCCAAGCTGATCCGCAATCTCACGAGGCTGCAAGTTCCCGATCTGACGGTGATTCGGTGCGCCGGTACCGCCGAGGCCGTGCGCGGCGCCGACATCGTGACCACGGTGACCGCCGACAAGTGCAATGCAACCATTCTCACGCCGGACATGATCGAGCCGGGAATGCATCTGAACGCCGTGGGCGGCGACTGCCCCGGCAAGACGGAATTGCACGCGGATATTCTGCGGGCGAAGGACGTGCGCATCGTGGTCGAGTTCGAGCCGCAGGCGCGCATCGAGGGTGAAATCCAACAATTGGGCAGCGAAGGCCGGGTCACCGAACTCGCGGATATATTGCTCGAGAAGCAGACGGCCCGGGCGAATGACCGCGAGGTTACGATTTTCGATTCGGTGGGCTTCGCGCTCAACGACTTTTCAGCGCTGCGCTATTTGCATCGTTTGAATGCCGAGCAGCCCGACGGCGGCCAGCGTATCGATCTCATCCCCGAGCCGGACGATCCGAAGGACCTCTTCGCGGGCCTGGGCCGGGAGCGCGCGGCGGCCAGCCGCCGCAGGTTCGCCTGATGCGTACCGCCAGTCTCATCGGTGCGCCGACGGACGTCGGTGCCAGCGATCGCGGCGCTTCCATGGGTCCCGAGGCCTTGCGGGTCGCGGGCATCCACGCGGCGCTGACCGGGCGCGGCCTCGACGTGGTGGATTGCGGCAATGTCAGCGGGCCGCCGAACCCGGGGCTGCTCAAGGTGAACGGCTATCGCAATCTTGCGCAGGTGACGGCGTGGAACCATGAGGTGCACGACGCGGTGTTGCGGGAGCTGAGAGAACATCGCATGCCCATTCTGCTCGGCGGCGATCATTCATTGAGCATCGGCTCCATCTCGGCGGTGGCGCGCCGTTGCCGCGATACGAAGAGGCCCTTGCGCGTGCTGTGGCTGGACGCGCACACCGATTTCAATACCCGCGAATTGTCGCCGAGCGGCAGCTTGCATGGAATGCCCGTGTCCTGTCTTTGCGGCTTCGGGCCTCGCGAACTGCTGCAGATCGGCGGGGTCTCGCCGGCCATCAGCCCACGCTGGGTGCGGCAGATCGGGATTCGCAGCGTGGATACCGGCGAGAGGCGATTCGTGCACGAGCAGGATCTGGACGTGTCCGACATGCGTTTCATCGACGAGATGGGAATGAGGAAGGTCATGGAGCTGGCTTTGCAGGACATGACCGACGATACCCACTTGCACGTGAGCTTCGATGTCGACTTCCTGGATCCGGAAATCGCGCCCGGGGTCGGCACCACGGTGGCCGGTGGTTTGTCATATCGCGAAGCGCAATTGTGCATGGAAATGATCGCCGACACGGGGCTCGTTGCCTCGGTGGACATCATGGAATTGAACCCCGCCCTGGACGTGCGCAACAAGACCGCGGTACTCGCCGTCGATCTGGTCGAATCCCTGTTCGGCAAGAGTACTTTGATGCGCAAACCGCTGGCATTCCCGAGCGCTCTTATCGATACTTGACGCCAATTTCGCAGTTGAGGATCAGCCCATGGCCGCCAATTTGAACGCCCCGCCGCCGCCGTCCTTGGATTCGCTTCGGGTGGCGATTCGGGATCACGGCGAATGGGCCGAAGATCGGGCGGTCACGCGCCTGCTGCACGCGCTGGAACTCACCGGCGGGGCGCGTCATCGCGCCGTGGCGATTGCAATGGCACTGGTCGAGGGGTCGCGTGCCCGGCGGGATGAGCGGCCGTTTCTGGACGCTTTCCTGCAAGAATTCGGGCTGTCGAATCAAGAAGGCATTGCGCTCATGTGCATCGCCGAGGCGCTGCTGCGCATTCCCGATGACGCCACCGCCGACCGGCTGATCGCTGAAAAGCTGGCTACCGGCGATTGGTCGGCGCACGCCGGCAAGTCGGAATCGCTGTTCGTCAATGCCTCGACCTGGGGGCTGATGCTCACCGGCGGCATTCTCGAGCTGGATCCCGGCATCAAAACGGACACGACCGGATGGATGCGCAAGTTCACGCGCAAGGCCGGCGAACCCTTGGTGCGTCTGGCGGTGCGTCGTGCCATGCGCATCATCGGCGGTGAATTCGTGGTCGGACGCAGCATCGAAGAGGCTTTGGCGCGCAGCGCGCGCGAAGCGGACGTCGGACTGTGCTCCTTCGACATGTTGGGCGAGGGTGCGAGAACGCAGGACGACGCGCAGCGGTACCTGGCGTCGTACGAACATGCGATCGACGTCATCGGAGCCGCCGCGGCGGGACGTGCCCCTGAAGAGGCATCCAGCATTTCCATCAAACTGTCGGCGCTGGAGTCTCGGTACTCACTTCTGCAACACGGGCGGGTGATGCAGCGCTTGGTGCCCTTGGTGGGCGCGCTCGTGCGCCGGGCAGCCGCGCTCGGGATTCAACTGACCATCGATGCCGAGGAAGCGGACCGGCTGGATTTGTCATTGGACGTGATCGAAGCGCTGGCCAAGGATCCGGCGACACGCCATTGGCCGGGATTGGGGTTGGCCGTGCAGGCCTACAGCAAGCGCGCCTTGGACGTCATCGATTGGGCGGCGGCGACTGCACGGACCTATGGCAGGCGCATGACCGTGCGCTTGGTGAAAGGCGCGTACTGGGATACGGAAATCAAGCGCGCACAGGAGCGGGGTCTCGGCGGCTATCCGGTGTACACGCGCAAGGTCACCACGGATGTCTCTTATTTGGCGTGTGTCGGGCGGCTGTTCAGTCACGTCGATGTGATTTACCCGCAGTTCGCGACGCACAACGCACATAGTATCGCGTCGGTGCTGGAGCTGGCGCCGGCCGGCGCGGACTATGAATTTCAGCGGCTGCACGGCATGGGGCGACTTTTGTATGCCGAGGCGGCGCGGCAGATAGAGAAATTCCCGCGCGTGCGCATTTACGCGCCCGTGGGCGAGCACAAGGACCTGCTGGCCTACCTGGTGCGGCGGCTGCTGGAAAATGGCGCCAATACTTCCTTCGTGAACCGCTTCATGGATGAACAGGTGCCGGTCGCCGAGATCGTCCGCGATCCCATCTCGGAGATCGAACGATTGG
>Ga0208193_1001545_pt1 | contig 10003 bp, 8 predicted proteins | sample June2015DPH_17_2_FD_184716 | JGI IMG/M metagenome (GOLD analysis project Ga0208193, IMG submission 184716) | Peatland microbial communities from SPRUCE experiment site at the Marcell Experimental Forest, Minnesota, USA - June2015DPH_17_10... | ecosystem: Environmental > Terrestrial > Soil >...
AGCGCGTGGTCGGCTCGATGACTGTCTTGTTGTTGGACGAGCTCGGCGATGAGTCGCTGCAGCAGGGGGGATGAGGCGGCGCCGAGACTGTGATGCAGCTGGGGCAGCACGGCGAGGGCCTCGCGCAGCTGCGTGAGGTCCCGCGGCCGCGCCGAGCGCAGGGCAATTCTCGCGACGATTCTTTCTAGATCGCCGATGGCTTTCAACGGTTCCACGACGGTGGCGTGCTGGGCGGAGTCCATCAGCGTAGCGACCGCCTGGTAGCGCGCGCGCAGTGTCTCGCGGTCGCGCAGCGGGCGATGCAGCCAGCGGCGCAGCATTCGGCCCCCCATGGCGGTCGCCGTGCGGTCGAATACGCCGGCCAGAGTCAGCTCCGGTTTTCCCGCCAGGCTCTCATCGAGTTCGAGGTTGCGGCGCGTGGCGGGGTCCATGATCAGAGCCGCATCGCGCTCCTCCGTGGTGATGGACAACAAATGGGGCAGCGCCGATTTTTGCGTTTCCCGGACATAGGCGAGCAGGGCGCCGGCTGCCGCAATCGCCAGCGGCTTGTCGGCGCAGCCGAAACCGGCGAGGTCGCGCGTGCGGAATTGCTCCGTGAGAGCGCGGGTCGCGGACTCTGTGTCGAAATGCCAGGGCGCGCGCAGGCGCCAGGACCGTTCCTTGAGTCCTGTGGGAGGCGCGAGGTCGGGTTGCGCGCCATCGGGCGCCAGCAGTTCGGCAGGGCGCAGCCGTTCGATTTCCGCTTCGAGCGCCGGGACACCGCCGAGTTCCATGACGCTGAAGCGGCCGGCGGACAGGTCCAGCCAGGCCAGACCAAAGCGGCCGCCGGCTCCGTAGACGCTCGCGAGCAGATTGTCGCGCCGCTCCTCCAGCAGGGCTTCGTCGGTGAGCGTACCCGGCGTGACGATGCGCACCACCTCGCGTTCCATGGGGCCCTTGATCTTGCCGGGCTCGCCGCGCTGCTCGCAGATCGCGACCGACTCGCCCTTGCGGACCAGTTTGGTCAGGTAGGCATCGAGCGTGACCGCGGGCACGCCGGCCATGGGAATGGGCGCGCCGGCGGAGGCGCCGCGCTGCGTGAGCGCAATATCCAACAACTGAGCCGCGCGGCGCGCGTCGTCGTAGAACATTTCATAGAAATCGCCCATGCGGTAGAACAGCAGCACGTCGGGGTGCTGGGCTTTGATGCGCAGGTACTGCTGCATCATGGGGGTGTGGGCGCCGGTATCAGTATTATTCATTAAATCAATGAGTTAGAAAATGGATGGGGTTACTCTGGGGCAATATGCCCCGCTCATGTTAAGTCACGGTAATTATTGGCTATTGTGCCAACCGGCAGGGCGCGATTCGCACATATCTCGCGAAGCAATAGACAGTTACTCATGAATCTTGCGAAACAATAGATGCAAGAATTCATTGCGAACCAAATTTTGCATGGTAAGATGCGCCATCCTCAAGGCGGTATGGCATGACGCAGCTCATTGGAACGCGAGTTCGGGCGCTTCGCGAAGCGAGAGGGTTTACTCAAGACCATCTCGCCCGACAGCTTGGCTTCAACGATCGCCAAACGCTCTCGGCTATTGAGACTGGCGAGCGTCGAGTGTCAGCGGAGGAACTCTTGCTGCTCGTCCGACATCTCGGCGCCTCACTCGACGACTTTACCGACCCATTCAGACTTGATGGCGAAGGGAAGTTCTCGTGGCGGCAGACTAATGTTGGAACTCCGCGATTATCTGACTACGAGCGAACCGCAGGGCGATGGATCGCGGTTTTTCGGACGCTTGCGCACCAAATTGGCCGTAAAACGCCGCTGTTGCGGCGGTCGCTGGGCCTTACCAGGCAAAGTAGCTACGAAGACGCCGCGGCTGCTGGAGAACGTTTCGCAGCGGAGTTTGATTTGGGGCTTACTCCGGCACTTTCCCTTGCGGACTTAATCGAACGTCAGCTGGGAATTCTTGTATTGATGGTTGATGCCATCGACGGAGTTTCGGGCGCCGCGTGCAGGCTACCCGAGCTCGATGTGGTATTGATCAATCGGCATGAAGTTCCGGGCCGCCGCCATTTCGATCTCGCACACGAACTTTTCCACATCCTCACTTGGGACACGATGCCACCTGAGCATGTCGAAGATGCCGCCGAGACAAGCAAGAATCGGATCGAGCAGCTGGCTAATAACTTCGCATCCGCTGTATTGATGCCTGCTAAAGCGCTGTCTCGCTTTGGCGGTTGGTCTGGGTTCGATGATGAAAAGCTGATCGCAAAGATTAACTCGGCAGCCAGAGAACTGCTCGTTACAGCGTCCGCATTGAAGTGGCGACTCGTTGCTACAGGCCAACTGTCCGGGCCTTTAGCCCGATCTATCTCCGACGCGTCTCTTCGTCATAATGGACGGGAAGACAGTGTAACTACTGCACCGCCGCTTTTTTCAAAGCCCTTTCTCGAAGTGATTGCCGACGGAATGAGACAGGGCCACATTTCGGAGCGCAAAGTTTCTTCCCTTCTCGATGTTCCTACGGACGAATTTGCGCACTTGTTCGGCGTGTACGGCCTAGCAGGCCCCGACGAGTTGTGATCTGTCATGGCGCGTCACCACGGAGTCGTTCTCGTGGATACGAACATCATCTTGGCGTGTTGGCGCAATGGGGCATGGCGAGCGCTGACGAGCGGCTATGCGGTGGAGACGGTTGAAGACTGTGTGACAGAAACGCAAACCGGATTTCAACATCGCAGGAAGGAGGAACAGGTAGACCGGGCACAACTGCTCAGTTCGCTGGCGGCACCGCCACGCGCCGTCTCGGATGCTGACTACGCGGCACTCTACGTGAGGGCTCCTGATATCTACCTGGATCAGGGAGAGAAGTCGCTATGGGCACATACGCTGTCACGAGTTGATGCTTGGGTGTTGTGCGGACCCGACCGCGCGAGCCTTCGGCTGTCAGTTCGACTGGGGTTGCGCGAACGGATAATCTCGCTGGAAACATTGCTCAACGACGTGGGTCACTCGGTAAGGGGAGGACTAAAGGAGCCATTTACGGCAAAGTGGCTGAGTACGAGGCTGAGCGAATACGTGGTGCTGGAAGGGGGTAGCAAGTGATCTGTTCGGCTGAAATCCGGCAGCAACTGATCGACGCAGATGATGCATTCAGATCATGATCTTGCACGGCTCGCCGCGCGCGTCGGCCGGCGCTTGTTGGATCGCCGGCTGGGGTTGGCGACGGCGGAGTCCTGCTCCGGCGGTTGGATTGCGAAGGCTATCACTGATATTGCGGGAAGCTCGCAATGGTTCATCGAGGGCTTCGTGACCTACAGCAATGAGTCCAAGGTCGACCGCCTCGGGGTATCGCGTGCCGTGTTGGAGAAAGAGGGCGCGGTGAGCGAAGCCGCCGCACGAGCGATGGCTGCCGGCGCGCTCAAACGCACAGGAGCGCAGTTGTCGGTGGCCGTGACCGGCATCGCCGGCCCGGACGGTGCGGTACCCGGCAAGCCGGTGGGAACTGTCTGGCTGGCCTGGGCCGAGCGGCGTGGGCGCGCAATACGTGTTGCCGTGCAACTGAGGCACTTCCGTGGCGACCGCGAAGCAGTGCGCCGCAAGACCGTGCGCGCGGCGCTTCAGGGGCTGCTCGATATACAGTAGTCGATACCTGGTCACTACTGGATACGAGGTCGAAGACGGAGAAATCTCTGTAATTTCGATGCATATGAGATGAGCGTTCGGCGCTGAATATGAAATAATGGCGCCACACTTTGCTGAGGACTCCCTATGGAAGAGAATCGTAAGAAAGCTCTCGCGGCCGCGTTGAGCCAGATCGAGAAACAGTTTGGTAAAGGCTCGGTCATGCGCCTGGGCGATGCCGGCGCCACTTACGAGGTAGACGCCATTCCCACCGGCTCGCTGGGGCTCGATATTGCGCTCGGTGTGGGTGGGATTCCGAAAGGCCGCGTCATCGAAATTTTCGGGCCGGAGTCGTCGGGCAAGACCACGCTGACGCTGGCCATCATCGCTTCGGCGCAGAGCAACGGCGGCACGGCGGCATTCGTCGATGCCGAGCATGCGCTCGATCCGGTCTATGCCGAAAAGCTCGGCGTCAAAGTCAACGACCTGCTGGTCTCGCAGCCGGACACGGGCGAACAGGCGTTGGAAATCACCGACATGCTGGTGCGGTCCGGGGCGGTCGATGTCGTCGTGGTCGACTCGGTCGCGGCGCTCACTCCGAAGGCGGAAATCGAAGGCGAAATGGGCGATCAGCACATGGGCCTGCAGGCGCGGCTCATGTCGCAGGCGCTGCGCAAGCTGACGGGCAACATCAAGCGGTCGAACACCATCGTGATTTTCATCAACCAGATCCGCATGAAGATCGGCGTCATGTTCGGCAACCCGGAAACCACCACCGGCGGCAACGCGCTCAAGTTCTATTCGTCGGTGCGCATGGATATCCGGCGCATCGGCGCGATCAAGAACGGCGAGGAAGTGGTCGGCTCGATGACGCGAGTCAAGGTGGTCAAGAACAAGGTGGCGCCGCCGTTCCGCGAAACCGAATTCGAAATCATGTACGGCACGGGCATTTCCAAGGAAGGCGAGCTCATCGAGCTGGGTGTGCTGCACAATCTGGTGGAAAAGTCCGGGTCCTGGTACAGCTACAAGGGTGAGCGGATCGGCCAGGGTAAGGACAATGCGCGTACCTTCCTGCAGCAGCATCCCGAGATCGCCAAGGACATCGAAGGGCAAATCCGGGCCAAATTGATACCGGAAAAAGCGACCATGAACCGGGGCGGCGACGTCAAAGAGGCGTAGCGGCCTGGGTCGCCCGGAGACCGAACCTCTCGATGCGCGTGCGGCCCGCGCGGCGGCGCTCGATGCGCTCGCCCGCCGCGACCACACGACCGAGGATTTACGCCGTAAGCTCCTCGATAAGGGGTACGATGCGGTGGTCGTTGCGCCGCTGCTCGAAGCGCTGCGTACCGAGAAATTGCTCGATGATCGGCGCTACCTGGAGAATTTCGTGGCCTATCACGCCGCGCGGGGCCAGGGGCCCCTGCGCGTGCGCGCCGATTTGCGCCGGCACGGCTTGGAGGGAGATCTGGTCGGGGAGTGCCTCGACGCCTTTCCCGACTGGATTGTGCACCTGCGAACCGCCCGGCAGAAGAAATTTGGCGCGAAGTTGCCCGCCGGCTACGCCGACCGGCAACGCCAGGTGCGATTCCTAGGTTACCGCGGATTCACGAGCGCTCAGATACGAACGGCCTTAGGATTTGACATTGACCTCGATGCTGCGGACACCGATGAAACATGAAACGCGACGCTAGACTGAAATCGATGACGAGTTCGGAAATCCGGGGAAGTTTCCTGGAATTCTTTCGCAAGAACGGGCATGCGGTGCTGCCTTCGAGCTCGCTCGTGCCGGGGAATGATCCCACGCTGCTGTTCACCAACGCCGGCATGGTCCAGTTCAAGGATGTGTTCCTCGGCAAGGAAGTCCGCGACTACTCGCGCGCTGCCACCGCGCAGCGTTGCGTGCGCGCCGGAGGCAAACACAATGACTTGGAGAACGTGGGCTACACGGCCAGGCACCATACTTTTTTCGAAATGCTGGGCAATTTCAGCTTCGGCGACTATTTCAAGCGCGAGGCCATTCATTTCGCGTGGAACTTCGTCACCGGGACTCTGGGAATTCCGAAGGACCGATTGTGGGTGACGGTGTACCAAGAGGACGACGAGGCGGAGCGCGTTTGGACCGAGGAGATCGGCATCGATCCGACGCGCTGCACGCGGATGGGCGAGAAGTCGAATTTCTGGTCCATGGGCGAAACGGGCCCCTGCGGTCCGTGCTCGGAGATCTTCTACGATCACGGTGCGGAGATCGCCGGCGGCCCTCCGGGCACGCCTGACGAAGACGGTGATCGGTATGTCGAGATCTGGAACCTCGTATTCATGCAGTACGACCGCTCATCGGATGGTGCGCTCGTGCCGCTGCCCAAACCCTCGGTGGACACGGGCATGGGATTGGAGCGCGTCGCCGCCGTCATGCAGGGCGTCCACAGCAACTACGACATAGATTTATTCAAGTCGCTGATCCGTGCTGCAGCAGAGATCACGGGTACAGATGACCTCGAATCATCCAGTTTGCGTGTCATCGCCGACCATATCCGCGCCTGTACCTTCCTCATCATCGACGGTGTCGTACCGTCCAATGAGGGGCGCGGCTATGTATTGCGACGCATCATCCGTCGCGCGATTCGCCACGGCTACAAGTTGGGCCAGACTCGGCCGTTTTTCCACAAGCTGGTGGCGAGTTTGGTGCGCGAGATGGGTGCGTACTACACCGAACTCGTGAACGGCGAGGCGCGCGCAACCCAGGTTCTCGCCCAGGAAGAGGATCGTTTTGCTGAAACTTTGGCCACCGGCATGGCGCTGCTCGACGCGGAAGCCGCCAAGTTGACGTCCACGGTGATTCCCGGCGAGACGGTGTTTCGATTATACGACACCTACGGCTTTCCACTGGATTTGACGGCCGATGTGGCCCGCGAGCGCGGCCTGAGCATCGACCAGGCGGGTTTTGACGCGGCGATGGAAGCGCAGCGCGGTCGAGCGCGCGCGGCCAGCAAATTCGGCTCGGAGCTGCGTGATTCCGTAAAGCTGTCGGGCAAGACGGACTTCCTGGGCTACGATCGTCTGACCGACAGCGGTGTCGTGACGTCCCTGATTTTCGACGGCGCGCTGGTTGATGCGCTGCGGCCGGGTCAGGAGGGCCGGGTCGTGCTGGACCACACACCGTTCTACGCGGAAAGTGGCGGCCAGATTGGCGACGCCGGCGTGCTCGTCAGCGGTGCGGCGCGTTTCACCGTGCGCGATACGCAGAAAGTCGGCGCTTCATTTGCGCACGCCGGAGTGCTCGACGCCGGCGAGTTGCGCGTGGGCGATGTGGTCGAAGCCCGAGTCGACCCGGAGCGCCGAACCGCCATTGCGCTCAATCATTCGGCCACGCACCTGCTGCATGCGGCCCTGAGAAAGGTACTGGGCCTCCATGTCGAGCAAAAGGGTTCTCTGGTGGCGGCCGATCGATTGCGCTTCGATTTCTCGCATACACAGGCGCTGTCGGCCGAGGAACTGCGCCGCGTCGAGGAACTGGTGAATTCCGCCATCCGCGGCAATGCGCCCGTGGAAACTCGGGTCATGGCGCTGGACGATGCGGTCGCAGCAGGCGCAATGTCCTTATTCGGCGAGAAGTATGAGAGCGACGTGCGCGTACTTTCGATCGGGAATTTTTCGATGGAACTCTGCGGCGGTACTCACGTCGAACGTGCTGGCGATATTGGTTTGTTCAAGATTTTAAGCGAATCGGGCGTCGCCGCCGGAGTGCGCCGAGTCGAAGCAGTGACGGGCAAGACGGCGTATGACTGGGTGGTGCACACGGATCAGGTGCTGCGCGACATTGCTGCGCTGCTTCGGGGCAGCCGCGAGGATGTGGACGAGAAAGTCCGCGAGCTCGTAGAGCGCTCCCGCAAGCTGGAAAAGGAGGTGCAGCAGCTCAAATCCAAACTGGCGAGCGGTCAGGGTGGAGATTTGGCCTCTCAGGCAAAGGACGTGGAGGGAATTCAGGTTTTGGCTGCACGGATCGACGGCGCGGATGCCAAGTCCTTGCGTGATGCGGTCGATAAGCTGAAGATCAAGCTAGGGTCCTCGGTCATCGTGCTGGCGACGGTGCAGGACGGCAAAGTGGTGCTGGTGGCGGGCGTTTCAGCGGATTTGCTGAATCGCATGAAAGCCGGAGAAATAGCCGGCGCGGTTGCCGCGCAGGTCGGCGGCAAAGGCGGAGGCCGTGCCGATTTCGCTCAGGCGGGAGGCACTCAGCCCGAAAATCTAGGCAAGGCGCTGGCAGGAGTTGAGTCTTTGATACGCAGCCGCCTGTCTAATTGAACGAGTCATTTTTTTTGCGAGAGGGAGTTCTGTTTTTTGCGACATGAAGTTGCAACAATCGGTCCGAGGATTCTTGTATTCTTCGGCCGATAGGATCGCTAGGGTTTGGTAAGGCGATGCGGTATCTGAGGCGGTAGTTGTCGTCGCTGCAATGTCAAGGATGTAGGAGTTCTATTATGTTAATACTGACCAGGCGTGTCGGCGAGACCGTGATGATCGGCAACGAGGTCACCGTGACCGTATTGGGTGTCAAGGGCAACCAAGTCCGGATTGGAGTCAATGCACCCAAGGATGTGGCCGTTCACCGCGAAGAGATCTATGAGCGCATCAAGCGCGAAGAAGACCAGGAATCACGCTCGGGAGCTCCGGTCGCCAAGATCGTCGATGACGTTTGAGAGAGTCTGACCGGGGCGATTGAACCCTTTAGCTTTACCTGGACTGCTCCGGGCGGGTATCATCCCGCGCTCCGCGATTGGGGCGATATCCTGACCGGAGAGGTGGCCGAGTGGTCGAAGGCGCGCCCCTGCTAAGGGCGTATGGGTCAAAAGCCCATCGAGGGTTCGAATCCCTCCCTCTCCGCCACACGGCACGTCAATTCCCGCCGGCTTCGATCACTCAGTCGTGGCAGCCACGAAGCGGGGATTCGAACCCGAGATATGAATAAGGGGGTTCGACAAAATCGCCGAAGGCGATTTTGGACGACGCGGAAGCGTCGCCCGAAGGGCGAGGGCCGAAGGCCCGAGTCAATCCCTCCCTCTCCGCCACACGGCACGTCAATTCCCGCCGTGGTTACAATGCTTCTCCTTGTTACGAGTGCATCAGGCATCAATGGGAATGGATATGGCGCGCTTCTGGCGTTCAAGCGCGATGGCACGCTGATCGGTCCCTTTAACGATGACAGCCGAATTGTTGATCCCCGGGGACTTGCCGTGGTTTCCAGTCCTACTCGATGCGACTGGGGAGCATTTCGTGCCGCCGGGAATCGTTGCATTTCCTCGCGGCTTTGCCTTTGGTCACGATGGAAGACTATTTCTCGCATCCGGGATAGGGCCGAATGGCGAGAGCGATCCGGACCTCAGTCCTTTGGATCTCGCGATCGCGCCAAACGGTAACGTCGTGGTGTCAAGTGAGCATCCGTTCGGTGCGTCAGATGCCGTGACGAGCGTGCGCGAATACGACACTACGGATGGACACCTTGTGCGGGTCTTCTCTCCCACCAAGTTGGCCGAGTTTCGGAAACCGCGCGGTCTACGGTTTGGTCCTGACGGGCATCTCTACTGTGTCGCTCAGAACGCGGTCGTCGCCTTCGATTTTACGAAGGGCACGTGCCTGGGTACCCCAGTGCAATTCCAGCGGTTGAATGGGCAGGCACTGGCGTTCTTCCCGTGACGCAAGTCATCGTGAGGTGTTGTCACTGTATATTCTTCTTGACATCCCGAATCCCCCATCTCGGGGGATAAGCCTGTGCATAACCTGCGACCTGTCATCCAAACGTCACCACAATTCAGCCGCTTGCGCTCGCCTGACTATTTTTTGACCACCGGGGTGGGCTTAGATCGAATGGACCGCGGCGCGATCACCGGCTATCGCAGCCCACTCCTTTAAGCGCAGGTAGTCAGTCTTGCCTGTGCCCAGGAGCGGGATCTCATCGACGACACGAATATCCCGAGGCACGGCGAGTTCCGGCGCCTGTAAGATCTTCGCAGCCGCGCTCAAGCGTTCCCGGCGCAACGAAGCGTCCGTCGTGAATAGAACAATGGCCTCGCCCTTGGCACTATCGGGCCGACTCGATGCCGCATGCATCAATCCCGGCGCGGCGTGGGCGGCAATACGCTCAACAACCTCAAGGGAGATCATTTCGCCGGCGATTTTTGCAAAGCGTTTTACGCGTCCGCGAATGTGAACGAAGTCATCTCTGTCGATTTCGACTATGTCCCCGGTGGCGTACCAGCCGGCACCGATGGAACTAGGAGGCTGCAGCGCGCCCGGTTTGTCGTACAACAAATAACCTTTCATCACGTTGGGTCCTTTGACGTGCAGCGCTCCCCCTTGCTCAATTCCGGTGATGGGTTCGAGGAAGTATTCCAT
>Ga0208193_1001546_pt1 | contig 10003 bp, 9 predicted proteins | sample June2015DPH_17_2_FD_184716 | JGI IMG/M metagenome (GOLD analysis project Ga0208193, IMG submission 184716) | Peatland microbial communities from SPRUCE experiment site at the Marcell Experimental Forest, Minnesota, USA - June2015DPH_17_10... | ecosystem: Environmental > Terrestrial > Soil >...
CGATGGCCCTCTCGCGGCCGTGCAACGATGGCACCTTCCGACCGCGGGGGGATAAGTCAGGCGACTTAAGGGGGAACTTGGGTGGGTGACCAAACGGCGGCTTGAAGGGGACTTAAATCTCTGGCGTCGGTAAAGCGGCCTGCGCTCATGCGGCTGTGGTTCGGCTTTGAACTTCGCCCGCCGGTTGCCAAAGGCCTTGAGCGGTATGCCTTCCGCCTCGCAATACTGGCGTTGATTTAAAGTCGCTGCGCTTCCACCCCTCGAACTGGTAGTTGCGGAAGGTCCGCAGGTCGGCTAAATCCTACTTTACGAGGAGTCTCCGTGCTCATTCGTCCTATCGCGCGACTGGCGAGCCAACGTGGAATTGACCACGGTGAAGCGCGAAGGGTTCTTACGCCGATCGCCTGGGCGACCAATCTGCTGGAAAAACAGCGTGTTGAGGAGCCCGAGCATGCCGTCATTTCGCGATGAACTGTCCATCAACGATCGAGAAATCGCCGCCGCCCTTGTGGGGGAAGAGCGCCGTCAACAGGACGGCGTCGAACTGATTCCGTCCGAGAATTACACGTATCCGGAGGTGCTTGAACTGCTCGGATCGGTCTTCACCAATAAATATTCCGAGGGATATCCGGGACGCAGATACTACGGCGGCCAGCAGTATACGGACCAAATCGAGAACCTCGCACGCCGGCGGGCCTGCTCGCTTTTTCGTGCCGAGCACGCCAACGTTCAGCCTCTTTCCGGATCACCGATGAATCAGGCCGTCTATCTCGGCCTATTGAAGCCCGGCGATACCATTCTTGCCATGGACCTGTCCCACGGCGGTCATCTCACCCACGGCGCGCCGGTTTCCCACATGGGGCGTTTATTCAACTTCATTCGCTACAAGACGGCCCCGTCAAACGGCGGCGCGATAGATTTCAACGAATTGCGCGCGATTGCGCGTGAAGCGCGGCCGAAGATGGTGTTGTGCGGCTACAGCTCCTATCCGCGTGACCTCGACTATGCGGTATTCAAGAGTATTGCCGACGAAGTCGGCGCGCTCACGATGGCTGACGTAAGTCACTATGGCGGTTTGGTCGCCGCGAATGTTATGCGCAATCCGCTTGATGCCGGTTTCGACGTCATGACGACGACATCCCACAAGACACTGCGCGGCCCCCGTGGCGGCATCATCCTGTGCGGCAAAGAAAATGCCGGTCGGATCGATGCTTCCGTCTTTCCCGGTTTACAGGGCGGACCTCACATGAACGTCGTGGCCGGGATTGCCGTGACGCTCGAGAAGGCGACGACTTCGGATTTCCAGATTTACGCGCGGCAGGTTTTGCGCAACGCGAAGGTTCTTGCCGGCGCGCTGATGGAGCGCGGGATGAAGCTGGTCACGGACGGGACAGACAATCACATGATGGTCGTCGATACGGTAGCGTCCGTCGGACTGGACGGGCGGGCAGCCGAGGAAGTGCTCGATGCCATAGCCATCACCACAAACAAGCAGGTTATTCCAGACGATCCGCGCCCGCCGCTCAGGCCGAGCGGTATTCGCCTTGGGACACCGGCGGCGACCACGCGTGGCATGGGAGAATCCGAAATGCATCGTATCGGCGAGTTCATTGCGGCGGCTGTGCAGGCGAACGGAGACGATGTGGCCGTGGCGCGCCTCAGGTCAGAGTGCGTCGAGATGTGCCGAGCCTTTCCTGTTCCAGGCGTGGTGTCCAGGTCCGGACCGAACTGATCGGCTGCGGGCCAGCAACCGCAACTTGGGGCGCAGATATGCAGAACGGAGTTGGGCGCCGGCGTCCGGAAGTGACCGGCACCCGGCCAAAGTATTGACCCAGCGCATTTCGGCTTAGTGTCATCCCTCGGGGGCGCTGGCTTGGCGCATCCCTCATGGATGCGCTCGCGTCCGGCCAGGGCCCAGACCCCGGCGTCGACGGCATCTCAAGCAACGCCGTTCTCCATACGGACGGGCACGTATGTCGGAAAACGACATGGTCGTGTAAGTTTCCAAAGCAAGACGCGGAAGCGGCTGCACCAGCGCTTGACGGCTATTTTCCGGCAACGACGCAGACACGCGAGACGCCGATGTCGAGACATATAGCAGGCCATGATCTGGAATACCTCGCGACGGGGTCCTGGATATTGGGAACGGGCGGAGGCGGGTCGCCTTATTCGTCATATCTCAGCATGAAAAACTACTACGACAGCGGTGGACGCGTCGAGCTTCTCGACCCCGGCGATCTGGCTGACGATGACCTTGTCGCGGTGTTGCCCACAATGGGCGCGCCGCTCGTGTTTCAGGAGCGTATGACGGACTCGGCCTTCGCACTCAAGCCGCCGCGGATCATGGAAGAGTTTCTCGGCCAGCGTTTCCGCGCGGTGATGACAGTGGAGATCGGCGGTTGCAACGCCTTTCAGCCGCTCCTTGCGGCTGCGGCGAGCGGCAAGCTGCTCTTCCTCGGCAAGGTGATCGACGTGCAGCGACGTACCACGGAAGGTTTTTTACGCGGCACCACGCGTTTTGCCGGCCTGGACGGCGATGCCGGTTCGACCGTCGAGATCGCCTTTCAGAATGAGTTCACGGTCGGCTGGCGCGACGGCTCCGTCGCCGTCACGACGCCCGATCTGATCTGTGTGCTGGACAGCGTTTCCGGCGAAGCGATCGGCACGGAAAGTCTGCGCTACGGCCAGCGCGTGAGCGTCATTGCGCTGCCGTCGCCCCAAATCCACCGGACGGCGAAGGGACTGCAGCATGTCGGCCCGCGCGCATTCGGGTACGACATCCCGTTCAAAAGCGTGTTCGTCGATGAACAGGCGGAGCTTGTGGCATGAGCCGCATTGGCATCGACGTTGGCGGCACAACTGCAGTCAAAACGGCAACCACCGAAGGCGTATCGGGCGGCGTGAAGCGGCGCTCGCCGCGCCGCTGAAGAAGTCAGCACCCATCGAAAATTCAACCCCCTCCAATTTGCGGACGAATCACGTCAAATACGAATAGTCCCAAGTTAGGGACGAAAAGCCCGAAAAGACGTAAACCAGAAAACAGGAGAATCTGATGCGAAAGCTGTCTATCACGTTAGCGACAATTCTGATGGTTGGCACGTTGGCGTGGAAGGCTGACGCTGCAACCGCAACGGCAACTGCAATTCCGAATGCGGCGAGAAATTTTTCACCCATTCATGAAACCGCCTGCCACGGATATGGACGCTTTTGTGGTCCCGGTTCTACCCGAGTCTGCGGAAACCACCATTGCTGGTGCCGTCCTTGCTGGTAGGGTTTTGAGATCGGAGGCCGCCAATGAGCCGGCGGCCTCTTTTTGCTTTCTCCTAGGGCTGAGATGGGCCAGCCAGAACGGGCTGCGGCGTCTCGGACCATGCTTTGTGTCACGACCTCGGTGAACTAGACCCGCAAAAAGCGCCTTGCTGGCAAGCGCTCCGATATCGGCGAGGGCTTATCTGAAATGCACGACGAAAGGCGCGGCTAAAGCTGCTGGATTCTGAAAAGCCCCAGCGGAATGCGATCGAGGTAATGCTTTGGTGAATGAGACTGGCATCGGCGAGGTCGCGGCGGCAGTAGGCGAGGCGTCGTTCGCGAACGTATTCACCCACCGTAGTACCCGAACTTTGCCGAAATATCTGCTGAAGATGCCCGCTCGAGATATCGACGGCCTCGGCGATTTGTTCGACAGACAAAAAAGGATCTCCTAACGCCTGCGATATATAAGCGCATGCGCCTGCAAAGTAGGACGCGGACGCTCCGTGGCCGCGCTGTCCGGCATTGCCTTCGAAGAAGAACCGGGCAGCCAGTGCGAGGTGATCGAGCGCACGGTTGGCGGCCGCGGGTAAAAGCATGGGGTCGATGGCCGAGACGAAGCGTTCCAGAAGAACGATATTTTGACGGGCGATTGCGGTCAGCGCATCGTCGCCGGACAGAGCCATCCCCGCAACGTCACAGCCCTTTGGCATGATGTCGTAGAACAACGGGGTCGGCATCCTCAAGATATTCTGCCTGAACGACTGCGGGAAGATCACTTCATAGGGGCGGGCAGTGTCAAGAAAACCGATGTCGCCCGGCTTGAGCGTTGCCTGTTGCTTACCCTGGCGTATCGTGCATGTGCCTTCTTCCTGGACCATGAGAAGCCAGGTCGTCTCGGTTTGGACGCTGATCAATTCGCGGGTGCGATTGACCCGCTGCGGGTCAGCCTCCACGTGAACGAGATCGAAGCTCGGCATATGTGCAAGAGGGATCGCTTGGGCACGGATGGCGCCCGAATAGGAATGCTCATTGGCAAGCGCGTCTGCTTCGACGCCCGCTATGGTGTGGCAAACGACTTCGCGCCAGAATTCCAGGCGCTGCCCAGCAGGCACGCTCGCTGTGGTCAGCAGGCCCGCGACCTTCCCATAGTCGGACAGCAGGGCATCTTTGCCACGCCGCGTCATGCTCGGCAGCGAAGTCACGGCAGACCTCGGTGAAACCTATTTCGACCAGAAATCTAACCATAGGGCGTCCGGACTGTCGACGAAAAATCTGAGTTTAAGTCAAATCGCGACCGCAAACTGTCAAGACGCCGTTCCAGAACCGGTCCATCGTGTGGACGGATAAGCCTCTTTTTTCAGCTTCGGCATCTCGCTCGCCAAAGGAGAATATAGCATGTCTGCATCGTTCGAGATGATCAACGGCGTACCGAATTACAATCTCTATATCGACGGTCAGTGGACGCGGTCGTTGCGCAATGAAACCACCGAAAGCTCAAATCCAGCGACGGGGGAGTTGTTTGCGAGGGTTCAGCAAGCCGGCGCCGCTGAAACGGAAAGGGCGATCACCGCCGCTCACAGCTCCTACAAGGCTTGGTTCGCAACGCCGGTCTCCCAGCGGGAGGCCGTATTCCTGAAGGCTGCCGACGTGCTCGCGGCCAAGGCTCAGGACATCACCGAAGTCCTGGTCGCCGAGTCCGGATCGGTGTTCGGCAAAGCGGGGTTCGAAGTCGGCTATTGCTTTGATCTGCTGCGAACGGCCGCCGCCGAAATGCGCAGGTCACCTGGCGAGACCATGCCTCTGACGGCGCCAGGGCAATTCGGCTTCACTATTCGCCAGCCGCTTGGCGTAATCGCAGGTATTGCGCCGTTCAATGCGCCCTTTTTGCTCGCCATGAAGAAGGTGGTGATGGCGCTGGCTGCCGGTAACGGGTTTGTGCTGAAGCCGTCGGAACTCACGCCGGTGACCGGGCTCAAGATCGCAGAGGTGTTCGACGAGGCCGGTTTGCCGCCAGGTCTGCTCAGCGTCATTCCCGGGCCCGCCGCTGAAATCGGCGCGACGATCTTCAAGGATCCCCGCGTGCGCATGATAACTTTCACAGGCTCCACGCACACCGGTCGCATGCTTGCGGTGGAAGCTGCAAAAACGTTGAAGCGCTTTACGTTGGAGATGGGAGGCAAAAGCCCGTTGATCGTATTGGGTGATGCGGACGTGGACTACGCGGTTAAAGCCGCGGCGTTCGGCATCTTCTTTCATCAGGGCCAGGTTTGCATGGCGAACTCGCGTATTCTGGTCGAGGAGCCGATATTCGATGCCTTTTGCGAGCGTTTCGCCGCGGTCGCCCAGAGTCTCAAGGTCGGCGATCCGCGCGAGCCCGACACCGTCATTGGTCCATTGATCCGCGGTACCCAGTGCGCCGTGATCGATGGTCACGTCCAGGACGCCGTGGCCAAGGGCGCGAAATTGATGTGTGGGGCGACCCACAAGGATCAGTATTATTGGCCGACCGTTCTCAGCGGCGTCACATCCGATATGCGCATCTTCCATGAAGAAAGCTTCGGTCCGGTCACCTCGATCATCAAGGTTCGCGACCACCAAGAGGCGCTTGAATTGGCCAATGCTACTGACTACGGCCTGTCATCGGGCGTGATAACGAACAACATGCAGAAGGCGCTCGACCTTGCCTTCGGACTGGACGCCGGAATGGTCCATCTCAACGACTGCACGGTTTCGGACGAGCCGCATGTGCCGTTTGGTGGTGTCAAGAACAGCGGATACGGTCGCGAGGGGGGCCGTTTCTCAATGGAAGAAATGACCGAGCTAAAATGGATTACCGTGCAGCGGGGGCAGCGCGCTTTTCCGATCTAGATTTCCGGTTACGCTTTCCGGCGCAATCATCGGTCGGAAGACGACGATCACGGCCACTCGGACAAGGACCGCTATTGTCTGGAATAAGGCGAGCGAGCTTCGTCCAGGCCGCCGCGGTATTGGATGTGAGCATGTCCTGTGGGGTACGAGCGCGGGTGATTACGTCACCGGCGTGCATCCATGGTTTCCAGGAATTCCTTGACGGTGCTGACCGTCCCGCTCTTGGCGGCGATATATCCGGGCAGTGTCGCAACGGCCTTGTGGAATTCGCTGCCCTTCATGATGTCGAGGACGCGCTGCATCGGCTCGGTCTCCAGAAAGGCGCGTTTGCACACGAAAAAATAGTCCTCCGTCAGCAGCCGGACGAAATCGAGGCCAAACTGCCGGGCGGCCGCCTCGACGCCGAAACTCGCGTCCGCCATGCCGCTGGCGACATAGGCCGCGACGGCGGCATGGGTGAACTCCATTTGCTGTCCGCCGGCGATTTTGGCTTGGTCGATCCTGTGCAGCGCCAACAGCTGATCGAACAGCAGCCGCGTTCCGGAATCATGGTCGCGATTGACAAAACGGGCCTTGCGGTCGACGAGGTCCCTTAGCGAGCCGATCTTGAGCGGATTGCCGCGCTTGATCATCAACCCCATCTCGCGCGTAACGAAACGGATGACACGGTCTTCACGGGGATCGAGCCACTCCTTGCATGCCTGGATCCCCTGGGCGCGCAATTCGCCGCGCGGCAAATGCACGCCGGAGAGATCGCAAGCCCCTTGCGCCAGCGACACCAGAGAGTTTTGGTTACTGACGTAACGCAGATCGACGCCGATACCGGGCTCGCGGTCCAGTATTTCCCGCAGCTTCGAGACCGCGAAGCCGTGGCTGGCGTGGACGCGGATCACGGACGGGCGTTGATGCAGGAAAGGTTTGATCTCGGTCGCAAGTTCCTGCGCAAGATTGTCCAGTTGCGGGCCGAGGCGCGCTTGCATGCGCTGGCCGGCCCAAACCAGCTTCTCGCCGAAGGCCGTGAGTTTTGTGCCCTTGCCGCGCTGGGTTTCGACCAGCGGGACGCCAAAAAACCCGGACCATTGTTCGAGCAGGTTCCAGACATGCCGGTAGGACAGCTGCGCTTCATTCGCTGCGCTGGTGATCTTCCCGGTTTTACGGATATCGTTGAGGATCCCGAGCATGACCACCACGGTCTGCGGGCTGCCCTCCTTGTGAAATCGCCAGACCGTCTCGATCTCGATGTGCAGCATCGTGCGCTCAAGTTATGAAATACGGGTCATATTAGCTTGAATCATCGGCAATCCATATCATATTTTCTTAAGCAAATAACCTCCTACGTTAAGGCAAGAATTGGAGGAGATATGATGTCAATTGCATATGATTATTCTCACGGTCCGTCCGCCGTCACGCCGTCCGCCAAATCGCATTTGCTGCTGATTGACGGCCGGCGCGTTGCGTCCGTCTCCGGGCGCACCTTCAACTCCCTCAATCCCGCGACCGAACAGGTCATCGCTACGATCGCGGAAGGCAACGAACTCGATGTCGATCGCGCGGTGGAAGCCGCGCGCCGCGCCTTTGAGGGGTCGTGGCGTACGATGCGCGCCGCCGAACGCGGTCATATCCTGCTCAAATGGGCCGACCTTCTGAAAAAGCACGCCAACGATATCGCCGAGCTGGAGAGCCTGGACGCCGGAAAGCCGATCGCGGCGGTGCTGCGGCAGGATTTGCCGGCGGCCATCGATACGCTGACCTACTATGCGGGTTGGGCCGACAAGATCAGCGGCGAGGTGGTGTCCACACGCGACGACGCGCTGACCTATACGGTGCGCGAGCCGGTCGGCGTAGTCGCAGCGATCGTGCCGTGGAATTTCCCGCTGATGATCGGAATGTGGAAGCTCGCGCCGGCGCTTGCCTGCGGCTGCACGGTTGTGATGAAGCCCGCCGAACTGACCTCGCTGTCGGCGCTTCGCATCGGCGAGCTCGCGCTCGAAGCCGGCCTGCCGCCGGGCGTGCTCAATATTGTCACGGGACCCGGGCGAGTGGTGGGCGATGCGCTGGTCAATCATCCCGATGTGGACAAGGTGACCTTCACGGGATCGCCCGGTGTCGGCCGCGGGATCATGCGTGGGGCGGCGGGTAATTTCAAACGTGTGTCGCTCGAACTTGGCGGCAAATCGGCCAACGTCATTTTCGACGATGCCGATCTCGATGCGGCCTCGAAGGCTGCGGCCGCGGGCATTTTCTTTAACGCCGGGCAGGTGTGCTCGGCGGGTTCGCGCGTCTTGGTCCAGGAGAAAGCGTACGACGAGGCGGTCGAGCGCCTGACCGCGCGGGCCAAGGCGCTGCGCATCGGCGATCCCAGCGATCGCGCGACGGTGCTGGGTCCGGTGATCTCGGAAAAGCAGATGACTAGCATCCTCGACTATGTCGATATCGGCCGGAAGGAGGGCGCCTCGCTCGTGACCGGCGGTCAGCGCGTCGGCGATCGCGGATACTTCATCAGCCCGGCGGTGTTTGCCGACGTCAAACATGAGATGCGGATCTCGCAGGAAGAGATTTTTGGGCCGGTGGTCAGCGTCATCAAGTTCCGCGATGAAGCCGACGCCCTGCGGATCGCCAACGGCACGGCCTATAGCCTGGCCGCGGGCGTCTGGAGCCGCGACATGGGACGCGTGCAGCGTTTCGTCAAGAAGGCGAGAGCCGGCACGGTCTGGATCAACACCTATGGCTACACCGATGTGCGCTTACCGTGGGGCGGTGAGCGCGATTCCGGCCTTGGCCGGGAACATGGCACGGCGGCGATCGATAACTTCACCGAACCGAAGGCGGTCTGGATGAACCTGAACGTCTGATGGTTTGAACCTCCTGAATTCCCTGTCATCGAGTATTCAGGCGGTCCGCCTTCGGATCGGCACCCAAGATCGTTCGCTTGGGGTCTAGTGTTCGCAATCTGCGAAGTTTGCAGGGGATACGGCGGGACCGACCGCTTCAAATACGAAACGTGCTGCGCTTCTGACGCTCAAGTGCCGGCTGGTCGAAGTCGGGCTGAAGGCGAAGAAATGAGCGGTGCGGCGCGGCGCGGAACCAATTGTGCTGTTTTCCGTTTACTCCCGAAGTTCAATCCAACTGTCGGGGTTTGCGGCTATTATGCGTCGTCAGTCGACATGGACACCGGCTATCGTGTCAAATCGCGCCGATCGAACAGATCGGGCGATAAACGCCAGCAAAACAAGTGGCGTTGATCAAAAACCTGCGGGCTCAGCATTGATCGCCGAACATACCGACCCCCGCGGATATTCCGGGGATCCGTGTGGGGCCCCAGATCGAGAGCTTCAAAGACGCGCCGATATTAGATTTGCCATCGGCATCGGCTTAATGTTGACACTCCCGGTATTAATCAGCATGGGCGCTTACATCGCAACGCTCGCGCTTCTCAAAGCGGGTTGAGCGCCGGGCGCCGGACTACGCTCCCGCGGACGCGCCGCCGCACCCTGTGCGCCTGAACGCGAAAGTCGAAATTTACCGTTGACGCGCCATCATGGCCCCGGCAAGCTCGCTCCTTTAGGCTGGGTGTTGGGAGCTAATGACCAATTGGAAAGCCGATCTTCATGCGCTCGTCGAAGAGACCGTGGCTTTTGCAAAAAAGCATCATGTCGAGCCGCCGATACCGCGCACCATTGTCGAGCCGAGCCGGACGCCGTCGATAAATCTGCCCAAATCAGAACGTATAAATCTGCCCAAATCAGAACGTGAGGAAATCCGACAGCGCGTATCGAACTTCAAAATGCACCAGCCTGTGCGTGAAAGGGCCGGTCCCGCGAATTTGACGATCTGTGAGGAGCGCCGCGCGCCGCGCGAAAGCTTCTTCTGCAGGCAGCGATAA
>Ga0208193_1001548_pt1 | contig 9995 bp, 7 predicted proteins | sample June2015DPH_17_2_FD_184716 | JGI IMG/M metagenome (GOLD analysis project Ga0208193, IMG submission 184716) | Peatland microbial communities from SPRUCE experiment site at the Marcell Experimental Forest, Minnesota, USA - June2015DPH_17_10... | ecosystem: Environmental > Terrestrial > Soil >...
CACCATCAAGGAACGGATAGGTCATGCGTTCACAGGGTCGTTTACTTTAGACGTATACGGGGGGGGGAACCGGATTGGAAACGGAACCTTGATGCTGCTCATTTGGCAGGAGCGGAAATCGAAAAAGCCGTAGCAGCCGCAAAACAAGTGAACATGAAGGGTGAGAACGTGGAAACTGCCATTTCATTTGGCAGCTTAACGGCAATCTCAAGCAAGAATTCAAGCCTGGAAAACCAAACGGCCTAGAAGTCGGAAGCTTCTAAGCCATTGAAATATCATGTGTTGTGTGTGTAACTCTATTGGTTGCGGGGGCTGGATTTGAACCAGCGACCTTTGGGCTATCAACCCAAAGAGCCGATCCCTTCCGTACTAAAGGTCGGGCTTTCTCGGAGGCTTTGATGAAACGACTTTCCGCACTTACGGCTCAACGACAGACGCAAGGGAATTGTATGTACGCGAAGCCGGCGCCAGCACTTCTTCGGATGCTGACACGACACAATGAAGACGAACGTCAAAGTCGTGCTTGACGCCCACTCCACCCGTGTCGGCGGTTGTTTGTTGATGCCCACGACCCTTCTGAACGCGGCGAAATCGCTTGCTACTCTGTTCGCAGCGCAACCATGGGGTCGATACGCATGGCTCGACCCGCTGGGAACAGACACGCGCACAGCGCGACAAGGAGCAGCAGAGCCAACACCGAGAAAAACGTAAAAGGATCGGTGGGTGTCACAGCGAAGAGCAGACTGCTCATCATACGTGTCAACCCGAGCGCACCAACGAGTCCAACAATGATGCCCACAAGAGCCAATCTCATTCCCTGTTGGAAGACCAGCGAAAGGATGCTTGCGCGGCGTGCGCCGAGCGCCATGCGGATGGCGATGTCGGCCGTGCCCTGCGTGACCAGAAATGACATCACACCGTAAATGCCAATGGCGGCGAGAATCATTGCAAAGCCGGCGAAACCGCCCAGCATGGTCATGGCAAAGCGCTGGCGCGCCATCGAATCCTGGACACGCTGTTCCATCGTTGCGACGTCGTACACCGGTACATCCGGATTGATGGCGTTCACAAGATGAATTATCGCAGCGGTAGTAGAAGCGGGATCAGATCCGGTGCGCGCGACGACATACATGGCTCCGTTCCTCGCCTGTGCGTGCGGGAAATAGACAACCATTCGCGTATCGGTGTCGAGGCCATACTCTTTTACAACGCCAACCACGCCGACGATCGTTGTCCATGGAGAATCGTCGCTTTGACGGATACGCTTGCCGATTGCATCGCCATGCGGCCAAAAGCGATCAGCCATCTTTTGATCGATGATGGCAACTGGCGACATCTTGTCTGTGTCGGTTTCAGCAAACATGCGCCCGCGAACCAGTGGAATTCGCATCGCGCTGAAATAGAGCGGTGTAGCCGATCGTCTATCGACCTGCATTTCGGGCTCATTCGGAGGCGGCACATAGCCTTCGATTTGCATTTTTCCCCAATTGATTGCTGATGTAAGCGGGAGTGCTGAGATTGCACCAGTAGCCGTGACACCAGGGAGATGCATAATGCGCTCAGCCAGCTCCTGATAGAACTGAACGCGGGTAGTGGGATCTTTGAATTGAGGTCCGTAAGCACCGACGTTCATTGAGACTACGTATTGCGGGTTGAATCCGGGCGGCACGTTTGCAAGACGCACGAAACTGCGCACCAGTAAGCCTGCCCCGATCAGAAGCGGCAGCGAGATGGCGAGTTCAGCAATGACCAGTGCCCCGCGCACTTTGTCATGACGGATACTCAACCCGCCACTTAACGCCCCCTTCCCACCGGCTTTCAGATTTCTCGCCAGATCGACGCGCGAGGCGCGCAGAGCCGGCGCAAGACCAAAGACGACTCCGGTGAGAATCGAGATCGCGAGCGTGAAGCCGAGCACGCGGAAATCCATCCCGAGTTCCTCAAGCCGCGGAATGTTGCCTGGATGCATCTTGCGTGCGACGAAGATGCTGAGTGCAGAAATGGCCAGTCCAGCCAGGCCGCCCATCAGGCTCAGTGAAACGCTCTCAGTCAAAAGCTGGCGCACCACCCGCACGCGTCCTGCTCCGAGCGCCGCGCGGAGGGCGATCTCGCGCTGCCGTACAGCGGCCCGCGACAGCAGCAGATTTGCCACATTCGTGCAGGCGATCAGCAGCACCAGTGCGACTGCGCCAAAAAGGATCAACACCGCCGTGCGTACGTTGCCGACAACCTGCTCTATGAGAGGAACCACACTGATCGTGAAAGAGCGATCGCGATGTTTCTGCTGGCGAAGCCGTGCGGCAATCACGTCGATATCGGACTGCGCCTGTTCAATCGTGACGCCTGGCTTAAGCCGCGCCAGGATGTTGTAGTTCTCTGAGCCGTAGTTGTTGGGGTCTTTTGCCTCATCAGCCGGGGGCATAAAAAGATCAGGTTTGTCGATACCGGCGACGGTAGGAATGACCTCGTGATTCAGACGAAAACTGGGCGAGAGAACGCCGACAACCGTATGCGGTTGACCGTCGAGTGTGATTGCGCGCCCCACAATATTAGGGTCGCTTGCGAACTCACTCTGCCAGAAGCCATACGTAAGTACTACGGTCTCCGGCTTTCCCGGCTGATCTTCCTCCGGTAGAAAAATGCGGCCGAGCATTGGCTTCGCGCCCAGCATCGGTAACAAGCTCGACGTTGCGTGGATGCCATCCACCTTCATCGCCTTCGCGCGCTCAGTGAGCGTAAAGTTGTCCCCGAGAGCGAGGGCTGTGTCCTGAAAGACGTGGTTCTGTGTAACGATGTCGTGATATTGCCCCGGCGAAGGCCAGTCTTGCGGAATCCCAATGCCCGGCGAGCGGAGCCAGAGGATGGCGATCCGATCAGGGGAGGGATAGGGCAAGGGCTTGAGCAGCAGCGTGCTGGTGATGCTGAAGATTGCTGTGTTGGCGCCGATGCCTATTGCCAGCGAAAGCACAATCAACGCCGTGAGGCCCGGCGTCTTCACGAACGATCGCATCGCATAGCGAAGGTCCTGCAGCAGATCTTCAACGAATTTCGTGCCGCGCGAATCGCGAGACTGCTGCTTGACCTGCTCAGTTCCGCCCAACGCCAGATGCGCTCGGCGTACCGCCTCATTTGGAGTGAAGCCTGCGCGGCGATACTTCTCCGTTTCGCGCTCGATATGGTCACGTAGTTCGTCGTCCACTTCGGCATCCATCTTCCGACCGTGGATGAGGGCACGCAGGCGGTAGAGCAGGTCATTCAGCATAGGATTCTCCTTATGCCATGTCCAGAACATGGCCTACCGCGGAGGTCAGCTTGCGCCAGGCGGCTGTTTCCACTTCCAGTTGTTTTTGACCCCGGAGAGAGAGCGTGTAGTACCTGGCCCGGCGATTGTTTTCGCTCGTAGCCCAGTGCGCCTTGATCCAGCCACGGCGCTCCAGTCGATGCAGGGCCGGATATAGTGACCCCTGCTGCACCTGCAGCGCCTCGCGGGAGATCTGTTGTAGCCGCTCGGAAATCGCCCAGCCGTGCATGGATTCCAACGCCAGCGCTTTCAGAATGAGCAAGTCCAACGTCCCCTGAGGGAGTCCGATCCGTTCTTCCGCCATGGAATGATTCTCCTCTGCTGCTTCGACAAGAAGAGAGTACGCCTTTATGTTGTCGAAGCGCAAGGGGAGATTGCCGAGCTACTTCTGTGCCATCGTCATGAGCACGCTCTGAAGTCGCGCACCAAAATATTGCCGTTGCATTGCGGGAACAATGTCTAAACAGGTAGGGGGAGAGGAATCTCAGGATAATGCCGACTACCTCAACTGCAACAAGCCCTGTATTCGCGTATCCGCCTGTGGTCCGCGTTCCTGCTCCGCATTGCGATTTCGTGGCTGAAGGTGCCGGGAAGGCGCCAGAGCACGATGGTGTTCACGACCGCGCCTACGAATGCTATGCCTGCGTTTGACCAAACCCGAGCACCAGGCCCACTGCATCGGTAATCCGACGCCAGTTTTCACCCTCTTCGGCGAGCTTTTTCCTGCCAAGGTCGGTGATCCGGTAGAAGCGGGCGCGGCGGTTGTTCTCGCTCAAGCCCCACGAGGAGGCAATCCAGCCGTCCTGCTCCATGCGGTGCAGTGCCGGGTAGAGCGATCCCTCTTCGACCCGCAGAATTTCGTTGGAGGTCCGCTCGATGTGCAGGGTGATTCCCCAGCCGTGCATCGGCTCGCGCTCGACGGTCTGCAGCACCAGCAGCGCCAGGGAGCCCTGCAGGTTATCGCCACGCGATCGGGCCATTCTCGCTCTCCTCTAGATTTCTATAGAAGAATGCCGTATTCCGGTTTTCCTGTCAAGGAAAAGGTAGGATCGACCCTATCTGCCCTGATGCGGGGGAGATTTGCTTAATCGACTTGGCCTCGGTCACACCCGCAGAATTCTTTTTGCAACAATACCGCAACTAATCGAGCCATTTGCTGTTCTAAAGGACAGAAGCCGGATGCGGCAAAAGCCCGCGGGCCGGCAAGTGCTGAAGACGGAGTTCGACCCCAGGTCCCAAGGTTAAGCAGGACAGGGCAGCACGAGGAGGATGTATGAAGGGATTTCGCCTGGTTCTGTTTGCAATGCTCCTGGCTCTGCCGTTCGCGGCAACGGCAGCAAGTGCTCAAGTGGCTGTCGGGGTTGGAATTGGCCCCGCAGTGGTTGCCGCTCCAGTGGAATATGGTCCCCCGGCCTGCGAATGGGGCTATTACTCGTACTACCCGTATGCCTGTGCGCCCTATGGCTATTACGGCCCCGGCTGGTTCTCCGGCGGCATCTTCCTCGGCGTAGGCCCCTGGTGGGGTTGGGGTCGCGGCTTTGGATTCGGGCGCGGATTCGGATTCGATCGCGGTTTCGGTCGTGGCTTTGCCGGGCGCGGATTCGCGGGACGTGGATTCGCCGCACGCGGTTTTGCAGGCGGAGCCCGTGGGGCAGCACCGGCAGCTCGTGGCGGATTCGGCGGCGGGGCCCGTGGCGGATTCGGCGGTGGAGCAGCTCGCGGTGGATTCGGTGGCGGCGGACATGGCGGCGGCGGCGGACACCGCTAAGATTTGCCTCCGCGACTGACCCCGGATCGCTACAAAGACAAAGCCCATTCGCCTATGGCGAGCGGGCTTTGTGTTTGTGGGCGCCTTTACCTGATGAAAAATCCTTGCCCCGGAAATCCCGAAACCCGGCCCGCGGCAAACAATGCGCTGGCCCATCCGCATGCATGCGTGCTCCCCGGCGCGCCTTTGCTTCTGCGGACACGATGCGGCCAAGATGAGCCACCACACCTCTCAGCCCGCCTGCGAAGATCCGCCCTTAAGCTTCCCCTTCGCGAGATTTCCCTGCTGAGGCCAACCCCGCCAGCCGATCCGCAATCCGTTCGGCTGCATCCGGATGCGCCTGCATTCGTGCCCGTTCTCCCATCCTTGCCAGCCGCACCGGATCGGTGAGCAGGCTACTCAGGGTCTCCAGGAGCCTGCCAGCAATCTTGAGCTCGTCTTCTTCGAGCATCAGGGCCGCGCCTGCGGCCACCATCGCCTCCGCATTGCGCTTCTGGTGTTGATCGGCAGCAGCAGCAAACGGAACCAGCAGGCTCGGCTTGGCGGCCGCCGCCAGTTCGGCAACCGAAGAAGCACCTCCGCGCGCCATCACCAGGTGCGCCTCAGCGAATCGCGCCGGCATGTCATCGAGGAAGGCCTGCACCTGCCATCGCCCAGGGTCAGCGCCCGAGGCGGCATACGCAGCCCGGGTCTGTTCGAGGCCCCGCGCTCCGCTTTGATGCAGGACCGTAAGGCCGGCCACTCGATCGAGCAGCGGGCGAACCGCCTGCGCTAGATGGGTATTGAAGATCCGCGCCCCCTGCGAGCCACCGAAGACCAGCAGATGAGGTTGAGTTCCCCGCGGGCGCTCCAGCTGGAAAAACTCCGGTCGCACTGGAATTCCGGTGACCTCGCAATGCGCGAACCACCTGGCCGCCTCGGGAAAGTTCACCGCCGCAGCCTGCACACGCTTGCCCACCAGACGATTCGCCAAACCAGGCATGGCATTCGGCTCAAAGGCCATGGCAGGAGTATGCGTCCACAGGGCCGCCGCCATCCCCGGCCCCGAAGCATAGCCGCCCACCCCGAAGACCACGCCCGGCTTGAACTCGCGAATGAGCTGGCGGCAAGCAACAATACTCCCGGGCAGGCCCATCAAGGTGTGCAGCCTGGTCATCATCGAGACATTCTTGAGCTGGCCGACTTCGATCAGGCGCAGTTTGAAACCCGCCCCCGGAACCAGCCGGGCTTCCATGCCCCGCGACGTACCGACAAAGAGAACTTCCGCACCGTGCCGCTTGGCCAGCTCGCGCGCCACTGCCAGCGCCGGAATGATATGTCCGCCAGTGCCCCCGCCGGCGATCAGTACGCGCAGATTCGACAAAGCCGGTGCCTTTCAATAAGTTCGTCGACGCCGTGATCCGATTCGGTGATCGACCGATGCCTCGCTATGCGCCGGACAAGCCCCGAGCGCGCGTGTCCCTGCCGAATCAGTCCGCCTGGCGCGTAATATTGAGCAGAATGCCAATGCTTGCCAGCGTGACGAATACCGAGGTCCCACCCGATGAAATCAGAGGCAGCGGAATGCCCTTGGTCGGCAGCAGCGAGAGCACCACGCTGATGTTGAAAAACGCCTGCAGCAGGATGGTCGCGGTAATGCCGAATGCCACCAGTCTTGCAAACGGATCCTGGGAGCGGAAAGAAGCCCGCAACCCCCGGGCTCCAAGCACGACAAACAGCAGCACAATCAGAATCGAGCCAATGAATCCGAGCTCCTCGGCAATATTGGCGAAGATGAAATCGGTCCAGGCCTCGGGCAGGTAGAACAGCTTCTGCATGCCCTCCATGTAGCCGCGGCCGGTCAGCCCGCCGGTGCCGACGGCAATCAGCGACTGGTTGATGTGAAACCCCGCGCCTTGCGGATCTGAGTCCGGATTCAGAAACACCAGCACGCGCTTCAGGCGCCAGGAAACCAGCAGCAGCAGTGCCGCCAGAGGCGGCAACGACACGCCCAGCCCCACGAGCAGATACTTCCATTCCATCCCCGCCAGCACCATCATCAGTCCGGTGACCCCGAGCACGACCAGGGCCGTGCCCAGATCAGGCTCTTTCACAATCAGCAAGATGAAAAACACGGGAATGGCCACAGCCTTCAAGAGCGTGTGCTTCCAGTCGTGCATGGCGTCAAGCCGGGTATGCAAAAACCAGGCCAGAAACAAGACCGACACCGGCTTGGCCAGCTCCGATGGTTGAAATGTAAAGGAGCCGCCGAAGCGAATCCAGCGATGTACGGCGTGCGATCCGGGAAAGAAGAATACCGCCAGCAGCAGCAGTGTGGTAATGCCCAGGGCCGCGTAGATGAACTGCCGCGACTTGTAGAAATTGGAGTCCACCTGCATCAGCACCAGCATGACCAGCACCCCGGCCACCGCCCAGCCAGCCTGCCGGCCCACAAACGCGTATTGGGAGTTGAACCGCTCCTGCGCCACCACAGCGGAGGCTGAAAACACCATGGCCAGCCCCACCACCACCAGCAGCAGCGTGGTGAAGAAGAGCCATTTGTCCACGCCTACGCGTGCTGCCATGCGTTGCCCCCCCGCCGTTGACTGACCAGTTCCTTGAATACCCTGCCACGCTGCTCGTAGTTCTCAAACTGGTCAAAGCTGGAGCAGGCCGGCGCCAGCAACACCACCTCGCCCGGCCGCGCCGCCGAAGCCGCCGCGTTCACGGCGTTGTCCAAGGTCTCTGAGGAAAGAATCGGCACCACGCCGCGCAGCTGGCTCTCGATCTTGGCCGCCGCCGAGCCAATCGTATAAATCGCCCTCACCCGGGCCCGCAAGAGTTCGGCCAGTTGCCGGTAATCGGAGTCCTTATCCCGTCCACCCAGAATCAAATGGATGCCGGAGGAGAACGAAGCGAGGGCCTTGGCCGTCGCATCCACATTGGTCGCCTTCGAATCGTTGTAGAAGTCTACGCCGTCCACTTTGGCCACAAACTCCAGCCGGTGCTCGACGGCCTTAAAGGCCTCGACGCCGCTGCGAATCTGCTCTGCCGACACGCCTGCCAGCCTTGATGCACACACCGCAGCCAGCACATTCTCCACGTTGTGCGCGCCCTTCAGCGGAACGTGCTTGAGCGGCATGATCTTTTCTTTCGGCTCGTCTTTGCCGGCCCGATAGACGAGCAAGCCGTCTTCCACCCACGCGCCCTGCATCACCGAATGCTCGACAGAGAAGAAGTAAACCCTGCCCACGGACCGAACCGCCGCCTGCGCCGCGCGCGCATTATCGGCATTGAGCACCACCACATCGCTTTCATTCTGCGCCGCGAAGATGCGCTCCTTGGCCAGCGCGTAATTCTCAAAGCTGCCGTGCCGGTCCAGATGGTCCGGGGTAATGTTCAGAATGACCCCAATGCGCGGATGAAAGCGCTCCGTGCTCTCCAGCTGAAAGCTCGAAACCTCAAGCACCGACCAGGTCTCATCGGTGCTCTGGTCGATCAGCTCCACCACCGGAACACCAATGTTTCCGCCCACCAAGGTCGGTATGCCGGCCTTCTGAAGAATCTCGCCCACCAGCGCCGTCGTGGTGGTCTTGCCGTTCGATCCGGTGATGGCCAGCGTGCGTCCCTTGAGGAACCGGGCCGCCAGCTCCAGTTCGCCGATCACCGGCAGCCCAAAGCTCTTCACCTGCGCCAACTCGGGCGTATTCAGCGGCACGCCCGGGCTCACCACGATCAGGTCCTGGCGGCGAAACGTCAGCAGCCCGTGCCCGCCGGTCTCAACCATAATGCCTTCGTCGAGCAGTGCGGGAATATCCTTGGCCAATGCCTCGGCACTGCGCACATCCGATACCGTCACTTGGGCGCCGCGATGGCGCAGAAACAAAGCCGCGGCGAGGCCGGATTTCCCCAGACCCACAACCAGCACCTTCTTGCCTTTGAGTTCCATCATTTTGGTTGTTCCTTGAAGCCTCGCGACTACCTTCATTGTGCACTGATGACAGGCGTCCGAGGGCCCGATCTAACGCAGTTTCAGCGTAGTGAGTGCAAACAATGCAAACACCAGCGCGCCAATCCAGAAGCGAACGATTACTTTCGATTCGCTCCAGCCCAATTGTTCGAAGTGATGATGCAGTGGCGCCATCTTGAAGATACGCTTTCCATTGCGCAGCTTGTAACTGCCCACCTGCAAAAGAACCGACGCCGCCTCCAGCAGGAAGATGCCGCCGATAAACGGCAGCAGCAGCTCCTGGCGAATGATGACCGCAACCGTGCCGATCGCTCCGCCCAAGGCCAGCGACCCCACATCGCCCATGAACACTTCGGCCGGGTGCGCGTTGTACCAGAGAAAACCGATCGAGGCTCCCACCATTGATCCGCAAAACACGGCCAGCTCGCCCACCATCGGCATGCGTTCCAGTTCCAGGTAGTCGGCAAACACCACGTGGCCGCTCACATACGTCAAGACCGCCAGCGCCGCCGAAGCAATGATCGTGCAGCCAATGGCCAGCCCGTCGAGCCCATCAGTCAGGTTGACCGCGTTTGAGGAAAGCGTGAGCACGAAGATCACCACGGCGACAAACGGTACAAACGCCAGCAATTCCATATGCGGCAACGTAGCCGGCCACCAGTGCCATTCGAGATCCGGCCGCAGGCTCTTCACAAAGGGCACCATCATCTGCGTGGAAAACATCCTGAACTGATCAAGCGCGACCAGCGCAAAGGCCACGCCGGCCCCAGCCAAAAACTGCCACAGGAGCTTGGCCCTTACCGTGAGCCCCAGGCTGCGGCGCTGCACCACCTTGATATAGTCGTCCGCGAATCCAATCGCACCGAAGGCCAGGGTCGAAAATACGGCTATCCACACGTAGGGGTTCGAAGGGTCAGACCACAAAATCGTCGGCATCAGTATCGCAATCACAATGAGAATGCCGCCCATGGTAGGCG
>Ga0208193_1001550_pt1 | contig 9983 bp, 9 predicted proteins | sample June2015DPH_17_2_FD_184716 | JGI IMG/M metagenome (GOLD analysis project Ga0208193, IMG submission 184716) | Peatland microbial communities from SPRUCE experiment site at the Marcell Experimental Forest, Minnesota, USA - June2015DPH_17_10... | ecosystem: Environmental > Terrestrial > Soil >...
CGGCATCGGAAATTATACCGGACCGGAATGGCGAAGCCGTCGGGCGATTATACTCCGCCCATCAGCTTCGCTTTAAGCGAGCGAAAAATGAGCGACGTTGCAGCCTTTCAACTCATCTGCATTAAGTGCGGCGCGCTCGGGATCGTTCTTGATTACACCGAGGGCGCGCCGTCATCGACGCAGATCGAATGTCGAGGATGCGGCGGTTTGCGGGGAACGCTCGGAGATTTGCGCACTCTCGCGCGACCGCACCAGCACGATACCGTCGATGTCAGTTGTGAGTAACGTTGACCAGTTAGGCCAAGCCGCGGATTGCGTTGCTCCAAATTTGCCGCCCCCTATCGTCGAACCGTCGCGCAAGGCCTTCGTTCGACCCCTAATTGGCCGTTGATCGTGCCCGGCAGGGGCCGGTCGGCGCATACGCCCCGTCGACCGCCACCTTCCCACCTGTCAATCCATCATCCTTCGCGGGAGTGATTGAGTTAATCAGATCGCTTTCCTGGCGGCGACCCCTGCCCGGCACATCGTTTCCACCGCGCGCCAAGCGAACAACGAACCTTTGGTCGCCAAACGGGAAGCCGCGGAGTTTCGCAAAAAATCGGCCCATACATAGGATTCTAACGACCTTGGTCGCGAATTCGAAATAACGCGGCCAAAAGCGCCCGCTCTGTTAGCGGATTTTCGAGGACATCTTTGCTAATCCCACAGCTTCCGGATGCAACGTCTTCAAGACTAATTGATGGATTCCAAGACCGCACCCTCAACAAATAGGCCATTAGATGGAAAAACGGCGATCAAAGCGTACCAGGACTTACCACCCGGCCAAGATATCGCTTCATGGCTCGACCATTCACCATTGCACGGTCCACAACTTTACAAGCAAAGGTGTTTGTATCGAGTTGGCATTCGAAGCCCAGCAGTTGCCCGATGAATTCGAATTTAGTTTGGACAATTTCCGAACGTTTCAGGTCTGCAAAACCATCTGGCGCGACGACTTCGTTGCTGGAATCGTTTTCGAAGTGCCACCGGCGGAATCCCCTGAGAGGCGGCGGGCAAAGCTCAGAATCGTAGCACCTTCAAGTGTTGGTCTTTGGGAAACAGCATGACCTTTTGAATCGCAGCCGGCCTTTCGCCTCATGAGGCGCGCGCGTCCTCACCTTCTCTTTCGGTCGTCAGGATCACCGGCATTGCCTTAGGGTGAATCGACCCGACGATCGCGTTCGCCACGGTAGTCAGAAAGCCCTGGACAAGGTGAGCACCAAGGATTGGCGTTCATCCTGCCTCAGCAATGCGGCCCGGATTCCGGCGAGGATCTCGTCCTTTGAGGAACTCCTCCAAACGCGCCACACACAGCAACGATTGCCGAGCATGGCATTGTCCGGCTCACGCAAGGCTTTCGAGATCGCCGCCAGTTTCTCCTGATTTGGCTACTTGCTCGGCATCGAGCGCAAGCTTCAATTAGAAGCAAAAATGCGAGCCCTCTCATCCATTGCGTATTTCGCATCGATCGCAGCAATTTCAGTGCCGCGTTGACGCATTCGCGACGCCCATCCCGAGAGCGATACCAGCCGTCGTGCCGACGCGCGTCAAGGAATTATTAACCATAAACGGTGCACTTTGGGTCGTACGGGCGTGCGTGATTCAGTCAACGCAAACGGGTCCGCCATGCTCAAGTCGGTCGCCATCATTTTAGCTGCGCTCGCGCTTCCTGGATGTGCGACCGCTGATCACAATTGTCGCGAAGGCCTGCCCAGAAAATTAGCCGCTTGGGACGGCCTTGGTCGCGATCCCAATGAACCCGCGCGGGCGCGCCGGACACCGGCCACTAAAAACCCGACCGATGCGGCTTCATCGATACCGGATGACGAAGTCATGCTCGCCGCAGTTCCCAAATATTCCAAAGAGTGGGTGGCCCTTTACGAGACGATGCGGGTCAGGGACGACGCGAAGCTTGCCCGAGTCTTGGTAATCTGTCGTGGATGCTTTCCGCTGGCGGACGGGGACAGAACCGACTCAATCAAGTAATCGGAAATGTCTGCTGGCGCGAACAGCCCGGGCCCGTCTCACCGCTCGCGGTAGCCTCTGGGATCATCGCAATCTGCTCAGCTCACCATCCTGGAGCGGACCAAGCGCTCCATCAGGTCCCTGAACCTTTACTGTCAGGAAATCTGCTGATCAGTGCAATCTTCAAGAACTTGAAATGCTTGACACTGGCGGAGAGTTCTTTGAGTCGGCGTTGACCGTTGGAAATCTCGACGCCGAACAGATCCTGATGATAAGTGTCAAGCGGCTCCCGCTCCAAATATTCGTCGGTTCCATTTCCGACGGTTATCGCCGCACGCGCCAACACATCTTCGACCCGCCGGCCAAGGCCCGATTGTTCCCGCTCGGCGTCATGGAGTGCGTTTTCGATTGCTTGCAAAATGGAGGCTACGCGCGACCGGTCGGTTTCGGCGTCTCGACCGGTCGAGCGCGCCCTAAAATCCCGCTCGCTTGGCCGACTCCTGGAATTATCCGCGCGCGCCCATGGAAAAAGCTGAAACATCAGGATGACCCGCAGCCATTGGGAACGATGTTACTTCAAGTCACTCTATCTTGGTTAAGAAACTCTGAACATTCTCCAAGGGGGCACGCAACATGCTGCGAAACCATGCCCACGAATTCTCTGAACATCATCGGAGCGTGTACGCTATTCGAAAATGTCAGGCTCTCGGCGTGTCGCTTCCAGCCGTCGCGATTTTTGCCCCGCCGATGATCGTGATCTGCGATGGACGTTCGGTTGCGCCAGCACGTTTTACATTGGAGCGGTATCGACCCGCCGAACGGGCACCTCGCCTGGTCGATAGACTCCCGACATTCCAGGCCCCGCAACAGGACCAACGGATACAATCCTGTGCCTGCAACCGTCCCGCGCGACGGCAGCTATGCCGGACTTGTCCGCTTCAGACCAAAGTCCGATTTTACGGAACATTCACGTATGTCCGCTATCAGCGCTTGTTAGCTAGAATGGCACTCCAATGCTCAGGATGAGCGATGCCGGCGGCAGCATCAATTATCGACGAAGTCGAGACGGCGATAAATGGCGGTTCAGCGAAAATGCGCTTGGAAACCATCAAGCGCGTTACAGATCTTTTTCTGGCGTCCGCGGGCAGCTTCGACAGCGAGCAAATCGAGCTGTTTGACGGTGTACTCGAACGCCTCGTAAGAACGATAGAGATTCGGGCGATCGCGGATATTAGCGCCCGCATTGCTCTTGCGGAAATGAGCGGTCAACTCGCTCCCATTGCCCAATCGCCGCCCTCGGTTGTCCGCCGTCTTGCAAAGAACGACGAAATCGCCATTGCGGGGCCTATCTTGGCGGAATCCGCTCGCCTGGGTACCGAAGATCTAATCGAAATCGCGGAAACAAAAGGTGAGCAGCACCTGTTGGCCATTTCGGGACGCTGGTGGCTGAACGAAGTTGTCACCGATGTGATATTGGCTCGACGCTACCCGTCTGTTAGCCGCCGGATCGTCAACAACCCCGGGGCGCGCGTTTCCGCTGCCGGGTTTGCGATTGTCGTAGCCCAGGCTGAATCCGATCCTGAACTTGCCGTCGAAACCGGCATCCGAGTCGATCTGCCTTCAGGACTCCGTCATCAGTTATTGAGCAGTGCGACGGAAGCAGTCCGATCGCGGCTGCTGGCACGTGCGCCACCCCACATTTTCGAGGAAATCCGAAGTGCGATTGCAACCGTCGCAGCGGGTGTAAGCCGCGAAATGTCCAAGGCTGGCGACTTAACCGCAGCCAAGCGCTTCATATCGCTGCTCAACGTCAATGGCGAACTCAATGAAGCAACATTATTCGGTTTCGCCAAGCAGCGAAAATATGAAGAGACCGTCGCTGCACTTGCCGTGCTGTCTCAATCCACCGTCGAGGTCGTTCGTCCATTGATGCAAAGCCTTCGCGACGACGGAGTGCTCATCCCGTGTAAGGCGGCAGGGCTCAGCTGGGAGACCGTAAGCGCAATCCTGGAGAGCCGCTTTGCCACCGGCTCGATGGGCGCGCACGAACTGGAGAAAATCCAAGGTCAGTTCGCTCAAATAACAAATCACAACGCCCGTCGCCTGCTAAGGTTTTGGCAGGTGCGATCGTCGTCTTCGCCGTAAAGTCGAAATTGGTCCTGCGTTCTTCGTTTTTGGCATCCGGTCAATGCAACTCGGTCGCCGCAATAATGGTGCACGCCGTTCGGGCTCCGGCTTCCAGCACCTTCTCAAGCACTTCCGAAAATAGCTACATTCTTGCAGAGCATCCCGGAAGGCGCCTTGATCAACAACAAACAAAGAAGCAATTAAAGCGTCGCGCCAGAGTTCCCCTGCCACGGCGGGTGCCAGCGCACATCGCTCCCTCGGCCAAATGCGAGCCTCGCAAATGGGGTCCGACCAGCCGCATGCAGATGTGATTTCGGCTGCTGAAGCGATATTCGCTTGGTCAAATGTTTTTGAGCAGGACGATTTTTCTTGTGACGGGGCTGTCGTTTTTACCAAATTTTCACCAAGCCCCTCATTGGCATGGAAGATTTACTCTTCCTAGACAGGAGCAATATTGAATTAAGATCGAACGATCAAGGCGCGCCATGCCAATCCGCGACGATCCAGCAACTCTACTGCTCGACCATACGCATTGCCGCGCGATCTGCGATGAGATCGGAGACCGGCTTCGTGACGTCCTGGCGCGAGAATGCGCGGAAATTCCGCCACGGTTGCTCGCCCTTGTCGATAAACTGGCCCAATTGGAGATTGAGGGCCTCGCCCAACTGGACCACGCGCCTTCGATCGCGCCAGCCATCGACGACATGACCCTTTGCGTGAAGCCGCGAATCCTTGCTGCAGGCTAAGCGCTGAGCCGAGCCGGCGCCTTCTGCCACCAGTCGCTGATGAGTTTTTGCCGGCCCGCGAGTTGAACCGAAAGATCCTTGAACGGTCGCGCCGCCGCGGGAATCGCACCCTCGATCTTGCGGACGGCCATTGCGCCTTCCTGCGCATCTTCCTCGCCGCTAAACCGATGAATTTCGAAGCCACGATAATTGGGCATCATGTTTTGAAAGCCGAGATTCGCCAACCAGCTAAGCTGCAATAGCTCGTTTAACGACAGATCGACGCGGATCCTTCCCTCCGCGGGAGCCTTCCTTCTTAGGCCGGCGGCATGCCCCTTCAGCCAGCAGGCCTCGCCAATTGCGTCGCCCAAGATCCAGAGCTGCGCGTGAAAAGGATCTGTCTCGCCGTTTTTCAACTTAGAACATTTGCTGGACACGGCTTTGGCGGCCTTCATGGCCGTCGCGACGCGTTCGGGAACGTTCTGGCCCTCGAGTTCGTAGTGGGAGCCGATACCTCTGACGATCTCGCGTGTGGCTTCCTCCATACCTCGAAGCCGACCGCGGTCAAAGTATGACCTTGCGCAGTGCCAGCACGCGACAACCAATGCGGTCAGCAGGCCGCCAAGCACCCAAAGCATATCCACGGCCCCAACCCCCATTTTGCGAATGCAAATTCGTGCCGATCGCCCCAGCCAAAATTAAATGAATTTGGTTAATTCAATCGTAAGGGGCAACCATGCAGCGCTTCAGCGCGACCGGATCGCTTTAAAACCGCAGAATGCAGACAAGGCGAGCTAACAAGCGTAGCTGACAAGCGTGGCTAAGGCGAGCAGCGGCTCTCCATTTGCGAAATTCGATGGATCTAGCCAAGTCGCTTCTGGCGGCGCTCCGCCTCCGGGTGCAGGCAAGAGCAATAAGGCCGCCCGTCATATAATCGAACAACGGCCCGGTAATACCGGTCAACCGTCGGTCCCCAGGATCCACCGCTTAGCCCGTCTTCAATGATCGCCGGTTCTGTCCTTCAAAATGCGGCATCGTACCTCGCCGAGATCATCGATGTCGGCAAGCATCCTGACTAACGGCCATGATGCGCGAAACCTCATCCGCGGTACTCCGACAAGCCTGCATGACGCGATCGATTGCGTTCAAAGGCATGGCCTCCTGCGAGACAAGCCGCTGCTGGACGTTGGGGTCCGGACCTGCCTCGGCCGCAGACGGGAGTCGTTGAGGCTCAATTGAGCGGATCACTTCAACCCTGGAGCATCACAACTGACCGAACTCCCGAAGGCGGATGGCACCGGCAAGGTCCTCTCCGGGAGGCCTTTTCAAGCCGGCGCCGCCGTCGCGTCGTCCCTCCCGCTGCCAATCCTCACGGCGGGCTGATCCCAAGTCTGTCGGAGGTCCTGTTGATCTTTTCGGTGGTCGTAAAAAAGCAGTATCCGGTGTAACTGATCACCAGGGCGATCACGAAAATCCATGCAACTATTGCAAGCACGGTATGCCGTTCTTCCGCCTCAGGAGCATCAATACGCTCTGGTCGAATATCGGTCACGTCTCGTGCCGGCATGGAAAGAACTCATCTTGCTGAAGGATATTATCCCGTTCGGCTCTGACTCAGGAGCGCTGATGCGTTTCAGCCGTCGGCCCAGGTTCAAGGCCGGAGGGCGTCCGATGCATGGGCGAACGAAAATTCCGAACAATCAAAAATGCTATAATAGCTTCAAACATCGACGGATCCTGCGTGATCGACCTATTGAAAGGTCGACCTTTTGTACAGTCAAAGAGATTCCGCTGAGAGGAATAAAACTTCCCTCCGCATGATGATTTTGAGCAACATCGAAAATCTCTTGATATCCGAGTGTTTTGGCAGAGAAGTTCGGGTCTCTCCGAGCGCGCCAACCTCACCTCACCTCGCCATGCTTCTCCCGCGGCGCCCCCCGTCGCCTCAACATGTTATTCGGCGTGATGGGGTGGACGGCCCTCGACGGCATCGATTGTGCCAGAATGAGGTCGTTGCAGATCTCAGACAAAGGAGGCCGTCCGTGGAACAGATTAGCCGAATCGGCATGGATACGTCGAAGCGTTTTTTCCAACTTCACGGGGTGAACGCCGCCGAGAAGGTGGTTTTGCGTAAGAAGTTGCGGCGCAAGGAGATGGTCGAGTTCTTCGAGAAGCTTGCGCCAACGGTGATCGGGATTGAAGCCTGCAGCGCCTCCCACCATTGGGCGCGGCTTTTACGGTCGTTCGGCCATGAGGTGAAGCTGATCGCGGCTCAACTGGTTAAACCGTATGTAAAGCGCAGCAAGAACGATACGGCTGACGCCGAGGCGCTTTGCGAGGCGATGAGCCGGCCAACGATGCGTTTTGTGCCGGTAAAAACTGCCGAACAGCAGGCGGCCCTGATGCTGGTCGGCCTGCGCGATCGGCTCATCCGCAACCGCACGCAGCTTTCGAATGCCATTCGCGGCTATGCCACCGAGTTTGGCTTTACCGCCGCTAAAGGGATCGCGCACCTCGAGCCGCTGCTCGAACACATTCAGGCGGATGAGAACGTGCCCGACCTGGCTCGCGAGCTGTTCGCGGCGCAGGCTGAAGAATATGCTCAGTTGCAGGCGCAAATCGCCGAAGTTGCCGCCAAGCTCATGGCTTGGCACAAGGCTGATGAATGCAGCCGACGTCTCGCCAAGATCCCTGGCGTCGGTCCGATCGGCGCGGCGCTTTTGATGATGAAGACCCCGGCGCCTGAGCTATTCCAGTCAGGGCGCCAGTTTGCTGCCTGGATCGGATTGACGCCGCAGGATCATTCTACGGCCGGCAAGGTCAGGCTTGGCGCCATCACCCGGGCCGGCGACGAAGCTTTGCGCGCCGTGTTGGTGTCGGGGGCCACCGCCGTGATCAGGCATGCCGTTCGCTGCGGAGGACGCGCGTCGCCGTGGCTCCTCGATCTTCTCAAGCGCAAGCCGCCGAAGCTAGCCGCCGTAGCGTTAGCTAATAAGATGGCCCGTATCGCCTGGAAACTGATGGTCACAGGCGAAAGGTACGCCATGACATTCCCGCCTGTCGCTCCGGCGGGCGCGGCATAGAGATCAGCCAGCCACGGGGAGCAACTTAACTGCAACCGTGCTGAGCCGATGCCGGAACTTGCAAGGTGACAAGCAGATGGTGTGATCGATCGATCCTAGACGCGAGATACTCCGTGGACCCCACTGACCGCAAAGGTCGCCGGCGTGTTTGGAACTCGCGTCGCGGAAACCATCTTGGCCAGCGTTCATATGCGAGCGCGACAACAGGCCGGACATATGGACGCAAGCGATCAGATCAAACCCTGTAGAAAGACCCTTGTGAGGAGGGGGCCGTCCACATATGGGGTCCCGACGCCGATCGGCGAGCCAAGCCATTGATCTACCAAACGATCGAGGGGTCAATCTTGGAGGCTTATTTACAGTTTGCTATCAGCAGCACACTATTTGGTGGGGCGAGGTGAACATTTCCATCTGTCCGTTGTTTCCCTCTCTCAACAGAAACAGGAGAGGAAACCATCCAACTCAAAACAATCGCTCTGGCAGCAGCGTTCGCCCTAACAAGCTCCCTCGCATTCGCACAAGCGGACGGCAACGATGCCGGCGCTACCGTTCCTGAAAGGTAGACCGCGCAGATATTCATTCGGCGCAATTCTGGACATGATCTTGCCGGGCGTCGCCGAGGCGGTGATATGAGGAACCGTCGTCGCGATATTGGGGCGCGATTTTGTTTTGGCAGTATGGTCGCCGCGGGCGGGAAGCGTGAGTGATGATAGTCGTGTCAATCTTCAACCTTAGGCCGACCGTGGGGGAAATTAGCGAGTGTTCTAAATTGTTTCTGCGAGTGTCCTGCTTACGAAAACACAACCCGATTCCGCCCCAACTGTTTCGCTCGATATAGGGCCCCGTCAGCACCTTCCAGCCACCCCTTAATCGAAGGCCGATCGGTCGTCATGGCTGCTACGCCGGCACTGATAGTGACGATGGTTTCTGGACTACCAATATTTGGAATGGCCAGATGTTCGATTCGTGCTCGGTGTCGCTCAGCGGCGGCACATGCAGCCTCAATCGATTGTTCGGGCATCACGAGCAGAAATTCTTCTCCGCCGTATCGATAGATCTCATCATCTTGACGGCAGCCTTGGAGCAATGTCCTCGCAACTTTCGCGAGCACTTCATCACCGTGCAGATGGCCGTATTCATCATTATAGAGCTTGAAATAGTCGACATCGCACATGACCGCGCAAAAGCTCCCGCCCTGTTCCACGACGCGTGCGAAAAGGATGTCTAGGTCCTCTCGCATCTTCAGGCGGTTTCCCACCTGCGTAAGTCCGTCTATCCGAGCTTGTCGGAACAGTTGGCTATTGAGCCGCTCAAGCTCGATCTGCTGGTTAGTCAGTTCTCGGTATAACTCCGTGATGCGCGACGCTACCATGAGGCGAGCCTCAAGCTCATGGCGGTTCAAGGGCTTCATTAGATAGTCGTCTGCACCGATACGTATGGCCTCGGCCAACCCACCCTTCTCACTAATAGAAGTGAGAAATATAAAGTAAATGTATTTTCCACCGTCGCTTTCCCTGATACGACGACATAGATCGACGCCATTCAGCCCAGGCATTTCGCGATCGCTGATAATCGCTTCGACCTTTTCAGACTGAAACAGTTGCCAAGCCTGTTCGCCATCTGTCGCAGCGACAACCTCGTGACCGAGCCCCGTGAGCGCGGCCTCAAGAATCAAGCGGGACGCGGCGTCGTCTTCTGCAATAAGGATTCGCACGGCTCAGAACTCGGTTAGTTGAACAAGAAGGATGCCGCGCAAGCGATCCAACTCCTGACGGAGTGCTGAGAGCAACTTCTTGCAATTCCCCCAGTCGTTCCCAGCTACCGAGTGTTCCAAATCGGCACAAATTTGAACGAAAGCACGCGCGCCCAAATTACTAGAGCTACCCCTCAGGGTATGGGCGACGCGGGAAAGCTTTTCCGCACTATGCCCAAGCAAAGCCTGCTCAATATCTTCCAAGCGCCGGGGAGTGTCTTCCAAAAAGGCGTCCACAACCTTTCTCGACAAGCCCGGAGCGCAGGACTCCAGCTCCTTGAGGCTCTGAAA
>Ga0208193_1001556_pt1 | contig 9960 bp, 11 predicted proteins | sample June2015DPH_17_2_FD_184716 | JGI IMG/M metagenome (GOLD analysis project Ga0208193, IMG submission 184716) | Peatland microbial communities from SPRUCE experiment site at the Marcell Experimental Forest, Minnesota, USA - June2015DPH_17_10... | ecosystem: Environmental > Terrestrial > Soil >...
CCCCTCCGTCGGCGTCCATCTCCCCACCGGCTCGCGACTTGAGGGCGGAACCCTCACCGCCAACCTCAACGTCACCGGGTCCACCGCTGCGCCCATCATCAGCGGGCCCGTCCGCGTCAGCAACACCACTCTCGCCGGCTTCGATCTCGGCTCCAAACTAGGCCCGCTCAGCTCCCTCGCCGGAATCAAAAGCGGCTCCGGCACCGCCATCCAGTCTCTCAGCGCCAATGTCAACGTCAACGGCGGCAACGTCCGCACCGACAACGTCTCGCTCGTCGTTCCCTCCATCGGCACGGCCACAGGAGCCGGAACCGTCAGCGCAGCCGGCGCTCTCAACTACAACATCCTCCTCAAGCTCACCGGCCTCCTCGGAGGAGCCGGCGGAAAAGGCGGCACCACAGCAGGAGCAGGCGGCATCGCAGGCCAGCTCATGGGCATGATCCCCGGCGGAGCAGCAGCAGGCGCAGCAGGCGGAGTCGTCGGAAATATCGCCGGCGCCGCTCTCCGCAACGGCGTCCCGGTACAGATCGGAGGCACCACCTCCAACCCCACCTTCACCCCGAACATGGGCGGCATAATGAACAGCGCAGCCGGAAGCGCCACCAAAGCCGCAGCCAAACCGGGCAACAATCAGACCAATCCACTCTCGAACACCCTCGGCGGCCTCCTCAAACCCCACTAACCGGCTCATCCGGGCGCATCCGGGCGCATCCAGGCACAACCGGCGCCATTCACGCCCACTCTTCATCAGATAACACCCGGCGGATGATACTCTTTTCAGGCTAACGCGCAGCCGAACCCTTGCGCGACACTCCTTCGAGGGGAGATTTCCACCCATCCCATGAAGTGCCTCTCGATCACCCGGCCGCTCCAGTTATGGGCTGCGATGCCCATCCTTCTCCTGCTCCTCATCGCCTGGCCCACGCCTGCTCAAGCCCAGGCAGCCGACACCCTAAGCCAGGTCAAAACAATCTACATCGACATCACTGGCGCAAGACCCGACGCAGCCGAGATGCGCAAACATCTAATCGAAAGCCTCCGCAAAGATCACTCCCTCACAGTCGTCGCCGATCAAAACCTGTCCGACGCCATCCTCAGAGCCACCAGTGAAATCTGGGTCAAGGCATACATCTCCGTCAATCCGCGCGCCCCTGGCAACAAATACCCGGTCTACGGCGGCTTCCTCTCCGCGCAACTCATCGGCAAAAACGGCGAAGTCCTCTGGTCCTACCTCGTCACACCCAGCAAATACGCATCGTCCGGCATCCACCAGGATCTCAGCGATCAACTCATCAAAAACCTGCTGGCTGCACTTCACGACGCCGCTGCATCCTCATCCGCAAACCGTACCGCGCAAGCCTCCATCCATCTCAAGATCGCGGGCGCCACCTTCCCGGCCCCGCTCTATCAAGCCTGGATCCAGTCCTTCCGCGAATCCCACCCCGGCATCCAGATCACCTACAGCGCCAACGGCTCCGAAACAGGCATCCAGCAACTCCACGACGACAAGATCGCCATCGCAGCCTCGGACGTTCCACTGTCCGACGCCTACATGACCCAGATGCCCGTCAAGCTGCTCCAGTTCGCCACGGTCATCGGAGCCGTCGTCCCAATCTACCATCTGCCTCAGGCCAGCCAGGACCTGCACTTCACACCCGAAATTCTCGCCGGTATCTACCTCGGTAAAATCCGCAAGTGGAACGACCCCGCCATCCGCGAGTTCAACCACAGCGTCACCCTCCCCAACGCCGACATCGTCGTCCTCCATCGCGCCGACGGCAGCGGCACTACCTTCGCCTTCACCGACTTCCTCAGCCAGACCAGCCCCGCATGGAAGGCCGCCGTAGGCAGCGGCACCACCGTCACCTGGCCCATCGGCCGCGACGCTCAGGGCAACGACGGGATCGCCTCTCTCGTCGACCAGACCCCCAACTCCATCGGCTACGTTGAACTCAGCTTTGCCATCCAACGCCGGCTTAGCTACGGAACCGTCCGCAACGCCGCGGGAAACTTTACCCAGGCCAACCTCATCACTCTCGCCGCAGCCGCAGCCAACTCATCCAGCAACATCCTCACCCCAATCACCAACGCCTCCGGCAAAGACGCCTATCCCATCACCAGCTTCACCTGGCTCCTCGTGCCCCAGTCAATTCCAGATCCGGCAACCAAAGCAGCCGTCGCCGAATTCCTCGAATGGGCTCTCACCTCAGGCCAGAAAGAGTGTTCCGCCCTCGCCTACAACCCGCTCCCCAAAGAGGTCGTCACCCGCGAACTGGAGATGCTAGCCGCCTTCAAATCCAAATAACTTCGCTCAAGCCGCATCCCACGCTTCGGCATACAGCAAGCCAGCTAATTCTTATAAACCACAGACGAAGGATGATGATTCATCCAATCGAACCAGTAGTCCTTATGCGCGTCGAGCTTCTTCAGACACTCCCCCGCCAGCTTCCCGCTCACAGCGCACCCCTGAAAGTTCCACCCGCTTCCCGTCTGCGCATCTCGCATCACCGTCTCGCCTTCGCCTCCAGCGAACGTCAGGTTCAGATTATTGGACGCCATGCTCGCCTCGAACGCGCGAATCGACGCCCCATCCGGCCCCACCACCACAAGAACCGGAAATCCTTCAACCCGATCCTGAATCAGCTTCGCCGCAAGAATCGACTCAATCGGATAAGCCTTACTCTGTCCCGCCACCGTCACTCCAATCATCAACTGATGCGGCCCAATCCCAGTCCTTGACGTGTCCACCACCGTTCGCGTCGCCGCAACATGCCGTTCCCAATCCTTGGAATCGTACTCCGCCACATACGGCGCATCCGGCTTCAACACCTGCCCCTCAGGCTCTTCCTTCCTCCACAAGGCAAAGCTCAACTCATCGCTCTGAACCATCTCCAGTTGCCGGCCCTTCAAGGGTCCGAAGATTGCCTCACCCGTACTCTGCTGCCATATACTGCTCGTCTCTTCATCCCTCAGCAGCGCATTCCCGTTATTGATGCCAGCCAGCCGAAAGTGAAGTGTCCTGTCATCGACCACGCTGCTCCAAACCAGTCCCGTATGACATAACGTGCAGTAGGTCACCGCAATCGGAACCCCATCCAAGGTGTCATTCACAATATGGTGATACCCCATCGTGCGAATCGGATAAGCCCGCGCCACCTGGCCAATCCTGACCGCCAGAACCTTATCATCCGGATCCACCTTCACCTCATCCGCACTCGCAAACGCCGGCGAATCGTACGGATGAAACATCTTTTCAAAGATATTGACGTTGGTCAGCACCGCCCCTGCAATCGCCACAACAAACAAAAAGACAAACCCAACCCGAGCCCACACTCGCGCACTCTTCCACAGCCGAATCATCAGCACCAGCACAGCCACAGCGCACAAGCCCGCAACCCAGGGACCAGCATGACGAACCGACAGCGCAAAATCCAACTCCCGAGCGCCCTGCGGACGGAACGGTCGAATCACAAACATCGGAATAACAAAGCAGGCAGCCGAAACAACCGCGCAAATCAAGGCCAAAGCCAGATATATTGCCGTTCCCGCCTTGACCTCACGAATCTCCTGCACTGGTGTCATGTTTCCCCCCGCAGCGATTCAACACGAATCTGTCACGGCAAACATCCGCACAACGATGGATATTCCGCTCCACCTGGCAAACGCTGCAACATGCGAAAAGCTCGTTCCCAAAGCCGAAACAAACAAAAGCGCCGAAACAAAGCGCCGAAACAAAGCTTAGCCCCTCACCGCCGCGCTCACCACCTTCGCCGTCGTAATGGCCTGCCCAACATGCCGCTGCGTATGGTCCGCGCAATGCACCAGCAGCCCACCCACGCTGCTCGGCAACCCAGCCCGCCCCACACCACGCGCCTCCTCATAACTTCCCTCTGCAATCGCCAAAACCCTCCCCATCGCCGACTCGATCCCACTCTCAAACTCCGCGAACAAATCTTCCCGCGACCCGGTACCATCCATCTCGCTCTTAAGTGCAGCAAGCTGTTCCGCACTCAACTGCCGCCCCTCCGCATAACTCAGCAGCCGATCCAGACTCCGCACAACATGCCGCATCTGAAACCCAACCGAAGGCAACCCAAAAGGCCGAGCCTCAAGCTCATCGTCCGTCAACCCAGCAGTCCAACGCCCCACATCCTCCCGAGCCAGTTCCAAAGCATGCAGCACCCCACGCCGAACCGCATCCACTTCCGTCAAAGTCCCCCGTAACCAAGGCTCAACCATAAAAACCCTCACACCTCCCCAACAATCTCAACCAGGCAACGCTCAATCTGCTCTTATCAGCCTTTATCCCTCGAATCACTCTTACGCCTTAATCCGTGTTCATCAGCGCAAATCCGCGGTCGGTCTCACAAACCCTTCCCCCGGCGAAACTCACTCACCACATCCCCGACAGGCCGGTGCTCCGAGTCAACCGCATAGTTCATCCCCCGCACCTCATCCGCCGAAACCTTCCCCGCCAGCCGATCCATCGCCACCTGAATCCCCGGATGCCGCCGCAACGAATCCTCCCGAAACAAAGGAACCGCCTCATACGGCGGAAAATAATGCTTGTCATCCTCCAACACCACAAACCCAAGCGCCCGTATCGGCCCGTCGGTCGAGTTCCCTGCCACCATATCCACCTGATTGCTGCTCAAAGCCCGGTACAACAACCCCAGGTCCATCGTCCGCGGCGAACCATCAAGTTTCAACCCATACGTCGCCATCAGCCCATTCAACCCATCTGGCCGCGACTGAAACTCATACCCCACCCCAAGCCGCCAGCCCTCAGGATCGGGCGTGGTCTTCACCGCATCCGAGATCGTCCGCAACCCCAGCCGCTTCGCATCGTCACCCCGAACCACCATCGCAAACGTATCTTCAAACCCCAGCCCCGGCTCAACCTTCACCCGGTACCGCGAAGCATACAACGCACTCACCCGCTGAAACACCGCCGCCGCATCCCGCTGCCCGACCGGCGGCAGAGGCTGCTTCAGAATCGCCGTCAGCGCCGTCCCCGTGTACTCCACATACCCATCGATCCGCCCGGTCACCAGCGCCTGCTGGCACAGATAACTCCCCGCCAGATAAAACCGCCGATCCACCGGCTGCCCCGTCACCGCCTCAATCTCCTGCGCCAGCAACTCCCCCAGAACCACCTGCTCGGTAAAGTTCTTCGCCCCGATCACCACCCGCGAAGACCGCGGCGGCGCACACGCGAAAAGGAAAGCAATCATCAGAGTGCTGAAGCATAAACCCATTTTGATTCTTAGATTCACAAGAATAACTTCCAGTGACGGTCGAGTCGTTTCAGAAGAGCCTCGGAGATCACATGATTGCCAGTCGTCACGACGTGATTGGCCGCTTCGCGAATCTCATGCAATCCCTTCGTATTCGCCGATCCGGTGAAAAGTAATGTGTCCCTCGCTGGAAGCGCGACTATCAGGTCACCTTCGATGAGGCTTGCGGCTTGATCCCAAACATAGTCCAGTAGCAAAGCGCTGGAAGCGTAATCAATAGCCTCGCAGCCTACCGTAAAGCATTCGCCATGCGGGTTGAATTCCATTCGACCGAGCATTCGATCAACATTTTCAATTCCTAACTTGATCAGATCCTTCTTGTCCAATCCCAGGGTAGCGACTTGCTCTAAAGTGAGGGTCGTCATTGAATCGGGCAAGTCGACGGCCAGCACCATCCATAAATCACCCAAAAGGTGATCGGTCATGACATCTCGCCATTCTTCCTTCGCGACAAAATTGCGATATTGCGTGTCGCGAATCAGCACGACTATGTTTTCTTTTGACAACTCTGGCGTGTCGCCACTCTTCTGGAAAAGAACGCGAACATATCGATCCACGATCTCAGCGCGATTCTCAGGTGAATACTCACATTCGCTCCAAATGTTGTGGAGAAATGTCGAACGGCTGTCCCCCGTCGGCGATATCACTTTGATCTCAGATTCAGAGGCAAACTCTGTTCGCATACCAGGATTTCTAAGTTCGATGAGCTTCGCAGTTAAGAGCGCTATCGCGTCTCGCCCATGGCGACCCCGCCTGAGATGTTCCAGAACCGCCTCTATCTCACTTTGTCGATCCTGCATGTTTCCTCTAATGACATTTCCGAAGCTCAATGACTTATTCAAATACTATCGATTGAATTGCCCTGCTCGGCTGGCCTGTCCAGCCAGCTCAAAGTGATCAAACGATCTAGGCCCTACCTCACGCCTCTCCAGAACAAACCCCAGCTTCTCCAACACACGAACCGACGCCGCGTTTCCCACCTCAACCGCTGTCACGATCCGCGCCAGTTTTAACTCGTCAAAACCAAAGTCGACGAAGGCACGTCCCGCCTCACTCGCAAGCCCCCGTCCCCAGAACTCCCGCGCCAGGTAGAACCCCAGAACCGCCTCATCGGCCACCTGCGCGCCATCAACCAGGTGGGGATACAAGCCGCAGCGCCCGGCATAGCGGCCATCCTCCTTCAAGGCAGTGGCCCACATCGCCAGCTTGCCGTCAGGCGGATGCATAGCCCTCCCCCAGAATCTCTCCTCTGCTTCCTCCCGCGTCCGCGGCGCGCCACCCACATATCGGCGCACCTCCGCATCGCCCTCCAGTGCACAGAACGCATCAAGGTCCGCCACCACATGCGGACGAAACAGCAGCCGTTCTGACTCCAGCACAAACATCCGGTCTCACTCCCGCTCAGTCCTGGCAAAGCTTGACAAAACACCAGCCCGGATTGCCATCAGGACACATCACTGTTTCCACCTCGGTTCATATCCAGAACCGCAAGTCCAAGCCTAAAGTATCTCGTTCGAAGACTTTGCACACTTTTCGACGGGGAGGGGGGGACCTCATACCCGTCGCACCGTCAGCCGCTTCTCCAGCCATCCCAAACCGGCATCCGCCACCAGCGCCAGCAGCGCCGCTGGAATCGCCCCAGCCAGCACCAGCCCATTATCCACACTAGCCACACCACGAAAGATCAGCTCCCCCAGACCGCCAGCCCCAATCGCCGCCGCAATCGTAGCCACACCAACACAAGTCACAGTAGCCGTCCGCAATCCAGCCAGAATCACACTCGCCGCAAGCGGAAGCTCTACCTTAAACAACCGCTGCATATTACTCATCCCTAGAGCATTGGCAACATCAATCAAAGCAGGGTCGACACTCCCGATTCCCGCATAAGTATTCCGCAGAATCGGCAGCAGCGCATACCCTGTCAGAGCCACAATCGCCAGCCGCGCCGCATTCTCGCCCAGCCAGGGCACAGGCAACAACAACCCAAACAGCGCCAGACTAGGCACTGTCTGCAGCACATTCGCAAGCCCAATCACCGGCTTCGCAAGCCCCCGCCGTCGCGTCAGCAGAACCCCCAATGGCAAACCAATCCCCGCCGCCAGTGCCATCGCAAAAAAAGTCAGCCACAGATGCTCGAAGGTCAATCGGCCAATCTCCCAACTATGCGCCTGCAAGAAGTTCATCACGTTGGCTCCACACGATGTACAGCCGAAACATAATCCTTTACATAAGAATTATCCGACCCAACAATCTCTTCAGGAGACAGATCAGCCGCCACCGAACCATCCGAAAGAAACACCACTCTATGCGCCAGATAAAGCGCCTCATCCAGATCGTGCGTCACCAGCAAAGCCGTCTTTCCCACCCGCGCCAACAGTCCTCGCAACATGGTCTGCATCTCCGCCCGGGTCAGCGGATCCAGCGCCCCAAACGGCTCATCCATCAGCAGCACCATCGGATCAGTAGCCAGAGCCCGCGCCAACCCCACACGCTGCCTCTGCCCACCCGAAAGCTGCCACGGATACCGCCCGCGATACTCCTCATACTCAAGCCCCACAAGCGCCAGCACCTCCCGCACCCGCGCCGCGATCTCCCGCTTCGGCCGCCCCGCTAGCTCCAGCGCCATTCCCGCGTTGCGCTCCACCGTCATATGCGGGAACAGCCCCGTCTCCTGGATCACATACCCGATCCCCCGCCGCAACGCCACGGTCTCATACTCCCGCGTAGCCTTCCCCGCCACCCGTACCTCACCCGAGGTAGGCGTAACCAGACCATTCACCGTACGCAGCAACGTCGTCTTACCGGCCCCACTACGCCCCAGTAAAGCCGTAGTAGTCCCCTCCTCCAATTTCAGAGAAACATCGCGCAACAAAGAACGCCCATCGGCCAACGCATAGCTCACCTTCGCGAACTCAACGCCAACCGTGGGCATGTTCTTACTCTAACTTGTCTTTCGACCGATGAAGCTACTCTGGCACCTCGGAGACCGCCTCCGCAGCAGCTGGCTCTCCCGTCGTTCCGGGCTGCCCCTTCACGCGAACCACTGTAATCTTCTCAAAACCTTCCTTGAAGGTCGGCGGCTTCAGGCGTTCTGCCATCTTCTGCATGACGTCATCGGTCACCTGGCGATCGCGCTTCGAGTTTCGCTCCATGCACACAGCCAGCGGCACATCGAAGAACACCGCCTGCACCTCATAGCCAAAGCTCTTCGCCATCTTGATCCACTGTTTGCGCTCATGCGGCGACAGGTTCGTCGCGTCCACATAGTTCCAAGGCATCTTGGCGATCAGCCGAGCCCGCAGCAAACTGCGCAGCGTCGAAAACACCAGCCCTTGATACCGCTGCTCCGTAATGTCATCGAACAGGAGCGACCGCAGCAGATCACTCGACAGCGGAGTAACTCCGCGCCGCTTGTACCAGGTAGTCTTACCCGACCCCGGCAGCCCAATCGTAAGCACCACATAGCCCTTAGGCGACTTCAGCGCTGCCTGTTCGACCGGGGGAGTCGCCAGCGACTCAGGCTGCGTCTCCACGACCATCTTCGGCTCCGGTTTTGCCGCTTCAGGCTCGGGAGTATGAGCGTGAACCGGGGGGCGTTCTGCCGAGCTGTGCGGAGCGTCAGCGGCTCGTGCCGGAACTGCCTCCGGATACGTCGGTCTTAGGGGAGCCGGCTGGTTTGCGGGCAGCTCCTGCCCACTCTTCCCCGTGGACTCCGATTCATTCGGTCCACGTCTAGGGCGTCGTCTCATCTTGTCTGTTATCCATTCGCGCAACTCGCGCATATCACGCTTGTAACACAGCCCCGAATGCCATCGCAAATCGCCGCGCCGCTTCAGGCACCAACCTAAGCACATTCGCCTCAACATTTGCGCCGCCCTGACCACGGTGGTAGCATCCGAAATGATGGGCGCAAGCCATTTTGCCGCGCTCTCAAACGTCAATCCCCGTTTAACCATCCGCAAGTAAAACGACAGGAGCAACCGAAAATCATGGCAGCAGTCAAGGTAGGCATTAACGGCTTCGGCCGCATTGGACGCAACGTGTTCCGCAGCGCTATCGGAAATCCGGACATCGAATTCGTAGCCGTAAACGACCTCACCACCCCCGCCACCCTGGCTCACCTCCTCAAATACGACTCCATCCTCGGCAATCTCAAGCAGGAGATCACCCACGGCGCCGACTTCATCGCCGTCGACGGCAAGCAGATCAAAGTCTTCGCCGAGCGCGACCCCGCCAAGCTCGACTGGGCCTCCGTCGGCGCGCAGATCGTCGTCGAATCCACCGGCTTCTTCACCGACGCCGAAAAGGCCAAAGCCCACCTCGGCAGCACCGTCAAGAAGGTCATCATCTCCGCCCCGGCCACCAACGAGGACATCACCGTCGTCCTCGGCGTCAACGACGACAAGTACGAGGCCTCGAAGCACAACATCATCTCCAACGCGAGCTGCACCACCAACTGCCTGGCCCCCGTCGTCAAGGTCCTCAACGACACCTTCGGCATCTCCTCGGGCATCATGACCACCATCCACAGCTACACCAACGACCAGGTCATCCTCGACACCCCGCACAAGGATCTACGTCGCGCCCGCGCCGCCGCTCTCAGCATGATCCCATCGAGCACCGGCGCCGCCAAGGCCCTCAAGCTCGTCATCCCAGCGATGGA
>Ga0208193_1001558_pt1 | contig 9951 bp, 9 predicted proteins | sample June2015DPH_17_2_FD_184716 | JGI IMG/M metagenome (GOLD analysis project Ga0208193, IMG submission 184716) | Peatland microbial communities from SPRUCE experiment site at the Marcell Experimental Forest, Minnesota, USA - June2015DPH_17_10... | ecosystem: Environmental > Terrestrial > Soil >...
TCAGCTTCCGCCGTTGCTGCGGATGGTTTTGGTGGTGGTGGTGGGAACAGAGGATCTGGCGCATCGATTCCACGCTGGCAGACCGGATCGTTCCACTGCTTCAGAAGATCCCCGGAATTCGCAAGATTCCGTTGCCCGGTGCGGTGCCCGGCGTTCAGGTTTTCGAGTCTCTGTTGGGCATGACTGGAGGAGCGGCGCGAAACAGTCCCGCGGTTGGCATGCCAAAATCCCAGCGCGCAGCAGGTAGCGCGTCGATCAATCCGGGCACGCTCGAAAAACTGCGCACGCAACTGCTGGCCAAGCTGCCGGTTTCGCAGGAACTGGAGCGCCTTCGCGTATGGCCATGGTGGCCATGGTGGCCGTGGCTGGATTGCGGAGCGGACATCATCTTCCGCGCAACGCAGAACTGCAACGGACAAAACAACGTCATTATCGACGAGACGATTCTCCAGACGCGCTTCGACATTGCCGACGATCTCAACGTCACACTGGTCGCCAACGATCTGGCCTGCTGTCTGGCGCAGGGTTGCCAGGACAGGGATTGCCCGGAGGGCAACTGCATCGTGCCGATCGACATTTGCGGCGACACGTCGGCAAGTGTTGGAGGAAACCCTGGTGCGAGCGCAGCCGCCGCAACCATCGGATACGAGAATCCGGGTGGGGCGACGCCGGGCAATCCTTTCGGCGACCGTCCTTACTCTGAAAGCGTTCTGCTCTCCGCCGATCCGGGGGATGGCTTCAGCGCCGACTACTACGAGTTCGAATGGTCAACCAGCGCGACGGGACCATGGTCCGCTATGCCGGTGGCCGCCGATGGTGGTTTCTACCGCGCGTATTGGGATGCCACGCTCAACCAACACAACGTGCTATTCAATCCGACGCCGATCAGCGGGCGCAATGTATTCGAGACCGCGCAGCATTATGCCGCGAACAATTCCATTGGTATCGGCTGGGACAACTCCAATCTAAATACGCTGATGTGGTGGCAGACCTTAAACACTGGTTTTGCGAACGGGACCTACTATCTGCGGCTTATTGGCTGGACCAGGCCCGGATACACAGGCGCACTCTCCAACCAACAGGTTGTTCCCTTCTGCGGGACGAAGGACGACAACTATGTGGTGATCACGATCGACAACCGCCCAACGCCGGGCCCCGGCGCGGGACATCCGACGGATCATCCTTGCGGCGGAGGAACGGTCCATATCTGCACGACGCAACCGGACTGCAATATCTTCGCGGTAACCATCGCCGGCCAAACCGTCGGACCTTGCGCCAACATCACGGCGAAGAATACCGATCCGGTGGTGATCAACTTCATGGTCCACGATACGGACGAGATGCTGGCGTATTATTCACTCTCCTGCAACTACGGCCTGGATGTAGTGGTGGACATTATCTGTTCGTCCAACGGTACGCCGGAGCCGAGTGCAGGGGTCCTGATTGGGACTCTTTCCTCCGGTCCGGCGGCGAGCAATGTCACCAGTTGGATTGGGCCTGCCGGCGCTGAGGTTGGTCCGGATTACGGCACAGCCCTGACGCAGGGAGCCAGCGCGCCAGACTGGGCGGGAGGAACGCTGACGCTGACAGGCACGGTGGGAGATTTCTTCCCCGATCCCGTTTCCTGCGCGTACCAATTACAACTCTGGGCGTATAAGCGCAACATCGTCTCCTGCGACGGAAGCTTGTACTACAATCTGACCGAGCTGAGCTTCACGGTCACCAAGGCGTAGACCAGGGATGGGTGCGGCTGAAATGAGGCTGCACCCCTCTCCTGCCGAACGCTTCCATTTATGCGTTTCTACTGGCTGATACTTGGAACCCTCGGCGTGTGGCGGATTACACACTTGCTGAACGCCGAGGACGGTCCTTGGAACTTGCTGACGCGGTTTCGGCGATCGATGGGAAATGGATTCGCAGGCCAGTTGCTCGACTGTTTCTATTGCCTGAGTCTGTGGACGGCAATTCCTTTTGCGTGGCTGGTGGGTGAGAGTTGGAAAGAGCGTTTGCTCTTGTGGATGGGGCTCTCCGGAGGAGCTTCGCTTTTGGAGCGCGCGACGTCGAAGAAATCGAATCAACCGGATTCCATTCAACCGGCGATGTACATAGAAGACAAGGAGCCTGGTGATGTGTTGCGGTAACAATCGGACAGCGGTCCCACAGATGAGAGTGTCCTCCCCCGCCGGTAGACCGGCTCAGGTTTCGCCTGCGTTCGTCACCAGGCAACGGAGCAATGCCGCTTACTTTGAATATACAGGCAAGACTGGGATGACCGTGATGGGTCCGGTATCGGGGGCGACTTATCGATTCGCCAGCACGGGTAGCAGGGTTACGGTGGATCTGCGCGACTCGGGGCAGATGGCGGCGGTTCCGAATCTGGTGCGGGTGTCAAGTCTGTAGATTGCCTGGCTCAGTCCGAAGCTGCCGACGAATCACATCGCCACTGACATCGGGCTTTGTCAATAGTGGAGGCGGCAGGGAAGGATCCGGATCTTATCAGGGAGCACCTGATAGACTAGCCGATGCTCCTGGTTGATCCGCCTCGACCAGCATCCGGAAAGCTCGTGCTTCAATGGCTCCGATTTGCCCAAGCCGGCAAATGGTTCTCGTTGAACTTCACGAACAAGGCGGAGTGCCAGGGCGCAGTCTTGCTCGATCCACCAAGACAAATCGTCGAACGCGGAGGGATCAAATTCCAAGCTTCTCAATGACATCCTCAAGAGAGAGCCCGTTGTGGCGTTGCGCTGCCGCCAGCAGACGCTGTTTCATTGATTCCGATCTCAGCAGATAGGCAGTTTCCCGCTCCGAGGCAATCTCGCGCCACAACTCGGTGGGGACGAGTACCGCGGTCGGTTCCCCGGCTTCATTGGAGACGATCTGGATGTCCGTATCCGGCACAACTCAGTTTACCTCGCGTCAATGTCGTGAGTGGCCGCCGAGCCGCGACTAGTGCCCGCCATGCAGGATGGCATCCGGCCCCACTACAATCTAGAAATGCTTCGCAAGGCTGTTCTTTTTTTCCTGACTCTTTCCTTGGCCAGTGCGGCGGTCACGCGGGTCGACATCGCTCATCGCAGCGATATGGCTGGCAATTACGAGCGCATTACGGGCAAGGTTTACTTTGCGGTTGATCCTGCGCTTGCGGCGAATCGGATTATTACTGACATTGGGCTGGCTCCGCGCAATGAGAAGGGGCTGGTGGAGTTCTCCGCTGATCTGGAAGTGCTACGGCCGAAGGCGAAGGGCAATGGGACGGCGCTGGTGGAGATTTCGAATCGCGGCGGCAACGGGATGGTGAATATGTTCGACGTCGGCGACTCGCTGCTGTTTGAACAAGGGTTCACGATGGTCTGGATCGGCTGGGAGTTCGATATTCCCGATCGCGAAGGGGCGCTGAAGCTTTATGCGCCGGTGATCAAGGGCATCACCGGAGTGGTGCGGTCGGAGATTGTGGTGGATAAGGAGTCGAAGTCGGAATCGCTGGGGGATCGGGCGCAGATTCCTTATGCGGTTGCTGACGCGGCGTCAGCGACTCTGACGGTTCGCGATGGAGCGAATGCGAAGCGGACCACGATTGCGCGGGATCGGTGGAAGTTTTCGAGTGACCTGACGCACGTCGAATATACTTTTGAGCCGGGACGAATTTACGAAGTGGTCTATACCGGGAAAGATCCAGCGGTGGTGGGGCTGGGTCCGGCGGCGATTCGGGATTATGTGTCTTATTTGAAGCAGCAGGGACAAGCGGAGCGGGCGATTGGGTTCGGGGTTTCCCAAAGCGGGCGGTTCCTGCGGACCTTCCTTTATTACGGATTTAATGCCGATGAAAACGGCAAGCGGGTATTCGACGGCGTGTGGGCGCATGTGGCGGGAGCGGGGCGGGGGAGCTTCGATCATCGCTTCGCACAGCCTTCGCGCGACGGGCATCCGCGGCTGAACCTGATGTATCCGTCGGACATTTTTCCGTTCACGGATGAGCCGGAGACGGATGGAGGGATTACAGATTCGATTCTGGCGCGGGCTCGCAAGGATGGGGTGGTGCCGAAGATTTTCTATTCCAATGGCGCGTATGAATATTGGGGACGGGCGGCGTCGCTGATCCATATCTCGCCCGATGGGAAGCAGGACGTGGCGCCGGCGGCGGAGACTCGGGTGTATTTTATCGCCGGTGCGCAGCATGGGGCGAATGCGAAGCCGGTGCGCACGGTGACGCAGAATCTGGCGAATCCAACGGACTACCGCTTTGCGATGCGGGCGCTGCTGGTGGACTTGAACGGGTGGGTTACGAACGGGACGGCGCCGCCCGATTCGAAGATGCCTCGCATCGGTAAGGACGAGCTGGTGGTGCCGGGCGCGCTGAATTTTCCCAAGGTGCCGGGGATCGCGCTGCCGAAGGAGCCGTACTTGGCGTGGCATCTGGATTTCGGTCCGGATTTCAAGTCGAAGGGGTTGGTTGCGTACGATCCTCCGAAGGTCGGCGCGGCGTTTCCGGTGCTGGTGCCGCAGGTGAACGCGGATGGGAATGAGACGGCGGGGATTCGTCTGCCGGAGCAAATGGTTCCACTGGCGACGTATACCGGCTGGAATCTGCGCGACCCGAAAATCGGCGCGCCGGACGTGATTTACAACATGGTGGGATCGTTCATTCCCTTTGCGCGGACCAAGGCGGAGCGGGAGCGGTCGGGCGATCCCCGGTTGTCGATTGAGGAGCGTTATAAGGATAAAGAAGAGTATCTGCGTCAGGTGCGAGAAGCGGCGGTGGCGCTGACGGGGTCGGGATTCCTGTTAAAGGAAGATGTCGAAAAGGTGGGGGCGAAGGCGGCGGAGCGGTGGGATTCGATTATGAAGTAGGTGAGAGGAATTCCGGATTCCCAGACTATACTGATATAAGCCATGACGGATATCCAGATCCTTATCCTCGCGTTGCCGTCGGTGCTGTCGGTGATTGCGGTGCTGGTGGGCATCATGATCAATAACTCCCGTCTGGGAGACACGAACGCGCGGATGTCCGAACTGCGCTCCGAACTGCGCTCCGAAATGCGTTCACAGATTTCCGAGCTGCGGTCGCATATGGATCATCGCTTCGATGATATGCGGGATACTTGGCGCGCAGAGCTACACCGGGTTGAAGAGGTTATCGATGCCCGGCTGAAGCATCTTGAAGAGCGATAGCCCGGTCTTTACAACTCATTACCCTGCGGCCCAAGAGAAATGTGGACAATGAAAGCAAGGGAGACTCCTATGAGGCTTTGCGTTGCCATGTTTGCATTTGGCCCGGTTGCCATTTTCGCGGCCAGCACTAATCCCACGTTCAGCAAGGATGTGGCTCCGATCATTTTTAACCGCTGCGTGGAATGCCATCGCGCCGGTGAAGTGGCGCCGATGGCGCTGACCAACTACAAAGAAGTCCGGCCATGGGCCAAATCGATTAAGGAACGGGTGGTTGCCCGGGCGATGCCGGTGTGGCTGGCTGATCCGCATTACGGGAGTTTCCGCAACGACCGGCGGATGTCGCAGGCCGAGATTGATACGATTGTGAGCTGGGTCAATGCCGGGTCGCCTGAGGGGAATGAAAAGGATATGCCCGCGCTGCCGAAATTCGACACGGGATGGACGCTCGGCAAGCCGGACCAAGTGTTCGACATGGGCAAGGATTTCGCGGTTCCGGCGAGCGGCACGGTTGCCTATCAATACTTCACGGTTCCCACCAACTTCACGGAAGATAAATGGATCAGCGCAGCCGAGATTCATCCCGGGAAGCGCAGCACCATTCATCACATCATCGTCACGGTGGTGGATCCCGGCAAGACTGCTCCCGAAAAGGGCGAAGGGGATGCGCTTCTGGTCGGCTACGCGCCGGGCGAGCAGCCCCTCAAACTGGAGGCGGGCACGGCTAAGTTGATCAAAGCCGGGTCAAGTTTGCGGTTCCAGGTACACTATACTCCCGACGGAACGGCGTACGATGACCGCTCTTATATCGGGATTACGTTCGCCAAGGATCCCATTAAGTTTCAGGCAATGACGGCTAATGCATTGCAGTTTAACTTTAAGATTCCGGCGGGCGATCCGAACTATGAGGTGAAATCGACCTGGACGGCGAAGCTGGATGTACAGTTGGCGGAGCTGATGCCCCACATGCATGTGCGTGGGAAAGACTTCAAGTACACGGTCACGTTTCCCGATGGCCGTCAGGAAGTTATCCTTGATGTTCCGAAGTATGACTTTAACTGGCAGCTGAGCTATGAGCTGTCCAAATATATGGAGCTGCCCAAGGGCACTCGCATCGATTGCGTAGCGCACTTCGATAATTCGGCCAATAATCGCGCCAACCCGGATCCCACAAAGGATGTAAAGTGGGGCGATCAGACCTGGGAAGAGATGATGATCGGCTGGTTCACCTACGTAGTCCCTGCGCCGGATTCGGCTACAGGTACGGCGAAGGGCGTTGAATAAACGGCTGTGGGAGCCGATAAGGCTCTCATGGGGGAAATCGACAAACTTCCTGAGTTTCTAGCGGAAATCGCTGAAGCGCCCGAGTTTCCGGCGCTTTCGCGATCCATGGAACAGGTGATCGTGACGGTCGAGGCAGACGCTTCGATTCAACATATTACCAATGTAATCCTCAAGGATTACAGCCTCACGCTGCGGATCCTGCGCACAGCCAATTCCGCGCCTTATAATCGTCGCGGACGGCCCATCCGGTCCGTTTCCCAGGCAATCATGATGCTGGGCGTGGAGGCGGTCCGGGAAATGGCCATCGGAGGGGTTCGGGAGGAGCATTTCCCTAAGCATTCGCCGGGTTTTAAAGAGCTGATTCTCTTGTCTCTTTTAACCGCGAACCACGCTTTCGAAATTGCTGAACGGATCGGTTATCCCCAGCGCGAAGAGGCCTATCTCTGCGGGATGTTCCGCAATCTGGGCGAGGTTCTGGTCGCGTGCTACCAACCTCGGGGATATGCTGCGGTTTTGCTGCGTATGCAGGAGGGTCGGATTCCGGTGTTGCAGGCTTGCCAGGAGACGCTAGGGTTCGATTATGACAGGGCGGGTAAGGCAGTCGCGGCGCAATGGCAGATTCCTGAAAACGTCCGCGCTTGCATGAGCGACCAGAGGATTCGCCTGCGCCGCATGCCCTCGACTGAGGCGGAGCGCCTGGCGGCAATCACCCAGTTTGCGCACAAGCTGACCACTGCGGTTTACCGCCGGGAGGCGAACGGAGCGCGGGCCAGCGTTAATCTGCTGCTTCATAGCGAAGGTCCGATCCTCGGACTGACGCACCAGGACGTGAAGTGGATCGTCGAGCGAGCACTTCAGCAAACAAATGAGATATTTAATGCCATAGCGATGCCATTGGAGCACTTACGCCTGAAACTAAAGGACAGAGCAGGGTTCGAATATGCAACAGCCCCCGCAGGCTTGATGACATGCGAAACATAGCATGATAAATATTAATTATTGAAAACACCTCTTGCATTTGCTCCACTTCTCCTGTATTCTGACTTACGAGAGATAACGATGACACCAACGGATCCCAACCAGGCTCTCCGCATTACCATCGCGGTCTCCACCGCATTCTTACCAGTATCGGGAAACGTTCTTATTATTGGGGTCGGCGTTATCGCCGGCCCCGCCTGAACGGCCCGATTTCGGAATTAAACGAATCTTGGCCACTGGCGGGGGAAATGGACCCCGAACAGTGGCTTTTTGTTTTAGGAGAGGCAAATGTCCAGTTTGATGAGTGGCGCAAAGATCGTCCTTGAGTGTCTGACGCGCGAGAAGGTCGAGATTATTTTCGGATACCCCGGAGGCGTCACGCTTCCTTTTTATGACGCCATGTACGATTCGCCGATTAAGCACGTACTGGTCCGCCATGAGCAGAATGCCGCGTTTGCCGCGCAAGGCTATGCGCGCGCCACCGGAAAAGTCGGCGTCTGTTGCGCGACCTCCGGTCCGGGCGCGACCAACCTGGTCACCGGTCTGGTCGATGCGATGATGGATTCGATCCCCATTGTTGCTTTAACAGGACAGGTCACCAGCAAGCTGATCGGCAGCGACGCGTTTCAGGAAGCCGATACGTTCGGCATCACGCGCTCGGCCACGAAGCATAATTTCCTGGTGAAAAATCTGGCCGACCTTCCGCAGGCCTTGCACGAGGCGTTTCATATCGCCTCGACCGGCCGCCCCGGGCCGGTGCTGGTCGATATCACGAAGGACGTGTTTCAGGGCCAGGCGCACTACGCTCCCGTTTCGACTATTCATCTGCCCGGCTACAAGGTTTATACCGAAGGCCATGCCGGACAGATCCGCCGCGCCGCGCAGATGATCTGGGAAGCCAAGCGTCCTTTCGTTTACGCCGGTGGAGGCATTATCGCGGCCGATGCCAGCGAGGAACTGCGCGAGCTGGTCGAACTGGTCGACGCTCCCGCCGTCTGCACCCTGATGGGGCTGGGCGGATTGCCCGGCACGCATCCGAATTTCGTGAGCATGCCCGGCATGCACGGCAGTTACGCGGCGAACATGGGCATGACCGAGACTGACGTTCTGATCGCGCTTGGCGTGCGTTTCGACGACCGCGTCACAGGGCGGCTGGCCGCCTTCGCGCCGCATGCGAAAGTGATTCACGTCGATATCGACCCGGCTGAGATCGGCAAGATCCGTACGCCGGAGATTCCTATTGTTGGCGATGTAAAGCGCGTTTTGAAGAAGCTGACGGCCGCTCTGGAGGAAACTGCGGGCGAGCTGAGAAGCAAAAACGCGACGTCTCGCGCCGGCTGGTGGGGCCAGATCAAGGAGTGGCAGCGCGAGCATCCTTATAACGCTGAGACTTCGACCGACGAGATTAAGCCGCAGCACCTGATGGCTGAAATCGACCGGCTGTCGGGCGGGGAAGCGATCGTAGCGAGCGACGTCGGTCAGCATCAGATGTGGGGCGCGCAATTCATCCGCTTCAATCATCCGCGGCTGTGGATCAATTCTGGAGGCCTTGGATCGATGGGATTCGGATTGCCGTCGGCCATCGGAGCGCAGTTCGCGCGTCCCGACAAGCTGGTGTTCTGCATCGTCGGCGACGGCGGATTCCAGATGTCGATTCCGGAGCTGGCGACCATCGCCAATCACGCTTTGCCGGTGAAAATCATCATCATGAACAACGGCTATCTGGGCATGGTGCGGCAGTGGCAGGAGCTGTTTTATAACAACCGTCTATCGTCGGTGCAGCTCGACGGATTCCCCGATCCTGAAAAACTGGCCGGCGCCTACGGCTTCAAAGGACGCACGGTGGAAAGTCCGCGCGACCTGCGTGGCGCTCTGGAAGATGCGGTCCGCGAACCGGGTCCGTACTTGTTGAATGTCCGCGTGACGCCTTTTGAGAACGTCTATCCGATGGTTCCGGCCGGAGGCGCCATCAACGAAATGGTGCTGGGCGCGGCGCAACCGGTGGAGGCATAAATGCTGCAATTGATTTCCATCCTGATGGAGAACCGGCCCGGCGCGCTGATGCGCGTTACTGGGTTGCTGACCGCGCGCGGCTACAACATCGAAAGCCTGACGGTGGCGCGTACCGTTGACCCTCAACTTTCGCGCATGAGCATTGTGGTGGATATCGAGCCGGGCGAAGCGGGCGACAAGCAGCGGATGCAGTTAATTAAACAAATAAACAAGCTGATTAATGTGCTGCAAGCGTCCGATTTAAGCGAGGCTCCCGCAGTGAAGCGCGAATTAGCGCTGGTAAGAGTGCGTTCGACCATGCAAAACCGCACCTCGATCCTGAAGGAAGCGGAAATTTTCGGCGCCCGCGCGGTCGATTCGTCGGTCGAAGGCTTTGTACTCGAAGCCACCGGCGATTCCGAGAAATTAGACGAATTTATGGATGTAATGCGCAGTTATGGCGAAATCGAAGTGACGCGCTCCGGCCTGGTGGCGGTGCCGCTTGAAACGAAAAAGCTCAAACTGGCGCCG
>Ga0208193_1001559_pt1 | contig 9949 bp, 7 predicted proteins | sample June2015DPH_17_2_FD_184716 | JGI IMG/M metagenome (GOLD analysis project Ga0208193, IMG submission 184716) | Peatland microbial communities from SPRUCE experiment site at the Marcell Experimental Forest, Minnesota, USA - June2015DPH_17_10... | ecosystem: Environmental > Terrestrial > Soil >...
ATTGAGGAAGCGCTCTATCAGTCCGATACCTACGATTCGGCCAAGCCTCACGCCAAACGCAGGAAAAGCAGGGATCTGGTGACTACTCAGTCAGTAAAATCGCGGGCAACCGCAGATTAACCGGGCGCGATGGCGGCCACGGGGCGAGAACGGACGGCGAGAAAGTACGCCGTGCTCACTACGACGACGCCCACGATCCAGGAGAAATCGATGCCGCCCAGCGCCCGGGCAATCGGGCCGGTGTAGACATTGCTGGCGATGAACGGGACTTGCACCAGTATTCCCAGCAGGTAACAGACGAGGGCCGCGACGTTGTACCTGCCATAGATGCCGCCATCGGCCGCAAAAAACGACGGCACGTCGTAGTCGCCGTGCCGGATCAAGTAATAGTCCACCAGGTTCACCGCGGTCCACGGCACCATGACATAGAGCAGAATCTCGTTGAAGCGTCCATACAGGGGCAGGAAATTCGTGGCGCCGACCAGACCGATGAGCAGCGCGGCGATGAAGATGACGGTGGCGATCAGCACCCGCGCCCGGGAGCTCGCCCGCCAATCCGCCGCGAAGGTCTGTATGAACGTGATTACCGCCAGGGCGCCGCCGTAAAGGCATATGGCGCCCGCGACCGCGACGCCCGGCGCGAACAGCAGCACGATCACCTTGCTCGCGCGTCCCGTGAGCCGCGTAATCGCCTCGACTACATCGCCGCCGACGACGGCCGGCCCAATCAACGCGCCCAGGATCATCGGCAGAACCGCACCGATGACCGAGCCCCAGTAGCAGGCCCAGAAGGCCCGGCGCGGGCCGGTATCGGGCGGCAGATAGCGCGAATAGTCGGACACATAAGGGGCGTATCCGAGCTGCCAGAAGGCCCCTATGGAGATCATGCCGAAGAAGCCGACGGGCGAAAAACCGCCCTGGGTGAAATATGTTTCGGGCAACGGGTGGACGAACAGCACGCACACGAAGCACAGCAACACGGCGCCCCCGGCAACATAAGTCATCAAACGCGTGCAGACATGGATCAGATCATGCCCAAAGATCGCCGCCGCCAGGCTGATGAGGCCGATCGCGCCGATGCACCAAGGTTCGCTCACGGTGGGCAGAATGGCATGCAGCGATTGCCCTCCGGTCACCAAGGCGGTTGCGCCATACCCCGTGTACATGAGCACGACGATCGCGACGACGAACGCGGCTCCCCGTGCACCGAACTGCCCCCGGCTCTGCACCATCTGCGGCACGCCCAGCCGCGGTCCCTGCGCGGCATGCAGTGCCATAAAAATGGCGCCGACGAGGTTCCCGACGATGATGGCAATGCTGCCCGAGAGGAAGGACTGGCCGAAGAGCGTGGTCGCGAGCGCACCCGTGACGACGGTGAGCACATTGATGTTGGCGCCCAGCCAGAGAGTGAACAGGTGACGCGCCTTACCGTGCCGCTGGTCGAGCGGGATCTGGTAAATCGTGTGTTTTTCGATTCGGGTCGGTCGTTCCCGGCTGTGCGGTACGGGGGAATTCATCGTGACGGGAAATCATTGGCCTCGATCATCGTCGGGCAGTATAGTCACAAAAAAACATGGCCATCAATTTTCCTGATTTTGGTTTGACTCCGAAGCAACTGATAAGTCTCGAATCGATCTGCCGGACGGTGGAGGAGTATCGAGGAGGACAGATCGAACCCATCGGAGAGCCGCCGTAGGGGTGTACCGTCAATCATGAAGTCTTAGGAGGTGTCGAGGCGATGCCTCCCGGTGAAGCCAGCGCGCGCAAGCCCGCCACCACATACGGACCCAGTCGCTTCTTGAGAGCGGCGACGTCATTCGAACGACACCGGCCATCCGACAGCTCGTCGAGCCGACCGGTCTCCGCGAGCGATAGGGTCAGTGCGCCGGTGAGAAAATTATAGCCCCAGAAGACGTCCTCAGGCTCGGCGCCTGGAAGCGAGGCCATAACCGCCTCTATGAACTCGCGCACCACACCATCGAACGTCTTTCCCATCAGCTTACGACCCCACTCGGGGGAGTTGTTCACAAAGGCGACTAGCGAAAAATAATTGTGCCAGCCTGGGCCGGCGTGCGCCAACCGATCCAAAATCGGGTCGAGAAACGCGGCGACCACGGCCTCTGTGCTGGGGGCTCGTGGCGCGGCGCTCAGACGTACCTCTGCCAGCCGCCGCAGCCGTTCCTCATTTAAAACTTGCCCTCGTCGCTCGAGGACTGCGGCGAGCAACTGCTTTTTGCTGCCAAAGTGGTAATTCACCAGCGCCAGGTCGACGCCGGCCGCGGCTGTTATGTCACGCAGCGATGCTCCATGAAAGCCTTTCCGTGCAAAGAGCTTCTCCGCTGCGTCCATAAGCTTATCTTTGGTAGTGCGCTTTGGGCGGGTCATCGAATACCAGTCGCAAAAACTCGATTCTAGCGCGGCGCGGGGTTCCTTGCGCGTCAGTCGATCCTGTGCACCTCGCCGTCCCGCCTGTGGTCAAGACATTGTTGCCGTTTCGGGCTCGCCGGAATCGGTCTTGCCTTTCAACGATCGTTGAACTAGGATTCAACGACCGTTCAACCTATGATAATGGACGATGATGGATAACTATTAAATATATGTGGGGGATCGGCCATGTTTCGCAGCTTCAGCATTGCTCTGACCTTGTATGTCTTGATAGCCGCCGGCGCCGCCACGGCCGACTCTGATACAGCAGCCGGTGCGTCTGCCGAAACCGGCAACCTTCAAGAAGTAGTGGTTACGGCGCGGCGGTACGCGGAGGATCTGCAGAACGTACCGCTCGCGGTGACGGCGATCAGCGCCGATACCATCCAGACGCAGAACGTGACGAATCTTCAGGACCTGAACAGTTTCGTTCCGAACATGAAGATCTCCGCCGACCGCGCGACCAGCAGCACGATCAACGTCTATATTCGCGGAGTGGGCCAGAGCGATCCGTTGTGGGGATTCGATCCCGGCGTCGGCGTGTACATTGACGATGTGTATCTGGCGCGGCCGCAGACGGCGCTGCTCGACGTGATCGACGTTCAGGACTTGGAAATCCTGCGCGGTCCGCAAGGCACGCTCTACGGCAAGAACACCATCGCCGGCGCGATCAAGTACGTGACCCGCGACATCGACGGACCGGCGACCCTGACGGCGTCGGTGACCGGGGGTAACTACGGTGAGCATGACGAAAAGCTCAGTTTCTCGACCCCGGTGATCGACGATCACGTCTACTTCGGCGTGGCGCTTGCGGAGCTGCAACACAACGGCTACGGCCATGTCGTCGCGCAGGCGGGGGCCGCTCCCAGCGCCTCTCTAGGCGAGGATGTCTCGAATAAGGACGTGTTCTCGGGCCGCGCGAATCTCACCATCAAGTGGGGAGAGAGTTCCAAGCTCAGGATCATCGCGGATGACACGCTGGATAATTCCAATGCCTCGGGCGGTCAGCGGCTCAACAACTACCTGGCGCCGCAACTCGGTAACCCGTTCGACACGCGTACGGATATGCCGGTTGACAATGACTACACTCACCGCAGCGGCGCTTCGGCGACCTACACCCAAAACTTAACCGACCAGATCGGTTTGAAGATCGTCGGCGCCTACGATCACGGCAAGAGCCAGCAATTCATCGATTTCGAGGAACTCGACGCGAACCTGTTCCAAGTACCGGGCGCATACCACGATCAACAGTCCTCGGGTGAGGCACAGCTGACCTTCAAAAACGATCTGGTCAACGCGGTGGGTGGTGTGTTCTACATGGACAGCACAGCCTGCGGTTCCTACAACGCGTCGATCGGCACGGTGAGTGGTGCCCTGCCTGCGGCGGTTTCGCCCGACTTGGGGGTCTATATAACCGAGCTCGTCAAGGGTTGTGTGCTCACAAAGAGTTCGGCGGTCTACGGCGATACCGCCTGGAAGCTGACGGACCGCCTGAATCTCGATGCCGGCTTACGTTGGAACGAGGATCAAAAAACCGCCAATGTGTACCAGGCCGACTACGCGAGCCTGGCGCCGACCCAATTGCAGCCGAACCAGCAGTTCTTCAACCCCGCGGCCGTACCGGCCGGCTTCTTTCCGGATCCCGGCGTGGTGACCAACTACACCAACACGCGTGCGTTCGTGAATATCACGCCGCGTCTTGGCCTCGACTACCACTTTACCGAGCATGTGATGGCCTACGTGTCCTACAGCCGGGGATTCAAGAGCGGCGGATTCGATATGCGCGGCAACGCGGCGGTTTACCCGCAAACGCAGAACGGCTACAACTCGGAAACTGCGGATAACTACGAGGCGGGAATCAAGTCGACCCTGTTCGACGACACCTTGCTCCTCAATGTGACGGCGTTCTACGACCCGTACAAGAATGCTCAGATCGGTGTACAGCAATTCGTCGATTACCTGGGCGTGCCCACCAATCTCACCGCGGTGCTCAATGCCGGCAAGCAGATCAACCAGGGAGTGGAGATCGAGTCGGTATGGCGGCCGACGAAGCCGCTGACCCTGGGGCTCAACCTCGGTTACCTGGACTCCTACTACAAGGACTATCTGATTCCCTGCAACGTCTTCACGGCCGCCCCCGGTTGCGGACCCAGCGTCGCCACGGTCAACGTCGCCGACCAGAATCGGCCTCTCAATGCACCGGCATGGACCGCTTCCGGAAACGTCACCTACACGTGGGACCTGGCCTCCGGGTCCTTGCTTGCGCGTACCGGCTACGATTGGCGAAGCTTCACCAAGGTCGCGAACACGACACCCAGCGTGACTGATCAGCCCGCGTACGGCCTACTCAACGCCGGTCTTGCGTTCACCACCCTGAGCAAGGCGTGGCGGTTTTCGATTGACGGCAAGAACCTAACAAATAAGTACTACCGCGTTGCCGGCTATGATTTTGGCAATCCACCAATAGGACCCGCCAATTCCTTCATCGGTGGGGTCAGCCAGATCGGCTTCTACGGTCCACCGCGCACGTACTCCGGTACCGTAACCTACCACTTCTGAGCATGCGCAGCGCCCGGGCGGCCGGCGGAGCCGAGTTCCGCGCACGTTCCGATGCTGTGTCTCGCGAGCCGAACATGTCGTTCCAAGTACCCACGCTGCTGGTGCCGGATCTGATCACGCAGAACGGCCGCTGGCTTGCCGATCGACCGGCGCTCATCGATGGGGCCGTCACGCTATCGTGGCAGGAATTCGCGGCGGCCACGGCCCGTGTCGCGAACGGCCTCTCTGCCTTGAGCGTGCAGGCATCTGCGCGAGTTGCGGTGTTAATGGATAGCCGCCTCGAGACTGTGCTCACGCTCTTCGGCATTCTCCGCGCTGGAGCCGTGGCAGTGCCGCTCAATGTCGCGGTCAATGACGCGGCGATCGCCGCCATGTGCGTGGATGCCGACTGCGTCGCTGTGTTTGCCTCAGGGGCTCAATGCGCGCGGATCGATGCGCTCCGCTCGTCAGGCACAATCGGTGCCCACCATTTCATCGGCTACGGCCCGCCGCGTGAGGGCTGGCGCGATTTCCACACATTCATGGCCGGCCAGAGCTCGACGGCTCCGGTGGTGGCTGTCGCACCGGACGATGAATGCAACCTGATCTACAGCTCCGGGACTACGGCGTTGCCCAAGGGAATCGTTCACACCCATGCGTGCCGGATGCATTGGGCCTACGATGCCGCGCTTGCACTGCGTTATCGCAACGGCTGCCGTACGCTCTGCTCGCTCGGGCTGTTTTCGAACATCAGCTGGGTCTCGATGCTCTCGACGATACTCGTCGGCGGCACGATTGTGCTTTTACGAACTTTTGATCCACGTGAGGCGCTCGCGGCCATCGAATCCTATCGCGTCACGCATGGCGCTTTCGTGCCTATACAGCTCGAGCGGCTACTCGCATTTCCGGAGCGCCGCGCATTCCGCACGGATAGTCTGGAGACGCTGATGAGTTGCGGTTCGCCTCTGCCCGCGGACGTGAAGCGGGGCTTTCCACGTGAATTCGACTGCCAGTTGATCGAACTCTACGGTCTCACCGAAGGGCTGATGACCATCCTCCAGCCCGAGGAACTGGAGCGTAAATTGCTCTCGGTCGGCAAGCCGGTTCTCGGCGCCGATATTTGCATCCTTGGCGAGGATGACCGCGAGGTCGCACGGGGAGAGATCGGCGAGATCGCCGGCCGAGGACGGCTGGTGATGGCCGGCTACCACGCGCGCGACGAAGCCAACAGGGAAGCGACTTGGGTTGACTCGGCCGGCGCCCAGTGGCTGCGCACGGGCGACATTGGCAGGATCGATGCTGAGGGCTTTCTCTACATCGTCGATCGCAAAAAAGACATGATCCTCTCCGGCGGGCAGAACATCTTTCCGGCCGATATCGAGAGTGTCATGCGCGATCATCCCGCGGTCGCCGAGGTTGCTGTAATCGGGGTGGCGTGCGAGCGGTGGGGAGAGACCCCGCTGGCCGTGGTCGTGCTGCATCCGGGACTCAGCATCGTTGCCTCTGAGCTCTTGGATTGGACCAATGCCCGGGTCGGCAAGCAGCAGCGTGTCAGTGGTGTGGTATGGCGCGATAGCCTGCCGCGAAACCCCAACGGCAAAGTGCTCAAGCGCGAGCTTCGGCGCGAATACTCGTCGCACAGCGGCAAGGGTGGAGAGCCATAGTGACTGTCATTCCTACCGATTATTTCTACAACAGCGCCGATGGTCTGCGGCTGTATTGCGGGCTGTTCACTGCACGCCAGCCGGGCGGCTTACCGGTGTTGTGTTTGCCGGGTCTCACGCGCAATAGCCGTGACTTCCTCACGCTCGCTGCGCACCTGAGCGAAAAGCACGACGTGCTGACTGCGGATCTACGCGGTCGTGGTCGTTCGGCCTGGGATGCGGATCCGAGGCATTATCAGCTACCGAACTACGTACGAGACATGTGGGCGCTGTTGGAATCACGTTCCATGAGCCGCGTAGTCGTGGTGGGCACTTCGCTCGGCGCGCTGATTGGGATGGTCATGGCCGCGATGAAGCCGGAACTGATTGCGGGGGTGGTGCTCAATGATGCCGGTCCGGAGATCGATCCCGCCGGATTGCGGCGCATCGCCGGGTACGCGGGTAAATTGCCGTCGGTGCATTCCTGGGCCGAAGCGGCCGAGCAGGCGAAACGGATCTATGGTCTCGCACTGCCCGGACTGACCGATGCGGAGTGGCTCGACTATGCGCACCGCGGTTACCGAGAGAATGCGGACGGTGTCCCCATCCCGGATATGGATCCGAAAATCGGCGAAGCGTTCAAGAACCCCGCCACGGGACCCACGGACATGTGGCCGCTTTTTGCGAAGATCGAAGGTGTGCCAATGCTGGTGATACGCGGGGCGATGTCCGATTTGCTGAGCGCCGCGACGGTAACGCGTATGGCGCGAGAGAAGCCGAATCTGCTGTACATCACGGTTGCGAATCGCGGGCACGCACCCTTGCTCAATGAGCCCGAGTGTCTGACAGCGGTCGATGCCTTTGTTGCACGCTACGGGCATGCCTAAGGTGCGTCTCCAGGGCAAGGTCGCCATCGTCACGGGCGCGGCCAGCGGTATCGGCAAGGAGATCGCCCGCACCTTTGCCCGCAACGGCGCCAAAATCGCCATCGCCGATCTCGACCACACCGGCGCCCAACTGGTTGCCGCGGAACTCAACCGCGAGGGCGGACGGGCCATCGCCGTAGGCATGGATGTGACCAGCGAAGCCCAGGTCGATGACGGTATGACCCGCGTGGCAGAGGCTTTCGGGCGAATTGATGTCCTGGTAAGCAACGCGGGTATTCAGACTATCGCACCATTCGAGGAGATCAAGTTTGCCGATTGGAAAAGATTGCTGGCGGTTCACCTGGACGGCGCATTCCTGAGCACGCGCGCGGCCCTACGACAGATGTACAAGCAGGGCGGCGGCAGCATCATCTACATGGGCTCGGTACATTCGAAGGAAGCCTCGCTTCTCAAGGCACCCTATGTCACTGCCAAACACGGCCTCATGGGCCTTGCCAAAGTCGTTGCCAAAGAAGGTGCGAAGCACGGTGTGCGGGCAAACGTTGTCTGTCCAGGGTTCGTGCGCACGCCGCTCGTCGACGAGCAGATCCCGGAGCAGGCGAGGACGCTTGGAATATCGGAGGAGGCGGTCATCCGCGATGTCATGCTCAAGGAAACCGTCGATAGCAAATTCACATCGACTCACGACGTGGCTGAAGCCGCCCTCTTTTTTGCCTCGTTCGAGTCGAATGCAATGACGGGTCAGTCGCTGGTGGTCAGCCATGGCTGGTTCATGCAGTGACTGAAGGGCGGTAAATACGATAACGGTCACCATTAAAACCAACTAGGAGACATCACAATGTTTTTCAAAACGATCAACAATTGGCTTGGAATTCTCGTTGCGCTTACGCTTGGTGGATCGGGTCTGGCACAGGCGACAAGCAATCTAGGTGCGTACAACGTCAACCCCAACACGGTCACAGTGGCGGGCATATCCTCCGGCGGTTACATGGCCGTACAGTTGCAGGTCGCCTATTCGTCGCATTTTCACGGCACCGCAGTGCTCGCTGGAGGCGCCTATTACTGTGCGCAGGACGACGCTGTTTTGTGGGCCTCCTCCTGTGCCACAGGCGCGGGCATACCGGTTTCGTCGCTCGTAAGCTACACAAATGCCCAGGCCGCAGCAGGGGCAATCGATGCAACCAGCAACATCGGTGGCAAACCGATTTACATGTTCAGCGGATTACTTGATACGGTCGACTACCAATTGACAATGGACGACTTGAAGCAGTATTACGAGAGCTTCACAAGCAGCAGCAATATCACCTACAACAATAACACGCCGGCGGAACATTCCTGGGTCACGCCGGACGCGATCGATCCGTGTTACCTTCTTTCGCCGCCTTACCTGAATAACTGCGGCATCGACATCGAAAAGACGTTCCTATCCATGTTCTACGGAACACTTAAATCGCGCACGTCGACTCCTCAAGGCAGCTACATCCAATTCAATCAAAATGCCTTCTGCGCGGAGGCGAACTGTGCAGCCATCGGCATGGACAGCACCGCGTGGCTCTACGTGCCGAAAAATTGCGCCGCGGACGAAGCTTGCAAGCTGGTGGTCGCACTGCACGGTTGTCTATCCAACCAGGACACGATCGGTACCGTGTTTGTTAAAGGGTCCGGCATCAATGAGTGGGCGGACAACAACAACATTCTAGTACTCTATCCGCAGACCATCGCGTCGGTGATCCCGGTCAACGCCGATGGTTGCTGGGATTGGTGGGGATACACGGGTGGCAACTATGCAGCGCAGTCGGCTCCGCAGATGACAGCGATCATGAACATGGTGAACAAGATCACCAGCGGGTATTAGGCGTCCACAGTAATCCGGAGAAACGGGCCAGGAGCAGACCGGGCCCGTTTCTCTGCGTAAACGCTGAATGGTCCCGATACATACGAAGTGAAGTGAAGAGGCTGGCTTGAAAAGACCGCAAAAACAACACCTTGCGGAGAAGCAAGGGGAGGGCGTCGCATCCCTCCGCCACAATCGAAGTTTTCCCTTATTTCACAATAACATATACCTAACTTCTCATGTCTTCTGTTAATACACCGACGGCAATCAATTCATCATACCGACAGTGATTGGCAACCTAGACCCACCAATGGTAATATTCCCTTAACGAAGAGGGAATAATCCGTGAACAAAACAGCTGCTGTCCACGAGTTGAAATCGGTACCGCCGCGCTCATCGCCGGGCGCGCGTCGCCATGGGATCGACTCAGCGCTGATGAAGGTCTTCGCGAGCAGTGCAGTGAGGCGCGCCTTGCGGGATCAACATCGGCTGAATCTGGCGGCTCTCGGCGAACATGCCTTTCGGGCGGTAGAGTCAAGCTTGCGCGAGCAGACCCACGTGTTCAGCGCCGCGGCACTGACGACCCACCGTCGCTTGGTGGAGGGGTTACCGGGTCAATCACT
>Ga0208193_1001561_pt1 | contig 9943 bp, 7 predicted proteins | sample June2015DPH_17_2_FD_184716 | JGI IMG/M metagenome (GOLD analysis project Ga0208193, IMG submission 184716) | Peatland microbial communities from SPRUCE experiment site at the Marcell Experimental Forest, Minnesota, USA - June2015DPH_17_10... | ecosystem: Environmental > Terrestrial > Soil >...
AAGGCATGATAGCGAGCATGCAGCACGTGGAACCGAACGGAACCGACGCGATCATGAGCCGAACCAGCGCGGACGACCGCCACCGCCATATCGTCAGCATCGTGCGCCGGCGCGGCTACGTGACCAACGAGGAACTGGCCAAGACCTTCGGCGTCACAGTGCAAACCGTGCGCCGCGACGTCAACAAGCTCGCGGACGACGGCGAAATCCGCCGCCACCATGGCGGCGCCGGCCTTGCGTCCAGCATCCAGAACATCGACTACGTCGAGCGTCAGGGCCTGAGCACACCGGAAAAGGAGGCGATCGCGGCATTGACCGCCAGCCGAATTCCGAATCACTCCTCCCTCTTCATCAACATCGGCACGACGACCGCGGCGCTCGCCCGCGCGCTCACGGCCCATGAAGATCTGCGCGTCATCACCAACGACCTCAATATCGCGCAGACGCTGTCGCGGAACACCTCGTTCACGGTCATGGTGACGGGCGGAACCGTGCGCAATCGCGACGGAGGCATCGTCGGGCAGTCGACCTGCGACATGATCGGCGAGTTCCGCGTGGACTACGGCATCATCGGAATCAGCGGAATCGACGAGCAAGGCACTTTGCTGGATTTCGACTACGACGAGGTGCGCGCGGCTCGCGCCATCATCAGCAATTCCCGTCAGACATTTCTGCTCGCCGATCACACTAAGTTCATTCGCCACCCCATGGTGCGGATGGGCTCGCTGACCGAGGTGTCGGCCCTGTTCACCGACCGGCCACCCCGGCCCGCCATTCTTCAGCTGCTGGTGGCCAACGGCGTGGCCCTGCACGTCGTCGGGGATGAGAAGGCCTGAGGCCGAGCGGAGCATTGGACAGAAAACCAAAACGATCGAAGGGGAGAAAGCATGAGCAGTGAGGATGAGGCAGGCACCGCAAAAGCCCGTGTCGGCGAGTTGCTCTCCGAGTGCATGGCCACGTTCATCATCCTCGGATTGGGTGATTCGGCCGCCGCGATGTACACGCTGTATGACCCGAGCCCGTACAGCCAGGCCTACTGGGGCGTATGTATTGCCTGGGGGCTTGCAGTCACTCTCGCCATCTACGTGACAGGGCCCGTGTCCGGCACGCATGCCAATCCGGCCGTGACCTTGGCTCTCACTCTATATCGGGCTTTTCCGCGCGCCAAGGTGCTGCCCTATGTCGGCGCTCAGACCCTCGGCGCCTTCCTCGGCGCCGCCCTCGTCTATCTGTTGTTCTCTCCCGTCCTCGATCACTACAACGACTTGCACCACCTGAGCCGCAATCTCGACGGCGGCGCGGCCGGCGTATTCTTCACCCACCCGGGCGCAGGCATCACACCCCTGCACGCCTTCGTCGACGAAATCGTGCTCACGGGAATCCTGGTGCTCGGCATCTTCGCCATTACCGAGGATCTCAACACACTCGCGCCGACCGCCAACACCGGAGCATTGATCATCGGCCTGCTGGTCGCCACCATCGGCGCATCCGCCGGATACCTGGAGGCATGGCCCATCAATCCGGCACGAGATTTCGGGCCCCGCCTGTTCTGCTACTTTAGCGGCTGGGGAGCGCAGGCCTTGCCGGCTCCGCAGAATTATTGGTGGGTGCCCATCGCCGGCCCGCTGCTGGGCGGCGTCGTCGGCGGAGGCCTGTATCAATGGGTGATTCGGCCGTTTCTTCCGGCCCGGCGAGCCGCGCAAGCGCGGGCTGAAGGAGTTTAGTCATGCAGCGGTCCCGACACGTACTGGCCATCGATCAGGGAACGACTTCCACGCGCAGCATCGTGTTCGACGGCGACGCGCGCAAAATATCCGCCGCGCAGCGCGAATTTCCGCAGCACTATCCCGCCGCAGGCTGGGTGGAACACGACGCCGAGGACATCTGGCGCGACACCTTGTCGACGGCGCGCGAAGCCATCGCTCAATCCGGCCTCGGCGCACGCGACATCGCGGCCATCGGCATCACCAATCAGCGCGAGACGGCGGTCGTCTGGGACCGCGGCAGCGGAGCGCCGATTCATCGGGCCATCGTCTGGCAGGACCGGCGCACGGCGGATGTCTGCGCCCGCCTGAAAAAAGACGGCATCGAAGACCTTGTGCGGCAGCGCACGGGCCTGCTGCTCGATCCCTACTTCTCCGGCACGAAGGTCGCATGGCTGCTCGACAACGTGCCGGGTGCGCGCGCGCGCGCGGAACGGGGGGAACTCGCCTTCGGCACCATCGACAGCTTTCTGCTCTGGCGGCTGACGGGCGGCCGTGTGCACGCGACCGACGTGACGAACGCCTCGCGCACGCTGCTGTTCGACATTCATCGGCAGCAATGGGATGAGGACCTGTTGCGGCTGATTCGAGTACCGCGCGCGCTGCTTCCCGAGGTCAGGGACAGCAGCGAAGTCTACGGCGATACGGCTCCGGGACTGTTCGAGCATCCGATTGTGATCGGCGGGATCGCCGGCGACCAGCAGGCCGCGCTCGTCGGTCAGGCGTGCTTCGAGCGGGGAATGGTCAAATCGACCTACGGCACAGGCTGCTTCGCGCTGCTCAATACCGGCGAGACGCCGGTGCTGTCGCAGAACCGGCTGCTGACGACGCCCGCGTATCGCATCAAGGGCCGCACGACCTATGCGATGGAAGGCTCTATTTTCGTTGCCGGTGCCGCCGTCAAGTGGCTGCGTGACGGACTCCGCGTCGTCGGCAATGCCGCAGAAACGGCCGCCCTCGCGGCGCAGGTACCCGACAGTCATGGCGTGTACATGGTGCCCGCGTTCGTGGGACTCGGGGCGCCGCATTGGGAACCGGGTGCGCGCGGACTGATCTGCGGACTCACGCTCGACGCCACGGGGGCCCATCTGGCACGTGCCGCGCTCGAATCGGTGGCGTATCAGACGCTGGATCTGACGGCCGCGATGTCCAGGGACGGCGCGAGCACGGCGGCAACCATCCGCGTGGACGGTGGCATGGCCTCGAACAACTGGTTCTGCCAGTTCCTGGCCGACGTGCTCGACGCCCGCGTCGAGCGGCCGACCGAGCTCGAGACGACGGCGCTCGGCGCTGCTTTTCTCGCGGGGCTCGCCACCGGCGTATGGGCGGATCTGAAGGCCGTTACCGCGACCTGGGCCATGGGCGCCGCGTTCGTTCCTGCGATGCCGGCGGCTCGTCGGACCGAAGCGGTCGCCGGCTGGCGCACGGCATTGCACCGAACCCTGCTGGCGCATTGAATGCACTCCGCACTCACTCTCGCGCAATTGGCCCGCGATCTGGCATCCGGCCGCACCACCAGCCGACAGTTGGTCGAGGGTTGTCTGGCGAATATCGCGGCGGCGGACGGCGAAGGTGCGCGCGTCTTTTTGACCGTGCACGCGCAGCAAGCACTGGCGGCGGCGGACTTCCACGATCAGATGCGCAGGCACGGTGCGGCGGCCAGCATGTATGCCGGAATTCCGATCTCGGTGAAGGACTTGTTCGATCTGGCCGGGGATGTGACCACGGCCGGATCGACCGTGCTCCAAGGCGCGGCGCCCGCGGTCCGGGACGCGGCCGCGGTGGCGCGTCTCAAAGCCGCCGGCTTCGTCGTGATCGGCCGCACCAATATGACGGAGTTCGCCTTCTCGGGCCTCGGTGTCAATCCTCACTATGGAACGCCTCTGAATCCCTGGGAGCGCGCCAACAGAAGAATTCCCGGAGGCTCTTCATCGGGCGCTGCGGTATCGGTCACGGACTCGATGGCGTTTGCAGCCTTGGGGACGGACACTGGCGGCTCCTGCCGGATCCCCGCGGCCCTGTGCGGTATCGTCGGGTTCAAACCGACCGCAAGCCGAATTCCACTGGCTGGCTGCTTTCCTCTCTGCAAGACCCTCGACTCAGTGGGGCCGCTCGCCAACTCGGTCGCATGTTGCGCCGTGCTGGACGCCGTACTCTCGGGTGAGCCCGCGCTTCAATCATCGCCGACCATCGGGGCCGAGGCTGAGATGAGCGTCGGGGGTCTGCGCTTCGGCGTGCTGGGCGGCTATGTTCTAGAGGGACTCGTAACGGAAGCCGCATCCGGCTGGGAACGGGCGCTGCGCGCGCTCGCAAAGGCGGGCGCTCGCCTGAGCCACATCGTCGTTCAAGAGTTCGACGAACTGCGGCGGATCAATCGCAAGGGCGGCCTTTCTTCCGCGGAAGCCTACGCTCTGCATCGCGAGCGTCTGGCGAGCGATGCCTCGCAATATGACCCGCGAGTCGCGGCGCGCATTCTGCGCGGCCGCGAGCAGGACGCGGCCGACTACATCGATCTGCACGCCGAGCGTGCAAGCTTCATCGCCCAGGTCACACCACGCCTGGCCGCTTTCGATGCGCTGCTCATGCCGACGCTGCCCATCATCGCGCCATTGTTGACGGACCTGGCCTCGGACGAGGCCTATGCGAGACTCAACATGCTGGCGTTGCGCAACTCCAGCGTGGTCAATTTCCTGGATGGCTGCGCCATTTCGATTCCCTGCCAGGAGCCGGGCGCGGCGCCCGTGGGCCTGACGATTTTCAGCCTTCGCGACACCGACCGCCGGCTCCTGGCGATTGCCGGCGCGGTGGAAAGCTGTCTGCGTTGAGTACGCTCAATAGACCTCGGGCACCAGCATGTCGGCCGGCACGGCCTGCCGGGAGTAGTGCTCGTGACGCTCGCGCTCGGGCAGAACGATGGGCGCCTTGTGCACCTCATTGTAGGGGAACTGCTTCAGCAGATGATCGATGCAATTGAGCCGTGCGCGCTTCTTGTCGACGGCATGCACCACCCACCAGCGCGCCTCGGGAATGTGCGAACGCTCGAGCATAATTTCTTTCGCCTTGGTGTATTCCTCCCAGCGGCGCCGCGATTCGAGATCCATCGGACTCAGCTTCCACTGCTTCAGCGGATCATGTATCCGGCCGAGAAAGCGCAAATGCTGCTCCTCGTCGGTGATGGAGAACCAATACTTGAGCAGGTGGATGCCGGAGCGCACCAGCATGCGCTCGAATTCCGGCACGGAACGGAAAAACTCCTCGTATTCCTCCGGGGTGCAGAACTCCATCACATGTTCCACGCCCGCGCGGTTGTACCAGCTGCGGTCGAACAGCACGATTTCGCCCGCCGCCGGAAGATGCTCCGCGTAGCGCTGAAAGTACCATTGCGTGCGCTCGCGGTCGTTCGGCGCCGGCAGCGCCACCACCCGGCACACACGTGGATTCAGGCGCTGGGTGATGCGCTTGATCGCGCTGCCCTTCCCGGCCGCATCGCGCCCTTCGAATAGAATCACCACTTTCTGGCGGGTGTCCACCACCCAGTCCTGCAGCTTCACCAGTTCCGCCTGCAGCCGGAACAGCTCGCCGAAGTAGCGCTGCCGATACTCCTTTTCCACATCGACGTTCTCTCCCGCCGGCATCCCGGGCAGCGGATGCCGATCCTCGGTCTCGAGCTCGAGCTCTTCATCGTAGCTGTCCGCAAGATCGCGGCTGATGCGGCGGATCAGTTCCTCGCTGTCGAGCGATGGCATGTCATTCATTATCGAACCTCGTGGTGTAGCCGAGAACCTCAGAGTGCAACCGGGCATGCCTTCACGCCCCATATGTCTTTTGCGTATTCCTCGATCGTCCGGTCGCTCGAGAACTTTCCCGAGGACGCGATGTTCAAAACCGCCTTGCGCGCCCATTCACGCGGCTTGCCGTACCAATCGCAGAGGCGCCGATCCGACTCGAGATACGAGTTCAAATCCGCCAGGTGCATATAGAAATCACCGTGTAGCAGAATGTCGTGGATGGGCTTGAACAGGTTCGGGTCCGAAGCGCTGAAATGGCCCGAGCCGATCAGATCCAGGGCCGCCCGCGTCTCTGGGTCGTGCTGGTAATGCCAGCGCGGATCGTACCAGCCGCGGCTGCCGGCGACCTGATCGGCAGTCAGCCCGAATAGCAGAAAGTTCTCCTCGCCGGCTTCGGCGGCCATTTCTATGGTGGCGCCGTCGCGCGTGCCCATGGTCAGCGCACCGTTCATCATGAACTTCATGTTGCTGGTGCCGCTGGCCTCGTAGCCCGCGGTGGAGATTTGATTGGAGACGTCGCTCGCAGGAATCAGTCGCTGCGCCAGCGAGACATCGTAGTCCGGCAGGAAAATGACCCGCAGCTTGAGGTTCGCGGCCGGATCTTCGGCAATGCCTCGCGCCAGATTTTCGATGAACTTGATGATGAGCTTGGCCAGGGCATAGGCGGGTGCAGCCTTGCCGGCGAAGAAAAATGTCCGCGGCGGCAGATCGAGGTGCGGGTTGTCCCGCAGCCGATTGTAGAGCACCACGATGCGCAGGGCATTGAGGAGCTGCCTCTTGTATTCATGAATGCGCTTGATGTGGCAGTCGAAGATCGTGCGCGGGTCCACCGCCACGCCGAACTTCCCGTTGAGCCACGCAGCGCACTGTCTCTTGCTCTCGAGCTTGACCCGCCTGAAGCGGTCGAGAAAATCTTCGTCAGCGGCCAGAGGCTCGAGCCGGCGCAGCTGGCTCAAGTCCGTAATCCATGCGTCGCCTATGGCGTGGCTGATCAAGCCGGCCAGGGGCGGATTCGCCAGCAGCAGCCAGCGGCGCGGCGTGACGCCGTTGGTCTTGTTGCTGAACCTTTCGGGGAACATCTCCGCCAGATCCTTGACCGTGGTCGTGCGCAGCAGCCTGGAATGGATTTCCGCGACTCCATTGGTGCTATGCGTGCCGACGATGGCCAGGTTGGCCATGCGCACATGCTTGACCGGCCCTTCCTCGATCACGCTCGTGCGCCTGACCCGGCCCTCGTCGCCCGGGAATTTCGACCGCACTGCGTTGAGCAGTCGCCGGTTGATTTCGTAAATGATCTCGAGCTGGCGCGGCACGATGAGTTCGAACCACGGCAAAGGCCATTTTTCCAGCGCCTCGGGCAGCAGCGTGTGATTGGTGTAGCCCAGAGTCCTGCAACACAGGTCCCAGGCAATGTCCCAGCCCAAGAGCGCTTCGTCGAGCAGAATGCGCATCAGCTCGGGCACGCAGAAGCTGGGATGAGTATCGTTCAGCTGCACGGCGGCTTTTTCGGGCAACAGCGACCAGTCGTCGTTGTGCCGCCGAAAACGGCGCACCAGATCCGCCAGCGAGCAGGCCACCAGAAAATATTCCTGCACGAAGCGCAGACCCTGCCCGAGTCGGGTGGAATCATCCGGATACAGCACCCGCGTCAGCGACTCCGCCTCGAGCGCCTCGGCCACCGCACTGACGAACTCGCCGTGGCTGAACGCCTGGAAATCGAAATACTCAGGCGCCCGGGCCTCCCATAGACGCAGAGTATTGATGGTCCGGCCGCCGTAACCCACGACCGGACGATCGTAGGGAGTCCCGATGAGACGCGACGGTTTGCCGACTATTGCACGCAAAGTGCCCTCGCGGACTTCGAACGAGCAAGCGAGCTGGATCTCAACTTGATCGCGAAACCGCCGCACCTCCCACGGGTCGCGCCGTGCCAGCCAGTTATCCGGCTGTTCCTCCTGCCACCCATCGCGGATGGCCTGCTTGAACATGCCGTACTCGTAGCGAAGACCATAGCCCATCGCCGGAAGCTGCAGCGTGGCCATGGAATCCAGGAAGCACGCCGCCAGGCGCCCGAGGCCGCCATTGCCCAATCCCGCATCGGGCTCTTGTTCCAGGGTCTCGAGCCAGTCGATGCCTATCTCCTGGATCGCACCGCGGGCATCTGCCTCCAGCTGCAGGTTCACCACATTGTTGGCAAGCGAACGGCCGATGAGAAACTCCATGGAAAGGTAGTAGACACGCTTGGGATTCTCGCGCGCATAGGTGCTCTTGGTTTTCAACCAACGCTGCGTCAGAACCTCGCGCACCGTGAGAGCGAACGCCTCGAAGCGTTCGCGGGGGGTTGCATGCGCCGCGTCGACCACCTTGTCGAACACCAGATGGTGGTCGTAGAGCGCCTTGCTGATCCGTGTAAATTCGGACAACTCGCCTGTGTGCTCGCCCTGGGCCGCCGTGGCTACCTCGGAGCCGTCCGCGTGTAGGGTCGATCTCGTGCGATCTGTGCTCATATTGCATTACCCTCACGTACCGGCGGACCGGTGTTGCAGTGCTCGGCGGGTGCGACGAACAAAACAGCACCAGCCCCGGCCCCAGTGCGGTTCGTCCCTAGACTAAAGATACCGCAAAAATATTTGCGAATTATTACCATGGAACCCGGTCAGCACCATGGACCCCCGTGAGCACTCAGCCAACCCGCTGCGGCGGGAACTAGGCTCCGCCGACGGCGTGGGCCGCCGCGTCGATGCGTTCCAGCATCGATACGAACGCGCGGATTTCGGCCGGTTTGAAGCCGCCGAAAATTTGTGCCTCGATCGCCAGCGCCTTAGGTGCGATGCGACCGTAAAGTTCCCTCCCCTGCGCCGTGAGTGCCAGCAAATGCGAGCGCTGGTCCCCCGGGTTGGGCGCACGCTCGATCAATCGCCGGCCGGCGAGCGCAATCGCCGCCCGGCTGACGGTCACCTTGTCCATGCGCGTGCGCCGGCAGATTTCGAATTGACTGATGGCGTCGGTCTCGGCGATGACGGCCACCATTCGCCATTCCGGAATGCGCAGCCCGAACGCTGCGTCGTAGACCGTAGCCACGGTGTCGCTGACCAGATTGGACGCCAGCGACAGGCGATAGGGCAGGAACTGATCGAGGACCAGCTTGGTTCGGTATGTCATGGCGGGCGGTCACCTTGCGCAATGGGGACATTTTATATATAGTATCAAATGATACTACTTTAAGTGGAGACGGTGATGGAAAATCCACGTGAAAACCCACTGGGACTCGATGGCTTCGAGTTCGTAGAATTCACCGGCCCCGATCCGCAGGCGCTCGCCGCCCTGTTCTCCGCCATGGGCTTCACTCACCTGGCGGATCACCGTTCCAAGAACGTGCGGCGATATGCGCAGGGCGACATCAACTTTCTGCTCAACATGGATGCCAGCGGCCAAGTGGCGGACTTTCGCGCCAAGCACGGGCCATCGGCGAATGCGATGGCGTTTCGCGTGAAGGATGCACGCCTCGCGTTCGATGAGGCGCTGCGCCGTGGCGCCAAGCCGGTGGCAGGGCCGGTGGGCCCGATGGAACTCAACATCCCCGCGATCGAAGGCATAGGCGGCTCGAATCTCTATCTCGTCGACCGCTATGGGGCGCGCGAGATTTACGACGTCGATTTCATCGCCGTGCCGGGCGCCGCCAAGGATCAGCGCAGCACCGGTTTGCATACTCTGGATCATCTCACCCACAACGTGAACCGCGGGCGCATGGCTCATTGGGCCGAGTTTTACCGGCAAATCTTCAATTTCCGCGAAATCCGCTACTTCGACATCGAAGGCCAGGCGACCGGATTGTTCTCCAAGGCCATGACGGCGCCGGATGACAAGATCCGCATCCCGCTGAACGAAAGCCAGGATGAGAACAGCCAGATCGAGGAGTTCCTGAAGCAATACAAGGGCGAGGGCATTCAGCATCTGGCGCTCGCCACCGATGACATCTTCGCGACCGTGGACAAGCTGCGCGCCAACGGTATCCGCTTTCAAGATTCGCCGGATTCGTATTTCGACATGATCGACTCGCGATTACCGGGGCATGGCCACGACGTCGCCGCGATGCGCAAGCGCCGCATCCTGATCGACGGCGCACCGGAATCCGGCGGCGGCATTCTGCTGCAGATCTTCACCGAAAACATGGTGGGACCGATTTTCTTCGAGATCATTCAGCGCAAGGGCAACGATGGATTCGGCGAGGGCAACTTCAAGGCGCTGTTCGAAAGTCTCGAGCTCGATCAAATCCGCCGCGGTGTCGTCAAAGTCGCAACATGAGCTACTTGAGCGGCTTCGGCAACCATTTCGCGACGGAGAGCATTCCGGGCGCGCTGCCGGAGGGACGCAATTCGCCGCAACGCACTG
>Ga0208193_1001562_pt1 | contig 9926 bp, 6 predicted proteins | sample June2015DPH_17_2_FD_184716 | JGI IMG/M metagenome (GOLD analysis project Ga0208193, IMG submission 184716) | Peatland microbial communities from SPRUCE experiment site at the Marcell Experimental Forest, Minnesota, USA - June2015DPH_17_10... | ecosystem: Environmental > Terrestrial > Soil >...
AAGGGCCGGGAGAGTCACGAAGTTCTGATAGCCCAGGACCAGCAGCATCGCAGCAAAGGCCGGCATCGCGAAGGCGGGGCGCGCCCAGGAGAACCAGCGATCGCGCTTGGACTTGGGCTTGATGGCGCCGGACAGGGGCGTGGGCTGGGGCGGCGCGACCTGCTCGGCAATCATCGGCGGCAGCTGAACCTTGGCTTCGTCCACAAACGCCGCGGCGGCGCGCAGATCGAGAGCGCACTCCGGGCAGTCGAAGACATGCTCCTCAAACGCATCGCGGGCTTCCGGCGTCAACTCGTTCAAGAGGTAGCGCTCCGCGGCCATCTGTTGTACTGCTTGGCTATGATCCATCGGCTCAGTTCCCACGGTATCGTCCCGTCTGCGAAGATTCGTTCAATCGCTGTCCCGTTTCAATGGTGACAGCGCAGCCCCGACCGTTTCAGATTATTTTCCGGCTACCTTCATGGATTGGCTCCCAGACTCGACGGACTTCTGAGGCGCCGAAGGTACTCGGTCTTAAACTCCTGCTTGGCGCGATGCAGCAGCACGCGCAGGTAATCCCGATCGACGCCAAACTCGCGGCAAACCTCGTCACGGTCGCGCTCGTCTAGAAACACGGCATTCAACAGGGATCGGTCGCGGGGAGCGAGATCGAGCAGAATTTCACGAACTTTCTTTCTTATCTGGTGGGCAGAGGCAAGCTCCAGGGCATCGGCTCCCGCCGCCGGTAACTCAGGAGACCCTTCAGCATCAAGCGAGTCGCTGCGACCAGAGGAGCGGTAGTGCTCCATAAGTACATGATTGCAAACGGTGTTGACGAAAGGCCCAAGCCTCTCCGGCTGGCGCAAGCCGCCGTCCCTGCGCAGCACGGCAAACACGCGCGCAAAGGTCTCCTGGCGCACGTCTTCAATTGCATGCAGTGACTGCAGCCGCGAGCGAAGCTTTATCTGGAGCAATTCCGTAAAGTACCCCACGAAATGCTCCTGCGTCTGCCTGTCGCCTGCGCAAAGCCTTTGAACATACTCTGCATCGAACGAATAAAATTGCAAAGCCAGCTCCGAAGACCTGAGAGGAACTGAGTATAGCACCAGCTGTGGGGCGGAGGAATGAATCGCCCTGGTGCGCGAGAGCGGCAGCGCGGTTCGCCGTGGACCGGAGTTGCGGCGAGGAGCAGCGGTTTGGTTTGTAGGGAAGCTCATTCCGATTGCCCTCTCGTCTGGCTCGCTGATGCCGTCTGCGTGCCCAACCCCAAAAAGCAAAGCGCTGAGGCCAAGGTCCGCCACTGGCCGAGAAGCCCCATCCATCCGCAACTCAGCCAGAGAGCCAGAGGTAGGGATGCCTGCCAATACATTGCACGAAAGCAATGCGTGAGCGATTCCTTCGTGCAGGCTCGGGAAGGTCTGCCAAAGGCTGGGGGGAAAGGGAAACGGTAAGGATATCTACCCGGCCGGCGCATCATCTGGCGTACGGAGCGCACTGCGGGAAAGCTGCGGACAGTTGACCTACTCTCATTCATCTCGAAACTGCTCCAATCGGCAACTCGAAGGCAGGGAGGGCTTGCTCCAGAAAGCCGGCCTGGCCGGCACGGGGAAGTCCGTTCCAACGTTGTGGATGCACTTGTTTGTGAACGAGGGCGCAAAACCGTTTCACGCTTTTCCGAGTTTTTGAAAATCAGGGGCGGGAGGTTCCGGAAACAGTGCGGGGAGGTCCACCGGCCAAAAGCGCAGGTTTATCCGAATTTCCCGGACGGTGGATGCCGGAGTTCAGGCTCGAAAGCCCTGCCGGATTCGATGGAGAGCGACGAGTCTCCGATAAGGGCTATGCAACATCCTGCGGATTTGCTGTTACGTTCCGGCGCCGACCATAGGTCTGCTCAGTCACCCCAGGGCGACAATGACTGCGACCTGAAACACTTCGCTGATCTTCTTGGTTTCTCGCCCGGAGAGGCGCTCCCATGCGGCGCGCGTAGCGGCGGCCAGGTGATGGGCCTGGGGAACGAACCTGGCCAGCTGAAGGAAGGTTAGCTTGCCGACCTGCTGAGAGTGGACCTCGATCCGCTCGAGGCGGTCGACCTGGTGGCGGGAGAGAAAAATCCTCACGTCTTCTTGAAGGAAGGCCGAGCGATACAAGGATCGCCCGGCCGTGTCTACCCTAGTGCAAGCGGTCGCCGCAGATTGAATGAATCAGTAATGGCCGCCTGCATGTTCCTGCCTGGATGTACCCCAGTCAGGCGGCCAGCCGATTGAGCACCTTATCGCGCTCAGACGCGATGAAACTCGTCAATAAGTGTCGTCCCCACCCTCGGTATCCGAAGGTCCGCCGCGCATCAGTGTAGAAACGGCCGAGGACGGCTTCATCTCGTATTCCTTGGGTGGAACGTCGCCGGCCAGATAGCGCACAAAATAATCCCAACGGCGCCGGGTCATGTATTGCGTAGCACGGGCGTAGCCGTGCGGGACGTTGGGAATCATCAACAGATCAAAGTCCTTGTTGGCCTTGATGAGCGCGTCTACCACCAGCAACGTATTGCTCGGCGGCACATTGTCGTCCATCGTGCCATGCGCCAGCAGAAGATGGCCTTTAAGGTTTTTGGCGATGTTCTGGTTGGCCTGTGAATCGTAGTTATTGGTGCCGTCCGGATTTTTAACCTCGACGCCGGCCCACTTCTCGGCCCAGTCATCTTCATAATCGCGCTGATCGTGATTGCCGCTTTCGGCAATGCCCACCTTGAAGAAGTCCGGATAGTTGAACATGGCCGCGCCCGTTGCATTGCCGCCGCCGGAGTGGCCGAAGATGCCCACGCGGTCAAGATCGATAAACGGATATTGCGCCGCCAGATCCTTCATTCCCGCCACCTGGTCGGGAATCGTGTTGTCGCCCAGGTTCGCGTAGTAAGCCTCATGAAACGTCTTCGATCGCCACGGCGTTCCCATCCCGTCGATGCAGACAACAACAAATCCCAGTTCGGCGAGCGACTGCATGTCGCGATGCGCGGCGGCAAATTCGCGGCTCCCGCAGGAGCCGGTCTGCGGGCCGGGATAGACATTGTTGATGATGGGATATTTCTTCGACGCATCAAAGTGCGAAGGCTTGAACATCAGGCCATAAAGATCAGTCTTGCCGTCGCGCCCTTTCACTTTGATGGGCACCGGCGGAACCCAGCCATAGGCCACCAGTTTCGAGATATCCTGCTTTCCAAGCTCCATCACCGTCTTTCCATCGCTGTCCCGCACCACAGTGGTTATCGGTTCGGTTGGCGTCGAATAGGAGTCAACAAAGTAGTGCCCGTCGGATGAAACTTTGATACTGTGATCCGCGTTCTCGGGAGTCAGCAGACGGATCCCGGTACCGTCGAAGTGAACGCTGTAGAAATGTTCGAAGTAAGGATCGCGATCCGCCTGTTTTCCCACGCCCACGAAGTAGATGATCCGATTCTTCTTGTCAATGAACAGAACCTGAGTCACATTCCCCTCGCCGTGCGTGATCTGATTCTTGAGCTTGCCGGTGGCCAGATCGTAGAGATAAAGATTGCCCCAGTCATCGCGCTCGCTGAACCAGAGAATTTCATTCGAGTCCGGCAGGTAATGCCAGTTGATCATCCCGTTGCCGCTCTCATAAAACTTCGGCGTTGTTTCGCCCATCACCTCGCGCACATCGCCGGTCGCCGTGTCGGCCACGCGCAGCCATTCCTGCTTATGGTCGCGCGAGGTGGAGACGAAGGCCAGGCTCCGATCGTCCGCGCTGAACTCGACATCGTCCCAGGTGCTGCCGTGGCAGGCCACGTCGTCGCACAAAGTCGAGCGGTGCTGATCCGGGGGCATTTTGAGGCGAACTACCTGTTTGGTGGCCACGTCAATGACCACCCGCTCAATCATGGTGATATCCTTGTCGCCCACCAGCGGGTACTTCCATGCCTTCAGCGCGGGATGTGAATTTGTGACCGGAACCAGATACATCTCGCCGGTCTTGCGTTGGTCCTGCTGAAAGGTTGCGATTTTCTTCGAATCAGCCGACCAAAGCAGTATGGCCGCGTCGGAGTGCTTCCAGCCTGCGTTGTCGGTCGCATAGCCAAAATCCTTCACTCCGTCTGTCGTCAGCTGGGTCTCGGCCCCGCTGGCGATGTCCCGCACCCACAGGTTCCAATCGCGAACGAATGCACCCAGCTTCTTGTCGGGCGAGAGGGTCAATGGGGGGTGCTTATCGTCATTCTCGGGCCCTTCAGCCGCTCCAGGTCCAGCTCCCGGTCCGGATACAGAATACTGACGCTTGCAGGCGATGGGCTTGGCGCTGAGTCCGCAACGATACGAAGCGCCGGAGGCCGTCAGTGTCAGGACGCGATCATTTTCCGAGAAGGAGAGATCGGCGAGCGACAGATGCGCGGGGTCACTCTTGATGGACCCATCCGAGGCAGCCTGCAACGCGGCGGCCAGCGCGGCGTGATCAAAGGCCGTCTCGCGTGTGCCTTTGCCGGGATCGACCAGGACATACCGTATGCCTTCGCTATTGACATCGCGGTACCAGAAGCGCCCGTCCTCAAGCGCCTGCGCACGCACCACCCCCTGGTAGGCCAGAGGATTGGCGTTGTAATTCATGAACCGCTCGGCGGCGGCATAGTCCTCGTTTGTGTACTGCTTTGGCTGTTGAGCCAGGTTGGTTGCGCAGTCAACACCGAAAGCGGCAAAGAGCAAGGCAATCGCCCTGAATTCTGAGAGTCTGATCGTAGGCATTCCACCATTCCTTGGGTGTGTTGGAGATTTCGACCGGGATAGGCAAATTGGCGCCTCAGATTTGCTCGGTATCCGGTGTTCTGCAATTTTATATTGCCTTGCCGGCCACCTTGGCCGGCCCGTCGGATCCCAAAACGCAGCAAAGGCATCGCAACCCCATCAGGGCGGCGATGCCTTTGCTGCTGTTAGCTTCGAATCTGCCCGCGGCGGGTCTAAAACAAGTTCCACAGGGACTGGTTATAGACCTCGTGGTGATACTGCACTTCCGAGCCCTTCACAAACGTGCCCAGTTCGCGTGGAGAACGATTCGCTGCAGCCTGCTTGAGATCGGCAAAGCGGCCCTGCACATCCGCTCCCAGGATCTTTCCAATCCAGGCCGAGCCCTTGAAGTCTTCAATGGCCGACTGGATGTTGTCCGGCAGGTAACGCTGCGCCTGGCGAAGGTTGTCGATGTTCGCCTTGGTGCCGTCGATGCCCGTCTTGAAGATCGAGTAAAGGGTCAGATAAGGGTTGGCATCGGGGCCCACGGAGCGCACTTCGACGCGCATCGACTTCTCATTGCCAATGGGCACGCGCACCATCGAGCCGCGATCGGTGGCCGAGGCCTTGATCTGGTTGGGCGCCTCGAAATGCGGATCGAGACGGCGGTATGCATTCACACTTGGGTTCAGGATGAGGCAAATGTCGAGCGCGTGGGTCAGGATCCGGTCGATGAACTCCCAGCCGAAGCCGGACAGTTTTTCCTGGCCCGCCGGATCCCAGAAGAGGTTGGTCTCGTGCTCGGAGATGGACACGTTGGTGTGCATCCCGCTCCCGTTCACGCCCACCACCGGCTTAGGCAGAAAGCTGGCCGTATAGTTCATGTTGTTGGCAATCTGGCGTGTCAACAGCTTGTAAAGCTGAATCTGGTCCGCCGCGGCCACCACTTCGCCGTATCCGTAGTTGATTTCAAACTGGCTGGGCGCCACTTCCGGATGGTCCTTCTCATTCTGGAAGCCCATCGCTCGCTGCACTTCGGCGGCCGTGTCAATAAACACGCGGAGCGGATCAAGCGGCAGCACATGATAGTAGCCGCCCGTGTTGATGAATTCGAACTTGCCCGTCTCGTGATACCTTTTCTCCGCGTCGCGGCCGGCGAAAAGGAAGCCTTCAATTTCGTTGGCCGCGTTGAGCGTATACTTCTTTTCCGCGTAGAGCTTGTCGCTGTAGGCCTTGAGCACGCCGCGCAGGTCGCCCGAATACGGTGTTCCGTCCTTGTCGATCACCGTGCCGAACACCAGCACTTTGCCATTGCCGAACACATCGGCCGGCACCCAGTAGAACGCGCTCCAGTCAATGCCCAGGCGCAGGTCGCTTTCCTTCTGCGCCGTGAACCCACGAATCGACGAGCCATCGAACGTCAGATTTTCGTACGAGCTGAGAAGGAACTTCTTGTCATAATCGAGCAGGTGCAGGCGCCCTTCCAGGTCGCTGAAAAGCACGGTCACGGCTTTGATGCGTTTCTCATCGGTCAAATATTTGATGCGCTTTTCGCGAATCTCGCCGATCGGAACGCGGCTGGAGCGCTCGGCCTTTGCGGCCAGATTCAGCTCTTCCAGTTCCTCGTACGAGAGAGCAAGAAAATTGCGATATTCAGTGGACATGGATCTCCTTTTCTTGGAAAGACATAGGCAGCATTGAATGGGATCAGGCCAGCCGCGCTGGAAAACGCAGATGCCCCACAGCCAAGGAGGCGCGCTGAGGAGGGAAGCGATCGACGCTTCACTCCACTCGACACCCAAGTTTGGGACGAAATCCTCAACTGAACAGTTCAGGCTACACCAACCGCCCGGCCCATACAAGAGAGCGTCTTCGCCGATTTCCGGTTGATTTGCCCGAGTATTTCCGAGCGACTAAGCTTGCACCAGTTCAGGCTTCAGATAGCGATCCACATCGTAGAGCATTCCGCATGAGGAACCCATCAGGATTTCTAAAAATGTGCCGGCAACGCGGTTCTCAACGACAGCCGAGACCAGTTCAGCCGTGGTGGGCGAGAAGATACATCAGCAGCAGGATGAGCACCGGAATCATGGCCAGGCCGAGGAAGTAAACGATCTTCCGCGACAACTGCGATTTGCGCTTTTGCCAGTCGCGCAGCTCTGGCCGGTTTTCGACGCCCACCCGGTCCATATGTTCCAGATCATCCAGAAACTCGCGCGCGCGGACATACCGGTTTTTCGGTTCGCGCTCCAGGGCACGATAGAGTATCTCCTGCAACTCGGCAGAGATGGAAGGTTCGGCGACCGATGGTGGAACCGGATGGTTGAGCAGCCGCTCGTTCATCGCGGCCAGCGGCGTAGGCCCGCCAAAAGGCAGCTTCCCGGTCAGCATCTCATAGAGAATCACGCCCATCGAATAAATGTCTGACCGTCCATCGCCCCGTTTGCCCTTCACCTGCTCCGGCGAAATGTAATTCGGAGTTCCAATGGCGGCGGTGAAGTTGGCATAGGTCAGCCGGCGCGCCGCGGCATCGCCGGCGATTCCGAAGTCGATCAGCTTGATGTTGTCATCCCCGTCCACCATGATGTTCTCCGGTTTCAGGTCGCGATGCACAATGCCGTGGGCGTGAATGTATTCAAGAGCCTGGAGCACGCCGAGGGCGATATGGATTGCCCGCAGCTGGCTCATGCGGCCTTGATCCAGGATCTCGCGCAGCAGTCGCCCGTCACACCACTCCATCACCATGTACATCCGCGAGCGCCGCTCCCCGCCAAACACACGCATCACTTTTGGATGGTCGAGCTTCTCGCCGATGGCGGCCTCACGTTGAAATCGATCGAAGAGAATCGGGTCGGCTTCCAGGTCCGGATGAGGAATCTTCAACGCCACCATGCGATTGTTGCGCACGTCCCTGGCGCGGTAGATGGTGGCCATGCCGCTGCGGGCAATGGGGGCCTCGATGCGGTACGAGTCAATTTGCGAACCGGACTCAAAGCCGTCGTGGAATCCCATGGAAGAGCACTCTCCATTGCGGGAACTTATACTACTCTATCGGCAAATCCCCGGAAAACAGTAAGGAATCCGTAAAGCCTATCAGGGCTTCTTAATCCGGGCCTCTGAAAGGGAGTCGCCCGATGGGGCGCGGGCAAGTATCTGTTTTGAAGAGGCGCCTCGGCCTGAGTCGCTTCCATCAGGCAGGCAGCCTGTAAGGTCGTCCGCGATACATCCCCACCTGCTCCACCGATTTGACGCGAATCACCTGCGCCGTCGTGTTATCGCCCCCGTCCACTTCGACAGCGCGAGCCACCAGTTCGCGGGCAATCTCCTCAATGCCCTTGTTCTGGGAAACAATGTGAGCAATGGCTTGATCGCTCATCTCGTCATGCACGCCGTCGGTCGAAAGCACCAGCACATCGGCTGCCTGAAGGGGAATGGTCGTGGTATCGGGCGCCACAAACATCTCTGGCCCGAGCGAGCGGATCAGAACATGCCGGGAAGCGGATTGGGCAATTTCGCCGGCCGAGAGGATGCCCAACTTTCTCTGCTCGTTCACCCAGGTATGGTCCTGGGTCATCTGCCTGGCCTGTCCATTCCGGACCAGGTAACAGCGCGAGTCTCCGACGTGAGAAACGACGGCCTGATTGTGGCGCAGGGCGCAGGCCACCAGCGTCGTCGCCATGCGTTTGCCGCGGTATTCGGGAGCGAGTGTACAGTCGTGCACGGCGGCGTTAGCATGTTGCACCAGGCGCGGCATTAGAGCCGCCAGAAGCGAGCCGGATTGCGCCTTGGAGAAGCCTTCTGTCAGGACGGAAATTGCGGTTGAAGACGCCACTTCTCCCAGGTCCAGTCCGCCCACCCCGTCGGCGACCGCAAACAGATATCCATGCGAACTGGTCTGCTGCCTCGAAGAGGGAATGAACACACCCATGGCGTCTTCATTGTTGGTGCGGACTTTGCCGAAATCGCTTGCCTGGCCGAATTCAACCTCTAACATGGGCGCTGCTGCCTGAGATTTGCTCCGCTTGACTGCGGAGAACTCGCTCTTTAAAGATTGTGAGACATTCGATGCCAGGATGCTAGTGGCAATAGCGCTGCCGGGGGGCGCTCTACCGCTTGTCTGAACGGAAAGACAAGCGATGGAGCCTCACCCGGCAATGACGGCCCTGTTCGCTGAAGCTACCTCGCTGTCAGCAAAACTGCTCTGCCCTTGGACTGCGAAGAGCGGATGAAATAGATGGCTCCGTAGAGGCCCCAGGCTCCAGAGATGCCGAGCGCGCAGAGCGGCTCCATCTTTGTGCCCAGCCCGCCGAACGGTCCAATCAGGTAGAACGCCATGCACACCAGGTTGGCGATAAGCCCGAAGCCGGGAATCAGCAAGTGCTTGATAAAACTGTAGTCCGGCCGTTTGTGGAACGCGACAATGCACAGAAAGCAGCTTAGCGCGTAAAGAATGAAGGTGCCAAAGTTGGAGGTCAGTGTGACGGTCAATAGCGAGTTGGGCAATGCCGCCAGTTTGTCATGGGACAGGTAGCCGGCACTTGAGAAGATACCATGCGGCAGTGCGGCGATGGTTGCATCGCTCGGAGCCGCGGCATCGGCGAAGACCAGCGACACGGCGAGGACCCCAATCACCGCCGAGATCATGGCCAGAGTCCAGATGGCGCGCCGCGGAGACAGAGACTTGTCATGAAGAATGCCGAAGTGCTCGGGTGCCTCATCATCCTTGCCCATGGCATAAGTCACGCGAGCGCCTGTGTTCATGCAGCTGAGCGTGGTGCCAATCAGTGCCAGAAACACGGTGACGGCTTCGGCCAGCATGAAGTACTTCCCATGCCCCTGGCCCAGCAGCGCGTCGCCGACAATGATCATCATGTCGCCGATGGGCGCCGCCGATCCCGAAGCGCTGGTCATCGGATAGCCCGAGTTAAGGAAATAATTGGCCGCGAAATACTCAATCAGGTAGCACAGCAGCCCCTGGATCAACAGCGACGAGATCACGGCGATGGGAATGTTCTTAGCCGGGTTCTTTGCCTCGCTTCCCATCGAGGTCACCGATTCGAATCCCACCAGGATAAGAATTGCCACAGTGGCCTGAATGAACACGTAGCTGATCTTGTGCGGAGAAACGACTGAACCCGCCGAGGGATGGGAGAGGAACACGCCGGTCGCGTCGGTTTCAGGATAAGTGATATGGTAGGGAACCCGTTTGCCGGATGCATCAAG
>Ga0208193_1001564_pt1 | contig 9912 bp, 9 predicted proteins | sample June2015DPH_17_2_FD_184716 | JGI IMG/M metagenome (GOLD analysis project Ga0208193, IMG submission 184716) | Peatland microbial communities from SPRUCE experiment site at the Marcell Experimental Forest, Minnesota, USA - June2015DPH_17_10... | ecosystem: Environmental > Terrestrial > Soil >...
GGTTTACTTCCCGCGTAACTTCCTGATGGATCGCAGCAGCCGTTTTTTTTCCTGTGCTGTCCAGCCACGGCCTTCCTCCTCCACCGGGCGAAGTGCGCAAATCTTGCGATTCATAGACAACAATTGTTCACCGAGCTGTTGGAAGCGCTGGAATTCAGCCACTTCTCGTTGGGCTTTCAGAAGAGCGGCGGGAGTGGCAAAACTCTCATTGATGGTCTTCCCATTCTCCTTGCGGCTCAGGCGGAACTGCGGATCATGTCCGCGGTCGTTCGGTTGGGCACAGTGGCAGGTGGGTTTGCCGCAGCGGCGAATGCTGGCGGTGATCGAACCGCGTCGAAAATCGCCCAGATTGAGGAACTGCTGCAGCAGCGCAGCGCGTTCTAATTCCAACTCAGCCAGAGATTCGGCCATAAAAGATTCTGACATATGGGGACCTCCATATTTCTGAGGGTAGAACGACTCTCAGGAATATGGCGCAAAAAAAGAAAAAACCGCTATTGACTACTTTGATGTCGCGCACCCCAATTGGAAACCCATAGATGTGCGTAGATCACCGCGTCCGCCGCAAACCGCAGCGGCCCACTTCAAACGATCCTATCGAAACTGCCCGCGCGAGATTACTCCGACTGTCCGTCATCTCGCGCGGGCAGTCCCGATAGGAACCGAACGTTTCGATAACCTTGAACCGTAAGCGCGTGGTCAACCTTTCAATTACCCACAAGTTGAGCACCGAGCCTGATCATGCAGATTGCCGGACCTGGGACGACCCGAAAGGCTGGAACTCGGGTGCGCCGTGAAAGGCGCTGGTCAACAGTGGGTGAAATTCCCACCCGGGCACTGGTTCGCTCCACCCGGTAGGGGGTGTAAGCCCAAACAGCCGAAAATTCCGTCGGTTGACGAAGATTCGGCACAGGGAATGTAGAGTAAGCCCAATTGCCAGTACAATCACCCCGACGACGTCATACGAGGTCAAAAGTCGAGGTTTCCAATCGCCTTGACTGAAATGGCGATTAGAAGCACCGCCAAAACGCAAAATGCCAACGCATTTAAGACTGGGAACTGTCCGCTAAGAAGGCCGGTACTCCATTGAAAAGCCTTCCCTCCAAGCATGAATGTCAAAGGGTTATAGTCGGGGGTGTAAGCCCAAACCCCAGAATATGCGGAGTTCGGGAATATGGGGAGTAACGACAGAAAGAGCCGAAGAACATAGGCTCCTCGGTTCCAAGCACTCAGCATATTCTGCACGTTGCAGGGAGGCAGTCAGTTTGTCCGGCGCACGGAATCGTCCGCGTTTGAGCATTAGCGGGACCATCGCATTCATCGTCTCCAGTCAGTGAACTGGTCCAAATACGGGCCGACCGTTGTGTGCCGTAGCAAGCCGCACGATGGGTCTGGCGTTTGAGATATGTCGCGAGCATGCTGTCCTCCTTCAATTAATGAGATGAAGGACGGCGATAATATGCGGAGCAAATCATTGGACTGGGTGGTGCAAACGAGGTGATTCTACGCGATTACTGCCGTCCGAAAGCCAGTATTCTCTGCATATTCTCGAACTCCGCATATCCCAGAAAATTCCGTCACCCTACATCCAACCCAGCAACGATGGTATCGAGATCGATAACCTGCCCGTCACTGCGAAATGTGTAGCGCCCGTTCAGATGGATGTGGCGCCAGGCCGCCGGCGACATCTTCTTGATTAAGGCCAGCGCTTTCGCGTTGCCGCTCGCCTCGTATTTCGAGACTAGCCGGGACAGGATGGCGGAGTAGTAGAAGATGATGGTGTTCGCTATCAGCCGCGCGCACTGGTTGCTGATCTCGATTTCGATGTCAGTCCTGCCGGTGAGTTCTTTCTTGCCGCCGACCTGAGCGATGGCGGAACGGAGCTGGTGGTAGGACTCAATCCTGTTCTGTGAGCGGTGGACATTGCGTTGCAACTGCGGGTCGCGCAAGTAGCGTAGGGTGTAGATGCTGCGGATCAGTTTATCGAACTCGAAGATAGCCCGCCGTGTGGGATTCGGCTGGGTATAGGTACAGACCTGAATTCCACCTTAGAAATGCACCCTACGCTAAGTTCTTGAGCTATTCCTGTCGATGGCTTTGATGATCGTCTCCTGAGTCTTAGTTAGCGGCACTGTACACGAGATGCGGAAGCGCATTTGGCTATCGTGCAGGTAGACCTTGTACATGGTGGAAAGCTCGTCCAGGGCTGTGTCCGGTGCGAAGTCGGTCTCGCGCAGATGATAGCGAAGCAACGACAGGAGCAGATAAGCCAGATAGCAGAGGAAGACATGGGTGCGCACGCGCTCTGCAAGCCAGCAATCCGGTAAGTAAAGGTTGTAGTGTACGTATTCACTATGACAAGGAAAAAACAAGCACCTTTCTTGGTTCCTCGAGCGGGCAAATCAACAGGCTACATCATGGTTTCAAGCGGATTCTGGCAAAATGCAGATGGCGTAGTGCACAAAAACGAGGTCGAATTTAGGAGAAGACTCATGCCTCGAAGAAAATACTGGTTGTGATGGGCAACAAGAAAACCGACCGTTGGACACGTCGCCGCCTGCTGCGCACCGTCCCCATAGTTCTCATCCACGACACGCTCCAGGCGGCGTTTCCAACGGGTAAACCGGCCGCGGCGTTTTCCCGTTTTGTGGATGTAGCCCACTCGGCCGGCCTCACTGAAACCATGGTCTACGGCGAGTCCGACAGCTTCACCTACATTGTAGAATCCATGGCCCCAGGCTGTGCCTTCTTCGATGACGACAACGACGGATGGATAGACTTTTCATTCTTGGCGGCAGTCGGCTGAAGGATACTCCGCCGAACGCCAGCAACCGTCTCTACAAGAACAACCGCGACGGCACCTTCACGGATGTAAGCGCCAAGGCCGGCTTACTCGATGCCGGTTGGGCACAAGGCGTCTGTGTGGGCGATTACAACAACGACGGTTTTGAGGATCTCTTCCTCACTTACTACAAACAGAATCGCCTCTATCGCAACAACGGCGACGGAACCTTCACGGATGCCACGGCGAAGGCCGGCCTGCTTCATCCGGCGAGCCGCTACAGCACCGGCTGTACATTTTTGGACTATAACCGCGATGGCCAGCTCGATCTTTTTGTGTCCAACTATCTCGAAATCGAACTGGCCACCGCACCCAAACCATCGTTGGCCGTGCCCAGCTTCTGCAATTACGACGGTGTTCCGGTCAGCTGCGGTCCCGTAGGCCTGCCAAAAGCCCAGAACGACCTTTACCGCAACAATGGCGACGGCACTTTCACCGATGTCTCCAGCGAGTCCGGCGTCGCCGGGTTCCGCGGATCGTATGGACTCACTGTGGTCAGCATCGATGCCGATGAAGACGGCTGGTCGGACATTGTTGTGGCGTGCGATTCGACGCCGTCCTTGTTGCTGATGAACAACCGCGACGGCACCTTTCGTGAGGAAGGATTGTTCCCCGGCGTCGCTGTCGCCGGCGATGGCTAGTTGATGGGCAGCATGGGCGTTGCCGTGGGCGACTACAACCTGGACGGCCATACCGACCTGGTGAAGACCCATTACTACGATCAGGCCACCGGCCTCTATCGTAACGATGGCAAAGGCAAATTCGACGACGTGACCATTCAGGCCGGTCTCAACAAGGAAACTCGTTTTGTCAGCTTTGGCGCAGGGCTCGTCGATTTCGACAACGATGGCTATCCCGATCTCCTGGTCACGACCGGTACTGTCTATCCAGAACTCGAACGAGTCAACCCCAAATTTCTTGCGCGCAGCCCGCGAATTCTTTTTTGCAATCGGAGCGACGGCATGTTCGTGCAGGTGGGAGCCGAGGCCGGCCCGGGTATCGACGCGCCCCACTGCAGCCGTGGCGCCGCCTTTGGCGACTTCGACAACGACGGCGACATGGACGTGCTCATCATGAATGTCAATGAGCCGCCCACCCTACTGCGCAACGACGCGCCGCCCAACAACCACTGGGGCAAGATTCGTCTGGAGGGCGCCAAGAGCAACCGCAGCGCAATCGGCGCGCGCGTCCTGGTGCGGTACGGCGGCAAGGTGCAGGTTCAGGAAGTCTTGAGCGGGTGCAGCTTTCTCTCCTCGAACAACCCGCGCCTGCACTTTGGACTGGGCGCCGCTGCCACCGCAGACATCGAGATCCATTGGCCGCTGGGCGCGATAGAAAAGTATGCAGGCGTCGCCGCCTGCCAACTCATCACCATCCGCGAAGGCCAAGGCATCGTGAAAGGCCGGCCCTTTCGTTAGAAAATGTCTGATTAGATCCAAGCGTTTTCCACTGAATGCCTTACGGAGTGCTGCAAGCTAACTGAACAGCGAAGTTTCCGAGCGTCGAGCCCTCGGCTTCCCCAGGAATGGTTGGAATGCCGGTGCTCTCTTCGGTAAGTCGGCGAAGAAGGCTGTTGCGACTGCCGCCACCCAGAATCGCAATACAGTCAAACCTGCGTCCCGTCAGAGAGCTAAGGTTACCGATAACAGTAGAATAGCGAAGGGCAAGACTGGTGAAGATGACTCTGGCGAAGATAGCCTCATTCCCTGCGAGATCAGGTATGGTATCAAAACCCCTCCGTCGCAATTCATTGTTGATGCGAGTCGGCATATTCCCTGCCAGATGCAGCGGCGGTGCGTCCACGTCAATCGTGCCTGGAATGGAACTGACAAGACCGGCCTGTGCGAGGAGATCGGCAAGGTCTATCTCGCGGCCGTCGGCTGACCATTGGTCAATGCACTGTTTCAGCAGCCACATACCATTTACGTTGGAGTGGAAACAAAACCCGCCCATCGCAGCCCGCTGATTTGTAAACCCCGCATCTTTTGCCTCATGGCTGTTGATTGCCTTTTGAACCACTGTACCCACAAGTGACCAGGTTCCCGAGATGATATAGGCTGTATGTTCGAAATCTGCATTGATAGCGGCAATGGCTGAAGAAGTGTCGTGACATGCAGGAGCAATCAATTCAGTGTCGCAAAAGGCAGGCAGTGAGGCAAGATGCCCGGAAAGTTTTCCGAGACGCGTGCCGGTAGGTACGATCGGAGGCGCGGCCTCAATCGCTAATCCAAGCGCCTCGAAGATAGGACGGGACCATTCACCCGTCTCCAGATCGACGAGCCCGGTATGCGAGGCGTTTGTATGCTCAGCTACACTTCGACCACCTAGCCAGTGCAAGACATATTCTGGTAGCAGAATCCAGGGCAGATGCGAATCTTCGCCCGTCTGCATATCCGCAACAAGTTGGTAAACGGTGTTGATGCGCAACGGTTGCGCCCCAGTGCGAGCGAAGAATTCAACAGGAGAAATTGCCTCGTCTGCGATAGCTTTGGCGGCAATCGTGCGCTCATCGCGATAGCTGAACGGTGGCTTGACCGGTTGACCATCCGGACCTATGCGGACGTAATCGACCGCCCATCCGTCCACCGCAATTGACCGAATGCCTTCGGGAGCAGCCGCTGCCGCCTTGCGCAGTCCTTCTTCAACGCCGGCGAGAATTCGCTCCAGCGGCCAGTGGAGATGTTCCCCGAATTTCACTGGTCCATTCGCAATCCGATGGAGCAATTGAATTTCTGGCTTGACACCGAACCATCGAAGCAGCGAGACTCGACAGCTTTCGGCTCCAAGGTCGACCGCAACAAGTGCCCTACGATCTCCGTGGGGAGGTCTAAGCGTCATCGCAGGAAAGCCTCGGGCAAGCCGCCGTCCACGGGAATCAAATGACCGGAGGTGCACCTCGACCGATCCCCTGCCAGAAAGAGGATCGTTTCGGCGCAGTCTAGCGGGTCAATTTGTTGGTGCGTGAGGGTCCGCTTGGCATAGAACCCAGCTAGCAATGTGCGCAACTCTTCGTCTGAAAGAGACTCTTCAAACGCAATACCGTACTTGACAAGGGAAGCGTGCACACGATCGCGCGGAAACATCGTCGAGCCTTTGACAACTGTTGCCGGGCTAATCGCATTTACGCGTACTTTAGGCGCAAGCCCGATAGCCAGTTCCCGTACGAGGTGACTCAATGCCGCTTTGCTCACGTCATAGGCTTCGCTGCCGCGCTTGGGAACGACGGCATTTGCCGAGCTTGTCAGCACGATAGAAGTGTCCAGATCCTGTTCCCTGAATAACCTGGATGCTTCGTCGGCAAGTAGATAATTGGCAGTGACATTGATCTCCAGAGTTGCGGGCCACATGGCGTCGGAGATCACTCCGTCCGACGATGAAGGAAAGAGAGCTGCAGTGTTGATGAGAATGTCCACGCCTCCAAACGAATCTATCGCCGCATCGAGTGACTTCCGGATAGTTGCACGATCACGTATATCAACCGAAGACCATGCGCTGAATTCCGCAGGTGCAATCTCCTTGAGTTCTGCCACCACGCGCTCCGCACCTGCCGTATCGCGGTCCGCGACAACAACATGGGCGCCACGCTCGACCGCCAGGCGCGCCACCTCGCGCCCGATTCCGCTTCCTCCTCCAACCACGAGAACGACCCTGCGGCTCAACTCCTTTTCCGGCGCCTGGCGACGGATCTTGGCCTCCTCAAGAGCCCAGTATTCGATGCGAAAGGCCTCGGACAGCGGCAATGCGACATAGTTTGTAAAGACGGAGAACTCAGAGGCAGCAGCAGCCGGGCCAGCTTGCGGAACTGGGTCTCCAGAACGAGTCGTCGGACCGCCGTAGCCGAGCGCACTTGCACCGTCCATCACGTGGATTGCATTGGTATAAAATTCGCCTGTGATGCGGGCCTCAGTCTTGTTCTTCCCAAAGCTGAACATGCCCAAGCCGGGGATGAGGATCACGCTTGGGCTTGGATCTCGCAGTGCGGGTGAGTCGGGAGCAGCATGAGTGTCGTAATAGGATTTGTAGTCTTTGCGGTACGCCTTCAATGATTCTGCAATCTGCCATTTGAGTGCGGAAATATCGGCGTTTTCATTCCAAGGAACGAACATGGGCCTAATCTTGGTGCGGATAAAGTGATCGGGACAACTGGTGCCGAGAAAAGCCAACTCCTTGGCATTGGACGAATTCACGAATCCCAACACATCCTCTGTATCCGAGAAATTTGCAATCGAACGGTGGAGAGAACTGAGCTGTCCGCGCAGGAATGGCAGGATATCGATCGCGATTTGCCGCCGGTCTTCGCGCGCTCGCTGCGCTCGCCCGCCGAAGGTGCCTTCGCCGACCATTCTTCTATACCGGTTGATGAACTGGCCGAACTGATCGATGATTGTGATGGTATTCAAGTAGCATTCGCGCTCGGTCTCGCCCCAGGTAAAGAGACCGTGCCCTCCAAGGACAATTCCGTTGCAACCGGGATTCTCTGCGACGGCATGTTTAAGCATCATGGCTAACTCAAAACCAGGACGTTGCCATGGGATCCACAGAAGGTGATGGCCAAATTCGTGATTAAACTCATTCATTTTCTCCCGGCCATTCGCGGCTGCAGCCAAGGCGATTCCCCAATCTGGATGCAGATGGTCCACATGCGGGAAGGGAAGGAATCCGTGCAGTGGGGTGTCGATTGAAGCTGCTACAGGGTTGGCGCGAAAAGCAGCAATCGGATACAACCCAACGACGTCGTCCTCAAATGCGACGCCACGATAGCTCTTTTCAAGCGCCAGCAGTTTTTTCATGTACATCGTCGCAAAGCCGGATCGTTTGATACTGCCGAGATCGCCGCCACTGCCTTTAACCCATAAGACTTCGACAGGTTCACCACTGAGCGGGTCAGTCTCCATAAGCTTGGAGCTTGTGTTTCCGCCCGCGAAATTGGTAATCCGCAGGTCAGAACCAAGAAGGTTGGAGCGATAGCGGAGCAGTTCCGGTTCGTCCATGCCTGCAGCCACTTTCTCGTCCCACAGGTCTTCAAGGTATTGGAACTCCACCTGATTCTTCGAATTGGCATTGACTGGCATGTGTCCTCATTTCCTGGTAGTTGCATTTTGGGGGTTTAACACTGGCGTGACAATTGTTCGTCGGGTTGAAACTGGTGTGGGTGCCCTCTATGGTCAAGGTGATTTGTGTATCCAATAAGGAAATTATATTCTTATTGGATACACGTCGCACGAACCTCATGCCCTACTTGCATTGGCCGTCAGGCCGAGTTCATTTGCGCGCATTGCGTAAGAGCACGAAGCTGCTTCCAATCTGCCAGGACAAGCGCATTCGTCCTCTGTGTTCACTTTGAGCACTATGGCCACTCCTGCCTGATTAAAATCGTCAGATGTGGTGCAGCATGCGCAAATCTTCAAAGTGACGTAATTTTCGCGTTTGGAAGGGAGCTAATTTCAGGTTCGAAATCGGCTTGATCGGATCGAAGGGAACCGTCCCTGGTTCATGGGTCAGGAGAAGTATAAACACACGCAAAACTATATTCAATAGAAATATAGTTTCCAGCTCGTGAACCAGATGCGCTAGCATGACTAAGCCTAGTTCGGCCAGATGCGATTGCGCCGCTTTCTAGAGCTGTGAGGTGTACTTGGGTCCGAATCCGCTCATCGGCGTCATCTATCACTGGATTGGAGGGCTGGCTTCGGCCTCCAACTTCATTCCCTTCCGTCCCATCAAGCGCTGGTCCTGGGAGATTTATTGGATCATTCAAGGTTTCGCAGCCTGGATTGTCGCTCCGATTCTGTTTGCCTCACTTCTCCTTCCGGATTTACCTGCTGTTCTCCGCGCCGCACCTTGCACGATACTCTGGCATACTGCAATCTGGGGTGCGTTATGGGGCATCGGAGGGCTCACATTCGGGCTCGCGATTCGCTATCTGGGCATCGCTCTCGGCTACGCCATCGCTCTCGGCTTCTGCACCGCATTCGGCACGCTCATGCCGCCGATTTTCAACGGACAATTCGGCGTCATATCTCACCAGCCAGGTGGCCAGGTGATCCTGATCGGAGTCGCCATTTGCTTGGTCGCCATCGCCGTCAATGGACTCGCAGGCTACTCCAAGGAGAGGGAGGTTCCGGCGGAAGAAAAGGCTGCGCTCGGGGAGCGCGATTACTCCTTTGGCAAAGGACTCGCCGTCGCCGTCTTCGCCGGTATCATGAGTTCCTGTTTTGCTTATGGCTTGACCGCAGGCAGGGGCATTGCCGTCATCGCGCATGCGCAGTTGCTTTATCATGGACGAGCCGATCTTTGGCAGAATCTTCCCGTGTTGGTCGTTGTTCTATGGGGCGGGTTCTTTAGCAACTTCATCTGGTCTGCTGTTCTGATCTTCCGTAATCATTCAGCTGGCCAGTTTCTCGGAGCCGCTGGCACGAATCCCATGGCGGCTTCTTTCGTAATCGGCGACACTCCTGCGGATGCAGACTCTCGCAACCTAGCATCAGAAGTGCGCTTGCGACCGCGAACACTGATAAACAACTATCTTCTCGCATCGCTAGCAGGGGTCATATGGTATTTCCAGTTCTTCTTCTACTCGATGGGCCAGACGCGCATGGGCAAGTATGACTTTTCCAGCTGGACTCTCCACATGGCCAGCATCATCATCTTCGCGACCTTATGGGGCATCGCGCTCAAGGAGTGGAAGGATACCAGCAAGCGCACCAAACTGCTCGTCTCCAGTGGACTCTTTCTGCTCGTCGCATCCACTTTTGTGGTTGGTTACGGCAATTATCTCGCGGCTCGATGAGTTACGGTCCAATCTCCAAATTGCAGGCAGACCGGCAAAAACTGTCAATCCGGCGGGACAATTTAGCGCGCATCCTCCGTGCCGAGGGTCGCCGGTGTTACAGCTTTGTGCCGAACGTAATTATAGGGGGAAACCGCGTAGCCCCTCAGCAGAGAAATGCCGAGTTGGATGAGTCGCGGTCCGTAGGTTTCGACTTCGTGAGAAATGGAGCCGATCAATGCGCTTTTGCCGGAACGCATCTCTTCGACAGCCTCTGGGATGGAATCCTGACCGACGATGG
>Ga0208193_1001565_pt1 | contig 9912 bp, 6 predicted proteins | sample June2015DPH_17_2_FD_184716 | JGI IMG/M metagenome (GOLD analysis project Ga0208193, IMG submission 184716) | Peatland microbial communities from SPRUCE experiment site at the Marcell Experimental Forest, Minnesota, USA - June2015DPH_17_10... | ecosystem: Environmental > Terrestrial > Soil >...
GTGCTGTGCGCCGTGTTCATTCCCGTCGCTTTTGTCAACGGTTTGACGGGTCAATTCTACCGTCAATTCGGCATCACCATTGCCGCCAGCACGATCATCTCGACCTTCAACTCGTTGACCCTGTCGCCGGCCTTGGCCGCGTTGCTTCTGAAGCCTCGCTCTGCGCCGCCCGACGCATTTCAGCGCGGCATCAATCGAGTACTCGGCGGTTTCTTCGGATGGTTCAACCGGCTATTCGAGCGCGCGTCTTTGCGCTACGGGCACGGCGTGTCACGCATTACCTCGATCCGGCGCACTGTGTTGGTGCTGTTCGGGGCGTTGCTGATCGGTACCTGGGCGATCTTCCACGTGGTGCCCGGCGGCTTCATTCCGGGCCAGGATAAACAGTACCTGGTAGGCATCGTCCAGTTGCCGGATGCCGCCTCACTCGATCGCACGGAAAAAGTGGTCCGGCAGATCTCGGAGATCGCGCAGAAGACTCCCGGTGTCGATCACGTCATCGGATTCACAGGGCTTTCGGTGCAGGGATTCGTCAATCTGAGCAACGCCGCGGTGGTTTTCTTTCCGTTGACGTCGTTCGACCAGCGCAAGAGCAAAGACCTGTCAGCCGCGGCCATCGCGGGATCGCTCAACAAGCAATTCGGCGCCATTCAGGACGCGGTGATTTTCGCAGTACCACCGCCGCCGGTTCAAGGATTGGGGAACACCGGAGGATTCAAGCTGTTCCTGCAGGATCGGGGTGCGCACGGCTACGACGAACTGGCACGGGTCACGAACGAGGTTCTCGATAAGGCGCGCCAGCAGCCGGAACTCAATCCCTACGCGACCTACACCACATTCCAGAACAGCGTGCCGCAACTGTTCGCCGATGTGGATCGCGTCAAGGCGAAGCAGCAATCCGTTCCCCTGTCGAGCGTCTTCGACACCTTGCAAACCTACCTGGGATCGGTTTATGTCAACGACTTCAACCGGTTCGGACGCACCTTCCGGGTCTACGCGCAGGCCGAGGCGCAGTTCCGCAACCAACCGGAGGACATCGCGAATCTGAAAATGCGCAACTCGAGCGGCGACATGGTGCCCATGGGCGCGATGGCCGATGTGCGCTTCGAGTCCGGTCCCGACCGCGTTTCGCACTACAACGTGTATCTGGCCGCGGATATCAACAGCCAAGGCGCTGCTGGGGTATCCTCGAGCCAGGCCACCGCCGCCATGGAGCGGGTGCTCAAGGATACTTTGCCGAATGGATTCGGCTATGAATGGACCGATCTGACGTTTCAGCAGAAATCGGCGGGCGACACGGCGCTGCTCGTGTTTCCGATTTGCGTCTTGCTGGTGTTCCTGATCCTCTCGGCGCAGTACGAGAGCTGGGCGCTGCCGTTGGCGGTCATCTTGATCGTGCCGATGTGTCTGCTATCCGCCATGGCCGGCGTATGGCTCAAGGGGTCCGATAACAATGTGCTCACGCAGATCGGCTTCATCGTGCTCGTGGGTCTTGCCTGCAAGAACGCGATCTTGATCGTGGAATTCGCGCGCGAGCGGGTGGAGCACGGCTTGACGCCGGTGGATGCGGCGATCGAAGCCTGCCGGCTGCGCCTGCGTCCCATTCTGATGACATCGTTCGCGTTCATCTTCGGCGTGATACCGCTCGTGATTGCGAGCGGCGCCGGCAGCGAAATGCGGCAGGCCATCGGCATCGCCGTGTTCGCCGGCATGCTCGGCGTCACGAGCTTTGGGCTGTTCTTGACCCCGGTGTTCTTCGTGACCATCGAGACGTGGCTGGCGCGGCATAGACCCGCCGGCTCCCGGGCGCCCTTGGGGTATTCGGCCGTCGACGCAGAGGAGCAGGGCAATGCCTAGGTTCAGAGTAGGGCACTCGCTCGGCGCGAGAGGGGCGGCAGCGATACTCTTGTCCGCAGCGCTCGCCGCGTGCGCAGTGGGCCCAAACTATCATCGGCCCGAGACGCAAGTCGATGCCACTTTCGCGAATGCCGGCGAGCCGGGACTGGCGGCGGGAGATCCCATCGAGCGCTACTGGACCGCGTTCGGCGATCCGATGCTGACGCAACTGGTCGAGGATTCGGTCACGCATAACAAGGATCTGGCCGAGGCCACCGCGAACTTGCGGGCGGCGCGGGCAGCGCGGCGATTGGCGGGGTTCGATCAGTTCCCGACCGTGACGCTGACCGGCGGCTATACCCAGAATCAAGACGCGCAACAGCAATTTCCCGGCTTTGCGTCTACGGAATCCCAGCGCAATTTCGACATCGCACAAGCGGGGTTCGACGGTCTGTGGGAGCTCGATCTGTTCGGCCGCGTGCGGCGCAATGTGGAGGCGGCCCGAGCGGACGTGGGGGCGAGCGAGGCTACACTGCGCGATGCGCGGGTCAGCGTCATCGCGGAGGTGGCCCGCGACTACTTCATCTTGCGCGGCCTGCAGGATCAGTTGAGCCTCACGAAGCGCAATGCCGAGAATGAATTCAGCACCCTGAAACTGACGCGCACCCGCCTCGAGGCGGGCAGGGGCAACGAGCTCGATACGTCGCGCGCCGAAGCGCAGTGGCAAACCACGTTATCCTCCATTCCGACGCTCGAGGCCTCGATTGCGACGACGATCTATCGTTTGAGCGTATTGACGGGCCGGCCGCCGACGGCGCTCGTCGACACGCTGTCGCCGCAGGCGGCGGCGCCTGAGTTACCGCTCCTGAGCAGCATCGGCACACCGGAACTGCTGTTGCGCCATCGACCCGATGTACGGGTAGCTGAGCGGCAGTTGGCCGCCGCGACGGCGCGCGTGGGCGTCGCGATGGGAGACTTGTTTCCGAAAGTGACCCTGGTGGGCGATTTCGCTTACGTTGCCCCCGGATTCAGCGACATCGGCCAAAGCGAATCAAAGTTCTATTCCGTCGGCCCCAGCATCTCCTGGGCTGCGTTTGACCTCGGCCGGGTGTTCGCCCGCATCGGGTCGTCCCGGGCGCAAACCGATGCCGCCCTGGCTCGCTACCAGGGGGCGGTACTCGGCGCGCTCGAAGACACCGAGGGGGCATTGATCACGTACGGCCGCTCGCAGTCGCGGCGCGAGGCGCTGCGCGTGGCCGCAGCCGCGAGCGACAAGGCGGCTTCATTGGCGCAGCAGAGATTCGAGGGCGGATTGATCGATTTCCTGGAAGTGCTCGATGCCGAGCGTACGGCGCTGAGCGCCGAGTTGCTGCTCTCCCAGAGCCGCACCGATATGGCCACATCACTCATTGCGGTCTACAAGGCATTGGGGGCCGGCTGGGCAATTCCCGAATCCAGCGCGCCGGTTGCCGAAAACCGCTAGCAGGTTGCGGTGCGGTGGATCACTTGCAGCGTCGCCGCAGCCGGCGGATGATGGCTAAACTGTGACCCCGCGCTTTTGCGCGAATCGATTGAGGGCCGATGAAAAATGGATGCAATTGCGGAGTCCCTGATCGCGGCGCAGTGCAAAGCTGAGGCGTTATTCGCGGAAGTTGTCGAGAGCGGAATGATTCAGGCGGGAAGGCTCGAAAGCGAGCTGACCTCGGAGATTCATGCGCTGGCGCAGTCAAAATTTGGCGTGCGCCGTCATTGGCATAAGCGAATTGCGCGTGCTGGGGCCAATACGCTGCTGACTTACGGCGATGAAGCCCCGGATCGCCGCATCACCGCCGATGACATCGTGTATCTGGACTTCGGACCGGTCTTTGATGAATGGGAAGCGGATTTTGGCCGCACGTATGCGCTGGGGCCGGATCCAAGGAAGCGGCAATTGGTCGGGGACATCGCCACCGCATTCCAGCAAGGAAAGGACTTCTATCGCAGCACGCCGAATCTCACGGCCGGCCAGTTGCACGACTTTGTCGCCGGACTCGCCGCACCGGCCGGCTGGGAATTCGGTGCAATAACGGCCGGGCACCTGATCGGGCAATTTCCGCACGAACGTGCACCGACGGACTCCACACGGTTCTCGATTCGCCACGGCAACGATCAATCGCTTCGCGAGCCCGATGCCAACGGCAGGCCTCGACACTGGATCTTGGAAATTCACTTTGTCGATCGAGGCCGAGAAATCGGCGGCTTTTTCGAGGAGCTGCTGACAGTTGACGCCGAACTGGATGGCTGACGACGGTGCGTGGATTTGGAACGCTTTTATCGAAGTGTATTACTGGCTGGATTCCCAATCATGAGGAGATCGCACGATGAGCGCAGTACTTAAAGAAGTTCCCATATCAAATACTGTCACAAAATTTCTCGAAGCCCCCAAGAAAATGCTGATCAACGGCAAATGGGTATCGGCTGCTTCCGGCAAGACTTTCGAGGTCAAAAACCCGGCAACCGGCCGCACGATTGCCTACGCGGCGGAAGGGGACAAAGCGGACGTCGACGCCGCGGTTCAGGCTGCGCGGCGGGCATTCGACTCCGGCCCCTGGGCCGCCATGACTCCGTCGCAGCGTGGAAAGATCGTTTGGCGGATCGGCGACCTGATTTCGAAGTACGCGGATGAACTCGCCGAGCTCGAATCGATCGACAATGGCAAATCGATAGTGGTTGCAAAAGCCGCCGACGTACCTCTCGCGGCGGACATTTTTCAATATATGGCGGGGTGGTGCACCAAGATCGAGGGAAAGACCATTCCACTGTCGGTGCTCTACACGCCGGGAGTTCAGTATCACTCGTACACACGGCCGGAGCCGATCGGCGTCGTGGGACAGATCATCCCCTGGAACTTCCCATTGCTCATGGCTGCCTGGAAGCTGGCCCCTGCGCTTGCCACGGGCTGTACCGTCGTGCTCAAGGTGGCGGAGGAAACGCCCCTCTCGGCGTTGCGCCTCGGCGAAATTCTGCAGGAGGCGGGTCTTCCCAACGGCGTGGTCAACATCGTGACGGGCTTCGGCGAGACGGCGGGTGCCGCGCTGGCGGGCCATCCGGGAGTCGACAAGGTCGCATTCACGGGATCGACTGAAGTCGGCAAGCTCATCGTCCAGGCGGCCGCCAAGGATCTGAAGCATGTCTCGCTGGAACTTGGAGGCAAGTCCCCGAACATCATTCTCAAGGATGCCGATCTGGACGTCGCCATCGCCGGTGCGGCGAACGCCATATTCTTCAACCATGGGCAATGCTGCTGTGCCGGCTCGCGTCTGTACGTGGAGAAGGGCATATTCGATCAAGTGGTGGAAGGTCTGGCGGCAAAGGCCCGAACGATCAAACTAGGCCCGGGCCTCGATCCGGCGACGGAGATGGGGCCCATGGTCTCCGAGACGCAGCGCAACCGGGTTTGCGGCTATCTTGACGCGGGCCGGAAGGAGGGCGCTCGAGCGCTCGTCGGCGGCAAGGCGCGGGACGGTGCGGGATACTTCGTCGAGCCGACGGTGTTCGTCGATACCAAGCCGAATATGAAGATCATCCAGGAAGAGATCTTCGGGCCGGTGGTTGCGGCGACGCCGTTCACCGATCTGAATGACGATCTGGTCCGCGAGGCCAACAATAGCATCTATGGGCTTGCCGCAGGCATCTGGACCCGCGATGTGAGCAAGGCACATTCCCTGGCCGCGAAACTCAACGCCGGCTCGGTATGGATCAATTGCTACAACATCTTCGATGCGGCGCTTCCGTTCGGCGGCTACAAGCAGTCTGGCTGGGGCCGTGAAATGGGCGAGGCAGTATTGACGAACTACCTCAACATGAAGGCGGTAACGATCAGTCTCTAGTTTTTGACCCGCCTGTGCGTAATCAACACAGGCGGGTCAGTTTTCCCCGCTCCGGCAACCTTTGAGCCGCCGCTCGGTACTCAACTTTCGATGTCGGCTTCAATAATCCTCTGCGGGCGCCCCTTCCGAGCGTGAGCGTCGGTATTTTGGAACAATACGCCCAGCTCCGTGCGGCGCTGGTACGCGCTTCACCCCGCTACACGCCGCGCCCGGTTTCGTTACGCAGCATCCTCATCTATGGCGTCGTATTGGGTCTATGGCTGCTCGTGCTCGCCGGCGCCCTGACGTTCTCAGGCGTGCTGACCTGGGCGGCCGGGCTGCTGTATGTGACTTACGATACGCTGCTGCTGTTCTACGTATTTTTGAGCACCCGCCATCTTCTGCGCCGCGCTCCGGCCGGCGCCGATCGCCGTGAGGCCGGCCCCGGCGCCGCGGTCATCATCGCTGCGCGCAATGAGTTGGCGGCGCTACCCCGCACGATCGCCGCTCTGCTGGCCCAGACACAAGCACTGCAGATGATTCTCGTCGTCGATGACGGGTCCACCGACGGCACCCTGCGCATGCTGCGCGAACGCTATGGCGTCAAGGAAGACGCAAGAGACGGTCTGGAAAAATCCAGCCGCATTCCGAACCTCGCATGGCTGCACCGGCCACACAGCGGCAAAGCGCTCGCGCTGAACGCCGGACTCGCACATATCGCCGCCGACATCGTGCTGACGGTGGATGCCGACACGATTCTGGAGCCTGGCGCCGTGGCGGCGGTGTGCGGCGCGTTCCGGCAGGAACCGCAACTGGTCGCGGCCTGTGGTGTGTTGCGGCCGGTCGTCGAGAAGGACCCCACGGGACTGAACGCCGCTCGCCGGTTCTTCCAGTGGTTCCAGACCTATGAATATATCCGAGCCTCCATCTCGCGCGCCGCGTGGATGCGCGCCGACTCGATGCTGTTGGTCTCCGGCGCGTTCGCGGCTTTTCGACGGGATGCACTGCTCACGGTCGGCGGCTTCGATGCAAACTGCCTGGTCGAGGACTACGAGTTGATCCACCGCCTGCACCGCTGGTCCTACGAGCACGGCGCGCGCTGGACCGTGCGCGTGATTGGCAGTGCGCGCGGCGCGACCGACGTGCCGGGTACCCTGCCTGCGTTCTTGCGCCAGCGCCGCCGCTGGTTCGCAGGATTCCTGCAAACGCAATGGTGGAATCGCGATATGACCGGCAACTCCCGCTACGGCCTGCTTGGCCGCGTGATGATGCCCGTGAAAGCGATCGATACGCTGCAGCCGGTCTATGGCCTTACGGCGTTCTGCCTGCTCATCTGGTTTGCCGCGCACGGCCGGTCCGTGCTGCTGCCGGTGTCCTCGATCATCGCCGGGAAGATTTTCATCGATCTGGCCTTTCACCTGTGGTCGGTGCGGCTGTACTCGGTCTGGACCGGCGAGCCGGCCGGCGGTGCGCGCTTCGGCCTCGCCTTCGTCGCTGCACTCGCGGAGCCATTCAGCTTTCAGCTCATGCGCCACAGCGGCGCGGTCTGGGGGTGGTGGGCATTCCTGAGCGGCCGGCTGAGCTGGGGCGCCGTACCCGCGGCGGAACCGAAAAAAGCCACTTATGCCGAGGGTGAAAGGCAAGCTCCGTGATCGACGACAATCGCTACACACAAACGGCTGCGATCCTGCACTGGCTGGTTGCAGTATTGATCATCGCCAACGTGGGCCTGATCTGGACGGTCGATTACCTGCCGGAAGCCTGGGGCAGACCCGTGATCGACACGCACAAATCCATCGGCATCACGGTACTCGGTCTGGGACTGCTGCGCATCCTTTGGCGGGCCGCCCACACGCCGCCGCCGTTGCCCGACACTTATGCGCGCTGGGAACGGCTCGGCGCCAAGGTCGCACATATCGTTCTGTATGGGCTGATCTTCTGTCTGCCGCTGAGCGGCTGGATGCACGATTCAGCCTGGAAGGATGCGGCGACACATCCGATGCGCCTATTCGGTACGTTGCCGTGGCCGCGCATCGGCGCGATTGCGACCTTGCCCGCGGACACGAAGGAGGCCATGCATACGGTGTTCCTAAACATCCATACGGCGCTCGCTTACGTGCTGTACGGGCTGCTCGTACTGCACATCGGCGGCGCGCTCAAACATCAGTTCTTCGATAAGGAGCGGGAATTGCAGAGGATATTGCCCTGGGGAGGGAAGCCGTAAAAACTCCGGCGCTCGGTCGCAATGCTGTTGCGCCGCACATGTCGCTGCCGGAGAACGGCGTAGCGCGGAAGGTGTAAAATCCGCGGCGCACAGGCTCTTTACGGTAAACCGCCGGGAGGGAAGGATTATGGACAGGAGAGAATGGCCCGAGGGAGTCACGATCTTGCTGGGTGTCTGGATCTTGATTTCCCCGATGGTGTTGGGATTTGCGCCAGGTCAGCGCGATGTCACTTGGAATTCTTGGATAATCGGCGTGGTTCTTCTGATAGTGGCCGCCGGTCGCGCGGCCGCCCAAGTACCGAAGTTTTGGCAGGAAGCTGCCAATCTGGTTCTGGGTATTTGGTTGATATTGTCGCCCTGGATTCTCGAATTTTCGGCACACGCACCGGCGCGAAACAGTACGCTGGTTGCGGGTATTGTCGTGGCGGGGATTGCCTTATGGGCGATGTTGGTGGACATTGATGTGCGACAGTGGATGCACGAACGGCATCTCACGCACTGACGAAGCAGCGCAGTCGGCTGCGGCAACGGTCTAGTCCGTTGCCGCAGCGGCGGCTGGCGAGGCTTGGAGGATCGCCTGCCAGTTGATGATGGTGTTCCACAGCATGCGCTGATCGCCGCGGTTCATGTCCCGGTACAGCGGGTTGAAGTTGAAGGCGACCACATGCCCGAGACCCACCGGCGTATCGAGAATCGCGGGCCGGCCCATCAAGTTGCTTTCGCCCCATACCTGACCGCTGACCAGGAACGGAGCCGGATTTTGCGGATCGCCCCACTGCAGCACGACGCTGCGCGCATCGATCGGGCCGTCGAGACAGGTTTCGCAATATCCCATGCGCAGCCAGCGTCGCGGTACCGAGTACAGCGCAAAGTTCGAACGGAACACGTAACTGGATTGCGGATATCCGTACGCGATGGGGTGATCGGGCCGCACGAAATTCACGCGCACTTCCGACCCCGGCGTACGCGTGACTGCATCGCGCGAGGCCTCGGACGATTCGGCGCCTCCGCCTTGGGTACTGCGCGGCACGCCGCCCGAATCGCGGCGTACGCCGCGCACGATGCCGCCCTCGAGCGCCAGCATGGTGCCGTTGCCCAGCGTCACCATCAGGCCGCCGTGTTCGACGAATTGCTGGATCTGAACCAGCCCCTCCCAACCGATCCCTCCGGTGATGTCATCGGACGCCGCCGGCGTTCCGTGACTCGGGGTCTTCGCCGTTCTCTTGAACGGCATGGGACCCCATTCCTTCGGAATGCCGTGAATTTGCTCGGCGAGTTCCAGGTCCACGTGTCCGTACAGCAGAACGTCGATTTTCTTTTGAAGACCTCCCGCCCGGATGTCCTCGTCGCGCAGATACGTGTAGGGGATTTTCCGTTGGTCCAACGTGTAGCGTACCCAGCCGATCGAGTCCGTATCCGCCCAGGGAACCCACAATCCCAGGCGAGGCACCTTGGCGACATGAGTGGGTACCTGTGGCAACGCCGCGGCACCGGTGAATTCCAAGCCTTGTCGATCGGCAACCTCGCGCAGCGCTTCGCGGATACCGGCCTGGGCGGGGAATATCCAGGACCCCGCCGGATATGCGACGTTGTCGAGCACGAAGGAGCGTTCCGCGATCTGCACCTTGAATGCGGCGAGACGATAGCGAGCTTCGAGGAACCCTTCCTGGCCCGAGTCCTTCAGCAGGTATACGGGCCCCTCGCCCGTGACCCGCCCGCGCGCATGGGGCACCGACGTCAACAGGGTGAGCTTGGCGTCGCGGATCGAGACATCGGCCGTCGGAACCGCCTGCAGGTGATAGTACGCCGGGAATTCCCACGACACATCGTCATAGGGCTCGCCGCCATCCTTCGGATAGTTCTGCGGGGTCAGCAGGTCCACCGCATAGTTGCGGTATGGCTGATCCAATCGCACCACATAGGTGCCGGCGGGAAAGCTGCCCTCCTTGACCGCCAGCGGCGCATCGCTGCGGCTGACCTCGATGTGCTGCGCCTGGAGCCTCG
>Ga0208193_1001566_pt1 | contig 9904 bp, 8 predicted proteins | sample June2015DPH_17_2_FD_184716 | JGI IMG/M metagenome (GOLD analysis project Ga0208193, IMG submission 184716) | Peatland microbial communities from SPRUCE experiment site at the Marcell Experimental Forest, Minnesota, USA - June2015DPH_17_10... | ecosystem: Environmental > Terrestrial > Soil >...
GAGGCGGCGGTGGCGGCGGCGGTGCACTCTTAAGCAACCCGCTACGGTATCGCCCATCAAGCCTACCGGCGTCTGTGTGGCACCGAACAGACGTGCCGCGGCCGGGGTCGTAGCCTGTGGGAATTGGACTACGGGAATTGATATGAATGATGGCCCCGAAGACGTCGCCAAAGCCATCGAGGCCGTTGGCCGCATCGAAGTCGTACCGACTCTGCTGGCGGTATTATGTGAAATCACCGGCATGCGATTTTCGGTAGTGGCGTGCGTGACAGAGACCACATGGACGGCGTGCGCCGTGCAGGATGAAATCGGCTTTGGGGTAAGGCGCGGCGATCAGCTCGCGGTGAATACGACACTGTGTTTTGAATCGCGTGCCCCGATCGTCATCGAGCACGCGAGCACAGATCCGCTGTATCACGCTCATCCGGCGGTGAAGCTTCACGCGATCGAGAGTCATATTTCGGTGCCGATTGTGCTGAGTAACGGGCGCTATTTTGGAAATCTGTGTGCAATCGATCCCAGTCCCGCGAAGGTGAAGGAGCCGCGAATCCTATCGATGTTCACCCGATTTGCGTCGCTCATCGCCTCCCAGCTCGAAACTCAATTGCGCCAAGAGCAGGCGAACACCGCATTGCTCGACGAACGAGAGGCCGGAGAATTGCGCGAGCAATTCATCGCGATCTTAGGCCATGACTTACGCAATCCTCTGCAGGCGGTCCATGCCGGCTGTGAATTGTTGGAGCAGAATATAACCGACCCGCGCTTGTCGACTATTGCCTCGCGGATCAAGACAAATGTGCGCCGAATGTCTGCGTTGATCGATGATGTACTCGACTTCGCGCGCGGGCGTCTCGGAGGAGGATTGGACGTCGAAATGACGGAGGTGGAAAGCATCAATTCCGGTCTGATGACCGTGGTTCAGGAAGTTCTGGACGCCCGTCCGGATTGCAAAATAATCTCCGACATCGACGTCGGCCGCCCGGTGCGCTGCGATCTGGGAAGGCTGCAACAAGTGGCATCCAATCTTTTGACGAACGCGGCAATGCACGGACTGCCGCACAGCTCCATCAAGATCACCGCCTGCGCCGACGATGACGATTTAGTGCTGGCGGTGTGGAACGCCGGCGAACCTATCCCATCGGAAAGCATCGATAAGATTTTTCAGCCGTTTTGGCGTCATTCGGTATCCGCCAATCGAAACGGCCTTGGGTTGGGCTTGCACATCTGCTCGCAGATCGTTCGGGCTCACCAGGGCAGCATCTCGGTCACATCGAGCCAGGTGGATGGCACCCAGTTCACGGCACGCTTGCCGTTGGGGGTGTCGAAGAGACTCGACGGAAATCAGCGCGGATACGGCTAACCGGCGCGCTTCTCGGGAAGCAATCGTTCATATTCCTTCTTGACGACCGCGTAACATTCGCAGGTTCGCTTCTCGAGGCCCGTGCGGTCGAGCACGGAGATGCGGCCGCGCGCGTAGCGGATCAGTCCCGCATTCTGCAATTTCATCGCGCTTTCGGTAACACCTTCGCGGCGCACGCCGAGCATGTTGGCGATCAATTCTTGGGTCATCAAAAGCTCATCGCCCGACAGCCGGTCCAAACTCAGCAGCAACCAGCGGCAGAGTTGCTGATCGAGTGAATGGTGACGGTTGCAAACCGCGGTTTGCGCCATCTGAGTGATCAGGGCTTGGGTATAGCGCAGCAGCAGTTGCAACACGGGGCCGGCCTGATTGAACTCGTCCTTCACTGCGGCCGATTTGAGTCGAAAACCGTGGCCGGCACTTTGAACCACTGCGCGACTGGGAGTGGACTCGCCTCCCATGAACAACGAAATCCCCACGATGCCCTCGTTTCCGACGACGGCGATCTCGGCGGAGGCGCCGTTCTCCATCACATACAGCAGTGAGACGATGGCGGTAGTCGGAAAGTACACATGGCTCAGCGTGCCGCCGGACTCATACAGCACTCCGCCCAGGGGCATTTGGACGGATTCCAGTTGCGGCAGCAAGCGCGCTTGCACGGAATTCGGCAGCGCTGCGAGTAAGTGATTCTTGCTGATATCGTGAAGGGCGACGTTCATAGAACTGCGTAGCTCAATCCGGACCAAGTCCCAATTGTGAACAGCCGACATCATCAAGTATGTTCCATAGCGCACATAATGCAAGAAGCGTGTGTGAGTTGCCGGATTACCGGCGGCAATGCGGAGCGCGGAGTTCGATGACAATCCCGTCTCTATGTGCGCCACCGCACCGACGCTCCCGACTTGAAGGGCGGATGATCCCCGCAATCCTGCATTGGCTCTCGAGCAAGTGGTCTCCCGAGCGCTGCTGACCCCCTTTAATCGAGATGCAACCGTGATTGAACCAAAGAGGGGAATTCCAAAGGGAATTCCTCAACATCTGCCCAAGATCGCGACGGGCATTCAAGGATTTGACGAGCTGAGCCACGGCGGGCTGCCGCGGAACCGCATCAGTCTGCTGAAAGGCGGGGCCGGCTCGGGAAAGACCGTATTCGCTTTGCAATCCCTGGTCAGCGCGGCGCGGCAGCGGAATGAGCCCGGGATTTTCGTGGCATTCGAAGAACGCCCGCAGCAGATCATCGCCAATACCGCCGGTTTCCAATGGGATCTGCCCGCTCTGCTCAAGCGGAAGCTCTTTTTCATGGACGCGAATCTGTCACCCGATGTCGTCCAATCAGGCGAATTCGACCTGCGCGGCATGCTGGCCATGCTCAAGGCGAAGAAGGAGGAAATCGACGCACGATGGATCGTCTTTGACGGCATCGATGTGCTGTTGACGCTGCTGCAGAACCCGAAGTCCGAAATTCGGGAGATCTACCGCATCCGCGATTGGTTGGCGGACAACGACGTGGACGCCGCCATATTCACGGCCAAGATCGATGGCCACGGCTCGCAGATCGCGAACTACGGTTTCCTGCAGTTCATGGTGGACTGCGTGATCGAGTTCGAATCGCGCTTGGAGTGCGGGGTCGCGGTGCACCGCGTCCGGCTCACGAAATACCGCGGCTCGGCTTTTGCCAGGGGTGAGTATCCGGTGAGCTTTGGCCCGGGCGGGTTGCAGATCGCCGGTCCCGAGCCGACCGAAATCCAGCAGGTGGCTTCGAGCGAGCGGGTCTCAGCGGGCTTCGAGCGGCTCGACACGATGCTGGGCGGCGGCTTGTTCCGCGGGAGCAGCACGCTGATCACGGGTGTGCCCGGCACTTCGAAGACGACCTTGTCGGGCAAATTCGCGGAGGCCGCCTGCGCCCGGGGTGAACGCACCTTGTTCGTGAGCTTCGACGAGGGCTCCGATCGGATCGTGCGAAATCTCGCCTCGGTCGGAATCCAGCTCAAGCCGTACCTCAAGAGCGGCATGTTTGGTCAGATAGATGCCATCATCGACCCCGACAACGGCAACGCCATCCTGCTGCCCGCCGCGCAGCGGGCGCTGATCGAGCGGAAAGCGGGATTCCGCAGTCTGATCGGACTCGCCTTTGACTGGTATTGGGAACTCGATGACCAATACCGTTTCTTGTCGTACCGAGGTGCAGCGGATGACGCCGGCGGATCGGCCCAAGAGGGCATCATCGGGAAGACGCTCTGGGAGCTGTCGATCGACAACATGAGCGAGTGCGATTGGCGCACGCACCGTCAGCAACTCGAGTGGCGCGTCACATTCCGAGACCTTGAAATCAAGCACCGGGATCGCGCGGGAGGGGTGCGGTACCTCAGCTTCACCGGCGAGCCGATCTTCGACGATCGAAACCAGTTCAAGGGCTACCGCGGCATCACGCGAGACATCACCGAGCGCAGGCAGGCGGCGTTGGCACAGGAGCTGCATCGATTCCAGCCCACCATCCTCGATGCGCTCGACTCGCCGATCGCGGTACTCGATCACGCCGGTGCGGTGCTCTCGTCAAATCAGGCTTGGCGCGTTTTTACGGCCACCCACTGCGGCATCGCCATGGGCGTCGCCGTGGGCTGCAACTATCTTGCGGAATGCGACGATGCCTGCGGCACTGAGCAGGTGGATGGAACAGCGATCGCCGCAGGGATCCGCCAGGTGATTGCCGGCGAGCGTATGCTTTTTTGCTACGATTACGCCTGCGATTCGCCGGCCGGACATTCCTGGTTCGCGCTCAGCGTGACGGCCACTACCGGAAATGGCAACGCGTGCGCCGTCGTTTCGTGCGAGGACATGACCGAGCGCAAGTACGGAGAGTTGCTGCTGGAGCTCGAGTTCACCGTTGCTCGTTGTCTTGCCGACGCGGTCACTGCAACTGCCGCGTTACAATCGGTGATTCGCGTGATCTGCGAAACACAGGGCTGGGATTGCGGCCGCTACTTCTGCGCGGATCAGGCGGCCGGCGTGCTGTGCTTCATCGAGTCCTGGGGGATACGATCCGCGGTCATCGAGCGATTCTTGGAAAAGTCGCGTGGCATGGTGTTCCGCCCCGGCGCCGGTCTGGCAGGCCGCGTGTATCAATCAGGGCAGCCGCTCTGGATCCTCGATAGTAGGCGAGGCGCCGGAGTATCCCCGGCTGCTCTCGCGCCCGAAACCGGCGAGAACGGTGCCTTTGTCTTTCCGGTCAAGGCGGACGACAAGGTCATCGGGGTGCTCGCGTTCTCCAGCAGTAAGATTCGCGAACCTGATGACCGAATGCTCAAGGCGGCGCATTCCGTTGGTAGCCAACTCGGCCGATTTCTCCAGCGCCAGCAAGTGATAGACGCGTTGCGACGCAGCGAGATGCGCTACCGTACGTTGAACGACCTGACCTCCGATTGGTACTGGGAGCAGGATAGCCACTTTCGATTTACGCAAGTCGTCGGATGCAGCCCGGTCGGCACCGGCGACATTCTCGGCCTGACTCACTGGGATCTTCCTAATGTGGTTCTCCCCGGGGGGTGGGGCGATCACCTATCACACCTCGCCGCGCGTTGGTCTTTCTGCGACTTCGAATTCGCCGTCGTTCATCCAGACGGGAAGCATGCCTACTACTCCATCTGCGGCGAGCCTGTGTACGATGAAGCGCACACTTTCATCGGATACTGCGGCACCGGCGTGGACATCACGACGCGCAAGCGGGCCGAACTCGCGCTGCGTGAGAGCGAATCGCGCTGGCGCGCCCTCGCGGGGCGGCAAGATTGAACTCTGGTGCACCGCCAAATTCTGTGACGACTCTTTCTGCCGGTCCTGCGGAGAACCACTTACTCGCCGCACTGCCGGATGCCGACGCGCAGCGCTGGCTGCCACAACTCGAGCGAGTCGAATTGCCTCTTGGCCAGGTGCTTTACGAATCGGGCGGCACGCTGAGCCATGTGTACTTTCCAACGACGGCCATCGTCTCGCTGCTGTACGTGATGGAGAATGGCGCCTCTGCCGAGATCGCCGTGGTGGGCAATGAGGGCATTGTCGGTATTTCGCTGTTCATGGGCGGCGATTCCACGTCGAGCCGCGCGGTGGTGCAAAGCGCCGGACTGGGATATCGACTGAAGGCGCAGATCATGAAGGATGATTTCAATCGAGCGGGTCCCGTGCTGCACCTGTTGCTGCGCTATACCCAGGCGCTAATCACCCAGATGTCGCAAACCGCGGTGTGCAATCGACACCACTCGCTGGACCAGCAACTCTGCCGCTGGCTGCTGCTGAGTCTGGACCGGCTGCAGGGTAATGAACTGGTGATGACCCAGGAGCTGATCGCCAACATGCTCGGCGTGCGCCGCGAAGGCGTGACCGAGGGCGCTCTCAAGTTGCAGCAGGCCGGACTGATTCGATACGCGCGCGGCCATATCTCGGTGCTCGACCGCGACGGGCTGCAGAAGCGCAGTTGTGAGTGTTACGCGGTGGTCAAGAAGGAGTACGACCGGTTGCTTCCCCGGAAGCCCGCGGCGTAGCAGGATGGCCTGAACTGACCCTGCTTAGGTCATACCTGAATTGCGCATGCTATGTGCGCTGCCATACAGTCACCCGCGCGTATCAAGCGTATCCTCGCGCCACAGCGCGGAAGTCCCGGTCTCATTCAATGATCGGCAGGCTGCTTGCAATGACCGGTATACACATATCGCAGAGAGCACCTTGTCCATCGTCCAAAATCATTTGATAGAGCTGCTTCCGAGAACGGCACGTATGCGCTTACTCGCCATTTGCGAGCCGGTGGAACTCGTGATGGCGGAGGTACTCAGCGAAGTGGGAATTCCGGCGCGTCATGTCTACTTTCCGACGAAAAGCTTCATCTCGCTGGTGACCCCGATCAAGGGGAAGCCCATTTTAGAGGTGGGAATGATAGGCCGTGAGGGGATGCTGGGAACACACCTGGCATTGGGCGTGAGGGCGGCTCCGCTGCACGCGTTGGTGCAGGGTCCGGGAGCGGCCTGGCGCATTGGCGCTGTCGCGTTCCGGAGGGAGCTGGCGCACAGTACTGCGCTGCAGAGGGGTATGAATCGTTACGTTTACGTGATGATGATGCAGCTGGCATCGGCCGCGTCGTGTTTGCGCTTTCACCAGATTGAACCGCGCCTGGCACGCTGGCTTCTAATGACGCAGGATCGCGCTCAGTCCAACAACTTTCATATCACGCACGAATTTCTGGCATACATGCTCGGAGTCCGCCGGGTGGGCGTCACGGCGGCGGCCAACGCACTGCAACGGCGCGGTCTCATAAAATATCATCGCGGGAAAATTCAAGTTTTGAGCCGCCTCGGACTCGAAGCCGCCGCTTGCAGTTGTTACGCGGCGGATCGGGAGGCGTATGCAAACATGCTGCACTAGTACCTCGTCAAGTAAAGTCGTTCCGCGGCGGAACGACTTATTTGCCGGATTACTAGGAGCGGCTTCGGGCCGCGACCGCTGCGCCGTTCTCTCCACCGATGACGATCTCCACTCGACGGTTGAGCTGCCGGCCACTCGCCTCCGAGTTGCTCGCAACCTGAAAATCCTTGCCGTAACCGCGGGTCACGATTCGTGAGGAGTCGATCCCGCGGGATACCAGAACCGCCTTAACGGTATCCGCTCGACGTTGGGACAGGTCCACATTGAACGAGTCCGTTCCGACGCTATCCGTATAACCATCGATTTCGACGCGTCGATCATCATGTTCCGTCAGGAACTGCACCAATTTATCGAGATTGCGCGACGCACCTGGATTCAGATCCGCCTTACCCGTGTCGAACAACACATCGCCAAGCGTGAGAACCAAACCGCGGTCGGTGGGCTTCGCGTTGAGCGCATCCACCTCGGATTGCAAAGCGCTCGCCTTTTGGGTCGCTCGATCGCGCGCGAGTTTTGCGCTGTCGACCTCGGCCGTGCGTGCGCTCAATTGAATCCTGTCGCGCTCGGTCTGTCCGGCAGCGACCCGGGCGTCATCCGCTTTTGCGGACGCCCTGATTTGCGCAAGGCGCGCCGTCTGGGCGGCCAGATAGGCGGGCTGGGCGATGCCTGCCTCGTCGTGCTTCATTGCCGCAGACTCGGCTTCTTGCAGTTCGGTCTTGGCGGCCTGCAAATCCAATGCCGCGTACTTGCCTACATTCGGGTCTGCTTCGGCCGACCGAACGGCGGTGCGCGCATTTTCGAGTGCAGGATTCGTTGTCGGCGTAGAGGCGCAACCTGCAAAGGTCATCGCGATGGCCATGGCGGCTGTGAGTTTGGTGTTCATGAAATGTCCTTATTGAGACGGTTGGGATGCACGCGTGGACTCTTGACGCAGCGCTTGCATGCTCGTGTCGAATTCCGTGGCGGCTTTCCTGGAACGTGCCTGCATGGCCATTGCTTCCGCTACTTGAGCGTCGATGTTTGCCTGGTCCGCGAGCAAAGCGGCAGGTTTCGGTTTGTGGTCGGCATTCGCCTTCTCGGCACGCGCTAATTTGTCACGTGCGGTGGCGAGTTCCACCGGCGCTGCCTGAGGCGCTCCGGATTGCTCCGCGCGGTCGAGGGAGGCCTTCGCGACGGCAATTTTTTCGTCTGCGATGGGATTGGCAGCGTACGCAGCGACTCCGGCGGTGACCGCCAGCAGCGCAAACGCCACCTTGACAGATCCAGAAAGTGCTTTGTCCATAAATTGAATATCCTCGAGTGTGCCTTCGGGCAAGTGTTCGCCAAAATGCATTATTAACGGCGGTCCTAGCCAACGCATGATGGTCGTGCGGCGTATCAGAAGCTGTAGGCGCAGCCAATGAAGCGACGTAGGACGATTGCGCGAAAGATTCGCTATACCGAAGGAGAAGCGGATACCTCATCAACCATGGCGATGATGCTCGACAAGACTTCGCCGCCCACTCTGAGGCAACAATCCTCGATTTGTTTGCGGTCAAACGATCTTCCGACGGTCTTGCCCTTTGCGACGAGCTCGATTCTCGAGCCATCGGGGACATCACCCGTCGGGCCGTAGTCAATACTCGTAATGACTCCAAAAAGGCCGTGGTGCACCAAACGGCTTTTTATTTCCAGTCTGATCTTCTTCAGCCCGGTATCGAATTTCTCTCGTAATTGCGATTCATCCATGCAGTCCTCCCAGCTCAGGTATTACCCGACATGATACGCAGAATTGGGGCTCAGGCGTCTGGTGACGAAATCGCACACGGCGCGGTATATCTATGTCCTAATGGCTGATCTGGCCCGCTCAACTGCGTGCCTTCGGTTCCACCGAGCCGGGGTGATCGGCACCAATTCAACGGCCGAATCCGCTAATCAACCAGGACGGGACGGCAGCGATGTCAATTCACGGGTCCGTCTCACCTTGGGACAACGAGGAACTCGTCCGCGCCGAACTTTTCGGCAGCGAGCGCCTCGAGCAGCATGCTGCCAGTCTCGCGGCTGCCCAAGGGGTGACGCAAAGGCGCTCGGCACGGCGTTCCCTCGGCGCAAGACTGAAACAAAACGAGTCCGTGCTGCTCGCCGCCTATCGGGCGATCGGGGCGGCGGTCGGCGAGGGCCGACCGATCACACCGGCCGCCGAATGGCTGTTGGATAATTATCACCTCGTCGAGGAGCAGATCCGCGAGATTCGCCAAGATCTGCCGCCTGGTTTCTACCGCCAATTGCCGAAGCTCGCGGACGGCCCGTTCGTCGGCTATCCCCGTGTGTTCGGACTGGCTTGGGGCTACATCGCCCATAGCGACAGCCGGTTCGATCCTGATTCTCTGCGTCTTTTCGTGCGTGCCTATCAGCGCGTTCAGCCGCTGAGCATCGGGGAGCTTTGGGCCGTCGCCATCACGCTGCGCATCGTGCTGGTCGAGAACCTGCGCCGCGCCGCCGCGCGCATCGTCAGCGGCCGGGCCGCGCGCCAGGAAGCGGACAATGTGGCCGACCGACTGTTGGGTCTGAATGGATATGCGGCGGAGCCCGACGCATTGACCTCCCGCGATGCGACCAGCGCTTCTTTGCCGCCGGCCTTTGCCGTCCAGTTGGTGCTGCGGCTGCGCGATCAAGACCCCACGGTAACGCCGGCAAGGCGCTGGCTGGACGAGCACCTGATCCTGCAGGGGACGACAGCGGACCAGATCGTGCACGAGGAACATCAACGCCAGGGCACATCGAATGTGACCGTTCGCAACATCATCACGAGCATGAGGTTGCTCTCGGATGTGGATTGGCCTGAGTTCTTCGAGAGCGTCAGTCTCATCGACGAACTGTTGCGCTCGAACAGCGGCTTTGCCGCAATGGACTTCGCGAGCCGCGATCTGTACCGTCGCGCGATTGAGCAATTGGCGCGCGGTTCGAAGCAGACCGAAATTGCCATTGCGCGCGCGGCCTTGTCGGCTGGAGGTAAGCCGCTCACGGGCGATAGCATAGGCACAGCGGAGCGCCGACGAGATCCGGGTTACCACCTGATCGGAGCCGGCCGGCGCGCCTTCGAAGCGACCGTCGGCTATCGAACCTCTCTTTGGCGTTACCTGGGTCACTTCAGTACCC
>Ga0208193_1001567_pt1 | contig 9901 bp, 7 predicted proteins | sample June2015DPH_17_2_FD_184716 | JGI IMG/M metagenome (GOLD analysis project Ga0208193, IMG submission 184716) | Peatland microbial communities from SPRUCE experiment site at the Marcell Experimental Forest, Minnesota, USA - June2015DPH_17_10... | ecosystem: Environmental > Terrestrial > Soil >...
CGACATCCGTGTCTGCATCGGCTGCAATGTGTGCATTTCGCGCTGGGAAGTCGGCGGGCCGCCGATGATCTGCACCCAGAACGCCACCGCGGGCGAGGAATATCGGCGCGGCTGGCATCCGGAAAAATTTCCGAAGCGCGGCTCCGACGACTCCATATTGGTGGTCGGTGCCGGCCCGTCCGGCTCCGAATGCGCGCGCGTGCTGATGGAACGCGGCTACACCGTTCATCTCTATGACACGGCGGCGAAGATCGGCGGGCATTTGAATTCGGTCATCACGCTGCCCGGGCTCGGCGAATGGGGCTACCACCGCGACTATCGCGAGCTGCAGATCAACAAGCTCGTGAAAAAGAACAAACAGAGCCAGGTGGCGCTGGGCCAGAAGCCCATGACGGCCGAGGCGGCACTGACCTACGGCGCGGAGAAAATCGTCATCGCCACGGGCTCCTCCTGGAATGCCGACGGCACCAATTGCATGACGCATGAGCCGATTCCGGGCGCGGACGCCGCTCAGCCCGATCAACTCACGCCGGAACAGGTGCTCGAAGGCAAGAAGGCCATCGGCAAACGAGTCGTGATCCTGAATGCCGACACCTATTTCATGGCACCGAGCCTGGCGGAAAAACTGGCCGTGGCGGGACACGAGGTCACGGTGGTCACGGGCGTGCACCTGGCCAATTACATGCACTTCACTCTCGAGTACCCGAACATGATGCGGCGCATGCATGAGCTGCACATCAAGGAAATTCACAACGCCTTCAGTTCGCGCATCGAGAGGGGGCGCCTGGAGGTGTACGATATTTTCGGCGATGGCTCCAAACGCAGCTACCGCGGCCGCGGTCATCTGCCGCGTGAGGTCAACAAGAGCCAGCGCTGGGTGGAATTCGATTCACTGGTGCTGGTCACCGGCCGGCATTCGAACGACAGCCTGCACTCCGAGCTCAAGGCCCGCCGCGCAGAGTGGGACAAGAACGGGGTCAAGGACGTGTACTTGATCGGCGACGCGGAAGCGCCGCGGCTCATCGCCGACGCGACCTTCACCGGGCAGCGGCTGGCCCGCGAAATAGAGGAGGCCAAGGCGCAATTGCCGCTGCCGTACAAACGCGAGGTCGCAGTGTGGGGCTCCTCGCACTTGCCGGGCGGCAGGTTCGAAGTCGAGTACAAGACCTGACCGTGAGCCGCACCGACGCTGTCACTCGGATCCTTTTCGAGGCGTTCTCAGCGACCGAGGTGCGGCTCTTCTACTTGCTGGGTTACGCTGCGATAGCGGTGTTCTGCTACGGCGTCTACGTGCAGATCCGCAAGTATCGCCGCGGCGCCGCGCTGAAGCTCGAGGGAGGGCTTTGGAGCAGGTCGATCGCCATGGTCTCTTCGGTGCTCAGTCACCGCACCATAGACCGCCGCGACCGGGCGGCCGGAGGCGCGCATCGGCTGATTTTCTACGGATTCATGCTGCTGTTCGCCGGCACTGCGACGATCACGCTGGAATACGACATCCTCGAACCGCTGTTCGGAATACGTTTCTGGTACGGCAAGTTCTACCTCGTGTTTTCGCTGATATTGGATATTGCGGGCGTGGCTCTGATCGCGGGGCTGATGATCATGATGTATCGGCGCGGCTGGATGCGGCTGCCGAAGCTCGACTACGCGAGACCCGACCGCATGCCGGGCGATCCGGACTTCGACCGCCCGCAGTACCGCCGCGAGGATTGGGCCTTCCTCTGGATACTGTTGATCATCGCCTGCACGGGCTATGTACTCGAGGCGGCAAGGCTGGTATGGCTGCAGGGCCGAGCGGACGTCTGGGACACGCGCTGGTGGTCTCCGGTGGGCGCGTTGCTGGCGGAGGGCATGCGCGCGATAGGCCTCGGAGAGATCGGAGCCGGTCAGCTGCGGCATGGCCTGTGGTGGTTCCACGGGCTGATCGCGCTGGTGCTCATCGCTCTGATTCCCTTCACCAAGGTCAAGCACATCTTCACGTCGGCGGCCTCCTTGATGGTCCGCGATCCGCTCGCCGCCCAAAGATTGCCCCGGGTTCCCGAGTCTCAGGAACAGGTGGGCGCGGCCAAGATCACCGATTTCAATTGGAAGCAGCTGCTGAATCTCGATGCCTGCACCAAGTGCGGCCGCTGCCATGAGGCGTGTCCTGCCCGTGCAGTGGGCGCGCCGCTGTCGCCGCGCGATGTGATTTTGAGCCTGCGAGAATTTGCGCGCTCGACGCTCGAATCCGGCGTGGTGCCCGATGCCGCCGAACTCGACATACACGGCAAGAAGCCCGGGCAAGTGGCCATGGAAACCCTGTGGTCCTGCCGCACCTGCATGGCCTGCGTGGAGATTTGCCCGGTTGCCGTGGAACACGTACCCATCATCGTCCAGATGCGCCGCAAGCTGGTCGAAGACGGCGCCATGGATCCGCTGCTGACCAAGACGCTGCAGACGATTCACAAGACCGGCAATTCATTCGGCGAGTCGAAACGCAAGCGCGGCGTCTGGAGCAAGACACTGCCATTCCCGGTCAAGGACGCCCGCAAGGAGCCGGTGGACGTGCTGTGGTTCGTCGGCGACTATGCCTCCTTCGATCCGCGCAACCAGAAAGTCTCGCAGATTTTCGCCTCCTTGCTGCACGAGGCAGGAGTTGATTTCGGAATTCTCTACGATGGCGAGTCGAATGCCGGCAACGACGTGCGCCGCGTGGGCGAGGAAGGGTTGTACGAAGTACTGGCCGCCGCGAACGTCAGTGCGCTCAAGAGTGCATCGTTCAAGAGCGTTGTCACCACCGATCCCCATTCCTTCAATACCATCCGCAATGAATATCCCGACTTCGGCGGCCGGTTCGAGATCGAGCACTACACGACGCTGGCGAAGCGGCTGTTCGCCGAGGGACGCTTGCAAGTCACCCGTCCGTTGAAATACCGGGTGACCTTTCACGACCCCTGCCATTTGGGGCGTTTCAACAAAGGCTATGATGCCCCGCGAGAATTATTGGCCTTGCTGGGCTGCGAAATGGTGGAGATGGGGCGCTGCAAATCGAACTCCTTCTGCTGCGGCGCGGGCGGCGGCAGAATCTGGGTTCCGGACCCTGTGGGCGCTGAAAAGCCGGCGCAGAATCGGATGAAGGAAGCGGCGGCGATTCCCGGCCTCGAGGTCTACGTGGTCAGCTGCCCGAAGGATCTCACCATGTTCGAGGACGCGCTCAAAACCACCGGCAACGAGGGCAAATTCGTGGTCAAGGAACTCATAGAGCTCATTCGCGAAGCCGTTCCCGCACGCCGCACCGAGGAGGTGACGGCATGAAGATTCTGGTCGCCGTCAAGCAGGTCGCGGCACTCGACGAGGACTTCGAAATCCGCGACGACGGACGCGACGTCGACCCGGACTTTTTCATCCGTGATCTGAACGAGTGGGATGACTTCTCCTTGGAAGAAGCCGTCAAGATCAGGGAGGCCGCCGCCGAACCGGTGGAGGTGGCCGTGGTCTCGGTGGGAACCGACGAGGTGGACGAATCTCTTCGCAAGTGCCTGGCAAAGGGCGCGGATCGTGCCATACGCGTCTGGGACTCAGCCATCGAAGGCTCCGATTCCATCGCCATCGCGCGCGTGTTGGCGGCGGCGGCCAAACGCGAAGCGCCGGACATGCTGTTCGCCGGCGTGCAGTCCTCCGACCAGTCATTTGCATCGACCGGCATCGCAGCGGCGGCGCTGCTCGGCTGGCCGCACGCGGCGGTGGTGAGCAATCTGACCTACAGGCCGGGCGCCAAGTCGGCCGTTTTCCGGCGCGAGCTCGAGGGCGGCCTGCTGCAGGAAGTGGAGATCCAATGCCCCGCGGTGCTGACCATCCAGCTCGGCATCAATACGCCACGCTACGCGTCGCTGCGCAGCATCAAGCAGGCCGCGTCAAAACCCATCGAGGTGCTGTCCTTGGCGGACGTCGCCTTGAGCGAGGCCGACGTGGGCGAGACAGGATCTTCGTCGCGTGTGCGCCGCATGTATGTCCCGGACAAGGGCCGCGCGCAGCTCATCGAAGGAGACGCCGCGCAGCAGGCGGCGCGGCTCGCTGAGATCATTCGCGAGTTCAAGGGAGCTCGAGCATGAGCGGCATCCTCGTCATCGCGGAACAGCGGCGCGGGGAGCTGCGCCCCATATCGCTGGAACTGCTTGGCGCGGCCGCGAGCCTGCGGCGCGGCGGCGACGAAGTGGCTGTGGCCATCCTGAGCGACTCGCCGGAGCGCTTCGTCCAACCATTGAGCGTGGGCGGAGTAGACGAGATCGTGACCGTCAAGGTCGCCACTCCCGAGTTCGACCCGGACACCTTCGAGTCTGCGGTGGGAGCGTTGGTCGCCCGGCGAAGTCCGGACGTGGTGTTGGTTGCGCACAGCGTCGATTCGTTCGGTTACGCGGCAGCGCTCGCGACGCGCCTCGAACTCGGATTTGCGACGGATGTATTCAACGCGGAGCACATCGACGGCGAACTGGTCGCGACGCGCGGCGGCTACGGCCAGAAGGTCAATGTCGAGGTGGACTTTCCCGGCCGCAACACGGTGCTGCTGGCGATTCGCGGCAATGTGTTCAAAGCTCCGGATCAAGCCGCCACCCCGCGCGTAACGGCTTTCGAGGCGCCCGCGGCGCATAGCCGCGCAAAGGTTCGCGAATTTATCGAATTGAGCGCCGGCGACGATGTCGACATGGGGGCCGCGGAGTTTATCTTGAGCATAGGCCGGGGCATCGGCGAGGAGACCAAGGTTGCGCAATTTCGCGAGCTGGCGGACGCCGTCGGCGCGACGCTGGGCTGCTCGCGCCCCATCGCGGACGCAGGCTGGCTGCCGAAGAGCCGCCAGGTAGGCCAGTCGGGCAAGACCGCAAGCGCCTGCAAGCTCTACATCGCCATGGGTGTGTCCGGCGCGATCCAGCACCTCGCGGGCATGAAGCATGTCGGCACCATCGTCGCCGTCAATACCGACGCCGAAGCATCGATTTTCAGCGTGGCCAAATACGGCATCGTGGGAGACATATTTGAAATCGCCGACGAATTACGCAAATTGTTTTAAATATCTTTTCTTAAACAATCACGGACGGGGTCGCCTCGACCCCGTTAAATCCTGCGCGCAGCGCATTGATAAGGGCGCCGCGGTCACGTTGAACCCTGCGTGGAGTGCATAAGGATGAGTGTTACAGCTGAAGTTGCCGAGGAGCATACGCGGGCCAGCGGCCTGGAGCGCGGTATCGATTGGACGGGAGCCTTCTGGGTGGCGAGCGGTGTCCCGCCTCTGGTGCTGTTCTCCATCGGCGCAGTGGCGGCGACCGTGGGCAAGCTCTCCTGGGTAATCTGGATGGCGTCGATCGCGATGGGCTTCATTCAGTCCTTCACGTACGCGGAAATCGCGGGGCTGTTTCCCAACAAGGCGGGCGGCACCTCGATCTACGGCGCCATCGCCTGGGTGCGCTACGGCAAGCTCGTCGCGCCCATCTCGGTGTGGTGCAACTGGTTTGCCTGGTCGCCGGTGCAGGCCACGGGCTCGGCGCTCGCGGCCGGCTACATATTGAGCGGGCTGTTCGCGCCGGACGCGGCGATCAACACCTGGCAGATCACGCTGCTCGACCTCGGCTATCTGAAAACCGGCTTGAGTTTGCGCATCAACGCCGTCTTCGTGCTGGGCGCCGTCATATTGCTGGCGGTCAAGTTCATTCAGGACGGCGGCATTCTGCGGTCGGCGAACACCACGAAAATCCTGGGAATCTCGGCGATGATCCCGCTGCTGCTCATCGGCATCGTGCCGATACTGACGGGCGATCTCGTCAAGGCCAACTTTTTCCCGCTGGCACCCTTGGCGCGTGACGCCCTGGGGCGCATTGCCGACGGCACTTGGAACAGGTCGGGCGTCACCGTGTTTGCCGCCGGCATGTTCCTCGCGGCCTGGTCCACCTATGGATTCGAAACCGCCGTGTGCTACACGGGCGAATTCAAGAATCCCAAAACCGACACGTTCAAGGCGATCTTCTATTCCGGCTTGCTCTGCGTGGTCGTATACACCCTGGTACCGTTCGCCTTCCAGGGCTTTCTCGGCTTGGGCACCTTGGTGCACCCCGCGGTCGTCGATGCCGCCGGCCATGTCATCACGGCGGCGGAGTACGGCGGCATGCTGGCGCCGGATGTCTACAGCGGCATGGGGGTCGCCGCCATCATGTCCAGAATGGTGCACGCCGGTCAGATCGTGGGTGCGATCGTGGTGGTGATGTTGATTCTGGCGCTGGTTCTGTCGCTCATGACTTCCATGGCGGGCTCCTCGCGCACCCTGTATCAAGCATCGCTGGACGGGTGGCTGCCGAAGTATCTTGCCAAGGTGAACTCGCACGGCGCGCCGACGAATGCCATGCTCACCAATCTGGGCTTCAACCTCGTGCTGCTGTTGCTTTCCGATTCGGTGTTCATCATCGGCGCCGCCAACATCGGCTATCTCATCTTCAATTTCCTGAATTTGAACGCGGGGTGGATTCACCGGTTGGACCGTCCGCGGCAGGAGAGACCCTGGCGCGCTCCGACCTGGATTCTCGCCGCCGGCGCGGTGCTGTCATTCGCGAATCTCGCCTTCATGGGATTCGGAGCCGATGTCTACGGCGCCGGAACTCTCCAGGCCGGATTGATCTTCGCCGCGCTCATCGTGCCGGTGTTCGTCTACCGCCACTATATCCAGGACAAGGGCTCCTTTCCGCGCGAGATGGCCGAAGACTTGGAAACGGTGGGCGGAGAACTCATCACCAAACGGGCGGGCATCTGGCCCTATGTCGTGCTGGTATTGGGAATCGTCGTAGTTGCCGTTACGCATCGGCTCGCGGTGTACTAGCCATGCTGGTCACGGGGATCAAGAGCAAGCCCGTGTACGCACCGCTGCAGGCGGACCTGCGCGGACGCTACCATTTGATGCTCGGCATGGATGCGGGCGCCGCTCCTCTGCTGCGAGTCATCGCGGAAATGCGCGCAGCCTCCGCGCAGTCATTGAAGAATACTCGCGTGCTATTCGTGCCCGGCACGCGCGCAATGCTCGAGGCCGGCGCGACCTCGGCGGTCGAACAATTCGAGGCTGCCGCGGTCGGGGACGTACAGGCTTTCGCCGGCACGGCCGCATTGCTCGAACGATTCAGAGCCGTCCTCGGACAGTCATTGATGGGCACCCGGCTCTACGTCGCGGGTCCCGAGAGTTTCATGGGCTTGGTCATGAAAATCGCGCTCGAATTCAATCTCAACAAGGACGAGATTCGCGCCGAAGAATGCGGCACCCTGGCGCGGCGCGTCTACTGCATTCACTGCCGGGCCACCACGGAGAACGTGCGGACCAATATCGTGCGCTGCGTCGGCTGCGACTCATGGTTGCTGGTACGCGACCACTACTCGCGCCGACTGGCCGCCTACATGGGCGTCATGGTCGATGCCGAGGCGCCCGGCGAGCTGCCGCCGCTCAAGGAGGTATTCCTTTGAGCGACGCACAGACCATCGCCGTCGAAGTCGTCGGCATCGAGCAGGTGACCCCGCTGATCAAGCACTTCAAGCTGGCGCCGGTCGGCGGCGGCACCCTGCCCGTGTTTTCAGGCGGCTCGCACATCATCGTCGTCATGCAGGGCACGGAGCGCGTCCATAAGAATCCGTATTCCCTGCTCGGCTCGCCGCAGCAGCTCGACACCTATGAAATCGGCGTGCGGCGCATGGAGGAAAGCCGCGGCGGCTCGCACTTCATGCACGATGCGGTCAAGATCGGCAGCCGTCTGGAAATCGCGCATCCTGTGAATCTGTTCGGCCTCGACAAGATCGCCCGCAAGCATGTGCTGATCGCCGGCGGCATCGGCATCACCCCCTTCCTCGCGCAGCTCGAGGACCTGCACGGCGGCGGCGTACCGTACGAGCTGCACTATTCCGTCCGTTCGACTGAACACGCCGCGTTTTTGCGGCGCCTGCGGCAGCGAGAAGGCGACAGAATTCACGTGTACTACGACAGCGAGGGGCAGACCATCCCTTTCGACCCGCTGCTGGCGTCCCAGCCGCTGGGCACGCACGTGTACGTCTGCGGTCCCGCCGGCATGATCACGCACGTCATCGCCACGGCACAATCCTGCGGTTGGCCGGACAGCCACATTCATTGGGAGCAATTCAGCGCGCCGCCGGTCGGCGACGCCTTCGAAGTGTTCCTCGCCCGTTCGAAGATCAGCGTACACGTCCCGCCCGACCAGAGCCTGCTCGAAAGCATCGAGGCGGCCGGAGTGGAAGTGCCCTATCTCTGCCGCGGCGGCGTGTGCGGCTTCTGCCATACGCGGGTGCTCGAACTCGACGGCGCGCTGGTGCACAACGATCATTTTCTGTCGGAAGCCGACAAGGCCAAGGGCAGGAGCATCATGCCTTGCGTATCGAGGGCGCAGTGCAAGCGCCTGGTGCTGGACCTCTAGGAGGGCATAACGTGAGCGCAGTATTCAAACCGGATGAGACTTTCCGCGGCGACTTCAGCTACAGCAACAGTCCGTCCGCGATCCGCCGATTCCCGCTGCCGTTTGCCGAAGACACCTACATGTATTCGGTGAACATCGAACCGCATCTTCCGGGACCTCCCGGATCGGTCACGGAGTTCGCCTTCGACGTCGACGAGCATTACGTGGCGGAATGCCGCGAGCGCGCGATCGTGCTGGCCGCGGAACCCGGGCGGTACCAGGCTCTGCCCCATATGATGAGTTCGCAGTGGGATTGCCTGGAACTGATCACGGAGTCGCTGGCCAGGGATTACCCCGCGCACTTCTCGCTGTCGAAGCAGGGCAACCGCCGGCACTGGGTGAATCGGCCGCTGCAGATCGATCAGCACTTCACTTTCGGCGATGCCGCCACCCTGCCGCGGGAACCCTTGGATTACATCACGCGCCAGGCACAGGGCGACTTCGTGGTGATGGACCAGCGTGAAGGAGATTTATGGTGCGAGGCCGGCATGGTGACGACCCAGGCTGACTGGTCCCTGGACTTCGACTTAGGGATGACGTTCAAGGAATGGCACGGGCCCGTTCCACTCGCCCACGAGCTGCAGGTCTTCGATCGCGCGCTGAAATTCCTGCTCAATCTGCGTCTGGGCCAGCCCGTGCGGCGGCTGAATTGGACCATGACCGTCCACCCCCGTCTCGATACCTCGCCCGAAAACTATCCGAAGTGGGGGCCGGACCGCGCGACGGTGACGGCCCAGAACGCCGGCGACCTCGTGCATCTGCGCGTGGAGCTGCAGGGGCTGTGGCGGCTGCCGCGCAGCAATGCCATCGTGTTCGGTATTCGCTGCTACTTGATCAGCCTGCGGGAGCTTGCGACCGTACCGAAATGGGCGCGCCGAGTGCACCGCGTGCTGATGAATTTGCACCCCGCGCTGGTCGACTACAAGGGACTGACTCGATATAGGGACGCGGCGGTGCAATGGCTGGCGCCTTTCGACGATGGCTCACCCACCACCCCGGGCACGGCCCCGGAATAGCCGCTCGGCGATGGCGCAACTACAGATACACTGATCAACTCTGGAGGCATTTATGGCACTTAGCTGGCGCACCTCGGTCCTCGCCGATCGGCATCGGGCACTCGGATCCAAGCTCGAGGATTGGAACGGCATGGGGACCGCGTGGAGGTACGCGAAAGACGTGGCCGAGGATCACGTGGCCATCCGCACCAAGGCGGGCTTGATGGATGTATCGGGCTTGAAGAAGCTGCACCTGGTCGGGCCGCATTCCTCCGCCGTGCTGAACTATGCCACGTCGCGCGACGTGACCAAGATTTATCCGGGAAAATCGGCCTACGCCTGCATGTTGAATGAGGCCGGCCACTTCATCGAAGACTGCATCTTGTATCGCGTGGGACCCAATTCCTGGATGGTGGTGCACGGCAGCGGCGCCGGCCA